>ERZ1048686.183-NODE-183-length-69790-cov-8.922851_pt1 | contig 69790 bp, 80 predicted proteins | sample MGYA00383099_ERZ1048686 | MGnify/ENA primary metagenome ERZ1048686 (study PRJEB29581, sample SAMEA5548369) | metagenome | biome: marine; feature: coastal; material: water | depth 25 m | study: Short-term variability in the microbial, nano- and picoplankton... | reverse complement strand
AGCAATGTCTTTTAGCTCGCCTGAACCGATTTCCCAAGTGTATGGGTTGTTTGATGTGCGAATCACTGCAGGCATCACTGAGTTTTTACCCTCTAGTGCCATATTAACAGCCGCTTCACCTAATGCATAAGCTTGCTCAACATCAGACTCACTTGATAAGTGACGAGCTGCACGTTGTAGATAATCAGCAACTGCCCAGTGGTATTTGTAACCTAAGGCGTCTTTGATTAGATTAGCAACTACTGGCGCAGCGCCACCTAATTGTGCATGACCAAAGTCATCACGAGTACCTTGTTCTGCTAAGAAGCGACCGTCAGCCCATTTTGTACCTTCCGATACAACAATAGTACAGTAGCCAAATTCTTTAACATTTTTGTCTACTTTGGCTAGGAATTTCTCCTCATCAAAGTCTACTTCTGGGAATAAGATAACCACAGGAATTGAATCATCAACCAAGCCACCAGCAGCAGCAATCCAGCCTGCATGACGACCCATTACTTCTAATACGAAAATTTTAGTTGAAGTAGCGGCCATTGATGCCACGTCGAAACTTGCTTCTAGTGTAGAAACAGCAATGTATTTTGCTACCGAGCCAAAGCCTGGACAGTTGTCTGTAATTGGTAGATCGTTATCTACTGTTTTTGGTACGTGAATTGCTTGAATTGGGTAACCCATTGATTCAGACAATTGAGATACTTTTAAACAAGTATCAGCAGAGTCGCCACCACCGTTGTAGAAGAAGTAACCAATATCATGTGCTTTAAATACTTCGATTAGTCTTTCGTATTCGGCCTTATTGGCTTCCAAAGATTTCATCTTGTAGCGACAAGAGCCAAAACCACCAGAAGGCGTGTGTTTCAATGCAGCAATATCAGCATCAGATTCTAAAGAGGTGTCGATCAAGTTTTCCATTAATGCACCAATGATGCCGTTTTGACCTGCGTAAACTTTGCCAATTTTGTCTGGATATTTACGAGCTGTTTCGATTACGCCACATGCAGAAGAGTTAATTACTGCAGTTACACCGCCTGATTGTGCATAAAAAGCATTTTTCATGGTTGTTCCTTATTTACTTATAAAAACCATCAATTATACATTGCAGTTTGCTGAATGCTTGATTTTTTACTGGTTTTACAAATGCGATCTAGTTGAAAATGTGAGTTTCTACTTGCCAGTTTTGTTCTGATTGAATGGTAAGTACTAGGCATTTTGAGCCACCATGAGTGCGCGTTTGTCCTGCGGCACCAGGGTTAACAATCCAGGGTGTACTGTGCCGCTCTACCAATTGTTTATGGGTGTGACCATAAATAATAACTCTAGCTTCAGGATAGGCTTGTCTAAGTGAATTGTGTGAAGGTTTTTTATGGCCGTGAGTATGGCCGTGATCCACCATAATAATGCCGCCAGGTAGCGTAATTTTTTCCACTGTTTTTAGCTGTGTTAAGTGGGCATCGTTATTGCCCTGAATGGCAATCAATTGCTGCTTAGGTTTGAGTTGTTCTAGTGTTGATGCATCAATAATATCGCCGGCATGGATGGCTAAATCGCAGTTGTTCATAATGCTAACAATTTCTTCATGAATAAAGCCATGGGTGTCAGAAAGAATGCCGATTGTTAAGGGTGTTTTCATGATAAAAAATTATACGCTAGACGTTATTTTTTTCGTGGCATTAAGTGGTTTTTTTTGCTAAAAATAAGTGCCTTTGACACGTATTAATGGGCATAATATTGCCATTCATAAAATGAATAAATTTGAGGAGAATGGATAAGGTGATCTTGAAAATTGCCTTGTTCTTATTAATACTATCAATAGGAGATTAACATGGCAGTATTATTTTCAAGTGAGTGGATGAATCAACTTAAAGATGCCTGGAATGCATCAGATGAGGTTCGTGGCAAATTAGCAGAAATCAATTTCTCTTCAACCATTGCCTGTGGTTTTAAAGGTGACGGTACGCCAACCGGTATTTTTGTAGTTGAAAATGGCGAATGCGTTCGTGCTGGTGATTATGATGGCGAGCGTGCAGATTGGGATATGCGTGCTGATAAGAAAAATTGGATGAAATGGTTGGATAAGCCATTGAGCATGAGCTCTATGGGCATGGCAGTTACTATGGGCAAGTTAAAATTTGAACAAGGTGATTTTGGCGCTATGATTAAAAATCCTAGTATGGCCGGGCCTTTTGTCAAAAGTTTTGGTCTAATGGCTGAGATTGGTGGTGAGTAAGTAGTTAGCAGTAAAGACGAATTAAACCCGCTGTAATGGCGGGTTTTTTACGTGTGATGCTCTAAAGGTAGGGCATGCTTGAAGGTTTCTATATTCATAAACCCGGTAATTGATTTAGTTGCAATTTTTGAGCTAGGTTTACTGATAGCAACCACGGAGCCAATGCCAAATTGTTTAGCGGAATTAAGCACACTAATTGAATCGTCAAAAAAGATACTGGTTTGTTTGTTAAGGTTGATGGCTTGCTCTAGCTGTTGCCAAAATCCTTGATCTTCTTTAGCAACACCATAGTCGTGTGAGGTAATAATTTCGTCAAAATAGCTCTCTAAATTGGTAATGCGCATTTTTAGTTTGACTGTTTTTCGATGAGCGTTAGTTACTAAATAAATGCGTTTATCGTGTTGTTTGGCTTGATCTAAAAAATCCAACACAAAAGGATGGATTTGAATTAAGTGTGAAACATCTTCTTTGAGTTGGGCAATATCTAGTTCAAAAATCTTTTGCCAATAATCTAGACAGTACCAATGTAGTTTGCCTTGTTCGGCTTCCAACATTGGGCGAATTTTATCTTTAGATTGCTGGTGACTGATGTTGTGTTTGTTGGCATATACCAACGGTAGATATTCTAACCAAAAATGCAAATCAAAATTAAGGTCTAATAGCGTACCATCCATGTCCAGTAGGATGGTGTCAATAGATGACCAGTTAATGCTATTTTCTGCGCCAACTGGTGCCATCTGAGGTGTCCTCTAAAATAATGCCAAGTTCGGTTAGCTCATCTCTAATTTGATCAGATAAGATAAAGTCTTTGTTGGCTTTTGCCTCGTTACGTTGTTTGATTTTTTCATCAATCGCCGCATCATTTAAGTCGATGCCTTGCTTTAAAAACTCGTCAGCATTCATTTGCAAAATACCGATAAAACCGCCCAATTTAATCAGTAGTTGAGCCAAAGCGCTTGCCTGGTCAAGATCTTTGTTACGCTCTGAGTTAATCAATTTAGCTAGCTCGAACAAAACACTTAGTGCAATTGGCGTGTTGAAATCATCATCTAGCGCCTCATTGAATCGGGTTTCAAAATCAAAGCGTTGAGAGACTTCATCGGTAGCTGCTTCACTGGCATTTAAGTCGCGAATGGCTGTATATAGACGAGTAATTGAAGTCTTGGCATTATCCAGGTTAGCATCAGAAAAATTCAACGGTGAGCGATAATGTGAGCTCATAATGAAATAACGCAAAGTTTCACCGTCATAATTTTCTAATACACCACGAATGGTGAAAAAATTATTCAGCGACTTGCTCATTTTTTCATCGTTAATATTAACAAAACCAACATGCATCCAGGTATTCACAAAACTACAACTATTTGCCCCTTCAGATTGGGCAATTTCGTTTTCATGATGCGGGAAGGATAAGTCCATGCCACCACCATGAATATCAAAATGCTTGCCTAAATGATGGGTTGACATGGCTGAACATTCAATGTGCCATCCAGGGCGTCCATCACCCCAAGGCGATGTCCAGCTTGGCTCATCGGCCTTAGCCATTTTCCATAGGACAAAATCCAGCGGATCTTTTTTATCTGAATCGACATCAACACGAGCGCCAGCTTCTAAATCATCTAAATTCTTGCCGCTGAGTTTGCCGTAATCGGCAAATTTGCGCACCGAATAATATACGTCACCATTATTTGCCTGATAAGCAAACCCCTTGTCAACCAAAGATTTAATCATATAAAACATTTGATCCATGGCGTCAGTCGCACGAGGCTCAATATCTGGCGGCAAAATGCCCAGCGCACGCTCATCCTCATGCATCGCATCAATAAAACGATTGGTTAAACTATAAATATCTTCTTTGTTTTCAATCGCACGCTGGATGATTTTATCGTCAATATCGGTAATATTACGCACATAGGTTACTTCTGGAAAATTGCGCCTTAAGTGGCGTGTGATCACGTCAAACATCACTAATACGCGTGCATGCCCCATATGGCAGTAGTCATAAACGGTCATGCCACAAACATACATGCCAATTTTTTCTGGATCAATGGGATGGAAAACTTCTTTTTGTTTACTGAGTGTGTTGTAAATTTTAAGCATGTTGTTATTTTACGCAAGATTCAAGGCGTTGTTAAGTTCTCGCATGCAAACCCTTATTTTTTATAAGATTTATTGGCTAGTGGCGTTGTATAATTCATGAGTTTATTATTTAATTATTGGAGAATTTATGAGCGTTCTAGTAACACAACAAGCCCCAGATTTTACTGCTGCAGCTGTATTGGCTGATGGCGCAATCGTTGACGATTTTCAACTGTCTAGCCTTAAAGGTAAAAAGATCATGTTGTTCTTTTACCCATTGGATTTTACTTTTGTTTGTCCATCAGAAATTTTAGCGCACCACCATCGCGTTGCGCAATTTGCTGATAAGGGTGTAGAGGTTGTGGGCGTATCAATTGATTCACAATTTACTCATAATGCTTGGCGCAATACTGCGGTGAATGATGGCGGCTTGGGCCCTGTTGACTTTCCATTGGTAGCAGATGTTAATCATGCAATCATGGAGGCTTACGGTATTGTGCACCCAGCCGGCGTTGCATTGCGCGCTTCATTCTTAATTGACGAGAATTTTGATGTTCGTCATCAAGTGGTCAATGACTTGCCGCTAGGAAGAAATGTTGATGAAATGTTACGCATGGTTGATGCGCTTGATTTTCACACTACACATGGTGAAGTTTGCCCTGCCGGTTGGAATAAAGGCGACGAAGGCATGAAAGACACACCAGCAGGTGTGGCAGAATACTTAGCAAAAAATGCTGACAACCTATAGCATTTAGTCGGTTTGATTAAAGGGAGTGAATCGCTCCCTTTTTTTACGTATTTAATAACGAGAAATAACAATGAAAAAATTTAAATGTATGGTGTGTGGCTGGATTTATGATGAAGCAAAAGGTTCGCCAAAGGAAGGTATTGAGCCAGGTACCAAGTGGGACGATGTGCCTGAAGATTGGGTCTGCCCAGATTGTGGTGTCACCAAGGATCAATTTGAAATGGAAGAAATCTAGTAAAATAGCTATTTTAGAAATTTATCCATAGGAAGTAAGATGTCAAAAGTATTAGTATTGCCAGGTGATGGTATTGGACAGGAAATTGTTGCTCAAGCGTTAAAGGTTATTGATCATTTAAACAACAATGATAACTTGGGCATGGAGTTAGTGCACGGCTTAATTGGCGGTACAGCCTATGATGAAACGGGCTCGCCATTACCCCAAGCAACGCTAGAAGCCGCTAAAGAATGCGACTCAATTTTACTCGGTGCTGTGGGTGGTTATCAGTGGGAGGCGTTAGAGCGCGACCTGCGACCTGAACGCGGCTTGCTGGGCTTACGTGCTGAGATGGATTTATTCTCAAATTTACGTCCAGCTATTTTATATCCGCAATTGGCTGCTGCTTCAACCCTTAAAGAGGAAATTGTTTCAGGCCTAGATTTGATGATTGTGCGTGAATTGGTTGCTGGTATTTATTTTGGTCAGCCACGTGGCATTGAACAAAAAGACGGCGAACGTTACGGTTTTAATAGTGCAACGTACTATGAATCTGAAATTCGCCGTATCGGCCATTCGGCTTTTAAGATCGCTCAAAAACGCGACAAACGCGTTTGTTCAGTAGACAAGGCTAATGTACTAGAGGTATGTGAGCTTTGGCGCGATGTTATGGAAGAAGTGGCTAAAGACTACCCGGATGTTGAACTCTCACATATGTATGTAGATAATGCGGCCATGCAATTGGTTAAAGCGCCAAAGCAATTTGACGTGATGGTAACGTCTAATCTGTTTGGCGATGTACTGTCTGATTGTGCTGCTATGTTAACGGGTTCTATTGGCATGCTGCCAAGTGCGTCACTTAATAAAGATGGTTTTGGTATGTATGAGCCGATTCATGGTTCTGCACCAGACATTGCCGGCCAAGATATGGCCAATCCATTGGCGACTATTTTGTCAGTTTCAATGATGTTGCGTTATTCACTTGATCAGGTAAATCTTGCAGATAAAATTGATACTGCCGTTAATACGGTACTTGATCAGGGTTATCGCACTGCCGATATTGCTAGTGAAAGTGATACGGTTGTTGGCACGTCAAAGATGGGTGATCTTGTTGTAGCAGCCTTATAAGGATAGTTATGGAAATCGTCGTTTACTCCACGCACTCTTGCCCAATTTGCGTTAAAACTAAAGAGCTTTTAACTAAGTGGAATTTGCCATTTGAGCAAAAATATATTGACGAAGATCGCGCTCATATGGTGGAGTTTTCAAAAGTAACTAATGGTGCACGCATGGTGCCACAAATAATCATTGATGGTAAACACATCGGTGGGTTTAGTGATCTTACAGAGCTCCACATGGACGGCTTTTTTGACTAAACAAGGGTGCTTTTTACCAAATTCTTTGTTGTCGAAATTCTCAAAAACAGTCACTTATTGAATATAAGCTTCCAGCTCAGAAATTTTCTTACGCCTCAACAGTAATAAAAATTTCCACCTGAGAACAATGAAACGGTGGTTTTTTATGAAGGACGGGACTTGTGTGAAAAATAAAGGGGATGGACACCCTTTTTAGAGTAGCCAAATTAATATCGCCACAATAATTACAATGGGCAGCGCATATTTTTTAATATCAAAATTCTCTTGAACAGGGGTGCTTGGTGCGCTTGTTGGTTGAACGGGTGCGGTGGCCGCTTTTGGCTCTGGAGCAGCAACTGGTTCAGTAGCCTCAATAAGTTGAGCAATAAGCTCATCTTTCTTGTGTTTAAGATTAAGCTTAACGCCAATGGTTTCACCATGGTCTTTTAGTTGTTGCTTAGTCATGCTCTTAAAATTCATACCCCACTCCTCAGATTGTTTAAGATTATTTTGTGATTACAGTAGACATATTACCTATAAAAATTTGGAAAATAATGGAAATGTGCTTAAAAATCGCAAAATTTCGGATAACAACGGTAAAAAACCGTGTTTTAAGCTTAAAAACATGAAAAATCTTAAAACAAACCCTATCTTTTAATCAGTGATAAAAAATTTCTGAAATTTTTAAAATGAGCGATAAGGGGTTGTTATTGCGTTACAATTTAACCTTATGAAAGACATGGTTGCTAACAATGAACATTTGAGAAGGTTAATAGAGGGCAATAAGCGTTATATGGCGTCGCATCTTGAACACCCTGATCAAACCAGTGAACGGCGTTTTGAACTTAAGCATGGCCAGCATCCATTTGCCATTATTTTGAGCTGTTCGGATTCTCGTGTGCCACCCGAGGTAATTTTTGACCAAGGTCTGGGAGGTTTGTATGTCGTACGTGTGGCGGGCAATGTGCTTGATCAGATGATTTTGGCCAGTATTGAGTATGCGGTGTTGCATCTTAATGTGTCGTTGATTATGGTTATGGGCCACTCTCAATGTGGCGCGGTAGCAGCAACCTGTGGTCAGGAGCAATTAGAGGGGCATTTGCCAAGCCTCACTTTTGCACTCAATGCGGCATTTAATAAAGCTAAAGATCAGCCGGGAAATTTGGTTGAAAATGTAACACTAGCCAATGTGGAGTTGGTGGTTGATGAGCTGAAGCAAACCGGTACACACTTTCCAGAAATGGTGAAAGATAATCGATTAACTATTGTGCCTGCGTATTATCATATTGGTACCGGCAAGGTGGATTTATTATGAATTTAGAAATTACTCAAGAATTTTCCAACAATCTATATTGGCTTTCGTTAATAGCTGTTGTAGTGTCCTCAGCTTCAGGGGTGCTTAAGTCTGGTTTTCGGAATTTTGATTTATTTGGCGTTGTTATTATTGCTATTACTACCGGTTTGGGTGGTGGGTCATTGCGTGATATGTTGTTAGATTTAGATGTGTTTTGGATTCAAGATCAAATATTTTTTATTGCATCATTGTCCAGCGCTATTGTTATTTTTATTGGCGCTCGTTTAATTTCAATTTCTCCAAAACTGTTTTTAATTCCAGATGCTGCTGGGCTGGCAGCATTTAGTATTGCAGGTACTATGGTGGCTTTAATGGCAGGTGCACCCTGGTTGGTGGCGAGTTTCATGGGGGTTGTTACAGGCTCGATGGGCGGAATTTTTAGAGATTTGCTCTGTAATGAGACACCGATTGTTTTTAAAAGCCCACTGTATGCAACTGCCGCATGGCTTGGGTCGTTAGGATTTATTATGCTAATGCATTATGAGGTAGACGTTACTATTGGTGCTATTGTTGCAGGGTTTGCAATATTTATTACTCGATTGGTGGCGCTTCAGCTTAATCTTGGTTTGCCAAAGTTTCAGCTAAAAGAATAAAGTTAGCAAAAAAAAATGACGACCTAGAGTCGTCATTTTTTTATTATTGAAAGAGACTAGTGGTTACAGATCTAGCGCTTCAATTTCTAGCAACATTTTGCTGATATGCTTGCCCAACTGTTCATCATAGCCGCTCCAGTCTTTATAGGCTACTAGATACTTATCGGCAAACGGTTTTATTTCATAGTCAGCCAAGTCTTCTTCGTAGCCTTTTCTAGATTCTTGTTCGATAATTTTAAGGTAGTTTAAATATGGATCAATTGCCTGAGTGACAGAGCCTGAATAACCATGTCCAGGAACATAAGTGTTAATGGTTAAATTTTTAGCGTAATCTAAAATTTTGATATTATCTAGCATGTTTGACTGGCCATCAAATCTTCCCATTCTATCGGTAAAGGCATTGTCCCCAGTAAAAAGTGTTTTAGAGTTTACATGCTCAATCATGATATCTGAAGAGGAGTGGGATGATGGCAGTGGCGAGTGGATAATGAGCTTTTGCCCTTCAATAGTTAGCGTGTCTTTGTGGTCTATTGAGTAAGTCGGTATAACGGCAATTGTGCCTTTTGCTTTATTCGTAATGTCGCTATACACCTTTATCCATCGTTGAGCTTCGCCATATTCTGCTTCTCGAATCATATTCATGTGTGCATAGAATTTAGCATTCGGATATTTATCTTTGATGGCATGATTTCCGAGCCAGTGATCACCATGCACGTGTGTGTTTATGACAGCCGCAATTGGCTTTGACGATATTTTCTCAATTTCTTTAAGAACTTTGTCTCCAACAAATTTTGAACTACCCGGATCGATAACAATCAGTCCATTGTCTCCCTCGATAAAAACAGGGTTGTTCATAAAGCCATGGTTTTTTTCACTGGGGCTGGCAATAGGCCCATGTATGACATGAACTTGGCTGTTTAGCTGTTCAAATTTAAAATCGCCCACGCCATCAATTGTCCAGGCGTGCGTCATTGATGAAAACACCAAAGCAAATAATAATGTTAATTTTTTCATGTCTCTCTCCTCTATGTTGATTTGCTTATTATAGCTAATGTTATAATTCTATTTATGCGAAAAAAACCTGTATTGAGTAATGTTGCTGACATTGCTACCACCCGATTTTTTAACATTCAATCAATGGATGTTGAATTTTCTAATGGCGAAAAGCGCCAATATGAGCGTCTCAAGCCACCTGGCAATGGCGCAGTTTTGATCATCCCTATGCTGGATGATGAAACCGTACTGATGATTTATGAATATTCTGGCGGTACAGATCGTTACGAGCTAGCGCTAACTAAGGGCAAGATTGACGATGGGGAGGCGCCACTAGAGGCGGCGAACCGTGAGCTGATTGAAGAAATTGGCTATGGCGCTAAGCAGCTGACTTATCTTAAGGCTATGAGTATTGCGCCGGGCTATCAATCAAGCATCACTCATATTGTTTTGGCGCAAGATTTATATCAAGCGTCAGCTGAGGGGGACGAACCAGAACCATTGGAAGTGGTTAAGCATAAATTGACCAATTTGGAAACGTTGGTTTATAACGATGATTTGACCGAAGCGCGCAGTATTGCTGCTTTGTATTTGGCAAAAGAGGCAATTAAACAGCAACAGTTGTGATTGAAATTCCACAATCTTTTGTACTAACAGATGATGATGCGCCATTTGCCAATATAGCGCAAGCCCTGGATGAACCCAATGGGCTGATTGGCGTTGGCGGAGTTTTGTCAACCGAGCGACTTATCGACGCATACCGACGCGGAATATTTCCTTGGTATGGCGAGGGCGAGCCAGTTCAGTGGTATAGTCCAAATCCAAGGATGGTTGTTACACCAGCAAGGCTTCATATTTCAAAAAGTCTGAAAAAGACATTTAATCAACATAAATTTAATATCAGAATTGACCAGGATTTTGATTCGGTGATTCGTCATTGTAAAACGGTTAAACGCAAGGATCAAACTGGCACTTGGATTGATGGCGCTATGGTTGAGGCCTATACAGCACTACATCAGCAAGGTGTGGTGAAGTCAGTTGAGGCGTATCAAGATGATGAGCTTGTTGGCGGCCTGTATGGCGTGACAATGGGTCGGGTATTTTTTGGTGAGTCAATGTTTTCGTTAAGGCCAAACGCCTCAAAAATTGCTTTTGTGCATTTGGTGGAATCAATGGGTTATAAGTTGATTGACTGCCAAGTAGAAAGTCCACATTTAAAAAGCTTGGGCGCCTTTAATATTGAGAGATCTGCGTTTATAAACTTACTGGATGAATTGCTGTAAAATAGGCATCAATTAATTATTGAGTAGGGCAGTAACATGAAAAAATTATTACAATTATCGGTTTTGGCATTGGTTGTTATGGGCATTGGCGCTTGTGGAAAGATGGGCGAATTGGAAACAGTTAAGGCAGACCAAGTTGTACTTTCTCCAGTAGCTAACAGTACACAGGCAATTGATCAAGCGGCTGCACCTGAATTAGATATTCTGCCACATAATTCAAAATAACACTTGAGCTTTTCTTACAAAAACCAATCTCTGCATGCTGACTCTGTTGATATTGCAGCGTTGGTGGACAATTACGGTTCACCGTTGTATGTGTATTCACGTGGCGACATAGAAAACAATTGGCGTGAATTTGACGAGGCTTTTGGTGATCACCCACATTTAGTGTGTTACGCAGTTAAGGCTAATTCTAATATTGCAGTACTTAATGTGTTGGCCAAAATTGGTGCGGGTTTTGATATTGTCTCGGTGGGCGAGCTAGAGCGAGTTCTGGCTGCTGGTGGACAAGCCTCAAAGTGTGTTTTTTCAGGCGTTGCTAAAACTCAGGATGAAATTAAGCGTGGGCTAGAAGTAGGCATTCGTTGTTTTAATGTTGAGTCTAGCGCAGAGATGAATCGCATTGAGCAAGTGGCGCAAGCAATGAATACCCAGGCGCCTGTTTCGATTCGAGTTAATCCGAATGTTGATGCCAAGACACACCCGTATATTTCAACTGGCCTTAAAGAAAATAAATTTGGTGTTGATATTGATGACGCATTGGCTTTGTATGAGCGGGCACATAATTCTAAATATATTAATGTTCAGGGTCTGGATTGTCATATTGGTTCTCAATTAACAGAGGTATCTCCATTCATTGACGCGCTTGATAAAGTGCTAGAGTTGGTCAGTAAGCTAAATGATCGCGGTATTGAAATTGCCCACCTGGATTTAGGCGGCGGTGTCGGCATTCGATATGATGATGAAACAACCATTGATATTGCTAGTTATATTGGCGCTGTTTTAGATAAAGTGGGTGATTTGGATATTATTCTCGAACCAGGTAGGGCGATTGTGGGCAATGCGGGTGCTTTTGTGACCAAAGTAGAGTTTTTAAAGCAAAATTCAGATAAATCATTCGCCATTATTGATGGTGCCATGAATGATTTATTGCGCCCGGCTTTTTATAATGCCTATCATCAGGTGTTGCCAGTGAGTGAAAAAGCCAAAGGCACTAAAGCTAGCTGGGATTTGGTAGGGCCAATTTGTGAAACCGGTGATTTTTTAGCTAAAGATAGGCAGCTGTCTTTGTCTGAGGGTGATTATTTGGCATTAATGTCGGCCGGTGCTTACGGCTTTACCATGAGTTCAAATTATAATTCACGCCCACGTGTGGCCGAGGTAATGGTGTCAGATACAACACATCATCTTATTCGCAAACGTGAAACCATTCAAGATTTATTCAATACAGAGAGTGTCATTAATGACTAAACTTACCAACAATCAAAAGAAATTTTTACGTTCAAAAGGCCATAGTCTGAAGCCTGTTGTTATGATGGGCCAGCATGGTTTGAGCGAAGGCGTGCTGGCAGAGTTGCAGACTAGTTTAGAGACGCATGAGTTATTAAAAATTAAAGTTCGTGGCGATGATCGTGATGACAAGCAGCGCATTATCAATGAAATTATTGAAGTGACTGGCGCCCACTTGGTTCAAGTGATAGGCAATGTAATGGTTATTTACCGTGCCTTTGATGAAGATCCTCAACTTATCCTTCCAAGAAAATAATAACCCATGACCAAGATTGCCATTAGCGCTGCTGAAACCTCAGGCGATCTAATTGGTTCAAGTTTGGTTAACGCTTTAAAAGAGCAGGGTTCAGAGCTTCATATCGAAGGTCTTTGTGGTAAAAAAATGCAGAAAGCAGGTTGTGTTAAACACTGGGACATGAGTTTGGTTAATGTCATGGGTTTTACCGAAGTTTTGAAAAAACTACCTTCTTTGCTTAAATTAAGATCAACCATGGTTGAGTTTTTCTCACAGCAAAAGCCTGATGTTTTTATTGGTGTTGACGCGCCTGATTTTAATTTCGTGCTTGAAAAGAAGCTTAAGAAACAAGGTATTAAAACCATTCATTTTGTTTCGCCATCAGTTTGGGCTTGGCGCCAATCTCGGGTTAAAAAAATCAAACAATCTACCGACTTAATCTTGTGCCTGTTTCCTTTTGAGGTTGATTTCTATAAGCGTTATAATCAGCGTGCGGTGTTTGTTGGGCATCCATTAGCTGAAAAGCTAATCCCTAGAAAAAATCATACATCAAGTAAGCAAATATTATTAATGCCTGGCTCACGTTCAGGTGAGGTTAAACGATTATTGCCAGTGCTGTTATCAGCTGCCAAATTAATGGCCGAACAAGATGAGACGCTTAGTTTTCATTTGGCATTGGCCAATGATGAATTGTTAGAATGGGCACAAGCGTTGGTAGGACGGCAAGCGATTGAAATTTCTGTTGATACGGCTCATCAGTATATGCAAACTGCGGATTTGGCGTTGGTGGCATCAGGCACTGCAGCTTTGGAGTTAGCCTTGGTTGGTGTGCCAATGGTGGTGGTTTATAAATTATCAGCCATGAGTTATTTTATTGCTTCAAGATTGGTTAAAAGCCCTTTTATTAGCCTGCCCAACGTGATTGTCAACAAAGCTTTAGTGCCGGAATTAATTCAAGATCAGGCCAATGCAGACAATATTGCTACGCAGGCGATGAAAATCCTAAATAATGACCAAACGGCACTAATGAGCGATTTTAATCAAATACATCAAACGCTAAATCTGAGCGCCAGCGAAGAGTCTGCCAAATTAATCCTTGAGTTTATTCATGAATAAAGAGATTGAATCCATTGTTCAATCGGCCTTGATTGAAGATATAGGCTCGGGCGATGTATCGGCTGATTTATTGGAAGATAAAATAATTCAGGCAAGTGTTATCTGTCGAGAAAGTGCCGTTATTTGTGGGGTTGAGTATGCACAAGCAGCATTTTTGTCATTAAATCAAGATATTCAGATTAATTGGCAAATTGAAGACGGTGACTTGGTTAAGCCGTCACAAATATTATGCACTCTATCAGGCTCATCTAAAGCGATTATTAGTGGTGAACGTGTGGCACTTAATTTTTTGCAAACGTTAAGTGCTGTCGCTACACAAACACAGCAGCTAGTGGCTAAAATTTCACACACTAATGCCAAGCTACTCGACACTCGTAAAACATTGCCAGGATTGCGTTTAGCGCAAAAGTATGCTGTTAGTTGTGGTGGCGGGGTGAATCATCGACTGGGTTTGTACGATTGCGTCATGCTCAAGGAAAATCATATTATTGCATCGGGCTCTATTGGTCAAGCTGTTATTCGTGCACAAGAAAGATACCCGACATTGCCATTGATTGTTGAAGTTGAAACACTGGATCAATTAAATGAGGTGTTGACGCTCTCAGGCGTTACCAGAGTGCTTTGTGATAATTTTTCAGTTCAACGGTTAGCTGAGGCTGTCAGCTTGTCAAAGGGAAAGCTACCTCTAGAAGCTTCTGGCAATATTGATGATACTAGCATTGTGGCAATAGCAGAAACTGGAGTAGATTTTATTTCAACTGGCAGTATTACCAAAAATATTCAAGCGGTTGATTTGTCATTGCGCTTTTCCTGAGGCAAAAAATACCGGACTGTTGAGACTGTCTTTGGTATTGTAGTATAAAGGCTGGCCGTTCTCATCTATAACACAACCGCCTGCCGCTTCTAAAATATAGCCACCTGCCGCTGTGTCCCATTCAGAACACGGGCCAAATCTAGGATAGTGGTCAAATTCACCCTCGGCAATTTTGCAAAATTTTAGTGCACTGCCAAGGTGTTTAACTTGCGTTTCTCCTAAGGTTGTTAAGTGTTGCTGAAGTTGTTTGTTTTGTGCAGAATAATGACCGATCAGCACTCTTAAGGGTTGTTGTTTGACAGTTGTTTGTAGTCGCTGTATTTGGTTATTGTGTAGTTTGAATGCTTGTTGCTGGTCGTTAGTGTAATAATGAGTTTTGCTCAGTGGCGCATAAATAAAGCCAAAAATGGGACGGTGGTTTTTGATGTAGGCGATACAAATGCAAAACTCCCCCGTTTGCTCGATAAAATCTCGCGTGCCATCGAGTGGATCGATTAGCCAATATTCATCCCAATTACCACGAATGGAAAAATCTATAACGTCAGACTCTTCGGACAAAATGGGTATATTTGGTGTGAGTTGGGATAGTTGCTCAGTAATGAGCTGGTGTGCCTGTTGGTCGACAATGGTTATTGGCGTTTGATCGGCTTTGGTCTCAATGGCTAAATTAGACCGGTAGTGCGACATAATCATCTCGCCTACAGTTTGAGCAAGACTGATTAAGTGAGGGGTTAAGGCGTCAAATGTCATGGGTTAATCATACCGTTTGTATGAGAGTAGATGACTAGTATTGACATCTTGACAATAAAAAGACAGGGTAATATGGTGGGCCTACTTGGACTTGAACCAAGGACCAATCGATTATGAGTCGACTGCTCTAACCAACTGAGCTATAGGCCCGAAAAAATCGGAAAGTTTATGTATCTAAGAAGCTTTGCAATTTATGTGCACGAGAAGGGTGTCTTAATTTTCTAAGTGCTTTTGCTTCGATCTGACGAATACGCTCACGCGTTACATCAAATTGTCTGCCAACTTCTTCTAGAGTATGGTCGGTATTCATATCAATACCAAAACGCATTTTTAACACTTTGGCCTCACGAGGGGAAAGATTGGCTAATAAGTCACCCGTGGTTTCCCTAAGGCTTTCCTTGGTAGTAATTTCTACCGGTGAAGAAAGATTGGTATCTTCGATAAAATCACCAATATTTGAATCTTCATCGTCGCCGACTGGGGTTTCCATGGACAAAGGCTCTTTAGCAATTTTAAGAATTTTAATAATTTTATATTCAGGCAATTCCATTTCAGTGGCTAACTCTTCAGGGGTTGCTTCACGACCAAACTTTTGTAGTAATTGGCGACGAACACGGTTAAGCTTGTTGATGGTTTCGATCATGTGTACAGGGATACGAATCGTGCGCGCTTGGTCGGCAATCGAACGAGTGATCGCTTGACGAATCCACCAAGTGGCGTAAGTTGAGAATTTGTAACCACGACGGTATTCAAATTTATCAACCGCTTTCATTAAGCCAACATTACCTTCTTGGATTAAGTCCAAGAATTGTAAGCCACGGTTGGCGTATTTCTTAGCAATAGAGATAACCAAGCGCAAGTTAGCTTCAATCATTTGAGATTTAGCTTTTTTCGCACGGCGATCACCTTTTCTGTAAAGTTTGTTAAGTGCTTTTAGTTCCGCAATGGTGAGCTGCATTTCTTCTTCGTACTCATGCAAGTTTTTCTGTGCATAGAAGATTTCGTCTTTAGCAGCTTCTAGCGCTTTAGCTACTTTTTCGTCTACTTTTGCGCCTTTTAGCCAGTCAAAGTCTGTTTCGTTGCCGTTAAATAATTCAAAAAATTGAGCTCTTTCCATGCCTGCATAAACACAGGCATTTAAAATGGTTTTCTCTTGTTTTTTAACATCTGCTACTCGATCACAGATAACTTCCATCATGGTTGAAACTAGTTTCGGCGCTAGACGTAAATCTGACAAGCCTTTGGATAATTGCTCACGAGCCTCTACTGTTTTCTTGTCGCGGAAACCATGTTTGTCTTTAAGCTCATTGTAGCCTTGAGAGCAGGTTAACACAGTTTCGAAACGGGTGTACACCTTGTCCTCATCTGGACCGGTGTATTCCATCTCTTCCATGTCTTCATATTCTTCGTCATCATCAAATTCGCCTGCATCAAAGGCTGCTTTTTTTGCTTCAAAATCAGCGGCATCGCCTTGGTAGCCAATGATCACATCAGTCATCTTACACTTGCCTTCTTCTAGGCGCTTATGAGCCTTGAAAAATTGTTCAGTAATTGATGGGTATAGCGTAATGGCCTGCATAATTTCAAATACACCTGCTTCAATTTCTTTAGCAATACGAATTTCATCTTCTTGTTCTAGCAAGTCAACTACACCCATTTCACGCATGTACATTCTAACAGGGTCGGTGGTTCGGCCAAATTCAGAGTCAAGTGCTGCTAAGGCTGCAACTGCTGCTTCAGCAGAAGTTGATTGAGCTTTGGCGCCTGATTCAACTACCAAAGTATCAGCATCTGGCACAGAGTCAGAAACCGTGATATCCAATTCTTCTAAAATGGTAACAATTGGCTCGATCTGCTCTTGGGTTAGTAAATCTTCTGGCAGAATATCATTAATCTCAGAGTAGGTTAAGTAACCTTTCTCTTTACCAACCATGATTAATTTTTGCAGTGCCTGCTTGTGTGCTTTAGTAGTAGATTTCATAAATTAATGCGTTTTGACAAACCAAATGATGGATTATACACAAAGTTAGCTGTTAAAAATCATAGCCTTGTGTGACCAGTAGAAGGGTTATTGAATATCAGTAAATATGTTAATAATAGACTGCTCTTCACTAATGCGTTTGATAACCTCAGCCATAATTGGCGCAATCGATAATTGTCTGATTTTGCCGCATTTAACTGCTTCAGCAGTTAAAGGAATGGTATTGGTGGTTACTAATTCATCCAGTGCTGAATTTTTAATATTGCTCATGGCTGAACCAGATAAAACAGCGTGAGTTGCGTAGGCTACCACTTTTTTAGCGCCTTTTTCTTTCAAAATTCCCGCAGCTTGACACAGGGTGCCGGCGGTATCGACCATGTCATCGATTAAGATGCAAGTTTTACCTTCGACATCGCCAATGACATTCATAACTTTCACCATGTTTGGCGCAGGACGGCGTTTGTCAATAATAGCAAGGTCAGCATCGTTAAGTTTCTTAGCCGCTGCACGAGCACGAACTACACCGCCCACATCTGGAGACACGACCACAATATCATCATAGTTTTGACTCACGATGTCATCTAACAAGACAGGTTGTGCGTAAATATTGTCGATTGGAATGTCAAAAAATCCTTGAATTTGATCTGCGTGCAAGTCGACCGTCAAAATTCTATCAATGCCAGAAGCTTCAACCATTTTAGCGGCCAGTTTGGCCGTAATTGGCACACGAGTTAAGCGTGAGCGACGATCTTGTCTTGAATAGCCAAAATAAGGGACAACAGCGGTAATTCTAGCTGCTGATGAGCGTTTTAAGGCGTCAGCTACAATGAGTAGCTCCATGAGTGTTTCTGCCGGTGAAGGGCCACAGGTTGGTTGAATGATGAATACATCGCAACCACGAACATTTTCTAAAATTTCAACTTGAGACTCGCCGTCACTAAATTTGCCAACCAATGCCTTGCCTTGGGCAACATTGAGACTTGAAATAATTTCGCCAGAAAGCAACGGATTAGCGTTGCCGCTAAAGATTTTAATGGTGTCGAGAGACATAGATATTATAGGTTGTTGAAAATTGATTAAATTATACTACGTTATGATCAAAAATATAGCACTTGCTGATAGATTGCCTGTATCGATTTAATTTATTGGCAAGCATAAAAAAGCCACGCCTTGAGATCAAGACGTGGCTTTATAAAATGGCTGGGCTGGCAGGATTTGAACCTGCGCATGACGGGATCAAAACCCGTTGCCTTACCGCTTGGCGACAGCCCATTTAAGGATTGGAGAAGTGTTTATCGCTTTCGCTGTAAAACTCATCCATTTTTTTGGCATTTTTTTTAACGCTACCAGAGCGTCTTTCTCGTTGGCAAATTCTGCAAATACACAGCTACCTGTACCACTCATTCTTGCTTGTCCAATCAAATTAGAACACAAGTCTAATTGTTTTAAAGCAAATCTGATTCCATCGGTTTGCGCGATTGCTGCTTGCAAACAATCGTTGTGAGTGTTTGTTAGCTCAGAGAAGTCGGATATTTTCCCTATCATTGGACTCATTGTCAATGCTTTGTGCGAGAAAATTTCTTGAGTGGAGGTATGTTGATTAACAAACACCACCAAAAATACATGATTTGGCGTTTTTATCGGGCTTAATATTTCACCCACACCTTCAGCCCAAGCACTTTTTGCATTAATAAAAATAGGTACGTCAGCGCCTAATGACAGGCCTAATTGCATGAGTTCTGATTGACTTAATTTAGTTTTCCACAGCTGATTTAGCGCAACCAGCGTGGTGGCCGCATCAGAAGATCCGCCACCCAATCCACCACCTGCAGGAATGCGTTTAAGAATAGAAATATTGACCCCAAGCGAGGTCTGGGTGGTTTTTTGTAATAGTTTGGCAGCTCGAACAATTAAGTCCTGTTCAGGGCTAACTTGCTCATTGCCTGATAAACGTTTAATAGTGCCATCATCAGTAGTGGCAAAAGTTAGCTCATCGTAGAAATCGAGTAGTTGAAAAATGGTTTGCAGGTTGTGATAACCATCTTCGCGTTTGGAATTGATGTGCAAAAATAGGTTTATTTTTGCTGGAGCCAGCCATGTTTTTGGAGGGCTAGACATCTATAAATACATCTCGGTAATATTTCAGCTCATTAATTGAATCGCGAATATCGGCCAAGGCTAAATGGGCAGGCTCACCATCACGAATTAATTTAGATTCCGGCTTCCAGCGTACCAATAATTCCTTCAAGGTGGTGACATCAATATGACGATAGTGAAAGAATTTTTCTAATTCTGGCATGTAGTTGTACAAAAAGCGCCTGTCTTGGCAAATGGTGTTGCCACACATTGGTGAAGCGCCAGCTTCAACATATTGTTGTAAAAATTCAATAGTTTGTTTTTCGGCGTTTCTGGTGGAAATGACACTATCTTTGACACGTTGAGTTAAGCCAGAATTGCCATGGTGCTCGGTATTCCATTCATCCATGCCAGCCATAATTTCACTACTTTGATGAATAACCAACGAAGGGCCTTCGGCTAAAATATTAAGATCTTTATCGGTGACAATAGTGGCTATTTCGATAATAACATCCTGTTCAGGCAGTAGCCCAGTCATTTCCAAGTCAATCCAAATTAAGTTAGTTTCTTTATCCATGGTTTATCCTAGCAACCTGTTGATTCACGCACAAAATCATCTAGTTTTTGATGTGCTGAGCCTTTATTTAAAATTTCAATAGCCTTGTTAATGCCGTCTTGTAGAGAATCAGCTAATCCGCTAACATAAATGGCAGCACCTGCATTCATGGCAATGATATTCTTTGCAGCACCTGGTTTTCCATCAAGTGCCTGTTGAATAAGTACTAAAGAATTTTCTGCATCCTCAGCCTTAATATCATCAAGACTGCCCAGTGGCAGGCCAAAGTCAGTTGGATTGATTGTATAAGTAGTCACATTGCCATTATTGAGTTCAGCAACAAACGTATCGTCAGCAATAGAAATTTCATCCAAGCCATCGTTAGAGTGAACCACCATAACATGTGTTGAGCCAAGACTTTTTAAGACATTGGCAATAGGTTCTACCAAAGTCTTGTCATAGACACCCATGACTTGAGTTGGCGCTTTGGCGGGGTTAGTGAGTGGCCCAAGTACGTTAAAAATAGTTCTAACAGCCAGCTCTTTACGCGGACCAATGGCATGTTTCATGGCCGAGTGATGAGCGGGTGCAAACATAAAACCAACGCCAATTTTATCCACGCTTTTGCTAATTTGTTCAGCGCTCATGTCTAGATTGACGCCAGCGGCCTCCAATACATCGGCACTGCCTGATTTTGAAGAAATTGAACGATTACCATGTTTAGCTACTGAACCGCCTGCTGCTGCCACCACAAAGGCGCAAGCGGTAGAGATATTAAATAAGCCTAAGCCATCGCCACCTGTGCCACATGTATCCACTAAGTGCTTGGTCTTTTTTACGTTAACCCCTTTGGCTAATGAGCGCATAACTTTAGCGCTCGCAGTGATCTCTTCAACTGTTTCCCCTTTCATCGAAAGACCTACTAAAAAAGCACCAATTTGTGCATCAGTAGTTTTGCCGGTCATGATGTCACTCATCACCGTATGCATTTGGGTTTCGGTTAGGTTTTGCTTGGCAATAACTGCTTTTATAGCTTGTTGTATATTCATGGGCTGCGGTTAACTCATCAGGGTTTCAATTTCATTAATAGTTTTAACCAGATTGCCAGTTAAAACTTGATGGCTTGTTGCTGTGACCAAGACATCGTCTTCAATTCTAATACCAATATCGTGATAAATAGAATTGATTTTATCATCCTTGCGAATATAAATGCCGGGTTCAACAGTGATGATCATGCCTTTTTCAAAAGCACGATGCTGTTGATTATGTTGATACTGACCAACATCGTGTACATCCATACCCAGCCAATGGCCCGTGCCATGCATATAAAACTTTGAAAGTGGATCACCTGGGGATAATAGCCCCAGTGATTCTAAACCTTGCTGAATGAGTTGAGTGGCAATTTTATGTGGCTGATGCACACTAACGCCAGGTTTAATGCATTTGATTGCTGCAAGTTGAGCGTCTAATACGATTTGATAGATCGCTTTTTGTGCATCGGTAAATTGCCCATTAACCGGAAAAGTTCGAGTAATGTCGCTGGCGTAATAATCCAATTCACAGCCTGCATCAATAAGCACCAAGTCGTCATTTTGGAGGGGTTGGTTATTGTCGATATAATGCAAAATACAAGCATTTTTACCGCCAGCTACAATTGGGGTGTAGGCATGCTGAGCGCGGTGTTTAGTAAATTGAGCATCAAAAACACTTTGTAATTCGTATTCAAACATGCCTGGTACGACTGATTTCATGGCTTGTTCATGGGCGCTGATAGAAATATCAGCTGCTTGCTGCATGGTATCGATTTCAGATTGATCTTTGATCAAGCGCATTTCATGCAAAGAGGCTTGCAGGCTGTTAACATCGTAATCTGATAAAAGGGTTGAAATTTTTGAATCTAACTCACAAGGCTTGGCGTCAAAATAAATAACGCTATCATTAGTAACAAGATGTGCTAGTTGCACTTCTAATTGGTTAATGTCAAATGCTTGATCAAGTTTTAGCGCATTAGGTGCATCAGCAACACCCAAGCGCGCACCATCCCAAATTTCACGAGCTGGGTCTTTGTCGCGTAAAAACATTGAATATTGTTGACTACTAATAATAGCAACAGCCTCAGGCTCTTGGAAATTTGTTAAATAGAAAAAATCGCTATGAGGGCGAAATGGAAAGCTAACATCGCCATTTCTGAATTGCTCAGGATTGGTCGAAATAATAATCAATGCGTTATCATCCAATTGGCTTAGTAGCTTGTTAATTCTATTTTGATGTATCATTATTTTTCAATTCAGTTTAGTAGCGCAAAGATACCATGAAACACGTTCGCTTGTACCAAAATGCCCCGTTGAAAATTAATGATACTTTGCAATTGGACGACTATGGTTCTCATTATTTAGCCAAGGTATTGCGCTTTCCGGAAGGGAAAGACATTACTTTGTTTAACGGGGATGGTAACAATTATACTGCCACGGTTTTGAGCGCTAAAAAGCACTGTGAGGTGCAAATACACAGTACCGTAGCTAATCAAAGCGAGTCGCGTTTAACCTTAACTTTAGTGCAAGGAATTGCCAAAGGTGACAAGATGGATTTTTTAATGCAAAAAGCGGTTGAGCTAGGTGTAAATCAGATTGTGCCAATTTTTACCCAGCACTGTGTGGTTAGGCTCAAAGGTGACAAGCTAAAAAAACGTCAACAACATTGGCAAAAAATTATTATTGGTGCTTGTGAGCAGTCAGGCAGATCAGTAGTGCCTGAACTGCTAGAGCCGCTCGATTTCAACCAGTTTATTGAACAAGATTTTGGCAATAAGTTTGTTCTACATCATCGAGCTGAACAATCTTTATTAGGTGTTGACCCACTAACACAAGCAACCATTATCATCGGCCCTGAAGGTGGACTGAGTGATGATGAAATTCAATTGGCTATTAAACATAATGCCCAGCCGTTATTGTTAGGGTCACGCGTACTTAGAACAGAAACAGCATCATTGGCAGCGCTTGCCAATATGCAACTGTTGTGGGGTAGTTAGGATGATGCCTCTCATCAAATAATAAAATAATATTGCAATTATAATTTTTTATTGGTATATTATTGCAATTTTAACCATGCCGAAAATAATATCATGAAAACAATCATCGTAACTTTTTTACTCTCAATCGCAAGTGTGTCAATTAATGCAGAAGAACAAAGGCATGCTTCAGCACATGTGCATGGATTAAATAATGTAGAAGTATTGCTTAGTAATAATCAACTAAACGTAACGTATAAAATGCCAATAGTACAACTTAACACCGTTCATGATAATCATGAAGAGCATCATGGAGATGGGTTGTTTGCATTTATAACTGATTTGTTTAGCCATGACGACCACGACGAGCATGATGAAGAACACAAAGAATATGATGATCACGATGAGCATGAGGGCTATGACGAAAGGCATCACGACAAACATGAGAGTCATGATGACAAGCGCCACAACCAAGAAAAATTAGCAGAGTTTAAAGACAATACAGAGTTGTTTGTATTGTCATCAAACGCAAATTGCCATATTATGGATTTTGATGCAGAATTGCACAGTGTATCAACCGAGTCTAATCATAAGGATGTTGAGCTAACTTACAAGTTTGACTGTAGCAATCCTGACAAACTCAATAGCATTGAATTTACAGCTTTTAAACATTTTGAATTAGACATTATTTTTGTAGATGCAATTATTAACAATCACGCTGTTTCTAAAAAAATAACATCGACAGACAGTAAAATGGCTTTGTGATACTAACAACAAAGGACCTTAGATATACCTATCAAAACGGGAAGGCAATTAATTTCCCTGATGTTGAGCTTGACGTCGGAAAAAAAGTATTAATTGTTGGTTATTCTGGATCTGGAAAAACAACCTTGTTAAATTTAATTGCCGGAGCTTTAAAGGTTCAGAAAGGTGAAATTACGCTAGCAGGAAAAAACTATTCTTCTCTCTCATTTAGTCAATTGGACAAAGTTAGAGCTGACAGTATTGGCTATATTTTTCAAACTTTAAATCTAATCCCATTTTTATCGGTAATAGAAAATATTGAACTTGGCGTTAAATTTTCAAAAAATAGACGCTCAAATGTTGGCAATTTAACTCAGGAAATTGTGAGATTGCTAACATCGCTCGGGCTGAGTGAAAAAGTTTTAGATATTTCTGTTAATCAGCTTAGTATAGGTCAACAACAAAGGGTTGCGGTTGCAAGAGCATTGCTTGGTCAGCCAGTGTTAGTTCTCGCTGATGAGCCGACGTCTGCATTAGATCGAGAATCAGCCAACAATTTTCTGAATGAGTTGTCAGCTACGTTTGATACATCAAAACAGGCGTTGTTAATGGTAAGTCATGACTTGTCTCTGGCACCATATTTTGACCAAGTTATAGATATAACAAATAAAAATGTTTAGATTATTGATTAAATCAATCCGCTCAAGATTGTTACCAGTCTCACTTGTCATTATCACTCTGATGGCGTCAATGGTGTTGTTGCTAAGTATTGAGCGTATACAGAAGGCTACTGAAACAGGGTTTAATCAGAGTATTTCAGGCGTTGATGCAATTATTGGTCCTAGGTCGAGCTCCTTAGAATTAGTGCTGTATACGGTTTTTCATTTGGGACGACCAACCAACAACATCACCATGAAAACTATTAATGATATCAAGCAAAGAAAAGATATTGAATATTTAGTACCGATTGCTTTAGGCGATAGTCATCGAGGCTTTAGAGTTATTGCTACTGAAAAAAATTATTTTAAATATATTAAATATTCATCAGATAAATCACTTTCTTTTTCTGATGGGCAGGCATTTAATGAAATATCTGGCACGGTAATCGGTGCTGATGTTGCAAAAAAACTTGATTACCAAGTTGGCACTAAAATTCATATCAGTCATGGATCGAGCCAAACAGTCGCAAAAAAACATGATGATTTTTCATTTGAAGTTACAGGGGTGTTAGAGAAAACTGGAACGCCAATTGATCAGGCAGTTTTTGTCGATTTAAAAGGCTATGAGCTTATCCACCTTGGCTGGCAAAGTGGCACAAAAATATTTAATTTAAAGCAGCTAGATTTATCCACTTTAAGCCATGAAGAGCTAACTCCTAAGACGATTACAGCCGCATTTGCAGGGTTGAAATCAAAACTAACTTTATTTCGTTTTGCTGCCGATGTTAAGAAATATCCAAACGAAGCAATTTCTGCCGTCATACCAGGCATAGCGTTGTCAGAACTGTGGTCAATGGTCGGAATAGTAGATCAAGGGTTTGAACTGCTCAGCTGGATTATTATTGTTATTAGTTTGATTGCAATGGTTAGCTTAATTATTTCTAGTATTGACAACAGGAAGCGCGAAATGACTATTTATAGAGCAAATGGCGCCACACCAATGTATTTATCTACCTTGGTTGTGCTTGAGGCTGTTTTTATTGGTTTAACGGCTATCATTGGCGCAATTATTTTCGTCACGCTAGTAACTTACCTTGCAACAGAACAGTTAAACTTAATCCTAGGTATCACCCCGGAATTTGATTGGATTAGCTGGGATGAGGCCAAGGTTTTTGCAATTATTTTGCTTGCTGGTATTTTGAGTAGTTTGGTGCCGGCGATTATCGTTTTCAAGAAAAATTTACACCACACATTGAGTTAATATGTTGAAAAAAGCCCTCATTATCTTATTTACTGTATTCAATTTTAGTGTGATGGCTGAAGTTGTCACGCAGCAGCAGTTAGATAAATATGTTAATAACTGGAGTGCATTGATGCCAGCGGGTGCTTATGATTTTGTACCCAAAAAAGTTGATTATAAGTTATTGTCAAACCCCGATTTTCAACGTAAGCTTGACGAAGCGGGCACTAAACTGAATAACCAAATAGAAGGCGAGGTAATTGAACTTGCTGGATTTATGGTGCCGATTGATACAAAGAGTTCTGATGTTCGTAAGTTTTTATTGGTGCCCGAAGCAGGGCAATGTGTACATGTACCGCCGCCGCCATTGAACCAAACACTATTGGTTGATACTTCAGAGTTCCCGACAGAGCGACGAGATCTTTATGAGCCAATCATCGTTTCAGGAAAAATTACTGTTGGCTCCCAGAGCTTCGACATTGCAGATAGCGGCTATTCGTTAACCAATGTTACGATTAAACCCTTGAAATTTTCCGATGTGGAGCCGGCTAATGATTGATATAGATAAAGTGATGTCAAAATGCGCCCAATTTGGCAAGAGCGCAACACAACAAAGAATGGTTATCATTAAAGAGCTGTCAAGTTCCAAAAATAGCATTTCTGCTTATGATTTATTAGCACAACTGCAAAAACAGGGGTATACGTTCAATATTAGCACGATATACAGAGTGCTAGATTTTTGGATTGAACTCGGTTTGGTTCATAAGATAGAATCCAACAACACTTATTTGATTTGCAATGATTCTCATCATAATCACTTTCATGTGTTGTTTCATTGCCTTGGCTGTGAAACAGTTGAGGAGTCATGTAAATTATCTAAACAAGCCATGCTTCCCAATATGCAAAGTTTCAAACCGAAAGAGAATCAAGTTATCGAGTTGCAGGGTTTGTGTAAAAATTGTTCTTAGCTGTGGTGTTATCTAAAAAACCAACTTTATTGTTGTACAGTTAGGATTGTTAACGCCTCTTGAATTGGTGTTAGCACATTGGCTAATTTTTTTCGAATGGCAGAGCCAGTTAAGTTGTGTGCTGAAATAGTGCTCACGACTAATTGCTCGCTTACCCCTGCCAGTAATAATCTAGCATTGAGTTTGTCTTGTTCCGTGTCAGAGGTTATGTTCAAATTTTCAATCTGAGTATTGATATGATCAATCGAATGTTGCGGGTTAATTTTATCGTGCTTCATGTAATTTCCCAATACTTCTAATGAGCGATACAACACATACTCTTGATTGATTTTTTTTAAAATATAAGACAGTGTGGTTAGAAAAACCTGTGACTGTTCGCTGCTGGCCACTTGCAGATCGTCGTGTTGAAAGTGCCTGGCTTGAATATTAAGCTCATTAGGTAGATTATCTGTCATACGCTCAACAAAACCAACCAGAAAAGCTGTTTTGCGCTGACCTTGTTTCCACAGTCTGTCTTTGTCTTTTTGCTCAATTAAATTGTCTTGTAGCACCAGACTGGTGGTATCAATAAGCTGTTCTGTGTCATTAACAAAGGGCAGAAATTCTAATAAATATTGGGCAATTTCTCGACCAGTGGATGTGTTCAATACAAATGGTTTTGTGAGTAAAAATCGCCCAATTTCTGCTTGGCTATCCGTGTTAGTGGCACACCACCAAGCAAGTTTTAACAGATCATTATTTAAGTTGGTAGAATTGGCAACCGCCACAACCGCCTCTACTTCGCCTAATTTTAGCAATGACTCAAGATTTGAAGATTCAACCTGCCCCATTCTTGACCAACGCTTTAAATAAGAGGGGTAGCCGCCCATGGCGCCAAGCACTTGAGTGACCAATAATTTTTTGACCGCCTTAAGGTAAGTTTCGCTGTCGCCATTAGGTTTGAGTTCAATGATCTGCTCTTTGAATTGTGCATTGAGTCCAACCACAGTGAGCTTGTAGCTGTCAATGCGAATAGCGATAGAAGTTGCAATGAGAACATTAAGTTTGAGCGTGTCTTCAGGTTCAAGCATTGAGTAGTCTGTTGAGTGTTGACAAAGTATGGTTTACAAGCGAATCTTTAAAAACAATCAAAGAGTGCTTACCGAGATTAATTATCACTAAGAATCGAGATTGATAGGCGCAGTAAACATAAGGATATTGCTGCTGAAATCCGGCTTTGTTAGTTGTAGTGAGTTTTTTGCCAGCTAGAGAAAAAGCAACAATTGAGTCGGACTTTTTAAGGAAAATACAGCTATTCAGATATTGAAAATGAATGATCAAAATTCCGCTTAATAGAAGACTTGCGTAGAAGTTAGGGCTGTAAAGCCAAACGCTAATTAGCGCACTAACATGAACTAAGCTTGACAGGCTAAGATATATAATTGACGCCTGAAGTTTAAAGCTTTCTTGCTCAGTCACTATCGCCAAGCTCTACTGCTAACTCACTTGCTCTATCGCAAGCAGCGCGCATGGCATGAGAGACAATGATGTCAAAATCCTGATCTTGAAATGATTCGATCGCTGCTTGTGTGGTGCCATTAGGCGAGGTAACTTTTGCACGTAGTTCATGCACAGAATCATCACTGGCATCAGCCATCATACTGGCGCCCAGTGCTGTTTGAATGCTTAATTGTTGAGCGGTTTTTTCATCTAACCCTAATGCAACACCCGCTTTGGCCATAGATTCAATCATTAGAAAAAAATAGGCTGGACCACTACCAGAAAGTGCGGTAACCGCATCGAGTTGACTTTCCTCTTCAACCCACAAACTTTGACCAACACTATTTAAGATGTCGCCAGCCAATGCCTTTTGAGATTCACTGACATACTCATTCGCAAATAAACCACTAACGCCCTGATTGAGCAAGGCGGGCGTATTAGGCATACTGCGCACAATGGCATTGTTGCCGCCTAGCCAGCGATCAATATCATGAGCGCGAACACCGGCAGCAATCGACACAACAAGCGTATTTTCTCTTAGCGTATTTTGAAGTTGGTGACAAACCGTTGATAAGACTTGTGGCTTAACAGCTAAAACAACCACATCACAGCGTGCAATAAGTTTGGTATTGTCCGTAAATACTTCGAGGTTAAACTCTGATTTTCTTAGGGATAATAGTGTCTCATTGGTATCACTGATCTTAATTTGTTCAGCAGAGATGCCTTTATTAATAAGTCCAGATATAATCGCGTAAGCCATGTTGCCTGCGCCAATAAAACCAATTGATGTTGAGTTTTGCATTACAATGTTTTTTAAATTTAGTCTATGACTATTCTACCAAAATAACCAAAGAGGTATTTAAAGTGAGTACAAAAAAATTTAACCCAAAATTAATTATGATCGATGTTGACGGCACCCTAGTGGACAGCGTGCCTGATCTTGCTTACTGTGTTGACGAAACCATGAAAGCCATGGGTAAAGAGCCGTGGGGCGAGGCTAAAGTTCGTCATTGGGTGGGTAATGGCGTGCCAAAATTAGTAGAGCGATCGTTAACGGGTGAATTAGAAGGCACACCTGATGCAGCAGAATATAACAAGGCTTATCCAATCTTTTTAGACCTATATGCGGTAAACACTTCAAAGCGCTCTTGTTTATACGACGGTGTTAAAGAAGGTTTGGATTATATGAAGGCGCAAGGCTATACACTAGGTTGTGTGACCAATAAGGCTGAGCAATTCACGCTGCCGATTTTGAAAGATTTAGGTATTTTTGATTATTTTGGCCTTGTGGTATCGGGCGATACGCTGGCTAAGAAAAAACCAGATCCATTACCACTACTGCACAGTGCAGAGTTTTTTGGCATTGATCCGGCAGATTCACTAATGTTGGGTGATTCAGTCAGCGATGTTAAGGCGTCGCGTGCAGCCGGATTTGACATTGTTTGTATGTCATATGGTTACAACCATGGCGAGGATATTCGCGATACCAATCCTGATTTGGTGATTGATTCCATGGCCGAATTGAAAGACCACTTATAAACAACACCCCGGTAAAATGTATTGATATGAATACATTTGATCAGCAGCACATTTGGCACCCTTATGCTAAAGTGCCTAATGAAATTGACACCTATTTGGTTAAGTCGGCAAGTGGCGTTTATCTTAATCTGGACAATGGTCAGAAAGTTGTCGATGGCATGAGTTCATGGTGGAGTGCTATTCATGGCTACAATCATCCAGATCTTAATCAAGCGGCTATTGACCAGCTAGGCAAAATGTCTCATGTAATGTTTGGTGGCTTAACCCACGATCCGGCCATTCAATTAGCAAAAACATTGGTTGAGTTAACACCCGAAAGCCTAACCAAAGTCTTCTTTACTGACTCCGGCTCAGTGGCAGTGGAAGCCGCACTCAAAATGGCGTTGCAATATTGGCACAATAAAGGCCAAGTCAATAAGCATCAATTTATCACGTTACGTGGCGGTTATCATGGCGATACTTTTGGCGCTATGAGTGTATGCGACCCTGATAACGGCATGCACCACTTATTTGCGGGCGTACTGCCAAAGCATTATTTTGTTAAAAGTCCTTCGATGGTGGCGATGGATGAGGCGTTAACAGACTTGAAAAAAACACTTGAGGAAAATTCAGACTCTATTGCAGCAATGATTTTAGAGCCGGTTGTGCAAGGCGCAGGTGGCATGCGTATTTACAATCCACACTATTTAACCAAAGCCAAAATGCTTTGCGAGCAGTACCAAGTCTTGTTTATTTTGGATGAAATTGCCACTGGATTTGGACGTACGGGCGAGTTATTTGCGCTCGAATATGTTGATGTTGAGCCAGATATTTTATGTTTAGGTAAAGCTTTGACAGGTGGGTACATGACACTGGCTGCCACACTCACCAATGACCAAGTATCCAGTACAGTCGGTACACTGATGCATGGTCCGACATTTATGGCCAACCCGCTGGCTTGTAGTGTGGCCAATGCCAGTATTGAATTATTATTAAATTCACCATGGCAGGATGATATTGCCAATATTGAGGCTGTGTTAAACAGTGAATTGTCTTCATTGCGAGCGCATGAAAAGGTGGCTGATGTGCGCATTTTGGGCGCCATTGGCGTGGTTGAATTGTCAGATGAAATCGATGTTCAATTGGCGCAGGATTTACTTATCCAGCAAAGTGTTTGGTTGCGCCCTTATGGCAAGTTGCTTTATACCATGCCGCCTTTTATAATCACAAGACAAGAATTACTAACCATTACACGCGCCATAAAAGCGGTGATTGAGGCTCTATGAAAAAAATAACCTTGTTGTTTTATTTATTATTTTGGTTTTTGCATGCTAATGCTTATGAAAAGCCAAGTGTAGAGGTTGCGGCTGAAAATCTTAATGGCGATGCTTACTATATACCAGGGTTGTCTGGCGCAGCTACTGAATATGAAGGATTTATATCAAACGCAGGTTTTGTAATAACCACTGAAGGGGTGGTTGTGTTTGATGCTTTGGGTACGCCATCACTCGCTAATGCGATGCTCAAGGAAATTAAAAAAATTACTGACAAACCGGTTAAGTTGGTCATTGTCAGTCACTATCACGCTGATCATATCTATGGCTTGCAAGTGTTCAAAGAACAGGGCGCTAAAATTTGGGCACCTAAAGGCACTTGGGACTATCTTGATTCGGAAGCAGCGCCAAACTTGCTAAATTCCAGACGTATATCACTTTATCCTTGGGTTAATAATAAAACCTATTTGGTTAAGCCTGATCGTATTATTGATCAAGATACATCATTTACATTGGGTGAACATCAATTCTTGCTGACTTATTTTGGCAAAGTGCATTCTGAGGGTGATATGTCACTGTTAAGTGTTAACGATCAAACGCTTTATAGTGGTGATATTATTTTTGAGGGGCGCATTCCTTTTGTGGGCGATGCTGACATCATCAAGTGGTCAAAAACACTTGATCGAGTACGCAATATTGAGATGGAATATTTTGTGCCTGGACATGGCTCAGCATCTGATCAGCCACAAGAAACCATGGATCTTACCTATCGTTATTTAAATTTCTTAATTGAACAATTAAGTCTGGCTGTTGATGACATGACACCATTTGATGAGGCTTATGCGGCCATTGATTGGTCAGAGTTTGAAGATGAGCCAGCATTTGAAGCGGCTAATCGTAAAAATGCCTATGCAACTTATCTATATTTGGAAAGAGTGCTTTAATCAATTGGATCCACATCTAAATACCAGCGAACTTTGTTTTTAAGTTTTACGCTATCCACATGTTGACTAAAGGTGGCTAGCATCTGATGGAGTGCTGCTCTGTCGTTAGATTGTAAATACAAATTAAAATAATAATAATCTGCTTTTTTCTCGATTGAATTAGGTGTTGGGCCCCAAATTTCAACGCCATCCATATCGATACTTTTAAGCAGCCCAGCCACTTCTTGCAAAAACGCTTGAGCGTTGTCTTTATTTTTAGCATTAGCGCAAAGCTGCGCTTGATGGGCAAATGGCGGCATCATTGCGCTCATTCTTTGCTTAAGTAGTCCGCTGGCAAATTGCGTGTATCGATTTGATAGTACAAAATTAAACATCGGGTGCTCTGGGAATCGCGTTTGAATAGCTACTTCACCTTGTTGGCCACTTCTGCCAGCGCGTCCAGATACTTGGATCAATAGTTGCGCCAAGTATTCGGTAGCGCGGAAATTGGTGGACAAAAACCCGCCGTCAATATCCAAGATACCTACCATCGCTAGATTGGAAAAATCATGACCTTTGGCCAGCATTTGTGTGCCAACAATAATACAGGGCTCACCAGAATTAATTTTTTCTAAATGTTGAGCAAGTGCTTTTTTGCGTCTAGTGGTATCTCGATCAATACGAATAATTGGGGTGTTTGCAAAGTGAGATCCTAAGGTTTCTTCTAGGCGCTCAGTGCCATAACCGTAAACTTCTAAACTTGGCTGGCTGCAATCAGGGCAAGTTTGTTCTGGCATTTTCTCATCTCCACAGTGGTGGCATTTGAGTCGGTTAATATGACGATGATAAATCATGCTCGCATGACAATGATTGCACTCAGATTTCCAGCCACATTCTGTACAAAAGTACACCGGCGCATAGCCACGTCGGTTGATAAACAGCATCACTTGCTTGCCTTTAGATAAGTACTGCTGCATTTTTTCAATTAGCAGTTTTGACAAGGCGCCATCTGTGTTGGTGCGCATATCAATTAGGCTGACTTTTGGCATCACCACATCACCCGCTCGATTGGCTAATGTTAAGCGAGTGATTTTGCTATCCATGGCATTTTTTAACATTTCCAAGCTAGGTGTAGCGGTGCCCAATATCAGTGGAATATTAGCTTGTTTGGCACGAATAAAGCTTAAGTCTCGCGCAGAATAACGAAAGCTTGATTGTTGTTTAAATGAGCCATCATGCTCTTCATCGATAATAATCATGCCCAGATTAGGCATGGGAGCAAAAATGGCACTGCGCGTGCCTAAAATCACACCCGCTTCACCATTTTTAGCCATTAGGTACGCGTCCAATTTTTGCGTTTCATTGAGTTGCGAATGAATAGCGACCACGCGTGTTTTTAAGCGATTTTCAAAACGAAAGATCATTTGCGGTGTTAGGCCGATTTCAGGCACTAAAACTAATACTTGTTTGTTTTGATCAAGCGCTGCTTGGGTGATGCGTAAGTAAACTTCGGTTTTGCCACTACCGGTCACTCCGTGTAATAAAAACCCATGATAAACATCTTGCTTAGTAAGAATGCTGTTAATGGCAGCATTTTGCTCGTTGGTGATTTCAAAATCAGGCTGATTAACTTCGGTTGGCAGGCCAACAACTTTCTTAATTTTAGCCTCTTTTCCAAGGCGCAAGTTCTTGGGTAGAGCTGCCAATAGCACTTCACCAATTGGGTGGTGGTAGTATTTAGCAGACCAAAAGAGAAAATCTAGAATTGGTTTATCAAGAATTGGCGTTTCGTCCAATACTTGTTCAATTGATTTTAATTTGCTGAATTCACTCTTTTGTTTATTGGCCAATACGATGCCAACAACTTTCTTGGCACCAAAAGGCACCTTAACGCGAGCGCCAACAGCTACTTCAATATCACTCAGATAATCAAAAGTTCGATTTAACGGAACAGAAATAGCAACTTCAACGATTGGCATCAACTCAGGAAAGTTATCAACGTAAAATAAATCATTTTATCAAGTAAACCTTTGACGTGATTGTTATTCAAAATAGTATTAATTTTAAGCTTGAGAGCGAGAAAGCATTTACTGATCAGCTGCAGTCTGCATTAGATGATTTAAATAAGGCTGACGGAGAGTTGTTAATTCGTTTTGTTAGCTCACAGGAGATTCAGAAACTCAATAAAGCCTATCGACATCAGGATAAGACCACTAACGTTTTATCATTTCCAAGTGATCTGCCTATTGAGATTGATGAATCAATTTTAGGTGACGTGGTTATTTGTATCGAGGTGGTTGAGAGAGAAGCACGCCAGCAAAACAAACAATTTAGCGATCATCTTATGCACATGGCCATTCACGGAACGCTACATTTGTTAGGGTTTGATCATAATGAAGAAAACGAGGCGCTTGAGATGGAGGCGCTTGAAGTGAAAATTTTGGCAACAATGAATATTGTCAATCCTTATGTTTAGCAGACACCTACAAAAAACTGTTTCAACCTGTTATCATCTAGCACTAATTGCATTAAAAACAACCAACTGAAAGAAATACTTGCAGTCCTTGTGATTAATGATTTTTTCATCAATAAAAGGGTTTTATGATATCTAATAAGTATATTAAGCAAGCAAGTCTTGCTGCTGTTTTTCTAGCTTCATCAAATGTAGCACTTGCACAATGCGGCAATGTGCAAATTGCGGAAATGAACTGGGCGTCAGCCGAATTAATGGCTAATGTTGATAAAATTATTCTTGAAGAAGGTTATGGGTGTGACGTTAGTTTAGTGCCAGGCGCTACAACAACAACTTTTGCCTCCATGAATACCAAAGGTCAGCCAGATATTGCGCCAGAATTATGGATTAATGGCGTTCGTGAGCCGCTTGTTAAGGCGATGGACGCAGGTACCTTGCACTCAGCTAATAGCGGTCCAATTACAGATTTAGGTGAAGGCTGGTGGATTCCACCACATACTGCCAAAGCATATCCTGAGTTAAAAACAGTACTTGATGTGATTAAACGTCCAGATTTATTTCCAGATAAAGAAGATCCTTCAAAAGGCGCATTTGTGACTTGTCCTGCAGGTTGGGGTTGTCAGCTAACAAATGCAAATTTATTTAGAGCTTTTGATATGGAAAACAAAGGTTGGAAATTAATTAACCCAGGTTCTGGCGCTGGTTTAGATGGGTCTATGTCCAAAGCGGTTGAACGCGGTCAAAATTGGTTTGGTTATTACTGGTCACCAACTGCATTGATTGGAAAATACAACATGACAAAGCTTGACTTTGGTGTGCCATTTGTAGGCAGTGAGCATTGGGATGGCTGTTTGGCCAAGGAAGAGTGTACTGATCCACAGCCAAGCACTTGGACTCAGTCAGAGGTGTTTACAGTGGTTACTGATAAGTTTAAAAAGAATAGCGGATCGGAAGTATCTAACTATTTAAAAAATCGTATTTATCCAGGATCTGACATGAATGAAATGTTGGTTTACATGGGCGACAATCAGGCTAGTGGCGCAGATGCCGCGATTGAATTTTTACTGACCAAGCCTCAGGTATGGGAGTCATGGGTAGATAGCGCAACAGCGGGTAAAATTAAAGCAGCGATTAAATAATAGTTTTATTTAGATAGTGAAAAATGCCTGATTATTCAGGCATTTTTTTTAACAAAAAACATAGGATTAAGAATGGATTTTTTGGATAAATTCCCTGCAATGAGTCGCGGTGAATTGCGTGATTTTAAAAAAAGCGTTGATGGTAGTTTTTCAGAATTTACTGGTGAATATGGTGAAGCCATTGAGGTATTTTTTGATCCTTTGCTGTATTTTTTGGTTTGGTTTGAAAAGTTGCTAATTTCAACACCATGGCCAATTACGTTACTAATTGTGGGTGCGCTGGCTTGGGCAGGTGGTCGCAGTATAAAAATTGCAACTGGTGCAATTCTGGCATTTATTACTATTGGTTATTTCGGCATGTGGAAAGACACCATGTCGACACTGGCCATTGTTTCAGTGGCAACCTTAATTTGTATCTCGATTGGTATTCCCATGGGTATTTTAATGGCCAGATCAAAAGTCGCCCAAGCTTTGGTAACGCCACTATTGGATATTATGCAAACTATCCCGGCTTTCGTGTATCTCATCCCGGTAGTAATGCTTCTGGGTATTGGTAAAGTGCCTGGTTTGATCGCTGTGTGTATTTATGCTTTGCCACCTATTGTACGTTTGACCAAGCTAGGCATTCGCTTGGTGAGCAAAGAAGCCTCAGAGGCACCCGATGCATTTGGTGCAAATTATCGCCAACGTCTATTTGGTGTGCAGATCCCACTAGCTTTGCCAAATATTTTTGCTGGTATTAATCAAACGATTATGATGGCACTATCAATGGTGGTAATCGCCTCTATGATTGGTGTGGCTGGATTAGGTGTGCCAGTATTGCGTTCAATTTCAAATCAATATCTGGCTTTAGGTTTGTTAAATGGCTTGGCAATTGTAGCACTGGCTATTATTTTTGATCGAGTGACCCAAGCGTATGGAAAGCGACTACAAAAACATCAATACGGAGATCACTCATGAGTGAAATCGCCATTAGCATCAAAGGCTTGTATAAGATATTTGGTAAGCGGCCAAAAAAAATGGTGCAATATGTCAAAGACGGCATGTCGAAAGCAGACTTATTGGATAAATATAATCACGTATTAGGCTTAAAGGATATCAATATCGATATTCCTGCCCACCAGATTTCGGTCATTATGGGTTTATCTGGCTCTGGAAAATCCACTTTAATTCGCCATATTAACCGATTGATTGAGCCAACGGATGGCCAAATTAATGCTTATGGTGAAGATGTTTTGTCGATGTCAAAAGCAGAATTACGCGAGTTTAGGCGACATAAGACTTCAATGGTTTTTCAGAAGTTTGGTCTCCATGTGCATAAAACTGTTGCAGAGAATGTCGCTTACGGATTGGTGGTTCAAGGTATCTCGTTAAATAAGGCTAAAGAAGATTCACATAAGTGGCTGGAGCGTGTGGGTTTAGATGGGTTTGAAGATTATTATCCAGCACAACTGTCAGGCGGTATGCAGCAGCGTGTTGGTCTGGCGCGTGCATTAGCAACAGATGCAGATATATTATTAATGGATGAGGCGTTTTCAGCACTAGATCCTTTAATCAGAACTGACATGCAAGATATTTTGTTAACGTTGCAGCAAGAGCTTAAAAAAACCATTGTATTCATCACTCATGATCTTGATGAAGCGTTGCGTATTGGTGACAATATTGCCATTTTGCGTGATGGCGAGGTGATTCAACAAGGGGATCCGCAAAACATTATCCTAAAGCCTGAAAATGACTATATTGTTGATTTTATTCAAGATATTAATCGAAGTCGCGTAATTCGTATTAAGTCAATTATGCAGAAAGGTCAGTCTGTTAAAGGCCCGAATTTTCATCAAAATGATGTGCTTGAAGATGTTTTGCCGGGTATTGCGGATGGGTCAAATCATGAGGCTAATGTGGTTGATGACAACGATACAATTATCGGTAGTATTGATTTAAAAAGAATCGCTTTAGCTATGGCCAGACCGGCAGTTGAGCAAACGAGCGACGTTACTTATAAATAAGCAACATTAGCGATTGTAAAATTTCAGAAATTTTGTGAATGGCAGTTATTCGCCATTTTCTACATGACCCAGTCGTTCCATAGCGCGTAATTCGTCGCCAATATAGTACATTTTGAGTGAATTTCGCTCCCAAGGCGGGATTCCAGCCTCTTGCAAGACCTTTTTCAGGGGTTGAGAGTGTGTTTTTCCAGGCAGTTTAATGCGCTGGCCTTCAGTTCGATAGCGAATGGAAAAATTTGGCAAATTTTCAAAATCGGACTGAATTGGGCATTTTTGTTGAGTATTGTCTTGATTGTTGTTGATAAAATATAATTCTTGCTGATAACGCCTAATTTCAAACTCATTCCATTGAACCAAAGGCTTTGCATCTTGTTTGGCATGTAGAAGGTCGATAATTTGATTCATTATCTTGTCTGATGGCGCTAAAAAGTCCATCAAGCTTAGATGGTGACGCAAAATATTCTTAATTCTATGTGTTTCTAGCTTAATAAGCTCATCAATATTGAGTCGACCACTGTCATTAATAATATTATTGGCTTGCAAGTCAATGTCAGCTAATTCGCGAGTAAGTTTTAATGCTTCTGATTGGTGTTTAGCGCTCCTAGACAAGGTTTTTGCTAAATTTTTATAAACCGTAGATAGTTTTGGTATTATTTCTAAACGCAAGAAATTTCGCCTAAAATTAATGTTTTTGTTGCTATCGTCCTCTATCCAGTCAAGTTTGTGTGTTTTGGCATAATCAATGATTTGAACTTTGCTAATATCCAGCATGGGGCGATAATGACTACCTTTGCCCAAGGGTTTTTCGCGAGGCATGCTGGCCAGTCCAGCGCTGCCAGCACCTCTAAATAATTGCAAAAGCAGGGTTTCAGCCTGATCTTGTTGATGATGCGCAGTGCACAAAACCTCATTATCTAATAAATTACAAGATAACGAATGATATCGACTTTTACGAGCATTCTCCTCAATATTTTTAGAATTTTCTATATTTAGGTTAATATTTGAGTATGGAATATTTAGTGTATTGCACACGTTTTGGCAAAATAAATGCCAATCATTGCAGTATTCAGATAAGTGATGATTGCAATGAATTGCCCTAATATGGTTTGGGTAATAGCTGTGCAGATAGTGTAGCAATACAATTGAATCAATGCCACCACTTAAAGCTAGGGCAATATTCTTACCCTCAAGAAAAGCGTCTTTAGTCTTTAAACTTTCCAAAGCTTAGTAGCTTTTCCTGCCTCTTTAGTAGCAAGTCAGCAGTTGATAGTTGTTTAATGTTGCCAAGCTCTTGAATAAGTGCCGCTTTTAATAATGTTTTAGCCTCAGATGGATTACGATGAATGCCACCTAATGGTTCGTCAATGATGACATCAATCAATCCTTCTTTTTTCAAATGCTCTGAGGTTAGTTTTAAAGATTCAGCGGCAAGGTCGGCCTTGGCAGCATCTTTATAAAGGATTGAGGCACAGCCTTCAGGTGAAATAACCGAATAAATTGAATATTCAAACAGCATCATGGTGTCAGCTACGCCAATGGCTAACGCACCGCCTGATCCGCCTTCACCAATAACTACTGAGATGATTGGGGTTGACAGGGTTGACATCTCAAATAGGTTTTTAGCGATAGCTTCTGATTGACCGCGTTCTTCTGCGCCAATACCTGGGTAGGCACCTGGTGTATCAATAAAGGTAATAATCGGCATGTTGAATTTCTCAGCCATTTTCATTAAGCGCAACGCCTTGCGATAGCCTTCTGGGCGTGGCATGCCAAAATTGTGTTTGAGTTTTTCTTGCGTTGTTCGGCCCTTTTGCTGACCAATAAACATAACTGGCTGCCCGTCAAGCTTAGCAATACCACCAATAATTGCATGATCATCACCATAGGCACGGTCACCATGTAGCTCAGTAAATTCTTCAAAGACTTCATCAATATAGTCAAGTGTGTACAAACGCTTTGGATGGCGAGCTAATTGAGAAATTTGCCAATCGGACAGCGATGAAAAAATCTTTTTGGTTAGGGTGTTGCTTTTAGCTTTTAACGCCTCCATTTCTTCTGCAATATCAACCTTGTCTTTAATATTGCAAAGCGCCTCTATTTTTGCTTCAAGATCGGCAATTGGTTGTTCAAAATCAAGATAATCTAAATTCATAAGGCGTTAAAATCAATGTTTAAATAATATTTGAATTATAGCAGATGGAACTATTAACGCTACTATCTTTAACCTTTGCGACATTTGTTTATGCCATTTCGCCAGGGCCGGGTTTGTTTGCGGTATTAGCAACCTCAACTCGATATGGGCCAGTTGCTGCTTTGTGGCTTTCAGTAGGCCATGTTGTTGGTGATATTTTATATGTGTCAATTGCGATGTTTGCACTGAGTGTCTTGGCGCAAATTATTGAGCAAGGTATGATCTACGTGAAGTTTTTTGGCGCGGCTTATTTGCTTTATATTGGCATGGCACAATATCGCTCAAAAGGGGTAAGTTTCGAAGCGGATGAGGGCAAGAAGTCGATCGTTAAATTATTATTTGCTGGATTTGTGGTGGGCGGTACCAATCCAAAAACCATTATTTATTATTTGTCTTTTTTGCCAATTTTTATCGATTTAGATAATCTAACGCTGGCTACTGAAATTGAGGTGATTGTTGTGGTGGGCATTACTGTATTGTTTGTGCTTAGCTTGGCTAATATTTTAGGGCTTAAATTGCGTAAATCAATTGAAGACCCTAAGGTGGTTCAAAAAGTTAATAAAATAACGGGCATTACTATGATGTTGGTCGGTGTTTTTGTGGCTTTATATTAGCCCATGGAATTCGCTCAATTTATCTCACTATTCTTAATTGCTTTTGTGTTTGTAATAACGCCCGGCCCAGGCACGCTGGCAGTGTTTGCCAAAAGTATGTCGCAAGGATTTATGCCAGCTTTTTATTTATCAATTGGGTTGGTGCTTGGTGATTTAATCTATCTTTCAATTGTTATTTTTTCGCTAGATTTATTTGCAGAGTTTGTTATTCCAATGATGGATTACGTGAGAGTGCTGGGCGGGACTTATCTTATTTATTTAGGTATTAATGCCTGGAATGCGCACAAGGTTAAGCTTAGCACTAAGTCAGCGCACAAAAGCAATATGGCTGAATTTTCTACAGGACTATTGATTTCATTGGTTAATCCTAAAGTAATGATCTTTTATATTGCTATTTTGCCCGCCTTTATTGATTTATCTAACGTAGGTCTGATTTACGCTTTAGAGATATTGGCCACAGTTGGTGTTGGGCTGATGATTGGCATTAGTTTAATTAACGCAACGGTCAGCCGTATTAAACAAGCATTTGACAAGCCAGGTACGGATCAACTGATTAATAAAATGGTTGGCGCTGTAATGCTTTTAGCGGGCGCACTGTTGGCTTTGGCATGACAAATAATCGCCTATATTTATGGATTACACTGGCCATGTTTTTTTGGGGTGCTTCTTGGCCAATTGCCGGCGTGTTGTCAACCTATATTGAAGAGCACGAATTTATTACTTATCGGTATGTGTTGACTGTTATCACGATGGTGCCCGTATTATGGTGGATGAAACTCTCATTTAAAATTGATTTAGCCAATTTTATTATTGCAAGTCTTGCTGCTGTATTGCTTATTTTTTATAGCAAGTTTTATTTTCTCAGTACAAAGTATGGCTCGCCTGGTTTGGCGGGCGCGGTGGTAACAACGTTAATGCCAATATTGGTGTATTTGTTAATGCTTTTTAGCAAACAGAAAAAACCTCAAATAAAAGATTGGATGGCGCTAGCATTGGGTGCAGTTGGTGTTGTGGTAACAATGAATATTTGGCATTTAGGTTTTGAGGGGTTATGGGTAAGTCATAATATTTATATGCTAGCTGCAGCTGGTTTTTGGGCGTTAATGTCAATTACCAGTACATATGCCAAAGCGATTAATCCAGCTGTATTAAGTTTTTATATTTATCTAATAACCGCCATATTTGACTGGATATTTTTCTTTGAGCCTATTCATGGCTCTATATTTGCCATGGATAGTATTTTCTGGGTTAATTTTTTAATTGTTACTATTGGTTCTACAACATTTGCAACAACGGTTTATTTCTTAGGTCTGCAGAAATTGGGCTCTAAACAAGGCAGTGTGTTTACTTTTTTAGTGCCATTTTTTGCGGTCGGTCTAAGTGTTGTCTTCTTAGGTGAGGCTTGGCATTGGACTACGGTATTGGGCGCGGCCATGACCATTGTTGCATTAATTATTTTGAATAAAATAAAATTTAGTTTCTATAATAAACACTCATGAAAAAACTTAGTGGTGGAATTGTCAGGAGTCTATCGTTCGATCTTTAAGATCTTGCATGATGGCTTTTCGAACGTTATCTGAATAGTTGATCCAGCCACTAATTTCGTCACTATGACGTTTGCAGCCAACACAATAGTTGTTTTTGTTGTACTTACAAATGCCGACACAAGGGCTTTTTAGTGCTTGGTGATTATTCATATTTTTTATTATAAGATGTCAATGTAAAATATACATCTTTATTTCATCAACATTCTTCCATGGGTTTTACTAAATTAGGCTTGTCAGAGTTAATTCTGAAGGCGGTTTCTCAGCAAGGTTATGACAAGCCATCACCCATTCAAGAGAAGTCTATTCCTCTGGTGTTAGAGGGTAAAGATGTTATGGCAGCAGCACAAACTGGTACAGGTAAAACCGCAGGTTTTACTTTACCAATTTTGCAACTATTGTCAGAGGGTCAATCGACCAAGTCAAACCAAGTTCGTTCACTGATTTTAACGCCAACACGTGAACTGGCAGCACAAGTGCAAGCTAGCGTTAATACCTACGGCAAACAACTGCCACTCAAGTCAGCGGTAGTATTTGGCGGGGTGAAAATCAATCCACAAATGCAAAAGCTTCGAGGTGGTGTAGATATATTGGTAGCAACACCTGGGCGTTTATTAGATCTTTATTCGCAAAATGCCGTTAAGTTTGATCAACTAGAAATCATTGTTTTTGATGAAGCGGATCGAATGTTAGATATGGGGTTTATTCACGACATTAAGCGTATTTTAAAAATTTTACCGGTTAAAAGACAGACGTTAATGTTCTCAGCAACCTTTTCTGATGAAATTAGAAAGCTGGCTAAAACCTTAGTGCATAATCCGGTTGAAATTTCAGTTACCCCTAGAAACTCCACCGTGAAATCAGTCAAGCAGTGGGTTCATCCTGTTGATAAATCCAAAAAACAAGCGTTGCTTACCAAGCTAATTAAGGATCATGGCTGGTATCAGGTGCTGGTGTTTAGTCGTACCAAGCATGGCGCTAATCGAATTGCCACTCAACTAGGCAAGAAAGGCATTACCGCTGCTGCCATTCATGGTAATAAATCTCAAGGCGCTCGTACTAGGGCTTTGGCTGATTTTAAAGCTGGAAAGGTTAATGTATTGGTGGCAACAGATATTGCAGCGCGTGGTATTGATATTGCTGAACTACCGCACGTAGTAAATTTTGATTTGCCGCATGTGCCTGAAGATTATGTACACCGCATTGGTCGTACAGGTAGGGCAGGATCTAAAGGTGAGGCTGTCTCTCTAGTGAGTGCGGACGAAGCCAAACAGTTGTTTGATATTGAGCGCCTAACTCAGAAAAAACTCGAGCGTATTATGGTGGATGATTTTGTGCCAGATCATAATGTGCCAGAATCTGCAAAAAACATTTTGCCGCCTAAAAAGAAAAAACCCAAAAAGAACAAGCCTAGAAATAAGCCGAGATATGGAAAAGACAGTAATTCTACTGACAACAAAACCAAACAAAAGAAAGGGTTTTGGGGTAACAAGCCCAAGAAAAAACCTAAAAATAAACAGCAAACAGGGTAATTAATATGAGTTGGTGGACAACAGTTTTGGGCGGCGCATTTGGTTTTATTTTAGGCGGCCCTTTGGGTGCGATGCTTGGTGCAGCCTTTGCTGGTAATTTTTCTAAAAGCAAATCAAATTTTGGCAATTTTGATCAAAATTATCACATAGGCGACCAGCAGCGAGTTCAGGCAGCGTTTTTTAGTAGTGTGTTTTCAGTTATGGGCTATATTGCCAAAATTGATGGCAGAGTATCAAAATCTGAAATTTTATTAGCACAACAGGTAATGCAACATTTGCAGCTTGAGGCGGACATGCAGAAAGTGGCCAAGGAGTTGTTTAATCAAGGCAAAAGTGACAGCTTTAATTTGGACGAGGTGCTTGATCAATTTAGACTTGAAAGTCACAGACGTACACATTTGGTTCGCATGTTTTTGGAAATTCAAATTCAAGCGTCTTACGCAGATGGTGTATTGGACAACAAAGAGCATGAAGCGCTTAAGTATATTGCGCAAAAGTTGCATTTTTCACTTCATGAATTGGAGAGTTTGATTCAGCAATTTGCAGCCACCAATCATAGTGCCAATCAACCAACCATTGATGATGCTTACGTTATCTTGGGCATGGATAAAAACGCCACAGATAAAGAGTTAAAGCGTGCCTATCGTCGACTATTGTCTCAGCATCATCCAGATAAATTGGTGGCTAAAGGTTTGCCAGAAGAGATGATGACATTGGCTAAAGAGAAGACACAAGAAATTATCAGTGCTTATGAAATGATTAAAAAACAAAGAGGCATACGTTAATTTGGTAAAAATTACAGGAAAAAATATGAACAACAAACTCATTATATTAATCACAGTATTTTTATTATCGCTATCTGTCCAAGCAGGACTTTGGGAGAAAATGACCACCATGGGCGCTACAACTGTTAAACCCAGTTCTGAGTACTTGATTGAAACCGCTGGCTGGAATATTCGTGTGTATGAATGGATTCCAGCTGACAACCCAAACGCACGATGCATGTTTGCAGCAGGTTCGCAAAAAGGCGGCGTGGCTTGTTATTCAATTAACGACTAACCATGTTTGCCATTGAGCTGCTAATTATCGTTGTATTGGTGGCAGTGGTGTTTTATTTGCTAAAAGGTAAATTGTAAGTACTTAAATAATGCCCAAACCTATTGTTGTTTCAATCATTGAGTCAATTTTATTTCCAGATTGTAGCGAGCTGTATAACTGCAGAGGGTTTGCTGAATTTAGAGTAAATAGTATTCGTAAAGCCATTGCATTGGTTAAAAAACAACCTGTTGATTATGTAATGGTGGAATTTTTCTATGCTTATAGTACCAACTATAGTGGCATCTATAAATCTAATGTAGAGGTGTTATTGGTTAGTTTGCGCAAGTATTCGCCCAATACTAAAGTGATTGTTCTAGCAAAGAAGAAAGAGATGAAATTCCTTAATGTGCTTGATGCGGTGGATTATCCAATACATGGCGTCTTGCAGTTACCAGCCCCAATAAGCGGCATTGAAGCATTGTTTGACATCCCGTAATTTCAATAAAACAACTGGCACTTGTTATTTTTGACTTTATGGCTTATTATTGATAAAAAACTTTGAGGAGGGTGTTATGAAAAAAATAAGAATGGCGTTTATGTTGACGTTTGCTTTGTTGATGACAGCTCATGCTGTTGAGCCAGGAAAGGTCACTGGTGGAGCGCAATATGAAGTGCCATCATGGTTTACTGATAGTTTTTTAGATATTGGTGAGGATGTTGAAGAGGCGGGTGACGAAGCTAAAAAAGTATTGTTATTCTTCCATTTAGATGGCTGTCCATATTGTGACGCCATGTTGAGCCAAAACTTTAAAAGCGGCAATAATCAGAATTTTATAAAAGATCATTTTTCTGTGATTGCTGTTAACATCAAAGGTGGTCGAGAAATCACCATGCCTGATGGTGATGCAATGAGTGAAAAAGACCTAGCTAAAATGCTCGGTGTTAAATATACGCCTACCATTGTGTTTTTGGACAAGCAAGGCGAGCAGGTTTTTAGAACTAACGGATACCGCAACCCAACACTATTTGGCCACACTTTAGAATACGTTGCCAAAGATCACTCAAAGACACAATCGTTAAATCAATTTATTGCTAGCAAATCAGCACCTAGCTATCAGTTTGCTGCTCACTCACTATTAGAAAAAGTAACAGATTTTTCCAACTTTAGTGATCCAGTCGCTATGCTGTTTGAAGATGAGAGGTGCGTTGGATGTAGCACAGTGCATGAAAAATTACTCAATAGAGAGGAGGTTCGTGAAGAGCTAGAAAAATTCTTATTTGTACGCTTTGATGCTGACTCTGATGAGGAAATTATTCTGTTTGATGGTACTAAAACCACACCAAAAAAACTGGCTGAACAGCATAATCTAAGCTACCGACCTGGATTTTTATTATTTGATGAAGGCAGGAAAATTATAGAAATTGATAATCGTCTATTCAGTTTCCACTTTAACGCTGTTTTGAGTTTTGTAAGTGGCGGACATCATAAAACTTATGAGGATTTCAATGCTTACCGAAATGCCCATCAAGCTAAGTTACTCGAACAGGGTGTTGATGTCAATATGGTTGATTAATTTGGTGGAGATGGCGGGGATCGAACCCGCGTCCGAAAACCTTCAAACAAAGAGTCTACATGCTTAGCTTGGTCTATTTGAGTTAGCCGCCTATCACCCGACCATCAGGGATATAAACAGCGATTTCCGAAAGTTTTAACCGAATTATTTGGAACAAACAATCCTAGCGAGTCTGTGAGCGACCGCTACCCAAGAAGTACAGACAACCTCAAGGGAGCGGCTAGCTATGCAGCTAGAGCGTAGTTGTTTTCGTTTGCAACTATCTTTTTAAAGCATATTTTTACGAGTTATCTTTATCCTCGGCATGCGTCCTTGAGATCCAACTCCTCGTCGAAGCCATGTCATCCCCTGGAAGGATGATTATAGCATTTTTTTACTGAATTGTCACTCTCGCAAATTTACGCTTGCCCACTTGATAGATGGCTGTGCCAGCTTCTGGTACCAGATTGCGATCAGTGATTCTCTCACCTTCAATCTTTGCAGCACCTTCTTTAATCATTCTAAAAGCATCTGAAGTAGAATTTACCAAGCTAGTGTCTTTTAACAAGTTAGCAATTTTGATGCCAGCGTCAAAGCTAAATTCTGGCATTTCATCAGGCACTTTATTTTTGGCAAAACGGTCAATAAAGTTTTGTTGTGCTTGTTTAGCTGCTTGGGCATCGTGAAAGCGAGCAATAATCTCTTCCGCTAGGCGGAATTTGATATTTCTTGGATTTTCACCATTTTCTACCTCCGCTTTCCAGCCGGCAATAGTTTCTAGCGATTCAAAACTTAATAGCTCAAGGTAACGCCACATAAGCTCATCAGAAATTGACATAATTTTTCCAAACATATCATCTGGTGCGTCATCAATGCCGATATAGTTATCGAGTGATTTCGACATTTTTTGCACACCATCCAAGCCTTCAAGGATTGGCATAGTGAGAATAACTTGGGGCTCCATCTTGGCTTGTTTTTGCAGCTCTCTACCCATTAAAAGGTTAAACTTTTGATCGGTACCACCAAGCTCAACATCTGATTCTAGCGCAACAGAGTCATAGCCTTGAATCAATGGGTATAAAAATTCGTGAATGGAAATACTTTTGCCAGATTTATAGCGCTTAGAGAAATCATCACGTTCTAGCATTCTGGCAACGGTTTGTTGCGAGGCGAGTTGGATCATCTCAGCCGACGACATTTTGCTCATCCACTCGGAGTTGTAGACGACTGTGGTTTTGCTTTTATCAAGTATTTTAAATACTTGATCTTGATAAGACTGAGCATTTTCTACTACTTGTGCTTGGGTTAGCGGTGGGCGTGTGGCGCTTTTGCCAGTTGGGTCGCCAATCATGCCAGTGAAATCGCCGATTAAAAACAATATGTCATGACCCAAGTCTTGTAGTTGCTTGAGTTTATTGATTAAAACTGTATGACCCAAGTGTAAATCTGGCGCCGTTGGATCAAAACCAGCTTTAATGCGCAAAGGTTTGTTTTTGTTTAATTTTTTCTTCAGCTCATCAAGTGGCAATATTTCGTCTGCACCACGCTGAAAAACAGCTAGCGTTTCATTTGTACTCATCATTGTTTTTTATTGTCTAATGTGACCGTCACCTAGGACGATATATTTTTGTGAAGTTAGACCTTCTAGGCCAACTGGTCCGCGAACATGAAATTTGTCCGTGCTAATGCCAATTTCAGCGCCCAAGCCGTATTCAAAGCCATCAGCAAAACTGGTTGAGGCGTTAATCATAACCGAGGCAGAGTCTACTTCGGCAATAAAGCGACGACCTGAGGTGTAATTTTCAGTCACAATTGACTCGGTATGGCCTGAGCCATGCTGATCAATGTGATTAATGGCGTCACTCATTGAATTAACGATACGAATAGATAAAATGGCGTCTAGATATTCTGTATCCCAATCTTTGTCGGTTGCTGCAATAATTTTGTTTGAAAGTTGTTGTGTTTGTTCACAGCCTCTGAGCTCTACGCCTTTGGCGGTATACTCTGCAATTAGTTCAGGCAATACTCTACCAACCGCTGACGCGTGTACCAACAGAGTTTCCATGGCATTGCAAACACCGTAGCGCCTTGTTTTGGCGTTAAATGCAATTTTAATGGCTTTTTCGGTATCGGCATCTTTGTCAATATACGTATGACAAACGCCGTGTAAATGTTTAATCACGGGCACCTTGGCATTATTGCTAATTGCTTCAACCAGACCCTTGCCGCCACGCGGGATAATGGCATCAACGTAATCACTAGCCTGTACTAGTTCATTAACCGCCTCACGATTTGTTGTGTTAATTAACTGCACGCTGTGCTCATTCAAATTGGCATCAATTAACCCTTGCTTAACGCATTGGTACAGTGCCATGTTGGAGTGGATAGCTTCTGATCCACCACGCAAGATGGCACCATTGCCTGATTTTAGACAAAGTGCTGTTGCATCAATGGTAACGTTTGGACGTGATTCATAAATAATACCCATGACACCAAGTGGCACACGCATTTTTCCAATTTGAATGCCACTTGGGCGGTATTTTAAATCAGTAATTTCACCAACAGGATCTGGCAAGTTAGCGATTTGATTAAGACTTTCAATAATGCCGTCTAAGCGTTGATCATCTAACATTAGTCGATCAATCAACGCATTGTCTAAGCCTTTATCTTTGCCATTATTAAGATCTTGTTGATTAGCAGTTAAAATCTCATCGCGATTGCGATTAATTTGATCAGCGATATTGAACAATGCAGCGTTTTTAGCTTGAGTTGTAGCGCCCCTAAGTGACTTGGCTGCAATACTGGCATTATTGCCTAGTTCAATGATTAGATTTTTTATTGAGCCCATTGATTTTTCCCAGCTAAATTTAATAAAAGTGTGTGTAGTTCATCCACAACGTTAAGATTATCCGCGCCTTTGATTGAGCGGTCAATACGTCCAAGCAATAATAATATTTTTTGCAAACGTTGATACGGGTGGCGTTTTAAGATATTGGTGATGAGTGGCTTTTTTTTATTCCAAACTCGATACTGTTGCAAAATGGTGTTGATGTCGACATTTTGGTGTATTTCAATAGACATATCAATAATAGACTTAAGTTCTCGATATAACGAACTGCTGAGTAAAATTGGCATAGCGCTATCGCCAATAAGGGTGCGATAAATTTTACTAACTTGCACCACATCACCTAATAAAGCCGCATCAATTAATCCGTAAACGCTATATTTTGATTGCTCTTGAGCTTGAGCTAGAAATTCTTGAGTATTGATATTGCCATCGGGATAAGCCATTTTAAGCTTTTGAATTTCTTGCATAGAGGCCAGCAAGTTTCCTTGTGTGTAAAAAGCAATACCTTGTGCCACTTCTTTATCAGTATTGAGCCCAGCACTGGCCATATGGTTACTGATCCAGCCGGTCAAATGGTCATTTGACACCTCCCAGTGTTGGATAACGCCGCCATGCTGCTCTAAAGTTTTGAACCATTTGCTTTTTTGCTGGGCAAGATCTAGTTTGTCGGTGGTTATGATTAGCAGTATGTCTTGTGGCAGATGACTAGCAAGTTCACTTAAGGCCTTAGAGCCTTTGACGCCAATTTTCCCTGTTTTAAGTTTGCACTGGATAATGCGCTTAGGTGAAAACAAAGAAGTATTGGAAATTTCAGCCGTAACCAAGCCCCAATCAAAATTACCATCAATGTCAAAAGTAGTTTTTTCATCAAACCCTGCACGCCTTGCAGTGGCTACAATCTCGTCCAGACTTTGTTGAATAAGCAGGGGTTCTGCGCCAAAAACACAATAGAGTGATTCAAGCTTATTGGATAGTTGAGAATTAAGCGTCTCCGGCTTAATTCTCATTGAGTTTCGACAGTCTTCTCATTAGTTTTTTAATGACCGTGTTTCTAAGTTGCGCATATGACTCTTCAATTTGCAAACGGTCTGCCTGTGCTGAACTAACTTTGCTTAGATGTATGCTGGCAGCTAAATCTTGAGAAAGTAGTAATTTATTGTCAGCATTAAATACTTTGACCGGCACACTTAAGCTAAGCGTGTAACTGCTGGTGGTGTTGCTAGTTGTGTAAGAAGCAGTTTGTTGTTTTTTAACTTCTGAGCCAATCTGGATGCTTAGGTTTTTCACTGCTTCTTGATTAAATCTAGTTTTGAGCTCAGTTGCAAATGCATTGGATTTGTCACTCATGACTGCTGCATTTAAAGTGGTATTTTTAATTGGCGCATGAAATCCGCATGAGCTTAATAGTGTTATAGCAAGAATAAGAGGTAATAGGGCGATCTTTAACATGGCAATAATTATTTGGCTTTATTAAGTTAAGAATTATGACAGAATTTGACTTTATTTGTTGAAAAAACCTTGAAAAAAACGCCATCGGTTCATATATAGCGAAGCAATAGGGTATAGTTACCCGTCTTATTTTTTTATAATTTTAGTATAGCCCCATGTTTAAGAATTTATTGTTATGGTTAGTGTTGGGTAGTGTTCTTACCTCGATTTTTAGCCAGTTTGAAGTCAACGAAAAGAAGAGTGAGGTGACTTATTCTGAATTTATCCAAAGCGTTAAACAAGGTGATGTTTCTGAGGTAACCATTGCAGGCAGCAATATTACTGGTGTTGGCGCAGGTGGCGAGCGTTTTTCAACTTATTCACCGGGCGATCTTGGGTTAATGGGTGACTTATTGAATAATGGCGTTAACGTTGTTGCTCAACCACCTGAAAAGGATGGTTTTTTCAAGCAGTTAATTATTTCATTAGCGCCAATCGTATTATTAATCGCTGTCATTCTCTACACCATGAAAGGTGCTGGTGGCGCTATGGGCGGCAAAAACCCAATGAGTTTTGGTAAATCCAAAGCGCGGTTAATTACTAAAGATGAATCAAATGTCACCTTTGACGATGTGGCTGGCGTTGAAGAGGCGAAAGAAGATGTTGCTGAATTGGTTGACTTTTTGTCAGACCCTGGAAAATTCACCAAAGTGGGCGGAAAGATCCCTAAAGGTGTCTTATTAGTCGGCCCGCCAGGAACCGGTAAAACATTGTTAGCAAAAGCTATTGCAGGTGAAGCAGAGGTGCCGTTTTTCTTCATTTCTGGCTCTGATTTTGTAGAAATGTTTGTGGGTGTGGGTGCCTCTCGTGTGCGTGACATGTTTGAGCAAGCTAAAAAAAATGCACCATGTATTATTTTTATTGATGAAATTGATGCAGTTGGACGTCAACGTGGCGCCGGTATGGGCGGTGGCCACGATGAGCGTGAACAAACTTTAAACCAAATGTTGGTTGAAATGGATGGCTTTGAAGGTTCTGAAGGTATTATTGTGATCGCTGCCACCAACCGACCAGATGTACTCGATCCTGCGTTATTGCGCCCTGGCCGTTTTGATCGACAAGTGATGGTTGGCCTGCCAGACATTAATGGCCGTGATGCTATTTTACAAGTGCATATGCGCAAACTACCTATTGCTAAAAACGTTAAATCTATTAATATTGCTAAGGGTACACCAGGATTTTCAGGTGCTGATTTGGCGAACCTTTGTAATGAAGCTGCGTTAATTACAGCAAGTAAAAATAAAAACCTGGTTGGCATGCAAGAATTTGAAAAAGCCAAAGATAAAATTATGATGGGCTCTGAGCGCAAATCTATGGCCATGGATGAAAAAGAGAAAGAAATGACGGCTTATCATGAGGCAGGACACGCGATTGTTGGGCGTTTAGTGCCTGAACACGACCCTGTTTATAAGGTTAGTATTATTCCAAGAGGCAGAGCGCTTGGTGTGACTATGTTTTTGCCAGAAAAAGACAGCTATAGTGTTTCTAAGCGTAAGCTTAATTCACAAATTGCAGCGCTATATGGTGGCCGCATTGCTGAGGAGCTAATCTATGGCGCGGATGCAGTTACCACTGGTGCAAGTAATGACATTGAGCGTGCAACAGAAGTGGCTCATAAGATGGTGAAGCAATGGGGTATGTCGGATGTGCTAGGGCCACAAGCTTATGGTGAAGATGATGGTGAGGTATTTTTAGGTAAGCAAGTCACTAAACACAAGCATATCTCTGAAGACACATTTAAAGATGTAGATTCTGAAATTAAAAAAATTATTGATAAAAACTATCAACTTGCAACCAAAATATTGCAAGAAAACACAGATATTTTGCATGCAATGACCAAAGCTTTAATGGAGTTTGAGACCATTGATAAGGAGCAAATCGACGATTTAATGGATCGCAAGCCGATACGTGAGGCAGCCGTTATTGTTGATTCTGATGTGGTATCAACTGAGCTAGGTTCGGGTGTTAGTGTTGATGATGATTCATCAGATTCTGATGACAAGCCAACCGATGGTAGTCCACAAATCGCTTAACATTAATTTGTAGTCAGTATGACTATACAGCCATCAAAGCCTTTAATCATGGCTGTGTTAAATGTCACCCCAGATTCGTTTTCGGATGGCGGCCAACATGTTAATCTTGATGATGCAGTTGCTAGCGCTAAGCGTATGGTGGATCAAGGTGCAGATATAATCGATGTGGGTGGTGAGTCAACTCGCCCGGGCGCTTGTGCAGTGAGTGAAGCCGATGAAATTAGTCGGGTGATTCCTGTGATTCAGACACTTTCGGCTGAAATGACTGTGCCTATTTCAATTGACACCTCAAAACCGCAAGTCATGAAACAAGCAGTGGCAGCGGGTGCTACCCTAATTAATGATGTTAATGCTTTGCAAGCAGACGGTGCTTTAGAGATGGCTGCAAGTTTAGGGGTTGATGTGTGTTTGATGCATATGCAAGGCTCACCTAGAACCATGCAAAAGAGTCCAGCGTATGATAACGTTGTTGAAGATATTAAACGGTTTTTTCAGCAACGGATTGATGCTTGCCTGTTAGCAGGCATTGCCAAAGAAAATATTATTCTAGATCCAGGTTTTGGTTTTGGCAAAATGCTAGTGCATAATTTTGATTTATTGAATCAATTGGATAAATTTAAGTGTTTTAATTTGCCGTTATTAGTGGGCTTGTCTAGAAAATCTATGATTGGCGCTGTTTTGAACAATCGAGATGTTAAAGGTAGGGTTGTTGGCAGCGTAACAGGCGCTATAATAGCAGTTCAAAATGGGGCAAATATTGTGCGTGTGCACGATGTATTAGAAACAAAAGATGCGCTATTGGTAATGCAGGCAGTAATGGGAGAGGAAATTGGCTAATTATTTTGGCACAGATGGTATTCGTGGAGAGGTTGGTATTGAGCCAATCACGCCAGATTTCTTTTTAAAATTGGGCTGGGCTGTGGGCTCGGTTTTATCTGAGCAAGGTAAAGCCAGTGTGGTAATTGGTAAAGATACGCGTGTATCAGGCTATTTGTTTGAATCAGCTTTAGAGGCTGGCTTTTTATCTGCAGGTGTTGATGTGGGTCTGTTGGGGCCGATGCCAACACCTGCTATTGCTTATTTAACTCAAGCTTATAATGCTTCTGCTGGCGTTGTTATTAGCGCCTCACACAATCACTTTCAAGACAACGGTGTTAAGTTTTTTTCATCCAAAGGGTTAAAACTGAGTGATGAGGATCAGGCAAAAATTGAACGAAAACTAAATGAGCCTATGGTAAGCGTTGGTTCTAGCAATATTGGCAAGGCGCGCAGGCACGAACAACCATTAGGACGCTATATTGAATTTTGTAAATCAACCTTTGATCGGTCAGTTAGTTTAAGCGGACTGAATATTGTTATAGACTGCGCCAATGGTGCTACGTACCACATTGCCAAGAGTGTTTTTTCAGAATTAGGTGCGGACGTTACAATTATTAACAATACGCCTAATGGTTTTAATATCAATGAAAACTGTGGCGCAACTGATACCAAACACTTGCAGCAGACGGTGCTAGACACCCAGGCAGATCTAGGTATTGCCTTTGATGGTGATGGCGATCGTCTAATGATGGTTGATCAGAATGGTGAGCTAGTAGATGGTGATGAGTTGGTTTTTATTGTGGCAAAAGCTTGGAAAGCCAGTGGGTGTTTAACCAATGATACGGTGGTAGGCACTAAGATGACCAATCTGGGTATGCGTCATGCGTTAAAAAATTTAGGCATTGCTTTTGTTGAAGCTGATGTGGGTGATCGTTATGTGATGGAGCAAATGAAAAAACATGGCGCTATTTTAGGTGGTGAGGGTTCTGGACATATGATTTGCTTGGATCAAACGACGTCAGGCGACGGTATTATTTCAGCACTTCAAGTATTGACGGTATTGGCTAATAGTCAGCAAAGTTTGGCAGCGTTAAAGGCACAAATGGTCAAATATCCTCAAGTCTTGATTAATGTTAAAACCACCGAGAAAATCGATCTTGATAATCACCAACAACTGAGCGTAATGATTAAATCAATTGAATCTGAATTAGGCAATGAAGGGCGAGTACTAATTCGTGCCTCTGGCACTGAGCCGTTGATTCGAATAATGGTTGAAGCAAAAGACGCTGAAATTACTCAAATAAGTGCTGAAAAATTGGCTGATACATTGCGCTAATGAGTTTTGATGCTACCGGCCTAGTGCTGGTTGGGTTGATTTTTCTGTGGACGGGTTTTGTGCGCACTGGTCTTGGTTTTGGTGGCGCGGCGCTCGGTTTGCCTTTGGTGCTATTGTTGGGTGGTAGTCCGGTTTATTGGTTGCCAATTATTGGTGTGCACCTCTTATTTTTCTCTTCATTAACGCTATTCAAGTCAATTAAAAAGGTTGATTGGCAATATTTGATACACTCTTTATTATGGATCATTCCACCAACACTTATTGGTGTTGCTGGTTTATTAAACTTGCCAGATATTGTGGTGATTATATTTATATATTCGATTACAATTTTCTATGCAATTACCTGGATTTTTAACCATAAAATTACGTCACACAAGCCTTGGGTAGATAGGTTTTTGTTGGTTATAGGTGGTTATGTAGCTGGCACATCGCTTACTGGTGCGCCACTAATTGTGGCCGTTTATATGCGTCATGTGGCTAAAGAGTATCTACGTAATACATTGTTTGTGCTTTGGTTTTTATTGGTTAGTATTAAGATGATTACGTTTATTGCCATGGATGTGATGATTGACTGGCAATTTTCACTAGCACTCATTCCAATTGCGGCTATTGGTCATGTCATCGGTATCAGGGCTCATCAAAAAATTATTGAAAATGACCAGCTGTTTAAAAAATGGGTGGGCGGTGCTTTGTTACTGATTAGTTCATTTGGATTATTGAAAGTGATTTTGAGTTAAAATCAGCGCTATGAATGAATACGTTTTAATTTTAGTCAGCACGATTTTGGTTAATAATTTCGTCTTGGTAAAATTCCTGGGCTTATGTCCATTCATGGGAGTTTCGAAAAAAGTTGAGACTGCCATTGGCATGGGGTTTGCCACTACTTTTGTACTGACACTGGCAAGTATTTCCAGTTATTTAATTAACACTTATATTCTGATTCCTTTTGATATGGAGTACTTAAGAACCATTGCCTTTATTGTCACTATTGCAGGTGTGGTTGGCTTTACCGAATTGTTGGTTAACAAAACTTCTCCTGTACTGCATCAATCCTTGGGTGTTTTTCTACCACTTATTACAACGAATTGCGCAGTATTGGGTGTGGCCTTGTTGAATGTTAATCAAGATAATGGCTTTTTGGCATCAGCTGTTTATGGTTTTGGTGCAGCCATTGGTTTTTCATTTGTATTGGTATTGTTCTCTGCTATTCGGGAGCGTATTGATACATCGGATGTGCCTACCGCTTTTAAAGGTGCCCCCATTGCATTGATTACAGCAGGTCTGATGTCAATGGCATTTATGGGCTTTATCGGACTTGCCTAGTGTTTGAATCGGTATTTATCTTCTCATTGTTGGCGTTAGCCTTGGGCTTAGTGTTGGGCTATTCGGCTATTCGCTTTAAGGTGGATGGCAACCCTTTGGTGGATCAAATTGATGCAATTCTGCCTCAAACCCAATGCGGTCAATGTGATTTTCCTGGGTGTCGCCCCTATGCAGAGGCGTTGGCAAAAGGGGAGGCTCAAATTAATCAATGTCCGCCAGGCGGCCAAGAAGGCGCTGATGCATTGGCAGAATTGTTAGATGTAGAGCCACTCGAGCTAAATGCTGAACACGGTGAAACCAAACCTGATCATGTGGTTTATGTTGACGAGAAGCTATGCATTGGTTGTACCTTGTGTATTCAAGCGTGCCCTGTGGATGCCTTTGTTGGATCTTCTAAGGTAATGACAACGGTTATTGCCAGTGAATGCACGGGTTGTGATTTGTGTATTCCGGTTTGTCCAGTGGATTGTATTTATGTCAAAGAGCTGACACCAACATTAGGGTCTTATGTGCCAGATTTGCAGGAGATTGCCCATGGCTAAATTCGCATTTAAAGGTGGTGTGCATATCCCTAATCCTTATCCGGTAAAAAAGCCAGAAATCAGACAAGTGCCACCACCAAAACAAGCTGTATTGTTATTGCAACAGCGTGTTGGTGGCGAGGCAAAACCTTGTGTTGATATTGGCGAGCGAGTGCTAACAGGCCAAGTTATTGCTCAAACAACAGGACAATTTCCCACCAATGTACATGCATCAATTTCAGGCATAATTTCCGCGATCGAAATGCGCCCCATTCCTCATCCATCAGGTATTGATGCTAAGTGCATTGTGATTGATTCAGATGGTAAGGATGAATGGATTAAGATAGAAAAATGCGATAAAGGGTTTTTAAATTGCACGCCTGATGAGGTGCTCCAACGAATTCGTGAAGCTGGCATTGTGGGTATGGGTGGTGCAGGATTTCCAACATATGCCAAAATTACTCATGCACAAGGTGCACACACACTAATTGTTAATGCCACTGAGTGCGAACCTGGCATTATGTGTGATGATTCTTTAATGCAAGAGTATCCCCGTGAAATTATTCGAGGTATTGAGGTGTTAATGCATGCTTGTAGCGCCAAAAGAGTAATTATTGCCATTGAGGATGATAAGCCAGAAGCGCTTAATTCATTGTTAATGTATAACTTTAATGACCGAATTAGTATTGAACAAATCCCTACAAAATATACTTCAGGTGCTGAAAAATTGTTGATTAAGGCGCTATTGGGTATAGAAATTCCATCAGGTGCTTATGCATCTGAACATGGCGTATTGTGTCAAAATGTTGGTACAGTTAAGGCGATCTATGATGCAGTAGTTGATAATAAGCCGCTAATTTCTAGAATTGTGACCGTAACGGGCTCAGGGGTTGAGACGCCTAGAAATTATGAAGCACGACTAGGCACATCATTTTCTCAAGTGGTTGAAAGCTCCAAGCCTAGTAATCAAGCGCACCATATTAGAATGGGTGGCATGATGATGGGGGTTGACATTCCTAATACGCATTATTCTATTTGCAAGATTACCAATTGTATATTTGTCAATAATTCGAAGCCCAAGCCTGCGGTTAAAGAATGCATTCGCTGTTCAGCTTGTGTTGAAGTGTGTCCGGTTAATTTATTGCCACAACAACTATATTGGCATGCTAAGAGTGAAAATATTGAAAAAGCTCTTGATTATCAACTAATGGATTGTATTGAGTGTGGCAGTTGTAACTATGTTTGCCCAAGTTATATTCCTTTGGCGCAATATTTTTCTTTTGCTAAGGCGTTAGATAGGAAACTCAAGCGTGCAGAAGCACTAACTAATCAATCGAGAGAGCGGTTTGAGTTTAGAGAATTCAGATTGGCGCGCAATAAGCAAGAGCGTGCAGACATGATGGCGGCCAAGAAAAAAGCGCTAAAAGAGAAAATGGCTAAAGATAAAGAAAAAGACCAGGCACAAAAAGATAAAATTGCTCAAGCAATGGCGCGTGTTAAACAAGCAAAGGAAGCTAAAGATAATGCATAGTACTGGGTTAAATACTAATCAAATAATGCGTCAAGTGATTTATGCGTTAGCCTTGGGTGTTGGTGTATCAATACTATTTTTTGGCTGGGGTATCTTGTTGCAAATTGTATTGGGCGTGGTTTCAGCAGTTTTGGTTGAAGCGATTTTTGTCACGTTACGTGGGCGCAATGCGCTCGAATCATTAAGCGATGGCTCGGCTATCTTGACAGGTGTTTTGCTAGCTATTTCTATTCCATCAATCGCCCCATGGTGGCTGGTGGTCGTAGGTGTTGCATTCGCTGTTATTTTTGGCAAGCAGTTGTATGGTGGCCTGGGTAATAATCCTTTTAATCCAGCTATGCTAGGCTACGGATTTTTGTTGATTTCATATCCATTGCAAATGACTACTTGGCCGGTTGATTTTTTGAGCTTTAGCCAAGCAGTGGACGAGGTGTTTAATTTGGTTAATTTTGATGGCATAAGTGGTGCGACACGACTAGACGATGTCAAAACAAGCCTATCTTTAGGGAGCGACATCGCAACATTACAAGTGCGTTCCGTCTCACAAGCTTGGATTAACATAGGGTTTTTAGCGGGCGGTATTTATTTACTGGCTCGAAAGATTATTGCTTGGCATATTCCTGTTGCTGTGTTATCTGGAATTTTAATCATGGCATTGCTTATTTCAATGTTTGATTCCCAGCAGCATTTGCCTGTTCAAAATCACTTAATACTGGGCGGAACAATGCTGGGTGCGTTTTTTATTGCTACTGATCCGGTGTCTGCCAGCACTACGCCAAAAGGAAGACTGGTTTATGGATTCTTAATTGGTGTGTTGATTGTCATTATTCGAGCTTATGGCGGCTACCCAGATGGGGTTGCTTTTGCAGTGCTACTGATGAATATGACTGTACCACTGATTGACTACTACACTCAGCCTAAGGCGTTTGGACGATCATGATTGGACGTATTTTAAAATCAGGGCTGTTGTTGTTTATATTTACTTTGATTAGTGTTTTTTTTGTTAGCTGGACTCAAGAGACAACTAAAGAGCAAATTACGCACAATGAAGAGCAGCTATTAATTATGCGTTTAGGTGAGTTGGTTAGTGGCTATGATAATAATATTTTGCAAGATAAATATAGCAAAACCTTAAATCTTCATGATGTTCTGCAAACCATCAATATCTATCCTGCCAAGAAAGAGGGGCAGGTATTTGCACACCTGATCGAACATACCTACCCCAATGGATACAGTGGCAACATCCGTCTATTGACAGGTGTGAGTGTAAATCATCAACTATTGGGTGTGCGCGTTATCACCCATAAAGAAACCCCAGGTTTGGGTGATAAAATCGAAACTCGAAAGTCTAATTGGATCGAGAAATTTAGCGGACTGTCGTTATCTAATCCATCAAAAGATAATTGGAAGGTAAAGCGTGATGGTGGTGTTTTTGATAGCTTTACCGGTGCAACTATTACCCCGAGAGCGATTGTTACCGCCAGTTATCAGCTATTGTTATTGGTAAGCGAGCAAGGCTTGACCAAGTAGACTGTATGTTATTAACTGATTTTGATTTTGATTTGCCCAAGCAGTTGATTGCGCAAAATCCACCTGAAAATAGAACGGATTCACGCCTGTTAGTGCCACAATCAGAGCTAATTACAGACGCAAGTTTTTATCAAATTGGCGAATTTTTACGTCCAGGTGATTTACTAGTAATGAATAACACTAGAGTGATTCCAGCACGTTTGTTCGGCCATAAAGCATCGGGCGGCAAGGTTGAAATTATGATCGAGCGTTTGTTAAGTGATACGCAAGTATTGGCCATGATTAAAGCCTCGCGTGCGCCTAAAATAGACAGTTTTATCACCTTAGAAAATGGCGATAAAGCGCAAATAACAGCCAAAGAAAAAGGTTTTTACACGCTTGATTTTGCCACTGACTCTCTACTTGATTTGCTTGACCATGTGGGTCATATTCCTTTGCCACCCTATATTGAGCGTAGTAATGAGAAAACCGATTTAGAGCGCTACCAGACTGTATTTGCCGAGCGAGAGGGTGCGGTAGCTGCACCAACAGCAGGTTTACATTTTGATGATGATTTGTTGGCCAACCTAAAACAACAAGGTGTCGATCATGTTTTTGTAACTTTGCATGTCGGTGCAGGCACCTTCCAGCCAGTTAAAGTTGAGAAAATTACTGAGCACCATATGCATAGTGAGTATTATGAAATTGACCAAGCAACGGTTGATAAGATTAACGATACTAAGGCTAAAGGTGGGCGTATTATTGCCGTAGGAACAACGGCAGTTCGCTCTATGGAATCAGCTGCCAAAAATGGCACATTATCTGCAGCGCAAGAGGAAACTGATATTTTTATCTATCCTGGCTATGAATTTAAAGTGGTGGATATGATGATTACTAATTTTCACCTGCCTAAATCTTCATTGCTAATGTTGGTTAGTGCTTTTATTGGTAGAGAACGAATGATGGATATTTATCAGCATGCAATAGACAAAGAATATCGATTTTTCTCTTATGGCGATGCCATGCTTTTGGAGAGGCAAGTATGATTTATGAAAATGATTTGGTATTCGTTGAAATTGAAGAAAGCGAAATTCCGTGGATTAAGATTTTCACTCAGCGAAAAATTAAAGAATTTAGTGAATGCACGTTGGAAGAAAAAACAGAAATTTTCAGAATTATCGATATAGTAGAAAAATCAATGTTGAGATATTTCAACGCAGATAAAATCAATATAGCGTCTTTTGGAAACTTATTGCCGCACGTTCATTGGCATGTGATGGCGCGTTTTGAATCTGATAGTTATTTTCCAGAGCCGATGTGGGGCAAAAAACAAAGAGAATCGCAATTAGATTTGCCAAATTTTGAGGTATTCTTTGCTCAATTAGGAGAGTGGTTATGAATCAATTAGAAAATCAAGGTCAATTAGATGCTTTAAAGTATGAAAAAGATGCAGTGTTGGTGCTTTTCGGCGGAGCTAATTGTGGGGTTTGTCAAACCATCAAGCCACAAATTTTTGATAATTTTTCAGATAAATTTCCAGATTTAGCAATGGTTTACATTGATTGCGAACAAATGCAAGAAGTTTGCGCACAACACGGTGTGTTTTCTTTGCCTGTAGTGCAAGTATTTTTTATGGGGCAGAAATTTATTGAAGAAGTGCGCGGTTTTTCATTGCTCGCCTTGGAGCAGGAAATTGAAAAAACCTATGCTAAGATGAACGCTTAAGTTTTTGCGTTAATTTGTTTTAGGGTTGGTGTTTCTAGATTGTATTTGTTCGCCAATTCTAACGCCCTATTGAGTCTGGCTGGGGCAGATCTACCCATACAGCCATGTGCTAAATCACCTTCGAAAGCTTTAATCATGCCTTCTTCTAGTGCTGATTTATTGAAGGTTTTCCCGGTTAGTGACTCTTGAAGTTTTAATACATCGACAGACACTTGACGCATTAGCTCTATGTGGTTGTTGCGCAGATCATCAACATTGCTACCTGGCTCAATAGCCATACCAGCGATATTGGTTGTCAGGATGTAGAGATTTTTTAGCACCAGTTCAAACAACAATTCGTCCTCATTGGCAACAGTATGTGCTGGAATATCGATTAGCGCAAGAGACTCGGTGAGAATTTGTGCTTTTGGGCCATGGACAGGCGATGAAATTAGCACCTTTGAATCCATGCCTTTTTTCTTTTCGAACCAAACTGAGATAACCGTTGGATTGTTAAAGTTATATTTTTTCCAATCACGTGGCAGTAATTCGTTTTGCATCATCGCTACACGATCTTTCCATTGTTCTGGGATGGAGGCTAGTGCCGATTGCAAGTCACCTTCGGCGGTGCATACTAAAATTAGCTCAGGATCAATTTGACTGGCCAACTCATTAACATCTGTTTTTCGAGTAATTGGATAAACAGGGTAATTATTCTTTAGAAACGCTCTTGCAAAAACACTACCAAGTTCGCCAATACCTAAGACAACAATGGGTTTTTTCATTACTTTCCTCTATTTTAAGATTTCTAGTAAGGTTGAGCCCATGGTGGCAGGGGTTGGTGATATGGCGACACCTGCTGTTTCAAGTGCTTTAATTTTATCTTCTGCTTTACCAGATCCGCCACTAATAACTGCACCCGCATGTCCCATGCGCTTGCCTTTTGGTGCGCTGAGTCCGGCAATATAGGATACGACGGGTTTAGACACATTTGACTGGATATATTCTGCTGCTTCTTCTTCAGCTGATCCGCCAATTTCACCCACCATAATGATAGATTTTGTTTGTTTGTCAGCTTCAAATAACGCCAAGCAATCAATAAAATTCATGCCTTGAATTGGATCGCCACCAATACCGATACAAGTGCTCTGACCAAGCCCTGCCTGGGTAGTTTGATGTACTGCTTCATAAGTCAGTGTGCCTGAGCGAGATACCACACCTACGCTACCAGCTTGGTGAATATTGCCCGGCATAATGCCGAGTTTACATTCATCAGGCGTAATGACACCAGGGCAGTTGGGGCCAATGAGCGTTGAATCCGAGTCTTTTAGGATGGCTTTTATTTTAAGCATATCTTGCACTGGTATGCCTTCAGTAATACAAGCAATCACCGGTATTTGCGCCTCAATCGCTTCAATAATAGACGCGTAAGCAAAACGCGGTGGCACATAAATCATGGTGGCAGTCGCGCCAGTTTCATCCATAGACTCTTTGACTGAGTTGAATACTGGCAGACTAAGGTGAGTTTGACCACCTTTGCCAGGTGTTACTCCGCCAACAAACTGAGTGCCATAGGCAATAGACTGTTCAGAATGAAAAGTACCTTGTTTGCCAGTAAAGCCTTGGGTAATAACTTTAGTATTTTTATTGATTAATACGCTCATTTTGACAATTCCACAATTTTAATAGCTGCTTGAGTAAGATCAGATTCGGTATGTATTTGTACGTCGGATTCATCGAGTAGTTTGAGTCCTTCGGCAGCATTAGTGCCTTCTAGGCGTACAACAATTGGTAGATTTAGTCCAACTTTTTCAATGGCCTGTAGAATGCCTTGTGCAATTAAGTCACAACGAACAATGCCACCAAAGATATTGACTAAAATGCCGGCGACATTTTTCTCGGTTTGAATCAACTCAAAGGCTTTAGCAACACGCTCAGCAGTTGTGCCACCACCCACATCTAAGAAGTTAGCCGGTGAGCCACCGTGGTGTTCAATGAGATCCATGGTGGCCATGGCAAGCCCTGCACCATTTACCATGCAGCCAATGGTGCCATCTAATGAAATGTAGTTAAGCTGATATTCGCTCGCTTCATTTTCTTTTTCATCTTCTTGAGATGTGTCACGCAGCTCAAGAATATCTTCATGGCGATACAAAGCGTTGTCGTCAAAGTCAATTTTGCCATCGAGCGCTAATAAGTTATTCTCAGCAGTGGTAATGAGCGGGTTGATTTCGATTAGACTGACATCTTTAGTGGTAAATATTTCATATAAACCCATCAGAGTTTTAGTAAATTGTTCAGCTAAAGCACCTTGCAGATTAAGCTTCTTTGCAATTAATGTGCAATCATTGATGGCCAATGTGCCTAATGGATCAACCCCAAATTTAATGATTTTGTCAGGCGTTTCAGCAGCCACTTGCTCAATATCCATGCCACCTTCTGTGGAAGCTAGAATGGTAATTTTTTGAGTTTGACGATCAACCAATAAGCCTAAATATAATTCACGTTCAATATTCTGTCCGCCTTCAATCAGGATTTGATTAATCGGCAGACCTTTGGCATCAGTTTGTGGTGTAATCAGACGAGAGTCAAATAGTTTATTGCAAGCGTCTTCTACTGCTGCGATGCTACGACATAAAATAACGCCGCCACCTTTACCGCGACCACCTGCATGGACTTGCGCTTTAACTACCCAAATATTACCGCCTAAATCAGCGCAAGCTTGTTTTGCTTCCTTGGTTGAGTTAATCAGAATAGCTGATGGAGTGTTAATATTAAATTGTCGAAATAAGCCTTTGGCTTGGTATTCGTGTATATGCATGAAAAAGTGCGTAAAATAAGATGCTTGAATTTTACACTCAATAGGTTAAAAAATGGCATATTACTCTACCAGTCAATTTAAAAATGGCTTGAAACTCATGTTAGACGGCAACCCTTGTTCAATTATCAGTAATGAGATTCGCAAACCCGGCAAAGGTCAAGCATCTAACAAGGTTAAATTTAAAGATTTGATCACTGGAAAAACTCTGGAAAAAACCTTTAAATCAGGTGAATCTTTAGAAGGTGCGGACGTGATGGAGCTTGATATGCAATATTTGTATAACGATGGCAATGAGTGGAATTTTATGGATCCCAATACGTTTGATCAATTCACCATTAATGATAGTAATATGGATGATGTTAGGGGTTATTTAGTAGAGCAAGATATGTGTGTAGTTACCCTTTGGAATAATAATCCTATTTCAGTTACCCCGCCAAACCATGTACTACTTGAAGTGGTGGATACTGACCCTGGTTTAAAAGGTGATACTGCAGGAACGGGTGGAAAGCCAGCTACGATGAATACCGGTGTCGTGGTTCAAGTGCCGTTATTTATTGGCATTGGTGAAAAAGTAAAAGTTGATACCCGCACCAATGAATACGCTGGTCGAACCTAATCACATCCGAGAAGTATTTATTTTTAGCCATTTAACATGAGACAAGCGTTAATTAAAAAGGCTAAGTTATTAGAAAAAATCCGAGCATTTTTTGATCATAAAAATGTTCTTGAAGTGCAAACCTCGCACCTGTTAAACACACCAACGACAGATGTGTATATTGACAGTATTGGCATGTCAGTTAATTCGGAAATACAGCGACAATCAAAATTTTTGCACACCTCTCCAGAATTGGAAATGAAAAAGCTTTTGTCACAAGGCAGTGGGGATATTTTTCAAATTTGTCAGGTATTTCGAGACAATGAGCAAGGTTCGCAAAATTTCAATGAATTTACTCTATTGGAATATTATCGTTTAAACTTTGATCATCATCAGTTAATGGGAAATGTGGCTGAATTGGTTAAAGTTTTAGGGGTTGGTGGCGAAGTGACCAAGTTGTCTTACGCTCATGCATTTGAACGATTTGCAGGTATTGATATTCTTAATACGGATTTTGATGCGTTAAAGGTGATCGCCAAAGTGCACGATTTAAGCGCTGATTTTGAATGGATAGAGGACTTGCAAATTTTTCTATTTACCGCATTATGCGAACCAAAATTAACACAATTTCCTATTTGTTTTATCTATGATTATCCAGCAGGTCAAAGCGCCTTATCTAAAGTTAAGGGATGCATTGCGCACCGTTTTGAATTGTATTTATCGGGCGTAGAAGTGGCCAATGGTTATGATGAGTTACAAGATGCTCAAGCTTATAGACAAATCTTTAATCGTGAAAATGACAAGCGTCAACAATTAAACAAAACGGTTATATCGCTAGATACTGACTTTTTAACACAACTGGAAAAACCTTTACCGCAATGTTCAGGTGTGGCGATCGGTATTGAACGCTTAATTGCCAGTATTGACTAACCAATACAATGGTCCTTAAATCAGATAAAATGTAAAGTTGTATTTCAGCTTTATGTTAGTTTATTTTTCATGATTAAGTTTATCTCTCTTATTGCTATGATTTGTTTGCCTGCTCAGGCATTGCAAATATTGCAACCAGACAATGGGCATGAGATTGTTAAGCATCAATCTCAAGTGTTAGACGAAACCAGCGAGCTTTCTGGCGAGCTATTATTAACAAAATTAGAAAAATCAGCCAAAAGCGGCGATGCTAGATCGCAATTTAGTTTGGCCAATATGTACCATAACGGCATTGGTGTTAAAGCGGATGAAAAGCTTGCGTTTTATTGGTACACTCAGGTTGCCGAACAAGGCTTCGCTAGCGCGCAATTTAATGTGGCCAACGGTTATTATCACGGCATTGGCACAACTCAAAACTTACCTCAAGCACTTACTTGGTATGAAAAGGCGGCAGAGCAAGATTTTGTTGCTGCGCAATACAATTTGGCGGTAATGTATCGTCGTGGTGAAGGCTCAGAAGTTAATGATAAAGAGGCTTTTCGTTGGTATGAGCGTGCTGCTCAGCTAGGATATGGAATGGCACAATTAACCTTGGCCAAGTTATACGAAAAAGGCGTTGGCGTTGAGCAAAGTGATGCTCTGGCACAAACTTGGTATCTGCGTGCAGCTAATCAACTAGATCCAGAAGCACAGTTTCATTTGGCTGAATTTTATCAACAGCGCAGTAGCTATGCGCAAGCTGTTTTTTACTATCGTAAGGCCGCTGAGCAGGATTATATTCTTGCTCAATTTGCCTTGGCTATGAATTTTATTGATGGCAAGGGTGTTATTAAGGACGAAGCAAAAGCGCAATCTTTATTATTAACAGCGGCTAAGGCCGGGCATGCGCAAGCGCAATTTCAATTAGGAAAATTATTATTCAACCAAGAGCGCGCTATAGAGGCAAAAAAGTGGCTAACGAAGGCTAGTGAGCAGTCCGTAGATTTAGCGACAGCGCTGTTACTTGATTTGGAGACGCTTGAACAATCCAACCAAGAAGCATTGGCATTAGAAATTGCAGAAATTGCCCCATTGGCTGTTGAATCTATTGAGATGAGCGCACAGCCAGCAACTGAATTGCCAATAATAAGCGAAATGGATAATAATGCAGGAAAAGTAGTTGTGCAGGCCATGCCAGATTTAGCTGCATTGATCCCCAACCAACAACAGATTTTAGAGTCGATCGCCAGTAATACCGCGACGATGAACAATGTGGAAAAACTCATGCTTAGCGCACAACAAGGCAACCCTATTGCGCAACATAATTTAAGTACTTTGTATAGTATTGGAGAATTGGTAACCAAAGATGAGCGTAAAGCATTTTTACTGATGCAGCAATCAGCCAATCAAAATATTGCTCGTTCTCAGAATTCCTTGGCTATGATGTATCTGAACGGCATTGGTGTTGAAGCCAATTATCAAAAAGCCTATTATTGGGCGAGCGCTTCTGCACGTCAGGGAGATGCTGAAGGCAAACAGTTGTTAGTGTACTTGGTTAGCGGGTCTTTGTAGTTAGTGGCTGTCAAGACACAACATTTCTGGGAAAGGTTAAGCTTGACAGACATGTCACGGGATCAGTGGGAATCTTTGTGTGATAGTTGTGGACGTTGCTGTTTACATAAACTTGAAGATGAAGACACCGGTAATATTTATTTCACTGATGTAGTGTGTCATTATATAAATGAGCAAACCTGCCGGTGTCCACACTACGATACTAGAGCTCAATACGTGCCCGATTGTTTAACCATTTATCCTGATTGGGGCGGGAAATTTAACTGGCTACCAGATACCTGTGCTTACCGATTGTTACATGAGGGAAAACCTTTGTTTGATTGGCATCCATTGATTAGTCAAGACCCTGAATCAGTACACTTGGCTGGTATTTCAGTGCGTGGCAGGACTTTTTCAGATGATGTTGTTGATGAAAATGATATTGAATTACATATAATTGATTGGGTGAAATGATTAAAAAAATATTGTTATTGTGCTTGTTTATAGCAAACACCACTTGGGCAAATTGGCCACATGAGCATATTTCTCGAGCAGTGTTTGCCACTTCTGTGGTAGATAGACAGCCTCAGCAGATAATCACAGAAGCGGATGATTCTTTAGGTAAAATCTACTTCTTTACCAATATTCGAGATTTGGCTGGTGATCGAATTACTCATCGTTGGCTATATAAGAATAAAATTAAGGCTGAAATTAGCTTTGATATTAAGGGTGAACGCTGGCGTGTTTGGTCAAGTAAGAATATTTGGCACACTTGGACAGGCGAGTGGACGGTTGAAGTGGTTGATCAGCTGGACAATGTCTTATTGGTAAAAACTATAAATTTTGAAAAAAATACGGCTCAGACGAGCACAAGGAACAAAGATGAATAAAGTAGTATTGGCCTATTCAGGTGGATTAGACACAAGTATTATCGTTAAATGGTTGCAGGATACTTATCAGTGCGAAGTGGTTACTTTTACAGCTGATATTGGCCAAGGCGAAGAAGTTGAGCCGGCGCGTGCTAAAGCTAAAGCGGCAGGTGTTAAGGAAATCTATATTGAAGATTTGCGCGAAGAATTTGCCCGTGACTTTGTTTTTCCAATGTTTAGAGCGAATGCCATTTATGAGGGTGAATATTTGCTCGGCACTTCTATCGCACGACCATTAATTTCTAAGCGTTTGGTTGAGATTGCTAACGAGGTTGGTGCTGATGCGATTTCACATGGTGCAACCGGCAAAGGTAATGACCAAGTGCGTTTTGAATTGAATGCTTATGCACTCGATGCTGATATTCAGGTGATTGCACCTTGGCGTGAGTGGGAGTTATCGTCTCGCGAAAGTCTAATGAACTTTGCCGAAAGTCACGGTATTGAAATTGATTATCAAAAACAAGATAAAAAATCTCCTTATTCGATGGATGCAAACTTGTTGCATATTTCTTATGAAGGTGATATTCTGGAAGATCCATGGGCAGAGCCAGAAGACGACATGTGGCGCTGGACAGTGTCACCTGAAAATGCACCTGACAAGGCTGAATATATTGAGCTTGCTTATGCAAAAGGTGATATTGTAGCCATTGATGGTGAAGCTATGAGCCCAGCAATGGTTATGGAAGTGTTAAATCAGCGTGCTGGTAGTCACGGTATTGGTCGTGATGATATTGTAGAGAATCGCTTCGTTGGTATGAAGTCTCGTGGTTGTTATGAAACGCCAGCAGGTACGGTGATGCTTAAAGCGCATCGCGCTATGGAAAGTTTAACGCTCGATCGTAATGCAGCCCACCTTAAGGATGAACTAATGCCAAAATACGCTGAAATGGTCTACAACGGTTTTTGGTTTGCACCTGAGCGTGAAATGCTACAAGCGGCGATTGACCAAACCCAAGAAAATGTTAATGGCACGGTGCGTCTTAAGTTATATAAAGGCGGTATTACCGTAGTTGGGCGTAAATCTGACGACTCACTTTTCAGTGAAAAAATTGCAACCTTTGAGGATGATGAGGGCGCATACGATCAAACGGATGCAGCTGGATTTATCAAGCTTAATGCATTGCGTTTACGCCTTAAAGCGCTAAAATAATTTTATTAGCCAGGTGTGAGCCTGGCTATTTTTTTCTACTATATTTCTATATTTCTAGAAATATAGTTATTTTTTAAGGTATTATTACAACCATGAACAATGAAAACTTAGTCAAAATCCTTGCTGAATTAGGCCATGAAACCCGTTTATCTATTTTTAGATTGGTGATCAAATATGGTGATACTGGCGTTAATGTGGGCGAAATTGGTAAACAATTAGACATCGCCCCTTCGACGCTTAATTTCCATCTTAATCGTTTGGTTGAGGCGCAAATTATTCGTCAAGATAAAAAAGGTAGAGAGATACACTGTTACGCTGCAATGAAGGTTTTGAATTCAGCCATTGATTTACTGGTGTCTGAATGTTGTTCAGAGGCAGCCTGTGGCTGTGAAACTTAAGCAATAGGAGAAATGTAATGAAAAGAATGCATATCCATATTTCCGTGGATGATTTAGATAAAAATATTGAATTTTATTCAGCTTTGTTTGGTACGCAACCTACAGTGCAACACGATGATTACGCTAAATGGCGCCTAGATGATCCAACGATTAATTTTGCCGTGTCAAACAAAGGGCGTATAACGGGTTTGAATCATTTAGGGTTCGAACTGGAGTCTAATGAAGCTTTAGAGCAGATGTCAAAATGTATTGATGATAACAAGCTGGACAAGCTAGAAGAGAAGGGTGCGCAATGTTGTTATGCAAATTCAAACAAATATTGGACGCTAGACCCGCAGGGTATTCCATGGGAAAATTTCCATACTTTGGGTGATATTCCAGTTTATGGTGAAAATGCAGGAACGAATGTTAAGGCAGAGGCTCAGTGTTGTTCTGACAATATTAACAGCCAGTGCTGTTAAGCTAAACCAATAAAAAAGCCCGATAAAAATCGGGCTTTTTTGTGTATGGAGGCCGGAACCAGAATCGAACTGGTCTAGA
>ERZ1048686.166-NODE-166-length-73047-cov-7.380973_pt1 | contig 73047 bp, 68 predicted proteins | sample MGYA00383099_ERZ1048686 | MGnify/ENA primary metagenome ERZ1048686 (study PRJEB29581, sample SAMEA5548369) | metagenome | biome: marine; feature: coastal; material: water | depth 25 m | study: Short-term variability in the microbial, nano- and picoplankton... | reverse complement strand
TAGATCAGTGCAGGGGTTTGAAAAGGTTAAGTTTTTTAGGCCAGGCTATGCGATAGAATATGATTATTTTCCCCCAACACAACTTAAGAGCTCGCTAGAAACAAAGCCTATTGCAGGATTGTTTTTTGCAGGCCAAATTAACGGAACGACAGGCTATGAAGAAGCGGCCGCGCAAGGGCTAATGGCCGGGATAAACGCACACCTATTAATTCAGAACAAAGAGCCTTTTATTCTTAAAAGAAATGAAGCATACATAGGAGTTTTAATAGATGACCTGATCACTAAAGGGACAGATGAGCCCTATAGAATGTTTACTTCAAGAGCAGAGTATAGAACTCTTTTAAGACAAGACAATGCGGATTTAAGGCTTACAGAAATCTCATACAACTTAGGGCTTGCCTCTAAAGAAAGGCTTAAGAATGTAGACGAGAAAAAGAAAAGGACAAGCGCCTTTGTTTCTTTTTTTAAGAAAACTAGCGTTAAGCCGGAAGAGATAAATGCAATATTAAAAAAGAAGAAATCATCAGAAATCAAACAGTCTGTCAAGTTGTATAAGATATTTTCTAGACCAAACCTAACAATGTCAGAGATGTTAAAAATTAAATCTGTTCAAAAGTTTTGTTCTGAAGACCCCTTTGATAATGAGGTTTTTGAACAAACGGAAGTGCAAATAAAGTATTCGGGATATATAGAAAAAGAAAAAGCAAATGCCAAAAAACTTAGCAACCTAGAAAACATTAAAATCCCGTCTGCGTTTATGTATTCAAAAGTGGGCTCATTGTCTGCAGAAGCCCTCCAAAAACTTGATAAAATAAAACCAACAACATTGTCTCAGGCCTCAAGGATAAGCGGAGTATCGCCAAACGACATTAACGTTCTGATGGTTTATATGGGAAGATAAAAGAATGTTCCTCGCGGAACGCAAAATCATAATGAGCATGGCAAACTTAAAGCACAAAATAAAAGATCACTTTTTAAGCAAGGAGATTTTTTCTTTAGAGCTTGATAGAAAGACAGAAATTCTAAGAACTAGACCTAAGCCGACCTTGGCCAATCTCCCAAAGTATTACGACTCAAAAAAATATTTGTCTCACCAAAAGAAGGGAGAAACCCTTTTATCTAAAATTTATTTTATTGTTAAAAAGAGAATGCTTTTTTTTAAAACCAGAATGATTGCCAAGCTTTTTTATAATCCAGGAAAAGCACTGGACGTTGGCTCTGGAACAGGCGATTTTCTTTTGGCCTTAAAAAACAAAGGCTGGGATGTTGTTGGCGTTGAGCCAGCCGAATTAGCAAAAAAAGAGGCCAGCAAGCTAGGTCTCCGGCACATAAAGGCAATAAAAAATTGCGAATCGCAAGATTTTGATTTAGTAACCTTTTGGCACTCTTTAGAACACGTTTATGATTTAAAAGAAACTTTAGCCAGCACTGCTGCGACCTTAAAAAAAAGGGGGCATCTGATAATAGCGTGCCCCAACTATAAGTCTTGGGACGCAAAATATTACAAAAACAACTGGGCAGCTTGGGATGTGCCTAGACATTTGCGCCATTTTTCCCCCAAATCTTTGAGCGCTGTTTTGGAGCCGATGGGGTTTGAGCAAACCAAAGTCAGGCCGCTATTACTTGACTCTTTTTACATTTCAATCTTGTCTGAAAAAATCAAAGGAAGTGCAGCCCCTTTTTTAAAAGGATTTGTGTTTGGCATGATTTCTAACCTGAGTGGACTTTTTTACAACAACTACTCTTCTCAAATTTATATTTTTAGAAAAAAAAGCAATTAAAGCCTTTTTAAGAAGCTTTTGTGGCTACGGTTATGGTTAGCGCTTACCGCTAAAAGAAAACGCCATGGGAAAAACACACAAAAATTACTATATATATGAAAAAACCAGAACCCTTCTTCTCCCTATAAGCTATGCCAACAGGACTCCTGCCGTTGCTAAAATAAAATAAACAGCTATTGTTTTTGCTCCATCATAATTTTTTGAGACACGCTGCCCAAACAAAAGAATCAATAAAGCGAACGAGCCAACAATAAGCCCAACAAGCCCAAACAAAGAAGAGGCGCTTAAAAAATAATCAAAGAGACCAGCCGCGCACAACAATCCAGAAATCAACTCTAGGAGAGTTACACTATAAAAAGCAAAACGGATGATGCTTTTAGAAAATACAGAGCCAAGAAGTGAATATAGATAATCTAAATTCCCTTTTTTATCAAAAACTTTATCTAAACCACTTTGTAAAAACACTATTGTGAAAAAACACAAGATTAATAGAAATGCAATTTTAGGGCTAGTCATAGTTTTAGAAAGTTAGGTTTTATGTATTAGCCTTGTTAGTTTTAAAGACAGGTCGGAAAAAACCATGTTAGGATTTCCGTTGGATTGAATTTGAGAATGCGCTTTTTCAAGCTCAATGGAAAGATCCTCAATATTAGCCCCACCAATATATTTTGAAAAGCTTTGAAAATCAAAATCAGTAGAAGAGCGATAGCTTGTGATTTGATCCAAGCCATAATTTGTTAAAACAGCTTGTCTAAAAATGGCTAAACTATAGCGAATAAAACTTTTTTGCGTTTCTCTCCCCTGCTTGGAAACATTCTTGCTCCAATCAACAAGCTCTAACACAGCCTCTTTGTCTCTTTTAACCTTAAAAGCGGACCTAACCCATGATTGAAACCATCCCTCAAACAAGGAATCGTTTTCCGAGCGATTTGCAAAAGAAAGAGCCTTGTTGTAGTTGCCATCAGAACCAAAGGCAGCCTGCTTAGAAATTTCCGCGGAATAACCTTTGCTTAACAAGCCTTTTTCAATCTCGTGCACAGAAATTTTTTTTAAATCAATTCTCTGACATCTAGACAGCAAAGTATCCATTAAAAGCACAGGAGACTCTGAAACAAACAAAAAAAGCGTCTTTTTAGGAGGCTCTTCAATTAGCTTTAAAAGCTTATTTGTAGCGCTTGAATTCATTTTTTCAGCCATCCAGATAATTACACATTTCCACCCCCCCTCGTATGGCTTTAATGACAGCTTTTTTATAAGATCTTCAGCCTCATCTTTACCAATTTTCCCCTGTTTATTTTCTATTCCTAGATGCGTATACCAATCAAATAAGCTGCCATAAGGAGTGTTATTGAGAAACTCCCTCCAGCTTGTAAGAAAATTAGAAGAAATCGCCCTGCTTTTTATTTCAGGATTGTTAGCAACAGGATAAACAAAATGTAGGTCAGGGTGTTTAAGGCCGCTAACTTTAATGTTGCACGCACTAACATTTTTTAGCTGGGCCCCACAAAGAATTTCTCTAGCATAAGCAATTGCCATAAGTAATGCCCCAGACCCTTCGGGCCCTGAAATTAACTGGCTGTGTGAAATTCTACCAGAGAGACTAGTCCTTAACAGCTCTTTTTTTACCGGGTCATTTCCTAGAATATCTCTAAACAACATAACCCAAAGATAATAGAATTATGTTCTATAAACTTAACAAATGCATATCTTTGAAAAGGAATAGATTTCAATATGGTTTCAATTGAAAAACAAAACTTTAAAGGGCTTAAGGCCATTATAAGGGTAGACTTTAATGTGCCTTTAGACACAAACAATAAAGTATTAGACTCTTCTAGAATAGAAGCAGCAAAACCAACCATTTTAAAAGTGATTAACGACGGGGGGAGCTGTATTTTAATGTCCCATTTAGGGAGGCCTAAAAAGAAAGAAACGGCTTTTTCTTTAAAAAACTTAATTCCAGAAATAGAAAAAATTTTAAAACTAAAAGTAAAATTTGCAGAAGACGCTCTTGGAAACACAACAAAAGAAATTACAAAAAACCTTAGGCCAGGAGAAGTTTTATTATTAGAAAACCTAAGGTTTTATCCCGAAGAAACTCAAGGAGAGATAAAGTTTGCCCAAAAGCTTGCCTCTTACGGAGACTGTTATATTAATGATGCTTTTGGAACAGCTCATAGGGCGCATGCCTCAACCACAACTATAGCGCAATTTTTTAAAAACAAGAAATATTCAGGAATGCTACTATACAAGGAGGTAGAATCAATAAAAAAAGTTTTTCAAACAGGAAAAAGACCTGTTTTAGCAATCCTTGGAGGAGCAAAGGTCTCTTCGAAAATTCCTATAATAGAGAACATTATTGACAAGGTAGACCAGGTTATTATTGGAGGAGGAATGGCGTTCACGTTTGTAAAAGCCCTAGGCGGAAAAATCGGAGACTCTATTTGCGAAGAGGACAAAGAAACCCTTGCATTATCAATATTAAAAAAAGCAAAAAAGAAAAAGATTAAAGTCTATTTGCCAGTAGATGTTTTGTGTTCAGACAAGTTTTCCAACAAGGGAAACAAAAAGGTTTTCGAGATAAACAAGATTCCTAAAAAATGGCAAGGCCTAGATTCAGGACCAGAATCAATAAAAATTTTCAGCCAAGTAATTATGGAGGCCAAAACAATACTATGGAACGGGCCAATTGGCGTGTTTGAGCTAGAGAGCTTTTCAAAAGGAACAATTGCAATAGGAGATTCAGTAGTGAAAAGCACTCAAAGAGGAGCTTTTTCTCTTGTAGGAGGGGGAGACTCTTTAGCCGCAGTAAAAAAATTTAATTTTCAAAAAAAAGTAAGCTACGTCTCTACTGGCGGAGGCGCTATGCTTGAGAGCTTAGAAGGAAAGGTTTTGCCCGGAATCGAAGCTTTATCTAACTAAAACGAATAAACATGAGATATAAAATCCTTTTTATCGTTAGCTGGTCTTTGTTTGCTTGTCAAAACAACACAATTGCTTATAAACCAAGTTCTAGCGGAAACATAAATACAGTAACGGTAGTAATGGAAAATTCTTTATGGGAATCTTCTATAGGAAATGCAACTAGAGAGGCTTTTGCATCCGAGTTTATAGGGCTGCCCCAGCAAGAGCCAATTTTTTCTCTAAAACAAATTCCGCCGAGCACCTTTTCCGATTTCACAAGAGAAAGCAGAAACATATTGGTAATACAGAAAACAAAAAAAGACACGGCTATATTATCCCGGGACCGATATGCTAAACCACAAGTTCTAGTTGAATTATTAGGATCAACGAAAAGAAAAATAATAGAGAACATAAAAGAGAATAAAAAAACAATTATAAATGAAATAAAGAAGAATGACCTAAAAGAAAAACAAAGAAGGATGCAAATTTCTCCTCTAAAAACAGGAGACCTAAGATCCTTGTTGTCAATAGAACTAATTGTCCCCTCTGCTTATGAGGTTTTTAAAAAAAACAAAAATAAAATCATTTGGCTTCAAAAAGAGACAAAAAAAGGAAGCGTAAATGTACTAGCATATGAATTGTCTACAAAAGATCCTTTAAACTCATTCAGCCGCAATAAGATTATAAAAATTAGAGATTCTATTGGCCAAGCTTTTGTCCCAGGCAGAAACAAGAATTCATATATGATTACAGAAGAAGCATACAAGCCCTATCTTAATCGCGTATTAGTGAATGGATTAAAAGCAATAGAAACAAGAGGAATGTGGGAGGTAAAAAACGATTTTATGGCAGGGCCTTTTCTAAATTATATAATTCAAGACACTTTAAACCAAAGAAACATTGTTTTGGAGGGGTTTGTTTTTTCTCCCTCCTCTAAAAAAAGAGAACAGGTTTTTGAATTGGAGGCAATTTTTAAGTCTTTAAAAATTTATAAGGAAAAGGAATAAAAAGCTACTGGCAAAAGCCTAAGACTCTTTATCAGAAGAATCGCCTAAACTTTCATCCTCTTCTTTAACACCTTTTTTAAATTCCTTAATCCCACTGCCTAAGCCTTTCATAAGCTCAGGAATTTTCTTTCCTCCAAACAGCAAAAGGATTACCACAGCAACTAAAACAACTTGCCAAGGGCCAATCGCTAATAAAAAATTAAATGATAACATATTAAAATGTATTTAAACAAAAATATAAAGAAAAATAGAATTTTTGAGAGATATTTTAAAATATAATACACTAGCCAAATATATAGAGCGATTATTATCTTTGTTAAACAATGAAAGAAAAAAACAAAAAGCCATTAAGACAAAGGCTTCTAAATAAATATAGGCTAGTTATTTTAAATGAAGCCACGTATGAAGAAAGGCTATCGTATAAATTAAGCGGACTGAATGTTTTTCTATTAGTTTCATTAATGGCTTTTATAATAATTCTTTCGACAATTAGCTTAATTGCATTTACTTCAATAAAAGAATATATCCCAGGATATGATTCCTCTACACTAAGAACCAGCGCAATTAATAATATTGAAACCTTAGACTCTCTGACTCTAGTTATTGAAAAAAATCAAGATTACATAAACTCAATTGGAGCAGTTATAACAGGAGAAACCACGAAAAGTGAAGTTCAAATAGAAGGAGAAAGAGCAAGGATAGAAGCGTCAAATTTAGAATTTCAAACAAAAAAAGAAGACTCTCTATTAAGAAAAATAGTCGAAAAAGAAGACCGGTTTAACGCATTAGAGCCAGCCTCAAACAAGGTGAAGTTTGTTTTATTTTCCCCATTATCCGGCAAGATTACATCAGGCTTTGACTATGGGATTAAGCATTTTGGGACAGACGTCGCCGTTCCATCAAGGTCACCAGTCAAATCTGTTGGGAACGGAACAGTTGTTTTTGCCGAATGGACATTGCAAACAGGCTTTGTTATTATTATTGAACACTCTTTTGGCTTAACAAGCATATATAAACACAATGAATCGGGCCTTGTCTCTCAAGGAGACGCGGTAGAGTCGGGCCAAGTAGTTGCTTTGTCTGGGAACACAGGAGAGTTTAGTACAGGGCCTCATCTTCATTTTGAGCTTTGGAGAGATGGGAATCCTGTAGACCCCGAAGACTATGTTATTTTTGAATAAACTATTATGACTATTAAAGAAGCATTAGCCAAAATTTTAGCTCAACTGTATGTATGGCGAATAAGAAAATGGGCAAAAACCCCTTTAAAAACTCAAAAAAAAGTTTTAAAAAAATTAATATTTAAAGCAAAACACACTTCGTTTGGCAAAGACCATCATTTTGAAAAAATAAAATCCTATAAAGATTTTACGTCAAAAACACAGGTTAAAGATTATGAAGGGCTAAGGCCTTATGTTGAAAGAGTAGTAAGGGGAGAAAAAAACGTTCTTTGGCCAGGAAAGCCAGTGTACTTTGCGAAGACATCAGGAACCACTTCAGGAACGAAATATATTCCCATAAGCAAGGAATCTATGCCTACCCACACCAAAGGATCAAGAGATGCCATTTTTCATTATATAAACGAAACAGGAAAAACAGCATTTCTTAATAAAAAAGTCATTTTTTTACAAGGGAGCCCCGTTCTTGATGAAGTTAGCGGAATTAAAACAGGAAGGCTTTCCGGAATAATTGCACACGTTACCCCAAAGTATCTAAGGAATAACATTATGCCAAGCTGGGAAACAAACTGCATTGAAGACTGGGAAGCAAAAGTGAGCGAAATCACAAAAGAAACAACAAAAGAAGACATGGCCGTAATAGGGGGGATTCCACCTTGGGTTCAAATGTATTTCGAGGCATTAAAAAAAGCAAGCAACAAAGAGACGGTTTCAGAAATTTTCCCAAACTTTAATTTGTTTGTTTATGGGGGCGTTAATTTTGAGCCCTATAGAAAAACTTTTCATGAGCTTATAGGAAAGAAGATAGACAGCATTGAATACTATCCAGCTTCAGAAGGGTTTTTTGCATATCAAGATTCGCAAAAATCAAAAGGGCTATTGCTTCAATTAAATTCGGGGATTTATTATGAGTTTATAGAGCTTGAAGACATGAAAAACCCCTCCCCAATTAGACATAATGTAGGAAGTGTGCAGATCGGCGTAAATTACGTGTTAGTTATTTCTTCTTCGGCAGGACTTTGGGCATACAACACTGGAGATACAGTTGCTTTTGTTTCTTTATCTCCACACAAAATAATAGTCACAGGAAGACACAAACACTTTATATCTGCATTTGGGGAACATGTAATTGGCAGCGAAGTTGAAGGCGCATTAAAAGAAGCTATTAAATCCACCAAATTTAGCGTAAACGAGTTCACGGTCGCCCCTAAAACAAACCCCAAAGAAGGGCTGCCTTATCATGAATGGTGGATAGAGTTTGCAATTGCGCCAAAAAAGAAAGAGATGAAGAATTTTGTTCAAAAACTAGACCAAAATGTAAGAATGCGAAACACGTATTATAAGGACTTAATTGACGGAAAGGTTTTAAAAGAGCTAAAGATAGTTATAGTCAAAAAAGGCATCTTTAAAAAATACATGAAAAAAATTGGAAAACTTGGGGGCCAAAACAAATTGCCAAGGCTATCAAATGACAGAAAAATAGTAGAAGAAATAAAAAATCAGAATAATTAGGCTGGAGAATCAGGAGATTCTGCTTGTAAAACTTTTGTTTTAGAGTCCAGCACATAAATGACCTGCCTTGAGTCGAATTTATCCGTTTTCTTGAAAATTAAATCTTGTTTAAAGACAGTATTAAACCGCTGGTTTAATTCTTTAATAGCTTTGTTTTTTCTTTTAATAATTGCATCAAACGATTTACTTTCGTCAGAGAAAAGTTCTAAAAGAGCATTGTTATCAACAATGGGAGAGTCGGCAAAAAGTATTAATATGCTCAACTCTTCTTTGGTAAGCAGGAGAAGCCCTTTATCATTAAACAAGGAGAGTCCGGAAAGAGAGTATAAGGTACCGCGATTTTTAAAAAAAACATATAAAAAGACAACAAAAGCAAGCAAAAAGAACGAAGAATAGAGAAGGTACTTTTCAAACATAACCGTATCGTCTATGACAAGCGCCTGTTCTTTTATGGGAGCATATTCATTGAAATCAATAGATGCAATTGTATAGCTCAGATTGTCAGCGTTTCTTGAAGCATACACAAGACGAGAGCCTATAAAAATGGAGTTTTTGCTGAGGCTGGATAGCGAGGCATCAGTTACATACGTTGAAACAGCATTATTGGCAGGGAGAATTATTCTAAAAGCGTTTTTTAATGAGGCTCTTTCAAAAAGACCATTATTATATTTTACACGAACAGAACGAATAGCGTCCTCGACAGAAGAAATGGGAGAATGAGAGGAAAGCCTCCCTTTGTTACTCCATACAAAGTCAGAAAGAGTTAATTCATATAGAAACGGATTTTGGGTTTCAGACAACTCTTCAGGTTGCTTGGAAAAAAAATCAAAAACGAAAACAGAGCTATCAACTTTTAGAAAAGAGCCTTGATTTATTCCGCCTTTAGGGACTTCGCCAAAAACAGAAACAATATTCCAGCTTCGAGACTCAAAATTAAACTTGGTTAAATAGTTTTTAGCGCTCCAGTAACCATATCCCCCCAAAAGGTAAAGTTCACTATTATGACCAAAAAAGAAACCAGAAAATTGGTTTCGATGAGCAAAACTTTCATCAATTCTTTCAATTATGTTATTATAGAAACGGTACAAAATTCCTCCACCAGGATATAATAAATAGATAATGTCATTTAGATTAACTGCAGAGAAGTCGTTGAGCGGAACACCCTTAAGGCTCTTAGGGAGAGGCTTGCCATAAGAGAAGTATTTGTAATCAATCTGGTTGTTTACATCAAACGACGAAAGATAGACGCCTTTTTTTGTAAAAGTATAAAAAGAAGTAGAGTCTTTTTCGACTAATAAATAATCGGCGATTCCCTCTTGAGAATAAGAAAAAAAAGAAATGAAGAAAAGAAAAATTAAAAACGTTCTCATTTAAAAAAAACAAAGAATAAAATAACCATTAGCGCTAAAGACAAAAGAACACACAAGAGCAATCCAAGATATTGAAATAAGAAGAAATTAATACAAAGAAGAAAGATAGAAAGGCAAAAAATTAGCAAGGAAGCTTCCCAATGCTCATAACCCTTGTCATTAAGGCGGTGGTGTAAATGTATTCTGTCAGCAACAAAAGGAGACTGCCTTTTGTATGAGCGAAGAAGAATGACCCTTAATGTGTCGGTTAGAGGATAAATCAATAAAAGAACACAAAAAAGAGGTCGAGAGATGTAAGCGTCCGTGACTATTTGACTTGAGCTGTCCAAAATATAAAAAAGAAAATAAGCCATCACAGAGCCCATAAACAAAGAGCCTGTGTCCCCGAGAAAGACCTTTTTAGCTGAGCTAAAATTATGAAGAAGAAACCCTATGAGCGCACCTATTGTTATTGGAAAAAATAGAGCCATATTATTAGAGCTAACCATTATAACCCCGCCAACGACAACAAAGAACTTAATTAAAAGGAGAGAAGCTAAGCCATCAAGACCATCAATTAAATTAATAGCATTTACAACTATGATATAAACAAATAATGTTACAGCGATTGACACCCCCTGTGGGAGTTCGTATATTCCAAATATTCCATGAAAAGAATTTATTTCATATCCAGCCTGAAGGATTATAAATCCTGAAAAAAGTTGTAAAAAAAACTTTTCGCGATACCTAACATTAAAAAAATCATCAGCAATCCCCGTTAGCGCCATAAAGATAATGCCCAAAAGGCCATATGGGTTTAGCTCTAGACCATGAGTAGAGGAGGCGATAGCAAAACAAAGACAAATACTAAGAAAGACAGAAAGCCCACCAGACCTAGTTGCCTTTGATCGATGAGAAGACCGACTAGTAATAGGGTCGAGTATCTTGTTATTAGAAAAAACACCATAGATGTATTTATTTAAATAATAAGAAGTTGTGATAGCTAAAGTTAAAAATAAGATGATATAAAATAGAGTAGTGTTTGCCAAAGTTTTAAAGATTAAATTATATTTATTAAAAAAAAAATTGAAAGAGTTTATTAAAAGCTTTATGATTGGCCTGTTTCTTGTGCCTTTTTGCCTGAGCAGCCAAGACATTATCCTGCCAAATGATTTGCCTTCAGACTATGTTTTCAGCCTAGATTCAGAAGACGTTCCTGTGCTTATTACTAAAAACAAGGCTATTAGATTAAAAACCCAATGGGCTTATGACAATTTAGAAACAGACTCTTTAAAGCTAGGGCAAGAATTTTTTAAAGCCTTAAGCAAGTTTAATAACGAAACCCTTATTGTCTTAAACAACTCGGATGAAGTTCTATTGGCCCTTGATGGCGGCGGCCACGTCTTGTCTTTAAATAAGAGCATCTTATCAAGAATAGACAACTCTGTAAATCAAAAAAACCAATTTAAAGCGGCCGTATTTTCTTATAATGACAGGCTTTATATGTATGGAGGTTATGGCTTTTGGACTTTTAAAAATTACATAACCTATTTTGATAACCAAACCGGACAATGGGAGATTATAATTCCAAGATCTAAAGACGTCCCAGCAGGAAGGTGGAAAGCTATATTTCAAGTTTGCAACGACAAGCTATATGTTTTAGGAGGGCGGAACAACCCGGAGGGCTCCAATAATAAAGACGTTTCTTTAAACGACCACTTTTATTTTGACTTTATAACCCAAGAGTTTACAAACCTTGGAGAGATAAACCCCGAATTACCTATTAAGCAAGAGGCCATTTCTAGCACAACAATTAATGGTAAAAAAGCATATTTTCAAAACGACAGAGCTGTCTTTTTTGATTTTGAAAAAGATACTGTGACAAGCTACTTTAAGAAAGGGCTCTTTAAAAATATAAACACCAAAAAACCAGTTTTTGAATTAAGAGACACCCTGTTTTTTATTAAAAACATTAATGACACAACAGGAGTGTTGTCTAAATTCCCACTAAACAAGTTAAAAAAAATTGTTCCAGAATTTTATCAAATTTCTTTAAAAAAAGATTCCCCTTTACAGCTATTCTTAACAATATTCTTTGTTCTTTTATTCTGCTGGATAACCTATAAGCTTTTCGTTTTTAAAGATTTTTTAAAAGGGCTTGTTTTGTATGACGAAAACAGAATTTATTTTGAAGACAAATCAGCACTATTAAGCCCTGAACAAATTTCAGCAATTAAAGCGCTACATCTTCAAAACCAACTTACGTCTTTTGAGCTTAACGAAATCATATCTTCTAAAAAGTTTGTAAAATCCCACTTTACTGCTCTAAGGATAGAGTTTATAAAAGAAATCAATGCGATTTATAAAAAGGTTACTGGCACAGATCTAGACCTAGTTGAGGAAGTCAAAGACCCCAACGACAAGAGATACAAAATTTATAAAACAACCCAACAGGTTTCCCAAAAAGAATCTTTTGTCAGCTTTCTTTTTAAGATTTAATTTCTTGAAGAATTCTTTTGAAAGGGGCTTTAATTAATACATAACCAGACCCTAGGACAATGCCTATAAATAAATATATAAAAACCATTTGTGCTCTCTTAGGGGCAGACCTTTTGTTAGGGATTGTAACGGGCTTTATTACTGAAAAAATAGGAGTATCTTTGCTAACCTGAAGCTTTGATTGCTCCAACTGTTTAGCGAGCTCTTGATAGACAGAGCTTACAAGGGAAAATTCTGCCTCTAGTCCGCTGAGCCTGTTTTCAAAACGAGAATCAATTATGTTTAAATTAGAATCTTTGAACAAGGCTAATTTGTTTTGTAAACTATCAAATTCAACTTTTTTCAAATTAAGCTGTTTTTGATTAAAAACCAATACTTCGGAAGCGCTTTTAATTTTATAATTAATAACACTTTTTTGAAGAATTTTTTGAGCTTCTTTTGCAACAAGAGCGCATATTATAGGGTCGTCCATCTCAGCAGAAAGGCTTACAAAGCCATCTTTAGCATTTACGCTTAAAGACAAGATGCCTCCCAGAGCCTTAAACAGATCATCTTCATCGAGAGTTACAGACATTGCAGAATATGAGCCCGCAGAATTACTTTCTTTGTCTCCCTTTATTGCATTTAAAATAGTAAAAGGCAACATTATGGTATATTTTTTAATAAGCCCAAAAAAATCAGGCGAAGAACTTTCGTTAAGGAGATAGTCTTTTAACAAAATGCTGGAATCTTCTGAAGAAGACTTTAATGAGACCTCTAGAAGCTCTCTTTTGTAGGGAACACTTTCAAGAATTTGAGGATAAATAGCAGGCGGAATTTCGGCACTTGAGAGAGCTCCACCCAAGTTTATGCCAACCAGAGATGCAACTCCACTTAAGCCGGAACCTCCTGATCCTGCTTGACTAGATTGTGGAATAAATGTGGAAGAGGCAGTATAGACTATTGGAGAAAGAAGAGACACAACAATCCCTAAAATGACAAAAAAGGATGTAATTTTAATTATTAGCTTTTTGCCGCTCCAAAGGCTTTTAAGCAATTCAATTAAATCGATTTCATCCTCGGGACTGTTTTCTAAAGAGTTCATATAAAATTAAAGAGAGTTAATTAAAACCGCTAATGTTGCTAGCGTTGAAGTTAAGCCAATTATTTCTGCGATATTTGTTTTATTTGGATTAGCGATTTTTTTAGGAACAATAATTTTAGACCCAGGCTCTAGCTTTGGCATAGAGTTAAAAAGAAAATACTGTTTGTTTGAAGAGATGTTACCGTTTTGATAAATAACAAATACTCCTCTTTTTTTAGCCAAATCAGTTAAACCCCCCGCTTGGCCAATGGCTTCCATAGCGCTTAATCCTTTTCTGTAGTTTATAACAGTAGGCTGTTCAACCTCTCCTATTATCTCAACAGTATTGTCAACTTTTGGAACCTCCACAATATCTCCTCCCTTAAGAATGACATTATACTTTTTATCAGAGCCTTTTGTTTTATATAGCTGAACAACATCTACACCAAACTCTATATAGTCTTTTTGTTCTTCAATCTTAAAACCCAATGAATCTTTTGCTAAATCACTAACAGCCTCCTCAATTTCCTCTTTAGCCGTATTAATTCTTTTAATTTTTACACCTGAAATGGCCCCATCGCCTAATATTCCCCCCGAATCATTCAATAAATCATATAAGCTATATCTATTACTTAAAATAGAATAAACACCAGGGGACTTTACAAGCCCTGTTATTTCTACATATTCTGGCTTAACAACGCCCTCTTTTAAACGAACTACAACAAGATCCCCAGATGCCAAAACAGGGTTTTCTTCAAGAGAACTACTGTTATATTCAGAATTTAGTTTCGCAGAAAGGGACTTAAAGGGAGTTCTCCCAGATTTGTCGAATGTTTGTCTATAAATATTTATAGAGAACAGGTCACCATTATCTTTAACTCCACCCGACAATAAAATTAAATCAGACACTCTCATGCCTTCAAAAAACTCAAACCTTCCATAATTATCATCAGAAGCACTCTTATTAACCTCACCACGGAGTTCTACAAACTTTTCTTTTTCAATTATTGATTTTGAAAAAACATGAACTCGATCATTTGCCTCAAACTCAAATTTTTCTTTCCCGGAAAGAATATCAGACAGGCTGACAGAAAGGAGCTCTTTTTCTTTACCTTCACGAAACCTGTAAACTAGAGCTCTAGACAAAAGCGCATCATCCTTTAGGCCTTCTGCGCTATTAATGAGCGATTTTAAATTAGGGCTTCCTTCAATTGGATAATTACCTGGAAGATATACAGCTCCTTCTATGCTAACTTTATTTGTGTATTTATCTGTTACAGGATTGGCCCGAATAATATCTCCATCTGATAATGCCGTGTTATTAAAATTATCAGAATCAATGGCAGAGATTTTTTTGCCAATTCCAGAGACAGACTCAATAAAAATCTTGTTTTTATATCCAAAGGAAGAGACACCTCCAGTAAAACTTAACATGTCTTCAAGCGTTTCATTATTTTTAAATTCAAAGATCCCGGTTTCTTTAAATTCGCCATTGACAAAAGCTCTATTTTCGTATGCCGGGATTAAAATTACGTCTTGGTCTCTGAGACTAAATACAGGAGCGATACCTTTAACAAAGTAATCATATAAATCAACTGTTTTAAAAACTTTGCCAGTTCTTACAACCTGAATGTTTCGAAAACTTCCAGACTCTGTAGGCCCTCCAGCAGCGTAAAGTGCATTTAAAAGAGAAACCATGCTAGAAAGAGTATAAGTCCCAGGCCTTTTAACAGACCCAACAATATTTAGAACAATTGATCGAGACCCCGAGAGACTAATGTCAAAAAAAACCTTTTGATAAGACTCTTTTGAGGAGTTAATCCCTGAATATATTTTGGAAAGAGCATTTCCAACTCTTTTTTTAGCGCCAGCGATTGTATATCCGCTCAAATAAACTGGAGCAATGCGTTCGATTTTGATATACCCACGGGTATCTATTGTTGATGTGTATACGTTTTCAGACGCTCCCCATACAGTAATTGTTATCTCATCGCCAGGACCTAATTGATAGGATGATGGAGTAGCAATGTTGAGCTGAGGAGAAGAACTAAAATTATCAATTGAAGAAGAGGCTTCGGCTTCAAAAAAGTTCATTCCAAAAATTGGCAACGAAAAGGCGGGCGGATCTTCTGACACTATTTTTTGATCAGCATCGGTTATCCCAAAGATAGAGGTAAGGTCATTTTCTACTTTCTTTCTTGAATCCTCTTCTTGTTTTGAAAACCCCTTTAGCCCTTTGATCCTTTTTTCAAACTCCGAAATATCTGATTCACTCGCCCCTTGTGCCCTTGCTAATGTTTTAAGCTGATTTAATGTATAGCCCTGATCTTGTGCCTGAGTCCAATATGACGACAGCTCCTGGTCACTCATTTTTTCAAGCTCCTTTGCAGGATTCTTATCAGAGGCCTTATTAATGGCAGTAGTAATATCTTGTCCAGAGATTGTTAATGTAATCATAACAAACAGGAGAGAGAGAATTTTTTTCATAATATTAAGTTAAAAGCTTCGCTATTCGACTCACAAGAATCGAACAAACAAAGTAAATGGTTGGCAAGTTTAGCTCGCCAGGCTTAGTTTTGATGTGCAGAGAGAAAGCTTTACCCTTACTCTATTTAAAAGCACTACAATTGCATTTTTTTCTATCGACTCAATCGTTCCTTTGCGATTTTTAAAAGGACCGTTTTCTATATTAACGAAATCTCCATACACGAAATCCTCCTTTTTAATTATACCCTTATCTAATGCATTCTTTAGAACAGTGATTTCTTTGTTTTGGATTTGAATAGCAACACCTTCGTTTTTGACCACGTTTCTTACAAAGGGGTTGGAGTTAATTAACGGATAATTGAGCCTATTGAGCTGTATAAATATATAGCCAGTTATAGCGGGGGCTCGTACTTGTTTAATGCGGTCTGACCATTGCCTGCGGACGGTATAAGCAGGAACATATGAGCAAACCCCGTTTTTACAAAAAAACTCCTGAGCCTTAAACTCTGACCTTGTCTTAGTATATGCTACGAACCAGTTCATTTAATGGTTTTGCGCAAAGATAAACAATTAAAATTAAACAAAATTGAACGGTTCATTTATTGCTATTCTATTATTAATCTTTAGTGAACACACTGATTATCAAGAGCTTAAAAGTTCATTTTTCTTTATTACAAAAAAATAAACGTTTTTAACAAGAAACTAATATCTTAAACTTAAATTTACATTTATGAATGTGTTAATTATAGGTTCTGGCGCGAGAGAGCATGCTTTTTGTTGGAAAATCAAACAATCAAGGAAATGTAAAAATCTCTTTGTTGCACCCGGAAACGCAGGCACAAGCGTATTGGCAACAAACTTAGATATTTCAATTAAAGACTTTGTAAAAATAAAGGAATCATTAATACAATATAAAATTGAACTACTGATTATTGGGCCTGAAATACCTTTAATTGATGGTTTAGCAGATTTTATTAATAATGACTGTGAATTGAAACACGTTTTAGTAATTGGCCCATCACAAGGCGGAGCAATGCTTGAGGGGAGCAAAGATTTTTCTAAGGAATTTATGTTTAGGCACAATATTCCGACCGCGCCCTATAAAACCTTTAATCAGCACACTTTAAATGAAGGTTTGGAATACTTAACTACCATTTCCCCACCTTATGTTTTAAAGGCTGATGGCCCTGCTGCTGGAAAAGGAGTATTAATTCTTAACGAGCTCTCTCGGACTCACAAACATGCTCTCTAATAATAAATTTGGCACATCAGGACATAAGGTTGTAATTGAAGGTTTTTTAAGTGGTATTGAGCTTTCTTGTTTTGTTTTAACAGACGGAAAATCATATTTGACTTTGCCAAGCGCAAAAGATTACAAAAGAATAGGAGAAGGAGACATTGGGCTTAACACTGGAGGGATGGGGTCGATATCCCCAGTACCTTTTGCAAGCAAGGAGTTTCTTTTGAAAGTAGAAAAAAGAATTATTAAACCAACAATTGACGGAATAATTAAAGAAAAAATCGATTATGTAGGATTCCTTTTTATTGGTATAATTAAAGTTGATGAGGAGCCGTACGTTATAGAATATAATGTTAGAATGGGAGATCCAGAAACTCAAGTAGTTTTGCCCAGAATTAAAAACGACTTTTTAGAGATGATGATAGATACTGCAAAAGGAAGTTTAAAATCTATTAAGCTTGAAATTGATGAAAGTACATTTGCAAACGTTGTTATGGTTTCGGGAGGCTATCCTGAAGCTTATGAAAGAGGAAAAAAGATTACAGGACTAAACACGAGCCATGATTCAATTATTCTACATGCAGGGACTAAATCAGAAGGACATGATGTTGTTACTAACGGAGGGAGAGTTTTATCCGTAATATCTAAATCAATCGATTTTCAGTCTGCCTTAGAAAAATCTTATAAAACAATAAATTCAATTGACTTTGAAGGAAAGTATTATAGAAAGGACCTGGGGTTTGATTTATAAAAAAGAATGAGCCGAAGGATCTTCATCTTCCTCTCCTCTTTTAGAAACCCCAATTAATTGTAAGGTCCAATAAGAAAGTGCGCAAACAACAGTTATAATAAAAAGGAAATTTATAGAATTAGCTAAAACCCAACTTTCTAGTTCAAGTGATCTTAAAAAATTAAAAGGAAGAAATAAAAATTCTACAAACAAGTATTCAATAAAATAAAAAAATTCCGTCATATTTAATTATATCTGCAACAAAAGTAATAAATCAAAAGAGTATCACAATAATAAAAACATACTTTTAATTTTATCCTTATTGAGTATCTTTGAAAAAAAACTATGTTTAGCGACTTGTGCTTTAAAGTATTGGATCAGTGTATAGGCGATTATCACATACAAAATAGTATAAGTGAAAATCCAAAAAACCCATTTGAAAAAGACGACATTAAGCATCTTTTATATCAAAAGAATTGGATTGATACTGTTCAGTGGCATTTAGAAGATTTAATTCGAGACCCCGAAATTAATCCTAGTAATGCTTTAGAATTGAAAAGAACTATAGATCGCTCAAATCAAAAAAGAACGGATTTAGTTGAATATATAGACAGCTATTTTTTGGAGAAGTATAAAAATGTAGAAATTTCAAATACAGCAACCTTTAATTCAGAAAGCCCAGCATGGGCAATTGATAGGCTTTCTATCTTAGCTTTGAAAATATTTCATATGGATGAAGAAACTAAAAGAAAGGGAGTTAGCGATGAACATATTAGAAATTGCAGCACTAAGCTCCAGATATTAATTCAGCAAAAAGAAGACCTTTGTTCTGCAATTGATCAGCTTTTAAGTGACATTGAATCAGGCACAAAATACATGAAGACCTATAAGCAAATGAAAATGTATAATGACGAAGACCTAAACCCCGTGCTTTATAATAAGGATAAACAATAGAAAATGTCGCATATTTTAATTTTGAGGTTTTCATCCATGGGAGATGTTGCCATGACTGTGCCTGTCTTAAGGTGTTTAATTAAAAAACACCCAGATTGTGAAATAACTTTAGCCACACGAGAAATTTATAAACCCATTTTTAGAGAATTTCAAAAAATCAATTTTCATGATGTAGATTTTAAAAAGAGGCATAAAGGCATTAAAGGGCTATGGACTCTTTTTAAAGAATTAAAAAAATTAAGACCTACACATATAGCAGATTTACACTCAGTAATTAGGACTCATTTTCTATGTTGGCTTTTCAGAATAAATCTTTTTAAAATTAAAAGAGTTGATAAACAAAGAGCAGAGAGAAAAAAGTTATTTAGAAAAAAAAATAAAATTTTCAAACCGCTAACCCCAATTCAATTTAAATACTGCGAAGTGTTTAATAGGCTAGGCTTTAATATTGATTTAACAAATCATGAATTTGCAAGCCCTTTTATTATTAATAATGATACCCAGCAAATTATTTATGGAATTAACAACAAGCTAAAATGGGTTGGAGTAGCGCCATTTGCATCTTTTAATGGCAAAACATATCCCTTAGATTTAATGCAACAATTGGTTGCTTTTTTACAAAGAGATCATCAGGTTTTCTTATTTGGCAGCGGAGATTTCGAAATAGGCAAACTGGAAATATGGGCCAATGCTTATCAAAATGTTTTTGGAGCCTATAAGCTGGGCTCTTTATATAATGAACTGGAGATTATTTCCAACCTAGACTTAATGATTGCTATGGATTCCGCCAATGGACACTTGGCAGCAAATTATAATGTTCCTGTAATTACTTTATGGGGACTTACCCATCCCTTTGGAGGGTTTGCACCGTTTTTTTCAAATCCAGACAACATGATAGTTGCAGATAGAGAAGCTTTTCCAAAAATTCCAACATCTGCTTATGGAAAAAAAATTCCAAAAGGATATGAAAAGGCAATGAGAACAATTAACTATAAAGATGTTGCTGTGAGATGTTTAGAAGTTTTAGACACCCCTAAACATCATCGAAATCTATAGAAATCGATTTTGAAGTAGGAATCGACTGACAAGCTAATGTTAGACCATCTTGAATTTCTAAATCTGTTAAAATATTATTTTCAATCATTTTTGCAGAACCATTAGTAATTTTACATATACAAGAAGAACACACGCCGCCTTGACAAGAATAAGGGACGTCAAGATTTTGATTTAATGCAGCGTCTAAAAGCGTCATATTGTGTGGAACGTCTATTTGAAACTCCTCAAAATCACGAGTTATAATTGCCGTTATTTTGCCTTTAACTTCATTGGCTTTTAGGGCGTTATCAACCTTTGAATGAAACAGTTCAAATAAAATATTTTCTTTTTGATATCCTAGCCTTTCTAATTCTTTGGAGATAGATTGGGAGAGTTTTTTAGGACCACAAATAAAAAACTTGTCAAATTTTAAATTACCATGTTGTTTCAAACAATAATTAATAAATCCAGAATCAATTCTTCCATATTCAGAATCAGGATTGTTTTCTGTACTATAAATATTATAACAATAAAACCTGCCTGCAAAAGATATTTTTAAATTTTCTATCTCATCATAAAACATCGTTTCTTTAATTGACTTATTCCCAAACAATAAGACAAACTTACTTTCTTTATGAGATAGCAAAACGTTTTTCAAAATAGAAATGACAGGAGTTATTCCACTACCAGCAGCAATACCCATAAATGTGTTTTTCAAATGGACATTTTCAACAACAAATCTTCCTTCAGGCGTGGAAACCTCTAGCACATCTCCTTCTCTCAAGGTGTCGTTAAGATAGTTAGAAAACAGTCCATTAGAAATAGCTTTTACACCAATTTTTAGTAAACCACTATTAGGAGGACTACAAATCGAATATGAACGAAGAGTTAAATCCCCTTTAATTTTTGCCTTTAAAGTGAGGTATTGGCCAGCTTTGAAAGAATAATTTTCTTTAAGAAATTTTGGGATCTCAAAAGTGATAGAAACAGAATTTATAGTTTCCTCTTTTATTTTTGCAACTTTTAAAGAATGAAATTGTATCAAGCAACAACATTTAGAGTTAATTGCAAAAATAAAAAAACAGAATTTAATCTAGTGCTTAAAAAGAGAAGAACATTTTCAGAAAGAATGATATATTTGTCAACTATGATTTTTACCTTTCTAAAATTACAATGGAAATCTTTTTTTAGAGGAGAATCTGTTGGCGTTAATGTTATGACCAAAGTCTTCAAGTGGTTTGGGATTGTTTATTTTGGCTTTATTACTCCTTTGTTGGGGTTTCTCACTTATAAGGTTTTAAAAGAAAAATTAGAGATAGAAGACCCTTTTCTTTATCTTAATAAAAACCTTATTTATGTTTTTGCCTATTGGATAGTAATGAGGTATTTTATCCAACCAATTCCAGTTGTTTCTATTAAACCCCTTCTTTTAACACCTATTTCAAAATCACAAATAGTTAGACATGCACTTGGAAAATCTGTTTTTTCTTTTTTCAATATAATAGCATTTTTCTATCTGATTCCCCTTACTTGGGTCTTAATAAATAAAGACTATCAAGTCAATCAATTAATTGGATGGAATTTAACAATTATTGCTTTTGTATACATCACAAACTATCTAAATTTTATATTAAACAACAACGATAAACTATTATATTCTATAGCAGCAATATTGGTGTTAATAAAACTGTTAGAGTATTATTCTGTTTTTGATTTTACCATTTATTCTGAAGCCTTTTTCTATTCTTTTTATACTAATCCCCTTTATTCACTATTACCCTGGGTCTTTTTAATTTGGCTCTATTTTTATGTTTTCAAATACTTTAAGAATGGTCTTTATATAGATTTGGGGCTAAAAAAGAGAACAGAAGAGGCGAAAATAGACGACTTTTCATGGCTTGATAGATTTGGAAAAACAGCTGTTTTTTTAAAAAACGATTTAAGATTAATTAAAAGGTCCAAAAGAGCAAGGGGCACTGTTTTAGCAGGAATATTCTTTCTTTTTTATGGATTTATCTTTTATTTCTCAGAAGATATTTATGGTCCATCCATGACCTTTTTTGGCTATCTTTTTGCATCAGGAGGATTCTTATTCATGTTTGGAGCCTTTGTTCCAAGCTGGGATAGCCAGTATTATTCTCTTATGATGTGTCAAAACATAGAATATAAAGAATACATAAAATCAAAATGGTCTTTGGTGGTTATTGGAACCTCCATCTCTACATTGTTGGCTTGTTTTATTTACTCTTTTTTAGGAGCAGATGCAATATTTGCGGTATTAGCCGGAGGGTTATATAATATAGGGATAAATGGATATTTAACGCTTTGGGCAGGAGCCTTTACTAAAACGCCTATTGATCTGGACTCAAATAAAAACATTTTTGGAGACACAAAAGCCTTTAATATGAAAACACTTTTAATTGCCCTTCCACAAATGGCGCTTCCAATAGCCTTATTCTCAATAGGAAATTATTATTATTCTGCATCAATAGGATGTTTAATTGTTGGCACAACTGGAATTTTAGGAATATTATTAAAAGAACAGGTTTTTAACCTTATAATAAAAGCATACAAGACAGAAAAGTATTCCACTTTAAAAGCATATAAACAAAATTAATTCTATGATTACTTTAAAAAATATTACAAAAAAATATTCAAAGCAAACAGTTTTAGACATTATAGCTTTAGACATCCCAGTGGGCCAAACTTTTGGTTTAGTAGGAAATAACGGAGCAGGGAAAACCACTATGTTTAGTTGTTTGTTAGATTTGATAAAGCCAACTACGGGGAATGTTTTAAACAATGGTGTGGAGGTCGCAAGCAGTGAAAAATGGAAATCCTTCACATCAGCATTTTTAGATGACACTTTTTTAATTGGCTATTTAATGCCAGAAGAATACTTTTATTTTATTGGGGAATTAAGAGGCTTAAAGAAAAAAGAGGTTGATGAATTTATAAATCAATTTGAAGATTTTTTTCACGGAGAGATATTGGGAGGAAAGAAATATTTGAGAGATCTTTCAAAGGGAAATCAAAAAAAAGCTGGAGTTGTTGCAGCATTATTAGGGAAACCGAAAGTAGTTATTTTGGACGAGCCTTTTGCAAACCTAGATCCATCAACGCAGATAAGGCTAAAACAAATTTTAAAAGACCTTTCCAACAACAATAAGACAACTATTCTAGTCTCAAGTCATGACATTCAAGATGTGACTGAAGTTTGTGAAAGAATTGTCCTACTAGAAAAAGGTAAGGTTATAAAAGATATTGTAACTAACCCAAAAACTTTAAAAGAGCTAGAAGCTTATTTTAAGGGATAATTACTAGAAAATCAATTATTTTTACTTTTCGATAATAAAACACAATATTTTATGTTATTGAGTAGTATATCATAGTTAGTTTGAACAAATTTATTTATACCATATTATTAGCCTTTCTTTTTTTTAGTTGCTCAACCAAAAAAAATAAGCCTTTAAATAAAGGCTATCACTCTATTGTTTCGAGCTATAATGTTTTATTTAACGGCGCAGTATCTATTGAAGAAGGGCTTTTGCAAACACAAAACGCATTTAATGAAAATTTTTGGGAAGTTCTACCAATAGAAAAGATTAAAATATCTGATGAAATTATTACTGTTGATGGGATTGATAATGCAAATTTTATAAAAGGAGAGGAGAAGGCAGCTAAAACTATTCAAAAGCATTCAATGATAATTAATGGGACCCAGGAAAATTCTAAAATAGCCAATGCCTATTTGCTTTTAGGGAAAGCTAGATACCTTGATCAAAGGTTTGTTCCCGCATTAGACGCTTTTAATCAAGTGTACAAGCATATGGCAATAAATGATGAACTAGAGGAATCTATAATTTGGAAAGCAAAGTGTAATATCCGCCTTGAACAAGAAGGATCGGCAATAGACCTATTAAAAAACTTATTAAAAAAAGAAAAAATAAATCCAAGAAATAAAGCTCATGCAAACGCAGTCCTTTCTATGGCTTACCTTCAGCTTGATGAATTAGAAAAATCTTCAAAGGCATTAAAAATTGCTTCTGAGATTGAAACAAATAAAATTACCAAAGCAAGGCATCTATATATTCTTGGCCAGCTTTTAGAAAAGCAATTGAATATAGATTCAGCAAATATATATTTTAGAAAAGTTGCAGAATTTAAAAGAAAAATTCCTAGAGAATTGTATATAAATGCTAAATTAAAAAACCTACTGTATGATTCTTTAGAAATAAAAAACAAGCAGGCTAAAATCATTAAGATGATAGAGAATTATGAAAATGAGGATTTTTTAGACAAGATATATTATAGTTATTCAATGTTGCTCTTTTCTAATGGCTCAAAAACAGAAGGAATAAAGTTTTTAAATAAAGCAATGCGCAAAAAAGGGTCTGACAATGAATTGCTTTCTAGAGGTTATAGAAAAATTTCAGACATTTATTTTAAGGATTCAAAATATGTAATGGCGGGGAAATATTTAGACAGCACTATGTCAAACTTAGACAAAAAATCAAAAAAGTTTTGGGAAGCACAACGACAAAAAAAAGGACTAAGCCAAATTATTGAATTAGAAAATAAAGTGAGCCTATATGATAGTTTGATAAGAATATCATTATATGATGATGAAAAGTTAAAAAACATCTTAGGTCAAATTAAAATTTCAGAAAAAAAATTAAAAGAGGAAAGATATGGCGACAAAAGCTCGCCTCCTGTTTCAAGAAGGCAACAGTATTTGTCAAGAAAGAATAACTTTTATTTTTATGATGATAATTTAGTAGAATTAGGCAAGAGCTCTTTTTTATCTATTTGGGGAAAAAGAACCAGGAACTCATACTGGAGGGCATCCAATTCTTTTGTTGCAAGCTCAACAATGGAAGAGGAGAAAGTAGAAGAAAAGGCATCTATTATAGAGGAGCCTAAAGCCATAGACAACAATGAGCTGCTTTCTTCAATTCCAACAACAATAGCGCAAAAAGACAGCATAATTTTATTAAAGAATAAATCTCTTATAAAGCTTTCGGAGATATATTTAGTAAAATATAAAGATTATAGTTTAGCAGAAAAGAGATTACAAAATTTAATTCAATCTAAGCCGAATAATAAGATTCTAGCAGAAGCAAATTATTTGTTATTTAAATTATTTAGCAATACAAACAAAAACAAAGCCGATCAAGTTAAAAAACGAATAATTGCAAACTTTCCCAAAACTAAATTTGCAAAGATTTTAACCAGCTCAAATAGGTTAGTTATGGAAGAAGAAGCATTAATGGCGGTTTTAGATAGTTTGCAAAAGCTTTTTGAAAATCAAAAATTTGAACAGACAATTGAAGGCGTTACGACTGAGCTTGTTTTTATTGAAAATAAAGAGTTAGCAGTTGATTTTGAGTTATTAAAAGCATCTTCAATAGGAAGATTAGAAGGCATACTAAGGTACGATGAGGAATTAAAAAAAATAATAACAAACTACCCGAACAGCAAAAGAACAAAAGAAATACAAAACATTAATAAAGAAATAAACAGGAAATGGAAGAAAAAAAACCATAATACAACTAAAGGGGAATATTTTTTGGTTTTTTCATTTAAAAAAGAAGAGTTAAACAATGAAATTTTAAGCAAGATAAAAAGTTTAACAAACAGTTTAAGAGGAGTTTCTATGGATGTTTATGATTATAAAACTGCCCTAATAGTAATTAAGGATTTTAAAAATAAAGAAAAAGCAAATTTTGCTAGAGATTTTCTTAAGCAAAAGACGAACTTATTAAGACTTAAAAATAATTTTGTAATTTTGTCCTCCCAGTATAAAAACATGCTGATTTACAAGACTTTAGACTTGTACAAAGAATAATATTATTATGGCTTTTAGTATAACAAATAAAACAAATATGCAGCAATCAAGAGAATCTAATAAAATAGATATTATAGAAAAAACAACTAAGATAGTTGGAGACATTGTCTCCAAAGCAGACTTTAGAATAGACGGAAACGTTGAAGGAACCATTGTTACAACAGGAAAAGTTGTTGTTGGTGAGGAAGGCATTGTATCAGGAAAAATAACTTGCGCGAATTCTGACATTGCGGGATTAATTAAAGGGGCTATTGATGTTTCAGGGATTCTTTCTTTAAAATCATCTGCTAAAATTGAGGGAGAAGTAATTGCAGGAAAGCTTGCCGTTGAAACAGGAGCCACTGTAGATGCGAGCATTTCAATGAAAGGATCAAAAAAAATGACCGCTTTACCATCAAGTGAAAAACAAGAAAAAACAGCATAATCTAATTATATTTTCGCAAATTGGCCTTCAGATGCTGATCATTATATTAGCAGGAGTTTTTGTAGGGTCGAAATTAGATCAAATTTACCTAAACCAATATAAAGCATTTACGATTCTATTTTCTTTGTTGTCTGTTGCGCTTGCAATTTATGTTGTTATCAAGCAAGTATTAAATTTTACAAACCAAGACTTTGAAAAAAAAGAAAAGAAGCAATGAAGTTTTATTTTAGGATTTCTACGATTTCTTTAATTGTATTATTATTTCATTATATAATAATTAATTTTATAATTTCCCACGAATTTATAATTCCATTATGGAAGGTATATGGATTTAATTTTGCATCATTATCAGCAATTTATTTTGGACTATTAATTAATTTCAAATACAAGGTCTTTAACCATTTGTATTTGTTTGTCTTTGAAACAATATTAAAAATGATTATTGCAATAATTATTCTAAGCCCACTTTTTAGTATTGATAATTCTTCTTTAATTTTGGAAGTTTTAAACTTCTTTTTCTTGTATTGTACTTTTCTTTTTATAGAAATAATCAGCCTTAGAAATGTACTAAGTAAGCTTTAATTTTTGTTGTGAATTTTTGTTTGAAATTTAATTTTATGTGTGTACATTTGCAACCAGAAAATTAGCACACAAATAAAGCTATAATGACAAGAATTTTTCAGACAATCTTCCTTTTTAGTTTTTGTTTTTCGTTTACGGCAATAGTTTATTCTAATAATAAGATTGAAAATCCTACAAAAAAAGATTTTGATGTTAATGAGGTAATCATGCATCATATAAAGGACTCTCACGATTTCCACATATTAGATTGGAAAGGGCATCCTGTATCGGTTCCATTACCTGTAATTTTATGGACTAGCGAAGGGCTAATTGTATTTATGTCTTCGGAGTTTCATCATGATGACTCAGGGGAAATAGTTGTTAAGAGAAAAAACCTATCCTTTGTTAAATTTCATGAAGAAATATATTATGCAGGAAATGAGACAGAAAACAGTCATATTCAATTGGATTCTTTAAAGCACCCAATTAATAACAAGCCCTTAGATTTATCAATCACAAAACTAGTGTTTTCAATGTTTTTGTCTATAATCATAATATTCGTAATATTTAGATTATCAGCAAAATCATATGCTAGGTCAAAGAAAGGAGAGCCATCTGGGATAGGCAAATTTACTGAACCTATTATTATTTATATCAAAGAGGAAGTTGCCTTGCCGCTAATTGGAGAGGAAAAATACGAAAAATATCTTCCTTTTCTTTTGACGATATTTTTCTTTATTTGGATTAACAATCTCATGGGAATGATTCCTTTTTTTCCCTTTAGCGCTAATTTAAGTGGCAATATTGCTTTTACAGGGATACTAGCCCTTATTACATTTGTTATAACTACAATCGTTGGAAACAAGCATTACTGGAAACATATTTTTTGGATGCCGGGCATACCAGTCCCAATGAAATTATTTATGGCTCCAATTGAATTTTTAGGGATATTTATAAAACCACTGTCTTTAATGATCCGTTTATTTGCAAACATTTCAGCAGGACATATTATTGTATTAAGTCTAATTTCATTAATATTTATTTTTAAAAGTATTTGGGTGGCTCCTGCCTCTCTTCTCTTTTCTGTATTTATAAGTCTTATTGAAGTATTAGTTGTGGCTATTCAGGCCTATATATTTACCATGTTGTCTGCCTTATATATAGGCACCGCAATGGAGGAACAGAAACATTAATTAATTTTAAAATTTAAAACATGAATTTAACATTATTATTATTACAGGAAGTAGCAGTTGATTATGGACCATTTGCTGCTATTGGAGCGGGATTAGCTGCTATTGGAGCAGGAATTGCAGTTGGATTAGTTGGCGGATCAACCGTAGAATCAATTGCAAGACAACCTGAAATGCAAGGAAAACTAATATCAACAGCAATTATTTTAATTGCCTTTGCTGAGGCAGTTGCACTATTTGCTATTGTACTAGCATTAATTATATAACAAAAAAAACAAAAGGGCTAATTTGCTTTTTTGTTTTTTATTAAACTATAAACCATGGACTTAATCACACCTGATGTAGGATTGCTGTTTTGGACTTTAATATCATTCACAATTCTGTATTTAATTCTTAGAAAATTTGCTTGGGGCCCAATACTAGGAGCTGTAAATGAAAGAGAAGAAGGCATTAGAAACGCTTTGCTATTAGCTGAAAAAACTAGAAAAGAAATGGCATCTCTTCAATCGGACAATGAACAGACTCTTAAAAAGGCTAGAGCCGAAAGAGAGGCTTTACTTAAAGAAGCTAGAGAGATAAAACAAAAGTTAATTGATGAGGCTAAAAATGAAGCTAAAAATGAGGCTAAAAAAATTATAATTCAAGCCCAAGAAACGATTCAAAGCGAAAAAAATGCTGCTATTGTTGATTTAAAAAATCAAGTTGCAAGCCTTTCAGTTGATATTGCAGAAAAAGTATTACAAGAGAATGTCTCAAATGATAAAGCTCAAATGAGTTTAGTACAAGAACTTATTAAAGACGTTAGATTAAAATAAAATGAAAACAAGTCGCGCTGCTATAAGATACGCCAAAGCACTAATTCTAGAATCTGTTGAAAATTCCAGCTCAGAAAAGATGTTTAAAGACATGCAGACTGTATTGCAAACTTTTGAAGAAAATCCTGATTTGAGACATCTTGTAGAGAGTCGAGTTATAAAAAACAGCATTAAATCAAGCTCATTGAATTTGATTTTTAAACAATTGGGAAGCCTGACAACGAATTTAATAAATGTATTGGAGGAGAATAATAGGATAAATTTATTTGAAATTATTTCTTATAAGTTTATAGAATTATATAAAGAGCAGAAAGGGATTCAATCAGCAATAGTAACAACTGCTATTCCTTTAAACAAAGAAATAGAAGATCAAGTTTTAGAAACTATGTCAAAATTGACAAATAAAAAAACTACCCTAATAAATAAAGTAGATAAAAGCTTAATAGGAGGGTTTGTATTAAGATTAGGAGATATAGAGTATAATGCGAGCTTTAAAAATAAACTAAAAAATATAAAGCAAGAATTTAATAAAAACACGAATTTATCAATAACATAGATTATGGCAGAAATTAAGCCTGCTGAAGTTTCAGCAATTTTAAAACAACAACTTACAGGACTAGATGATTCGGCCTCATTAGATGAGGTTGGAACAGTGCTACAAGTTGGAGATGGTATTGCGAGAGTGTACGGTCTTTCTAATGTTCAATATGGAGAATTAGTTCAGTTTGATTCTGGCCTAGAAGGAATTGTCCTTAATTTAGAAGAAGATAATGTAGGAGTAGTACTATTAGGACCGTCTAAGCAAATTAAAGAAAGAGATACGGTTAAAAGAACACAAAGAATTGCATCTATTGAAGTAGGGGAGAAAATAGTAGGAAGAGTTGTAAATTCTCTAGGAAAGCCAATTGATGGAAAGGGAAATATTGAGGGAAAACTTTATGAGATGCCCTTAGAAAGAAAAGCCCCGGGAGTTATTTTTAGACAACCGGTTAGTGAGCCACTTCAGACAGGAATAAAGTCAATAGACGCCATGATCCCAGTAGGCAGAGGTCAAAGAGAGCTAGTTATTGGAGACAGGCAGACAGGAAAAACTACTGTGTGTATTGATACTATTTTAAATCAAAAAGAATTTTATGACGCAGGAGAACCTGTTTATTGTATTTATGTAGCAATTGGTCAAAAAGCTTCTACGGTTGCAGGAATTGCAAAAATGTTAGAGAATAAAGGTGCATTGGCCTATACCACTATAGTAGCTGCTAACGCTTCTGATCCTGCTCCAATGCAAGTTTATGCGCCATTTGCGGGAGCAGCAATTGGAGAATTTTTTAGAGATACAGGAAGACCTGCTTTAATAATTTATGATGATTTATCTAAACAAGCTGTTGCATATCGTGAGGTGTCATTGCTTTTAAGAAGACCTCCAGGAAGAGAAGCTTATCCAGGAGATGTTTTTTATTTGCACTCAAGATTATTAGAAAGATCTTCAAAAGTAATAGCGGACGATAGGATTGCTAAAAACATGAATGATTTGCCAGATTCTCTAAAATCACTAGTAAAAGGAGGAGGCTCACTTACGGCACTTCCTATTATTGAAACTCAAGCAGGGGACGTATCTGCTTATATTCCAACAAATGTAATTTCAATTACTGATGGTCAAATTTTTTTAGAATCAAATTTATTTAACGCGGGCGTTAGGCCAGCTATTAACGTAGGGATTTCTGTTTCTAGAGTTGGAGGATCGGCTCAAATTAAATCAATGAAAAAAGTTGCTGGAACGCTAAAATTAGATCAAGCACAATATAGAGAGCTAGAAGCTTTTGCAAAATTTGGCTCTGATTTAGATGATGCCACTTTAAATGTCCTTGAAAAAGGGAAAAGAAATGTGGAAATATTAAAACAAGCACAAAATGATCCATTTACTGTAGAAGACCAAGTGGCAATAATTTTTGCAGGGGCCAAAAACTTACTTAGAAAGGTGCCCGTTAATAAAGTGAAAGAATTCGAAAGACAGTATATAGATTTTCTAAATGCTAAACATAGAAAAACTATGGATATAATTAAATCAGGGAAGCTTACGGATGAGGTTGTAGATGTTTTAACTAAAACTGCTGAAGAACTGAGCTCTTCATATTAATAACTAAAAGATGGCGAATCTTAAAGAAATTAGAATTAGAATAGGATCGGTTTCTTCTACTATGCAGATAACGAGCGCTATGAAAATGGTCTCAGCTGCAAAATTAAAAAAAGCTCAAGATGCTATTACAGCTATGCGCCCTTATTCTAATAAGCTTTCGGAGTTAATGCAAAGGTTTAGTGGTGCAAGCGGAACAGGCGAAAAAAGTTTTACTAATAAAAGAAAAATAAAAAAAGTTTTAGTTATAGCAATTAGTTCTAACAGAGGCCTTTGTGGCGCGTTTAATGCAAATATTGCTAAAGAAATTAATATTATTAAGTCTAGGGATGAATTTAAAAAGGCTGAAATAGATTTTTTAACTATTGGAAAAAAAATAAAGGATACTCTTGAGAAAACTGAAAAAATTATTCAAAATGACAGTGATGTATTTGACGATTTAAATTATGAGCGCGTTTCGAAAATTACAGAAAAATTAATGGAGTTATTCCTTACTCAAGAATATGATCACATGGAAATTGTTTACAATTCTTTTAAAAATGCAGCGACTCAGATTATTAAGTCAGAACAATTCTTGCCAATTCCATTAAATGAAAAAGAAGAATCAGAGAATGCATTATATATTTTTGAGCCATCACTAGAATTAATTGTAAGCACTTTAATTCCAAAATCTTTAAAAATGCAATTGTTCAAAGCAATTAGAGATTCTTTTGCTAGCGAACATGGAGCTAGAATGACAGCTATGCATAAAGCTACAGACAATGCATCTGAGCTTCGAGATGAATTAAAGCTTACTTATAACAAGGCCAGACAAGCTTCAATCACTAATGAAATTTTGGAAATAGTTGGAGGAGCAGAGGCCCTCAATGGCTAAGCTTTAATTTATTTTAATTCGGTAATTTTATTAAAACAAAACCCTTTTATGATTATTAAAGTAATAAATAAATCTTCTAATCCCTTGCCACACTATGAATCTCCTCTTTCAGCAGGGCTGGACATTAGAGCATTTTTAGAGGAGAGTATATTTTTAAAACCACGTGAAAGAGCCTTAGTAAAGACAGGGCTCTATATTGAATTAGAAAAAAATTATGAGGCACAAGTTCGTCCTAGAAGTGGGATTGCATTAAAAAAAGGGATAACGGTATTGAATTCACCAGGAACAATAGATGCAGATTATAGGGGCGAAATAGGAGTAATCTTAATCAACCTGTCAAATAAAAACTTTGAAATAAAATCTGGAGACAGAATAGCACAATTAGTTATTTCTAAACACGAAAAAATTGAATGGCAAACAACAGAATTACTGTCAGATTCAAATAGAGCTGCAAAAGGGTTTGGAAGTACAGGCATCAAATAAAAAGAGATGAAAATAATTATACCCATGGCAGGAATAGGCTCTAGATTAAAGCCGCAAACTCTTATTGTACCAAAGCCTCTTATTCCAATCGCAGGGAGCCCTATTCTAAATCAGTTGGTAAAAGAAGTCGTCAAATTAATTGATGAACCAATTGAAGAAATGGTATTTATCGTCGGGAATCCTTTAATTTTTGGAGATCCAATTATAAAGGAGCTTAATGATTTAGCAAAAAGATATAACTCTAAAGCCATAATCTACAGGCAACTAAAGCCATTAGGAACAGGACATGCGATTATGTGCGCAAAGGAATCTTTAAAAGGCAATGCTGTTGTGATGTATCCAGACACATTAATTAGAGTAGATGAGACTTTTGATAAAAGCTCCGATGTTGTGATTTGGACTAAACAAGTTGAAAACCCTGAAGCTTATGGCGTAGTTAGATTAAATTCAAATAAAGAAATAATAGATTTAGTGGAAAAGCCTTTAACCTTTATCTCTGATTTGGCTGTAATAGGAATTTATTATTTTAAGGAGATATCTCAGCTTAAAAATCAGCTAGAAATAGTTATTGCTAATAATAAAATGAATTCTGGGGAGTTTCAAATCAATGATGGGCTATTGGCAATGATGAAAAATGGAAAAAAATTTTCAGCGGGGAAAGTTATAGAATGGCTAGATTGCGGGGATGTTAAAAAGGCAATTATTGCAAACAAAAAAATGCTTGCTTTTATGCAGGAGGACAAGGGAGGGTTAATTTCCAAAAACATAGACACAATAAACTCAAAGATTATTCCACCGTGTTTTATAGCAGATAATGTTATAATAAAAAATAGTAAAATTGGACCCTATGTTTCAATTGGCCCAGGGTCGGAAGTATTAGACTCAAGGATTTCAAATAGTATAATTCAGATGAATTCCAAAATAAAAAATGCCAATATTGAAAACTCTATGATAGGCAATAATTGTAAATATAATGGCAAAGGCAAACAAATAAATATTGGAGATTTCAGCGAGTTGATTTAACTTGCTAGAAATGAAAAAAACAATTTTTTTATTTTCTTTATTAATAATAGGATGTAATGCTTTAAAAAAGGCAGAATATAGAACGGACCTTAAAAAACTTTCTACCAAATCATTAATTAATGAAATTGAAAAAAGAAGTCCAAATTTTAATTTTATTGTTTATAGGGCACAAGCCACATTGGCAGAAGAAAATTCTACAAATCAATTTAATATTGGTATAAGAATAAAAGAAAACGAAAAAATATTAATTAGCGGGTCTTTATTAATCCCATTGTTTAAAGGGCTATTAACTAGAGATCAGATAAGTTTTTATGAAAAAATAAGCAGATCTTATTACAAAGGCAGCTACGCATCCTTTTCAAAAAAATTCAATCAAGAATTAACTTTAAGGTCATTACAAAACTTAATTATAGGGCTTCCTATAATTAAGTTAACGGAAAAGAAATGGAAGCAAACAATTAAGAATCAAACGTATAGTTTAGAAGCATTTTCGAAAAAAAATAATGTTACTATCAGGTATAACTTTAGCCCAATTAACTTAAGATTAATTAGCCAGTCAATCACTTTTAATAACAATCAATTAATGGTTAAGTATGGGAAATATAAGATTACAAAAGGGAAGTTATTCCCGCAAGAAATAGAAATATTTTTGCGCTCAGGCAGCAAAGAGCTAACAACATCTCTTAACTTAAAAATAAACAAATTAGGAAGCCCGGTCTCCTTCCCATTCAAAATTCCCAAAGGATATAAGCCTATTAAGCTATGATTTTTAAAACTAGAGTCAGATATTTTTATGTTTATGTTTTTTTGTTACTATTTATAAATTATGGTTTTTCTCAGACTAACACAAGAGAAAAATTAGAGCTAAAGAGAGCAGAAATACAAAAAGAAATTAAGAAAATAAATGAATTATTATTTAGCAATAAAAGGAAGAAAACAGCAGTTTATTCAGATATTGAAAACCTAAGCTTGAAAATTCAAAGAAAAGAAGAATTGGTCAAGCTTACAAATCAGCAGATTAATCTTTTAAATAATACAATAGAAAGAAATCAAAAGGAGGAAGACTCATTAGAATCTAATGTAATAGAGATAAAAAAGGCGTATCAGGAAATGATTTTAAAGTCGTATAAAACAAAATCAGGCAAAAGCAGATTAATGTTTTTATTATCATCGGAAAGTTTTTTTCAAGCATACAAACGCATTCAATATATTAAACAATTTAGTCTTTTTAGAAAAAACCAAGCAAATAAAATTTTGTTTTTAATTAATGAAATAGAAGAGATAAATAAAGAACTAAATTTTCAAAAAACAAAAAAAGAGGATTTGCTAAAAAGCAATAGATCTATACAAAAATCTTTAGAATCAGAAAAAAAGGAATCCAATATATTAGCATATGAATTAAGAAGAAAGGAAAAAAAATATCGTGATGAAATTGTTAACAAACAAAAGTTAAGCCTTCAAATAGATAAAGAAATAGAAAGGCTTATAAGGGAAGCAATTGCTAAATCTAACAAGGAAAAAAACAAATCAGACAGCTTTAACTTGACACCTGAAGCAAAAGAATTATCAAAAAACTTTGTTTTAAATAAGGGAAAATTACCCTGGCCAGTGATAAGAGGAGTTGTGATTCAAACGTTTGGCACCCAGCCACATCCAGTAGTAAAAACAGCGAAGATTAAAAGTAATGGAATAATTATTGCTACAGCTAAGGGCGAAAAAGTAAAAACAGTATTTGATGGAGTGATATTATCAGTGCTACAATTTAAAGGAAGCAACCCTACAGTTTTAGTTCAACACGGGAACTATATAACAGCTTATAAAAACCTTTCTAAAGTATATATAAAAAAAGGAGACAAAGTTGTGTCAAATCAAAATATTGGAGAGGTTTTCACAAACAATTCAACAGGAAACTCTACAATTCAGTTCAGTATTTTTCAAAACACAAAGCCTATAAACCCTTTGTTCTGGATTATTAAAATGTAGAGTCAATTGTGCTTAGACAGCATTTTTTCCAAATATTTTCCAAGAATATCAAACTCTAAGTTAACAGTATCTCCTACTTTTAAAGTCTTAAAATTAGTGTTACTATAGGTATAAGGGATTATAGCAACACTGAAACTATTATTGTTTGATCCAAATACTGTTAAGCTAATTCCGTTTATGGCTATTGAGCCTTTTTCTACAGTAATGTTGTTTGATTCGCTATACTTAATAGTAATAATCCAACTGCCATCCTTTTCTACAATATCAGCACATTTTCCAACCTGATCAACATGCCCTTGAATCATATGACCATCTAATCGATCACCCATTTTCATTGCCCTCTCTAGATTTATTTCATTTCCAACTTTCCAGGAACCTATACTACTTTTTGAAATTGTTTCTTCAATAGCTGTCACAACATATTCCTTGTAATTGACATCAACAACCGTTAAGCAAATTCCATTATGAGACACGCTTTGGTCAATTTTAAATTCATTTGCCAAATCGCTTTTTAATGTAATGTGTAAGTTCCCTTTTTCCCTTTCTAATTTAGAAATAACAGCTATTGTTTCTATAATTCCAGTAAACATATTGTTTATTTTATATATATATTTAGCCTTATAAAATTAGTGATAAATACTATAAATATTTATGGAAGAAAAATTATTGCCTATTGTTGGAATTTCATGTGGTGATCCAAACGGAATTGGAATAGAAATAATTTTAAAATCTCTTCATGACAAACGTATTCTTGAATTTTTTACCCCAGTTATTTTTTCTAATTATCAATTGCTCTCTTCCCAAACATCCTTTTTCAATTTAGATCTAAAATTTAATAAAATAAAGTATGGAGTACACGCAAAAAAAGGACAAATAAATGTAGTTAATGCTTGGGAGAATGAATTTATCATAGAATTTGGAAAATCTACAAGGACTTCAGGGGAGATGTCATATAAATCATTAGAATTAACAACAATGGCGATTGTCGATAACAATATAGATGTAATGGTGACTGCGCCAATTAATAAAAAGAATATACAAAATGAGAAATTTAGTTTCCCTGGACATACTGATTATTTGTCGTCTAAATTTAACGGCGAAAGCCTTATGTTCATGATTAGCGAGAGGTTAAAAATAGGACTTTTAACAGACCATGTTTCAATTAATAAGGTTGTCTCTAAAATTAATACTGAAAAAATTAAAAAAAAGATTTCTATAATGGAAAAATCTTTAGTAATGGATTTTGGAATTATAAAACCTAAAATAGGAGTGCTTTCTATTAACCCTCATGTTGGCGATGGAGGGATTATTGGAAATGAAGATGAAGATATTTTAATTCCAGCATTAATGGATATTTCAAAATCAGGAACTTTAGTTTCTGGGCCTTATTCAAGCGATAGTTTTTTTGGCTCTGGACTTTATGAAAGCTATGATGCAATTTTAGCTATTTATCATGATCAAGGACTTATTCCTTTTAAAACACTTTCATTTAGAGAAGGAGTTAATTTTACTGCTGGACTTGATAAAATTCGAACCTCGCCTGATCATGGAACAGCCTACGATATAGCAGGAAAGAATATAGCAGACCCTGCTTCTTTTAAAAATGCTGTTTTTTCTGCAATAGATATTTATAAAAACAGAGTTTCTCATAAAAAAATGTTAGAAACTCCTTTTTTAGAGTCAAAAAATAAAAGGAATAACAAATAGTCTTTCTCTTTTTAAAATTACTTATATTCGCGTCCTTAAACAAGGATAACAAATGAAATTCTTGACTCAATATGCAATTAATTTTGGAAGATTAATAGAAGGAAAACATGAATTTCAGTTTCAATTAACAAAGAAGTTCTTTGCACATTTTGACTATGATGAATTTAATAGCTGTAAAATAACTGCCAAGGTTAAATTAATTAAAAAGCTTAATTTATTAGAATTAGAGTTTTGTTCTTATGGAATGATTAATTTGAATTGCCACGTTTCTAATGAGGCATTTGATTACGTTCATAATTCAAACATGGATTTAGTAGTTAAGTTTGGCTCTAATTATAATAATGACAATGATGAGCTTTTAATTTTACCTAAAGGGTCTCATGAATTAAACATATCACAGCAATTATTTGAAATGATAGTGTTATCTTTGCCAATAAAAATAATTCATCCTGGTATCATAGATGGATCATTAAAATCAGACACTTTAAGCAGATTAAAAATATACGAATCAAAATTTAAAGATAAAGCTTATAAGAGGGACCCTAGGTGGGATAAATTAAAAGATTTAAAATAAGATAGTTATGGCGCATCCTAAAAGAAAAATTTCTAAAACAAGAAGAGATAAAAGAAGAACACATTATAAAGTGGCAGACTCTCAAATAGCTATTTGTAAAACAACTGGAGAGGCTCATTTGTACCATAGAGCTCATTGGCATGAAGGCAAACTTTATTATAGAGGAAAAGTATTAATAGACAATACTGAAGAAGCCTAGAGTTTTATACTAAAAAATGTGTTTTTTGCCATTTTTTTATCATTTTTTATCATTTTTTACCATTTTTTACCATTTTTTACCATTTTTTTACCATTTTTGACTAAAATTCAAAAAAACAAATTTGAATATAATCAACGCCTCAATCACTGGGCATCATTTTTAAAATGGGGATATAACAGTTAAAAAAAACAATCATTATGAATATAAAAGACATACAACAATTAATAAAATTTGTAGCAAAGTCTGGCGTTAGTGAAGTAAAAATAAAATCGAAAGATCTTAAAATAGGAATTAAAACGGGCGCAGGCACTAAGCCGGTTGTTTACAAAGAAAGCCCGACAATTGTTCCACAGACTAATATTTCTCAAACTTCAGAATCTAAATCAGATCAAGTTTTAGAAAACAAAAAAACAGAAGAAGAAAGTAATTTACTAACCATTACATCCCCAATTATAGGGACATTTTACAGAAAACCATCTCCTGATAAACCAAATTTTGTTGAAAAAGGAGATGTAATCTCAGAAGGGGATGTACTATGTGTTATAGAAGCAATGAAATTATTTAATGAAATTGAGGCTGAATTTTCAGGCAAAATTGTCAAAATTTTGGTTGACGATGCCTCCCCAGTTGAATTTGATCAACCTTTGTTTTTGATTGACCCCTCTTAAAGTAAATATTGTATTTAAAAAAATATAAAATGTTCAAAAAAATTTTAATTGCTAATAGAGGTGAAATAGCGCTAAGAATAATAAGAACCTGTAAAGAAATGGCAATAAAAACAGTTGCTGTATATTCTTTAGCCGACGAAGAAAGTTTGCATGTTCGTTTTGCGGATGAAGCAGTATGTATTGGACCTCCCAGTAGTTCAGAGTCATATTTAAAAATAGCAAACATTATAGCAGCAGCTGAAATAACTAATGCAGATGCAATTCATCCTGGCTATGGGTTTTTATCAGAAAATGCTCGTTTTTCAAAAATATGTGAAGAACATAAAATTAAATTTATTGGAGCATCTGCAGAAATGATTGAAAAAATGGGAGATAAAGCTTCTGCGATATCAACTATGAAAGAAGCAGGGATCCCAACTATTCCAGGATCTGAGGGAGTAGTTGAAACTTTAGATGAGGCAAAAAAAATAGCTAAAAAAATAGGCTACCCTATTATGATTAAGGCTACAGCAGGAGGTGGCGGGAAAGGTATGAGAGCAGTATGGAAAGAAAAAGATTTTTCAAACTTATGGGAAAGCGCTAAAAATGAGGCACAGGCTTCTTTTGGGAATGATGAAATTTATATGGAAAAACTAGTTGAGAATCCTCGACATATCGAAATTCAAATTGTGGGAGATAAATTTGGGAGAGCCTGTCATTTGTCTGAAAGAGATTGTTCAATTCAAAGAAGGCATCAAAAACTTACAGAAGAAACACCTTCTCCATTTATGACAGATACATTAAGAAATAAAATGGGCAAGGCGGCAGTACAAGCAGCAGAATTTATTAAATATGAAGGCGTGGGGACAATAGAATTTTTAGTTGATAAGGACAGAAACTTTTATTTTATGGAAATGAATACAAGAATTCAGGTTGAACATCCAATAACAGAGCAGGTAATAGACTATGATTTAGTCAAAGAACAAATTAAGGTAGCAGCTGGAATTAAGATTACAGGAAATCATTATTTGCCAAAACTGCATTCTATAGAATGCAGAATTAATGCAGAAGATCCTTATACTGGATTTAGGCCGTCTCCAGGAAAAATTACTAATCTTCATTTGCCTGGAGGACATGGAGTCAGATTAGATACGCATGTATATAGTGGATATGTTATTCCCCCAAATTATGACTCTATGATTGCAAAATTAATTGTTACAGCACAAAATAGAATGGAAGCAATCCAAAAAATGAAGAGAGCTTTGGATGAATTTATAATAGAGGGAATAAAAACCACAATTCCTTTTCATAGGCAATTAATGGATGATGAAGACTATATTTCAGGGAATTATACTACAAAATTTATGGAGGAATTTGAAATAAAATAGATTTAATTTACAAACCCTTTTTTAATTAAATATTCAGCAATTTGAATAGTGTTAGTTGCAGCACCTTTTCTAAGATTATCTGTAACTACCCAAAGGTTTAAACTGTTTTTTTCAGAAAAATCTTCTCTAATTCGGCCAACAAAGACCTCATCTTTTCCTTTGCAAAATAAAGGCATAGGATATTTTAATTGTGCGGGATCATCTTTAACGATTACACCAGAAGCATTGGTTAATAAATTGTTTATTTCCGATATCTCAAAAGAATTTAAGAGTGTAATATTTATTGATTCACTGTGCCCTCCAATTACAGGAACTCTTACAGCAGTTGCACTGATTTTAATAGTAGGATCAAGAATTTTATGAGTTTCATTTGAAAGTTTCATCTCCTCTTTAGTATATCCATTTTCTAGGAAATCGTCGCAGTGAGGAATGGCATTTTGATGTATAGGATAATTATAGGCCATTTCACCATTTTCACACTTGGACTCACTCTCTAATTGTTTTACAGCTTTCATGCCTGTCCCAGTAACAGACTGATACGTAGAAACTATAATTCTTTTTATTTTATATTTTTTATGAATTGGAGCTAAAACCATTAACATTTGAATAGTGGAGCAGTTAGGATTTGCAATTATTTTATCTTCTGAGCTTAAAAGTGAGCCGTTAATTTCAGGTATGATTAGTTTTTTATCATCATCCATTCTCCATGCTGAGGAGTTATCAATTACAACCGCACCTTTTTCAACAAATTTTGGAGCCCACTCTAAAGCAACTTCTCTTCCTGCAGAAAAAATGGCAATGTCAGCATTAAGCTTTATAGCTTTTTCAAGACCAATGACGGAATAGGATTTGTTCAAAAAATCAATTTGTTTGCCAATGGAAGCAGGAGACGCTACAAGAAATAATTCTTCAAATAATAAATTGCGCTCCTTTATAAGATCAAGAATCGCCCCTCCTACCATGCCGGTTGCCCCGATTAATGCAATTTTCATATAAAAGATATTAAACAGCAAAAATAATTATTTCAATAGACATAAAAAGTCTTAACTGTTTTTAGATCATTTTTTATTTTTTTTGTTAAAAACAAAACAATTTAATTTATAATAACTCTTTTGATTCTTTTGGATAGAGAAGCTAAAATTTCATAAGAAATAGTGTCAATGGATTTTGTAAATTCATCTGCTGAAACATTTTTGTCATCAAAAATTATTACCTGATCACCTTCTTTGCAGACTATTTTGGAAATGTTAATCATCATCATGTCCATACAAACATTCCCAATAATCGGGGCGAATTTTCCATTGACCATCACCTTACCATTTCCATTTCCATATAACCTACTAATCCCATCCGCATGCCCAATAGGAAGTGTTGCTGTAGTAATATTATTAGTGGCAATAAAGCCTTTGTTATAGCCAACAGAATCTCCTTTTTTAATTTTATGGATTTGAGAAATAACAGTTTTTAAATTAATTACAGGCTTTAAGGCATTTTTGTATTTATTGTCATTTCCAAAGCCATATAGTCCAATTCCTGTACGAACCATTTCATACTGAGCCTCAGAAAAATTTAAAATACCAGAGGTATTAAGAATATGTCTTTTAATTTTTACACCAATTTTATTTTGAAAATATTTAGCTAATGATGAAAATTTTTTTATTTGATCATTGGAAAAGTTCTTTTCATTTTCATCTTCTGAAGCTCCTAAGTGGGAAAAGATGTAAGTTGGCTTTAATCCATTAAGATGATCAATTAAACTATCTATTTGATTTTCATGAAATCCTAGTCTGTTTAATCCAGTATTAAACTTAATCTGAAAAGGATAATTTTTTTGGAATTTAGCACTGGACATAAAGGCTTTTAAAATTCTAAAAGAATATATGCTTGGTTCAAGATTGTATTCAATAATTGTATTGAAATCATTAATTTGAGGATGAAGAACAAGAATAGGAGACATAATTCCTTTTTTTCTCAACGCTAATCCCTCACTAGTATATGCAACAGCCAAATAATCAATTTTTTGTTTTTCAAGCTCCTTGGAAATTATGAATGCATCTGCACCATAGGAAAATGCTTTGACAACAGCCATTATAAGAGTATTTGGATTTAATTTGGACTTTAAAAAACGTAGATTATTCTTTAGATTTTTTAAGCTAACCTCTACAACAGTTTGCTGGATTGCCATTATTTCTTTTTTTCTCTTTTCTCCATTCTTTTTATAAATGCACCCCTAGAAAGGGGTTCATATTCCTTTTTTTCTCCAACTAAAATTAGATCATTAGTGGTATTTTTTCTATAACTATAATTAGCTAATTCTCCAGTGTCAATACAAACAGCATGTACTTTAGTAATCTCTTCTGCACAGGCCATTAGATTAGGCATTGGGCCAAAAGGATTTCCTTTATAGTCCATGTCTAAACCCGAAACAATCACTCTACACCCATCATTTGCCAATTTATTACAAACCGCAACTAAATCTTGGTCAAAAAATTGAGCTTCATCTATTCCTATTACATCATAATTTTTTGAACAAGAATAAATTTCTTGAGCATTTTCTACTACTCTAGCTCCAATTTCATTTTTGCCATGGGAAATTATTTTATTCTTTGGACTTCTGGAATCGGTTTTAGGCTTAAATACTACAAATTTTTCTTTATCAAGCGCAGCTCTTTTCAATCTTTTTATTAACTCTTCTGTTTTACCAGAAAACATGGATCCGCTAATAACCTCTAGCCTTCCTTTTGAGTTGTTTTTATTTCCAATCATTTTAAACTTATTGATATTATTCCCAAAGTAGTTAACTTTAACGGTTTGACAAATGTCCAAAAATTAATTCAACATGGCAAAACTATATATTGTCCCTACACCAATTGGAAATCTTGATGACATTACAATTAGAGCAATAAAAACTTTAGAAGAGGTTGATTTAATATTATGTGAAGACACTAGAAGAAGCAAAAAATTATTAAATCACTTTAATATTAAGGGGGAATTAAGATCTCACCATAAATTCAATGAACATGATGAAGTTGAGATTATAATTAATAAAATCCAAAAAGGGATTAATGTAGCTCTTATTTCAGATGCAGGAACTCCTGGAATTTCGGACCCCGGGTTTTTAATTGGAAGAACTTGCTTAAAAAATGACATAGAAATTGAATGTCTTCCTGGGCCAACGGCTCTTATTCCTGGACTGCTGGTCAGTGGAATTTCAGCAGATAAATTTGTTTTTGAAGGATTCTTGCCTATTAAAAAGGGAAGAAAAAAAAGACTTTCTATTCTTTCTTCAGAAACAAGAACGATGATATTTTATGAATCCCCTCACAAATTAATAAGGACGTTAATTGATTTTAAAAACACCTTTGGCTCAAATAGAAGAATTTCTCTATCAAGAGAATTAACAAAGCTCTATGAAGAAACCTTAAGAGGAACAATTAGTGAAATTATAGATTTATGTCAAAAAAAGAAGCCTAAAGGAGAGTATGTTATTGTTGTGGAAGGAATAGAATAATAAGATGAATTGGATAATAGAAGAAAACACAGATAACCGGACTATTGAACAGCTTTCAAAAGAACTTAATGTTAATAAGATCATTTCTTCTATGCTTGTAAAAAGAGGAATTAAAACTTTTAATCAAGCAAAAGATTTTTTCAGACCAAAGATTAATCAACTACATGATCCTTTTTTAATGAAGGATATGAATGAGGCAGTAAACAGGATATTACAAGCGATTGAGAATAAGGAGCCCATGATGATTTTTGGAGACTACGATGTAGACGGCACCTCTTCAGTCGCACTTTTAAGCTCGTTTTTAAAGGATATTGGAGCCAAGCTTTCTACCTATATTCCTGACAGAAACAATGAGGGCTATGGAATATCTTTAAAGGCAATTGACTTAGCTGAAAAAAATAAAGAAACCTTGATAATTGCTCTGGATTGTGGAATTAAAGCGAATGATCAAGTACAATATGCTTTAAAAAAAGAAATAGATTTTATTATTTGTGATCACCATAATCCAAGTAATCAATTGCCAAATGCATATGCAATTTTAAATCCTAAAAGAAAAGATTGTAAATATCCGTTTAAAGAATTGTGTGGATGTGGTGTTGGATTTAAATTGATTCAGGCAATTAATCAAAGAAAAGGTTTAGAAATGGAAAATATTATTCATTACTTGGATTTAGTAGCTGTAGCTATTGCAGCAGACATTGTTCCTTTGATTGGTGAAAATAGGATTTTAACTTATGTCGGACTACAGGTTATAAATTCTAATCCACGACTGGGGCTTCATTGTCTATTACAGAATAATAATAAGAAAGAGTTTAATGTTGGAGATCTGATGTTTTATGTAGGGCCAAGAATTAATGCAGCTGGCAGAATGGATCATGCCTCCTTGGCCTTAGAATTGCTTTTGGAAAAAGAGTTAGATAAAGGAAAAAAATTAGCTGAGAAAATAGAGGAATTAAATATTCAAAGAAGGGAAATAGAAAAGAATATTACGGAGCAAGCGTTAAAAAAAATAGACAACGAGAACAAACTAAATTCTAATTCAACAGTTGTTTTTGAAAAGTCTTGGAATAAAGGAGTGATCGGGATAGTAGCATCAAGATTAATAGAAAAACATTATAAACCAACAATAGTTTTTTGTAAATCAAAAGAAGGAAACTTAACAGGATCGGCCAGATCCATTAAAGATGTTGATTTATATAAAATATTAGAAAAATGTAAAGCTAACATTTTAAAATTTGGAGGCCATAAGTATGCAGCAGGGCTAACTATTGAAGAGAACGATTATGCAAGTTTTAAAGAAAGTTTTGAAAAGGCAGTTGGGGATTATATTAACAATAAGCTGCCAGAGAATGAAATTAGAATAGAATCAAAAATCGAATTAAGCTCAATAACTCCAAAATTTTTTAGAATTTTAAATCAATTTGAACCTTTTGGACCTGGAAATAGAAGGCCAATATTCTTATCTGAACATTTAAGCCTGAAAGGAGGGTTAAACAAAATAGGGAAAAACAGGGAGCATCTTAAATTAAGTGTTTCACAGGAATCAGATAAAACATTTTCAGCAATTGGATTTTGGCTTTCTGAAAAAGCAACCAGCATTTCATCCAATTCCACTTTTTCAATGTTGTATACAATTGATGAAAACACATGGAACGGCATTACAACCATTCAATTAAAAATCAAGGATATTAAATAAAAAAGCCTCTTATTTTTAAGAGGCTTTTTTATTAAAAAAATGTTTGAAAATTAGAATCTATAAGTAAATCCTAGATTCCAAGTTCTTCCCCAGCCAGGAAAAACTCTATTTTTTTCATTAACTCCTAACCAGGTAGGATCTCCAGGACTTGCGAGGATATTAGTTGCTGATTCAGCTATATAGTGGGTGTCAAATAAGTTATTTACGTTTAATCTTAAATAAATTTTTTCTTTAGCAATAGACAACTTATATGATGCTCCAAAATTAAACAGTTCATATGCTGGAATCTTCATTGCCATATCACCATCTGTATCAAAATCTTCCGGATTGAAGTTAGCGTATAGTTCAGATGCAGAGAACATACTCACATTAAATCCGAATAAGTCAGTAGGGCTAACTTTAAGGTTTATTCTTGAAGTAGTTTGCGCAGCATCACCTACCTTAACTCCATCTAGGAATAATGTTGCAGTCCCAATTTTTTCTCTAGCTGTATTAAATACATCCGCTGTAACATCACTTCCATATTCATAGTTTCCTAAAGATAACATCCCTTGGACAGTTACGAATGGGCTAATCTGATATTCTCCATCAAACTCAAAGCCAGAGTGAATTTGTTTTATCCCATAATAATTAGCAGTTCCTCTATTACCACCAACAGAGACACCATCTGATAAGAATCGGTCTTCCCATGTAGTTTTATATACATTTATATTCATTCTTAGTTTACTGGAAACATATCCATATCCAGCCTCCATACCAGTTACAGTTTCATTTTTTAAGTCGGGATTCAAAGTATTAGAGTAATTAATATAAACTGCATCAAAATTTGGCTGCTTAGAATAATAGCCTCCATTGACATATACATTACTTTTTATATCAAAGTTATAATTTACTCCTGCTTTAACATTTCCTCCTGTAATGTTTTTCCAGCTTGAAGTTGCTGTTCCTACTTGATTGAAATACTCTATTCTTTGGAAGCCTTGATTAGAAACTGCTCCTTGAAGAAAAGCAGCAACATTATTATGTTTGTATTTAAGTTGAGTAAATGCTCCAGTCCATCTAACTAATCCATCATTATGGTAGTCTATTTTTTCCTCTTTATCAGTGTCTCTAAAAACATTCCATAAACTTCCTAGGTTTGAGCTGTATTCAGTTGTTCGTACAGCACTTCCTTTACCATTAATGGACTTATCAGCATAGTTTTTATTATCAAAATCTCTATAGCCATCAGCTCCAAGTAAGTTGTCTAATCTTCTGTAGTGTATCCCCTTATAAGACCTAATATCAACTCCGAAGTCAAGGGAAAATTTATCATTAAGCTTCTTTTTAAGATTAATAAGGCTTCCAACAAAATTATGAGAATTTACAGAGGCTCTTCTAACTATTCCATTTCTTTTTACTCCATTTACTCTTTCGTCTTGATCATTAACTATGAACAATCCAGTAGCAGCATCTTTGGAGTTTGCAGCTGTTTTGCCCTGGTAAAAAGTAGTAGAAACGCCACTGTTATATGAATATATTTTATCATAGTTCACATGACCATTTATTGGGTTTCTAAAAGCATACCCTCCATTATAATTCAAATCTCCACTGGCATATTGATAACCATAGGCTCTACCTATATCTCCAGTTCCACCTCCTCTACCAATTGAGTAATAAACAGAAGCAGAAAGGTCAGTAGTTTCGTTTATATTATATTCCCAGTTAATTGAAGCAAGTGGTTTGTGATAGAAATTTTTTCTCCAGTTAAATTCTTGACCATTTAAATAACCATGATTGTAGTTATAACGAATTCCATATTGTTTATACTGTGCCCCCAAAGCCATATTATAAAAGCTCCCAGTTCTTTGATGATGAGTTTGTGGAGCTCCAGTAATTATTAGCTGAACATTGTGTTTGTTTGAACTGTCTCTCCATCCATATCCTAAAAAGTAATTGTAACCCTCAAACATTGTTCCGTCTACATACCCATCTCCAGCTGTTCGAGAGAACAATAACGACAAAGCATGACCTCCATCCATTTCACCCGTGTTGTAGGAAGCAACAGTTTTCCCATAACCATCATTACCAACCATAGCGGCAATTCTACCTCCTTCGCTTAGTTCTGTAGATTTAGTTAAAACATTAATTGTTCCACCAACAGACGAAATAGCCAGTTTAGAAGCTCCAAGCCCCCTTTGAACTTGCATTGCGGACACAACATCTGAAAGCCCAGACCAGTTAGACCAATAAACTCTTCCATTTTCCATGTCATTTACAGGAATTCCATTAATCATAACTGCAGTGTTTTGGGAATCAAACCCTCTTACATTAATTCTGGAATCTCCAAAAGCCCCTCCTGCTTTTGTTGCATACACCCCAGGAGTAGCATTAAGCATTTCAGGGAGTTCAAGATTACCAATTCTTTCTTGAATATCAGCAGCAGTTAAAGTTGTAACAGTAACCGCTTGATCTCTATTCATAGCAAAATCTGCAGTTCCAAATACAGTTATTCCAGATAATCCGGAAACTTTTAAAGAAACAGTTATATCCATAGATTCTTCAAATTTTATTTCTTGACTAAGATATCCAACAAATGAGACGACTAAAGTACCAGGACCATCCGATGTGATTTCAAATTTTCCATCAAAATCGGAAGAAACTCCATTTGAAGTACCTTTAATTAAGACTGTAGCTCCAGGGAGTCCTTTGCCCATCTCAGAATCAACAATTGTTCCAGTTAAAACGTTTTGAGAGTAACAGAACCCTGAAACAAGAAGCGCTGTCAACATTAGAGTTAATTTTTTCATATTGTTAGTAGTTTTATAGTATAATAGCAAATGTGATTAATTTTTCGAAATAAAAGGTAAATTATAAATTAATTTTTTGAACAATTATTGTGAATAACTGTTCTAATTTTTTAAATATTTGTTTAGAAGGGAAATAGTAGAATCATCATGCTTTTGAAAATCTTTGTTTTCAAACTCTTTTAAAAGCTTAGAAGCTAACTCCTTTCCTAGCTCTACTCCCCATTGGTCGTAACTATAAATATTCCAGATAACTCCTTGAACAAAAATTTTATGTTCATACATAGCAATCAGGCTACCTAAAGTTTCCGGAGTTAATTTTTCAATCAAAATAGTATTAGTTGGCTTGTTCCCTTCAAACACTTTATAAAAGAGTAATCCCTTCACATTATTATTGTTATCTGACAATTCCTTTTCAACTTCCGAAGCACTTTTGCCCATCATCAACGCTTCTGTTTGAGCAAAAAAGTTGGACATTAATTTGTCATGCTGATTATTTTCTTTATAAAGTGGGTTTGAGAATCCTATAAAATCGCAAGGAATTAATTTTGTGCCTTGGTGCATTAATTGAAAGAAAGCATGTTGGGCATTAGTTCCTGTACCTCCCCAAATTATATTTCCAGTTTGATAACTGTTTTTATCACCATTTCTATCAATGCTTTTTCCATTACTTTCCATAACGGCTTGTTGTAGATATGCAGGTAATCTATTTAAATATTGAGAATATGGAATGACAGCCTCAGTTTCGCATTTAAAAAAATTATTATACCAAATGCTAATTAGTGCTAAAACTATTGGGATATTTTTTTCAATAGGAGAGGAGTTAAAATGTTTATCCATTTTATTAGCCCCTTTCAGTAAGCACTCGAAATTATCTGATCCAATGGAAAGACTAATTGAAAGACCAACTGAACTCCATAGAGAAAACCTTCCTCCCACCCACTCATTCATTGAAAAGAAATAGTCTTTATTTATTCCAAAATTTTCAATTTCTTTTGTGTTTGCAGAAACAGCCGCAAAGTGACTTTGAACACTTTTTTCTCCCAATTTTGAGATAAGCCATTTTTTTATAGTATTTGCATTTGAGAGAGTTTCTTGAGTTTTGAAAGTCTTGGAAACAATTATAAAAAGAGTGGTTTCAGGATTTATTTTTTTTAAAATTTCTACAACATGATCCCCATCGACATTAGAAACAAAATGAGGATTAAGTCTAGAGTTATAATATTTTAAAGCATCAACAATCATAACAGGACCTAGATCAGAGCCTCCAATTCCTATGTTAACAATATCCGTAAATGCTTTATTTGTTGAGCCGGTTATTTTTCCAGAAAGAACATCATCAGTAAAATTTTTGATTTTAACTCTAGACTCAATAATGGAAGGGACAATATTTGTGTCATCAACAAAGATTTTTTCTTTACTACTAGCCCTAACAGCAGTATGTAAAACAGCTCTGTTTTCAGTTTGATTTATTTTTTCTCCTTTAAATTGTTTTTTAATAGAATTTTCCAAATCACATTCTTTTGCCAAGTTGAAAAGTAAATGAAGGGTTTTATCATTCAGTCTATTCTTTGAAAAGTCAACAGTAAATTTATCCCAATAAATTGTTAAATCATTTGCCCTATTATTGTTTTTAAAGAAGTCTTTTATTTCAATATTTTTTATTTCATTGAAATGAGATTCCAAAGCTTTCCATGAAGATGTTTTGGCAGGGTTTACTTTTTTTAAGGACATCTATTTATTGTTGGCTATTGAATTCTTTACAAAGTTAACATTTGATCCTATAGAATCAAGCTGTTCCTTTACAGGCTTCATGTAAGTTAAGTATTTATCTTTTAAGTTTTGTGAAATGGGCTTTGCTTCAGGAAGCTTCTGTCTTAATGGATCAACTTGCCTTCCATTTTTCCAAAACCTGTAGCAAACATGAGGACCAGAAGTATTTCCTGTCATGCCGACGGTTCCAATATAATCACCTTGTTTTACAAATTGACCAACTTTGACTCCTCTTTTATCCATGTGAAGATATTGAGTCGAATATGTTCCATTATGTTTAATTTTTACATAGTTTCCATTAGAACGAGTGTAGCTTGATTTTGTTACCGTTCCGCTTGCAGTAGCTCTAATTGCTGTTCCAACAGGAGCAGAAAAATCTGTTCCTTTATGAGCCCTAACCCTATACCCATAATATGCTATCTTTCTTTTAAGATTATATCTGGATGAAATTCGACTAAATTGAACAGGAGATCTTAAAAAAGCTCTTCTTAAGTTTTTCCCTTTTTCATCAAAATATTCAAAAATTCCTCTTTTTGGGTCTGTTTCAAATTCAATAGCATAAAAAGGGGTTTTTCTATGCTCAAAATAAGCAGAATGAATTCTGTTTAAACCAACATATATTGAATCATCTACATATTTCCCTGTGTATATAATTTTAAAATTATCTCCTTTTTCAAGACGAAAGAAATCAATAGTCCAAGCATATATTTCAGAAAGTTCATGGGATAGCAATGGAGATAATTTTTTTTCTTCCATCGTTTCAGAAAGAGAACTTGTTATTGTGCCTTCAGCTTCAAATTTTACCAGCTTTACTGCTTTGGCTTTTTTTTCAGCCCAGAGGGAATCATTTAATGAAACCAAAACATATTCAATTAGGTTGGGTTGATATACAAATAACTCAGGAGATCTTAAAGAATCTTTTGAAAACAAAATAGTATAAGGGTTTCCAATATTGATTTTTCTAACATCATAAACTTGTTTTGCCTTCTGAACGATATTATAAATTTGCGGATAAAATAAGTTATTTTTTTCAAGAATAGTGCCAAATGAATCACCATTTTTAACCGTGTCTTTAACAACATAATAATCGTTTAGAGTATAGCCAAATTGTTTTATGATTTTTTCTTTTATTATAGCGGGAGCCTTATCCCTTGGAGTTTTATTACAGGAATTAATAAGAAATATGAAAACTATAAGCAGATAAAATTTATTCATTTATTATAATTTTAAACGGAAACTTAAGCCCCTTGAATCCTTCTAAATCTGCTTCAATTGACCCTATTCTTAATTCAGCTTCAATTTTTATTGGAATTTTATTTTTGTCATTGCTAACCCAAAGGGTTAAACTTTCACTATCTCTAAAAACTCGACCGGATTCAATATATGGTCTAAATTTAGAACAATTAACTGTCCCAAATTTTGTTTTTATATTCTCATATCCTAAAAACTTCATTTTAAAATTATAATTGTCAGCATCAAAAAACATGGTTATTTTAATAAAGTCATTTATTTTTAGTTTACTAACATCAAAATGATTTCTTAGAAAGTAAAATGTAGATATTATATCCTGAACATTTTCCTTAATAGGAACTTTTCGAATTGTATTGTTTTTAATATTATTTACTATTGCAATTTTATTGTTATAGTCATATTCAATTTCAACATTTTTTGTATAACCCCCTTCATAAATATTCCTTTTTGATTTTAAAGGTTTAACAATGTTTTTATCAAAGTAACTTTCATAAATATCATCAAGTCTAAAAAAAATTCTGGCAATTCCAGTTGTTCGTCCAATAGCTATTGATCTGAAAACTTTTTTGTCATTTAATAAATCTTCTTTTAGATCAATTGTAGCATAACTTGCATTAAAAATTCCATAATGGACCCTAAACTTTAGCCATTCCCCCTGTTTAAAGGAATCAAATGATGAGCTTATAAAAGGGGAATTGTTTCCTAAGGAGTCTTGACCAGAAACTAAATTTGATAGAAAAAAAATAGAACAAATTAATATAGTTTTAAGCCGCATATATGCAAAAATATAAAATACTAGCTGGATGAATTTAAAAAAGACATTAATTTTTTTGCTTTTGAAACTCCTACATCTTTAGCTATTAATTCTTCTGGGGTTTCTTTGATCTTTTTTAATGATTTATATTTTTTTAAAAGAGTTATTTTGGTTTTCTCCCCAATACCTGGAATCAAATCGATCGAAGATCTTAATGCCTTATTACTTCTTTTATTTCTGTGGAATGTAATAGCAAATCGATGCGCTTCGTTTCTCATATGCTGAATTAATTTTAATGATTCAGATCTTTTATCTAGATAAAGAGGAATAGGGTCTTGTAGGGAATAGATTTCTTCTAATCTTTTAGCTATCCCTAAAACAGTAATTTTATTATTTAAATTAAGTTTTTTTAATGCAGACATGCCAGAATTAAGTTGGCCCTTACCTCCATCAAGAATAATTAGATTAGGCAAAGATTTTTTTTCCTTAATCACTCTTTGATATCTTCTGTAAACAACCTCTTCCATAGAAGCATAATCATCAGGCCCTTTAATAGTTTTAATATTATATCGTCTATATTCTTTTTTAGCTGGTTTTCCATTAATAAACACTACACACGCAGCAACAGGGTTTGAACCTTGAATATTAGAATTATCAAAACATTCTATATGAATAGGAGCTGTTTTTAATCTTAAATCATTTTTCATTTGATCCAGAATTCTTTTTGCGTGTCTTTCAGGATCAACAATTTGAATTTTTTTTAGTTTTTCTATTTTAAAGAGAGCAACATTTTTTTTTGAAAGTTCAAGAAGTTTTTTATTATCTCCTGCCTTAGGAAGAATAAATTTGGCAGAGATTAATTTGCTAAAATCAAATGGACAGATAATTGTTTTATTATTTGATTTTAATTTTTTTCTAAGATCAATTATACAGAGCAATAATAGATCTTTATCACTTTCATCTAACTTCTTTTTAATTTCCACATTATGAAATCTAACTATACGACCATATGCAACTTGTAGATAATTTATATAAGCATGAGTTTGATCGGAAAGTATACTAAATACATCAATATTATTAAGTTTAGAGCTAACAACTGTTGATTTAGATTGATAGTTATCTAACAATGCTATTTTTTCTTTGATCTTCTGCGCATTTTCGAAATCCATTTTTTTAGAATACCTATGCATTTGTTTTTTTAAAAGCTTCTTAGATGGGGCAAATTTACCTTTGAGGATCTGTTTAACGGAGTAAATGTTAGAACTATAATCCTTTTCTGAAATAAAGTGTTCATTAGAATTACTATAATCGCCTATATGAAACCCAAGAATTATAATGTTGCCAGCTTTTTTTAACATACGAAGAGATAGCTCCTCCTTATTAGAATTTATTTGTTTTTCTGAAAGATTATAGTTGCTAATTCTTATAGGATATAGATTATTAATTAAATCAAGCAAAATATTAATAGTCTTATAATTTGTATATGGGCCATAATATTCAGAGCCATCTTTAATCAATTTTCTAGTAAAGAAAATCCTAGGGAATCGCTCCTTTTTTATGCATATCCATGGATAGGTTTTGTCGTCTCTTAGCAATATATTGTATTTAGGCTGAAATTTTTTTATTAAAGAATTTTCTAGAAGAAGAGCATCAGATTCTGATGAGACGACAACATGCTTGATGTCATAAATATTTTGCACAAGGGCTTTAGTCTTTTGCGAGGGGAAGGTTTTCTGAAAATATGATGAAACACGATTTTTTAAATTTTTAGCTTTGCCTATATATATTATCTTATTGGAATCATTAAAGAACTGGTAAACCCCTGGAAGAGTTGGAATAGTAGCTAGCTTTAACTCAAAAGATTTTTTATTCACGATACTAAAATAATTCTTAATTTTAAACAAATAAAATTAAACCGATAAGTGGAGAGTGGAATAGTAATATCATTAATTATAACAGATCTATGTTTCATTTTTATTGCTTTTGGTATAAATGAGAATAATGCAAAATACTTATTGGCAGGGTACAATACTATGTCAAAAGAAAAAAAAGAAGCATTTGATCTTATAAATTATCTTAAATTTTTTAAAAAGTTTTTTATAAGCCTAACTATTTATTCAACATTGTTTTTTGCAATATTTTATATTGCTTTTGATGAGATAATAGCGCTTATTGCATATTGTGTCTCAATAGTTGTCGCGACGCCATATATGATATATAAGGGTAACAAGTTTAAAATTAAAAAATAGCTTTAAGGAAAAACTTTTTTGTTGAAGACTATCATTATTCCTACCCCAGTACTAATTGCAGTGTCAGCAATATTAAATACAGGCTCAAAAAAAGTAAAACTTTCTCCTCCAATATAGGGGATCCAACTAGGCCAATTCCAGGTAAACATTGGGAACTGGAGCATATCTACTACATGACCATAAAAAACAGACTCATACCCATTTCCGGGACTAAAAACAGCAACATTTAGATAGCTGTCTGTGAAAAGAAATCCATAAAAAACAGAATCAATAAGATTCCCAATTGCACCTGCAAGAACTAAAGAAATACTAATTATTAAAAGTTTGGTTTCTTTCTTTTTTATACTGTCATAAAGCCAATAAAATATTAGAGGAACTGCTAAAATTCTAAATAGAGTTAAGATTAATTTCCCAGACTTTTCACTAATAATAGGAATAAAGTCGCTGATCTTAGCCCCCCAGGCCATCCCCTTATTTTCAATAAAGAGTATTTTAAACCAACCCCAGTCTAGAAGGGAGGCATCGCCATAAAGGGTTAAGGGGAAATGAAGTTTTATATAAACTTTAGATAATTGATCTATTATTAAAACACAAAGAATTATTAAAATAGATTTATTTAAAGTCATATAAATGCATGATTAAAAAGAAACTTGTTCTAAAGCTTAAGAGATCTTATTTTTAGCTTCAATGCTTAAAGTAGCATGAGGAACTAATGCTAATCTTTTTTTGTTTATTAATTTACCAGTTTCTCTACAAACCCCATAGGTTTTGTTTTCAATTCTTATTAGAGCAGCATTTAAATCTCTAATAAATTTTTCTTGTCTAATGGCAAGCTGAGTATTAGCTTCCTTTGACATAGTTTGTGAGCCTTCTTCAAATGCTTTGAATGTAGGAGATGTATCTTCAGTCCCATTATTTCCATCATTCATATAAGCACTCTTTATTAGAGACAAATCTTTTTGCGCTTTTTCAATTTTTTCTTCAATTAAAGTTTTAAATTTTTTTAAATCTCTATCAGAATATCGTGTAATCGCCATTGTTAATTGTTTTTATGGATACTTAATTTAGTATTTATATTATCAAATTTAATTTCAACCCCTTCATTTATAGATTCTACAAGAATTAAATCAACTGCTAAAGTTTCATTTACTATATAGTCTCTGTTCTCAAAAATAGCTTTTTCAATTAGATTATCCTTCTGAATTTTTAAAATAATTTTATCTGTTACTAATAAGCCAATTTCTTTTCTCTGGTTTTGAATTCTATTTACTAGCTCTCGCGCTATTCCTTCATTTATTAATTCTTTATTTAATTGAATGTCTAATGCGACTGTTATATTGTTTTCAGATGCAACTAACCAACCTTCAATATCTTCGGAAATTACTTCAAAATCTAATGCTTCAAGGGTAACTTTATTAGAATTAATTTCTAAACAAATTTGTTCCCCCTTCTCTATTTTGTTTATTTCTTTATCTCCAAACTCTTTAATTTGATTAGTAGCTTGAGATAATAATTTTCCCAATTTAGGGCCTAGTCTTTTGAAGTTTGGTTTAACTTTTTTAATTAAAATTCTGGAAGAATTGCTTATAAGATCAATTTCTTTGACATTTACTTCTGACTTTATAAGGTCAGAAATTTCTTCAAGTTCTGTTTTTTCAGCTTTAGAAGAAAATGGTATCATTACTTTAGAAAGAGGTTGTCGAACCTTAATTTTTTCTTTTTTTCGAAGAGATAAAATTAAGGAACAGATTATTTGTGTTTTCCGTAATTTTTTTTGTAATTCGGGATCTATGAATTCACTTTTTGAAGCCGGGAAATTAGCATGATGAACTGAATTAAACGAATTAAAATTAGTGTTTGAGATCAGGTCACAATATAAACGATCCATAAAAAATGGAGCAATAGGAGATGATATTTTAGCTGTTTCTATTAAACATGTAAATAAAGTTTGATAGGCACTAATCTTATCTTTCTCATAGGTTCCTTTCCAAAATCTTCTCCTAGAAAGTCTTACATACCAATTGCTTAGATACAATTGCACAAATTTTGAAATTGCCCTTGCTGCTTTAGTTGGTTCATAATTGGAATAATGATTATCAACTTCAAAAATTAAAGAATGTAACTCGGAGATTATCCACCTATCTAACTCAGGCTTTAAAGAATTTTTAATTTCTTTTTCATTAAAGCTAAAATTATCTATGTTAGAATAAAGAGAGAAAAAGGAATATATATTGTACAATGTGCCAAAAAACTTACGCTTACTTTCTTCAATTCCATCAATATCAAATTTTAAATTATCCCATGGATTAGCATTGCTAATCATATACCATCTCGTTGCATCGGGGCCAAATTTTTCTATAGTTTTAAATGGATCCACTACATTTCCTAGCCTTTTGGACATTTTTTGACCGTTTTTATCTAAAACAAGACCATTTGAGATCACATTTTTATAGGAAATAGATTCAAAAACCATTGAACTAATAGCATGTAGAGTATAAAACCAGCCTCTAGTTTGATCTACTCCTTCTGCGATATAATCAGCAGGAAATGCAATATTGTCATCAATCATTTCTTTATTTTCAAAGGGGTAATGCCATTGTGCATATGGCATAGATCCAGAGTCAAACCAAACGTCAATTAAATCAGGCTCACGATACATTCTTTTTTTATTTTTTGATGATAGGATTATTTGATCTACAATGTTTTTATGAAGATCAATTTGGGCATAATTTAAATCACTCATGTCGTCAACTTGAAAAGAATCAAATGGATCCACTTTCATAAAGCCCAAGCTTATAGATTTGGTAATTTCACATTTTAATTCTTCAATAGATCCAATTATTATGGTTTCTTTTGAATCCTCGGTTCTCCAAATTGGCAGAGGAATACCCCAAAACCTTGATCTTGAAAGATTCCAATCGTTGGCATTAGAAAGCCAGTTCCCAAACCTTCTATCTCCAGTAGATTTAGGTTTCCAATTAATAGATTGGTTGAGTTTAATCAATAGATTTTTCTTTTCCGTTACTTTAATAAACCAAGAATCTAATGGGTAGTATAATATAGGCTTGTCAGTTCTCCAGCAGTTAGGATAACTGTGCACGTATTTTTCGACTTTAAACGCTTTATTTTCTTCTTTTAGTTTTATAGCGATTTCAACATCTACAGATCTTTCAGGAACTTTATCGTTACTGCTATAGTACTCATTTTTCACATATTTCCCTCCTAAACTGCCTAGTTCAGGCCTAAATTTACCCTGTAGATCTACTAGAGGGACTAATTGTTGATTCTCATCATATATTAACATAGGAGGAACCTCAGGAATAGCCTCTTTGGCAGCTTTTGCATCATCGGCTCCAAATGTTGGTGCCGTATGAACAATTCCTGTACCATCTTCTATAGTCACAAAATCACCACCAATAACTCTAAAAGCATTTTCAGCATTTTCAAAAGGAACCGGGGCTTCATTCCATAGTTGTTCATATTTAATTCCAATTAATTCAGTACCGTTAAATGTCTTTTTTAAATAATAAGGAATTTTACTTGTTTGCTTAGAGCTCAACTTAAGCATTGATTTGTTTTCAACTTGAATAAAAGGACCTAAAAAAACCTTTGAGACTAAATCTTTAGCTAAAATTACATGAATTGGTTTTTTTGTGTATTGATTAAAACTAGAAACAAGAGCATATTTAATTTTAGGATTCACAGTCAAAGCAGTATTTGAAGGCAAAGTCCATGGCGTAGTAGTCCATGCCAAAAAATAAACAGAATCACCTTGTTGGATAGAATCTGGCAAAGTAGTATTAATAGCTTTAAATTGAGCTGTTACAGTTGTGTCGGTTACATCCTGATATGTTCCCGGCTGATTTAATTCATGAGAGCTTAAGCCAGTTCCCGCTTTAGGCGAATATGGTTGGATAGTATATCCTTTATAAATTAACCCTTTATTAAACAGGTTTTTTAGAAGCCACCAAACAGACTCAATATATTTAGGTTTATAAGTTATATAGGGATTTTCCATATCAACCCAATAACCCATTTTTTTTGTTAATTCATTCCATACATCAGTATAACGCATTACAGCTTTTTTACAAGCTTTATTATAATCTGCAATAGTTATAGATTCCCCAATATCTTCTTTAGTAATTCCAAGCTCTTTTTCAACACTTAGTTCGATTGGGAGGCCATGTGTATCCCAACCTGCCTTTCTGGTTACTTGAAAGCCTTTTAATGTTTTGTATCGACAAAAAATATCTTTTATACTTCTAGCCATAACATGGTGAATGCCAGGCATGCCATTCGCAGAAGGGGGCCCCTCGTAAAAAACATATTTTGGACATCCTTCCCTGAGAATTATACTTTTTTCAAAAGATTGATTGGATTCCCAATCTTTTAGAATTTCTTTGGCGATTTGCGAAAGATTCAAACTTTTATATTCTTTAAAAGCCATTTACTTAAATGAATTTTTGATAGAAGCGAAAGTAACCATTTTAGATGAAATTTTTTAGAACTTATGCTCTAAAACGATATTTAAGTTTCTTCCAGGGGATGATATGCCTGAAGCAAATTCTCTATAATGAATGTCAAATAGATTATCAAAAATTAAGGTAGCTTTTAAGTTATTTGAAATTTTATATGAAGAGGAGATTTTAAAAATTCCCCATGAGGGCATCCCATAATAATTGGGATCTTTATCATTGTAACCTAATAATGGTGTCTCTTCAAGGCCATCTTCTCCTCCATAGCTATAATTTTCTGGATTCTTAGGCCCTGAAAACTTGTAGGATAATTGGGTTTTAAAATTAGAATTTACCCACTTTAAATAAAAAGATCCAAATAAAGGAGATATTGAAGGCAAAGGATAAGGGTTTCTAACGCTGCCACCTTTTGTATAGGTAATATTACTTTTAAAAGCTAAATTTTTTAGGATTGTGGCTTCTGCATCAATCGAGAAACCATATATGTATGCTCTTCCAACATTGATATTTGCCATAGTTTTTACCTCTTCAGAATCATAAAGTATTGTTTTAGGGTCTTCAGTTGATGTATCGTTCAAAATTTCAAAAGAATCTCTAATAATATGATCTGTAATATGAGTATAATAAAGGTTAAGAGAAAAAACATTCCCTTTATTATTATAAAATTTTTTAAAACCTAATTCAGAGTTGTAAGCATATTCTGGCTTTAGGTGCTTATTTGGAACAGAAAGGAGACCCCTATTTTCTCTTATTTTACCCATATCATCAATGTTCGGAGACCTGAAACCGCTGGAAAAATTAGTGCTTATTTGCCAATCATTATTTGACCTATAAACATAGCCAAGACTTCCTGTTAAAGATGAATTTTGTGTTTTTATAGCATTTAAATTAGCATCAATTAAAGCTTCTTCTAACCAATGGGCATTTAACAACGTGTATGTATATCTCATGCCAAAATTAAAATTAGAGTTCTTAGAAAGATCTTTTCTAAATTCATAATAGGAGGCCGCCGTGCTATAATTGCTTCCATCACTTGGATATCTAGTTGGAATTTTAAATATGGAATTAGATTTATTAATACCAAAAATAGAATTGTTTAGTTTAGTTAGGGTAGTTCCATAAGCGATTGAATGTACATTATTGTAAGTATATTCAAACCCATAAGATAACGAAGAGAAACCAGCCTGTTCCCTAATAAAATCAGCATTTATAGAAAAAACCTCTACATCTTCTATTTGTGAGTTCAAAGCAAGAGATTGAAATTTCCTATTATGTCTAGATTCATTAATCTTTTGAAATGCAACAACTATAGCCCCTCTTTTTAACCAGTTATTGTTTTTTGAAAAATTATAAGCAGTTGATAAAAGTGTCCTTTTCTGAGGGCCATAGTACCATTGAGCATACTTTAGATTTTCAGAAGAATTATATTCATTCAGTTTATCATAACGATCTATATTTGACGACTTGGAGTGCTGAAAGTTAAAAATCAAATTGGCGCTTTCAGAAACTTTATAATTAATTTTTTGTAATAAATCAAATTGAGAGTAAGCAGTGTTTTTTTGAATAGTAGGATTTTTATTTAAAATACTCTCAGTATTAAATTTTTCTTTATTAAGAGAGAACTTGTTTAATCCCCAATTTTTAAAACCATGATTTCGGGTTTTCCCCATAATAATATCGCCAAAATCAGAGTAAGAGAAACTGGTAAAACTTGCCCAATTTTCCTTACTATATTCGAAATTTAGATTGCTGATCATATGATTTAAATGAGTATTATAGGATTCTAAGCCTTTAATAGTCCATTTCTTTTCATTATTAATCTTAGGTTTTATTGTATAGAAATGAACTACCCCGCCAAGAGCATCTGATCCGTAACCTACAGAAGCTGGGCCAAAAATAATTTCAGTTCTTTCAAGAACATTAGGATCTATTGTAATGGCATTTTGAAGATGCCCAGACCTATAGATGGCATTATTCATTCTAACACCATCCACTACAAGCAAAACTCTGTTAGCTTCAAACCCTCTAATAACAGGACTGCCACCTCCTCCTTGTGTTTTCTGAATTCTAACGCCACCTCCATAGTATAATAAATCTGCTGAAGTTTGAGGGAGGTCAAGTTCAGTTTTTTTTGGGATGATTAAAGAGACTTTTTTCGATATTTTTTCTTTATTTTCCTTGCTTCTACCAACAGATAAAATAATTTCAGATAATTTTTGAATATTAGAATTGAGATAAATTATTGTTATAGAAGACGATTTGGGAATTTTATCAATTCTAATTTTAAATTTTTTATAAGCAATATGACTAAAAACAAGCGTATCAGATTTTTTAAAATCAGAATAATCTACACGGCCTTCAATATCAGATAAAACTGTCAAAGATCTTTGGCTATTGTAAACGGATACATTTGGAATAACAGACTTTTCCTTAGAATCTTTAATAATCAATTTTTGGGAAAAACTGTTTAAAGAAACTGAAAGAAAAATAAATAATAAAATTTTATTTTCTTTGAAAAAGATCATACATGATATTAAGCGAATTAGGCCTTCTAAAATTTTCTAAATGTATTTGCATATATTTCATTAAAAACTCTAATAATTCTTTTCTTTGTATTGAAGAACTAATTGTAAGATTATTTCTATCAAAATTTGTGCCTAAAAACTCTTTAAAGTGAGTTATTACCTTGCCTGTTATACAATTATCTGTGTTAATAGAATTAGAAAATATCCCGCTTATCATATCAAAACCTTTAAAAGTTATGTTGCTTTCATTTGGAGAAATCCCTAGATATTTTAAAAATTTTATAATAAAATGAAGATGAAAATTAATGTAGTGTGATGAAGAATCAAGCCATATCATAGAATTTTTTATAAATGAATAAAGGGCTTCATTTTTTTCCTCTTCTTTTATACACTTAGACAATATTTCAGATAAAAATAAAACGATAGAATTTTTATAAATATCAAAAGGAATTGTTTTATATGGATGTAAAATTTTAGCAGATCGAATGCTTTCTAAAGTCCCATTGTTTTTATGATTAGCATCTATTTCCAGAATTGTTAGAGGCTGGAATAAGCCCATATTTAAAGAGTTTTTTTTTCTAGATCTTATTCCTTTTATTAAGTAAGATTTAATTCCTTCACTAAGGGTAAAGCATTTTACTATAACACTGCTTTCAGAATATTTTATGGAACTTAAAGCTATAGCTTCAGTTGATATTAACATTTTGGAAATTTAACTTTAAAAAAAACTACACTACTCCTTGAGCAAGCATTGCATCGGCAACTTTTATAAACCCAGCAATATTTGCGCCTTTCTCATAATTTACATGTCCTTTTTCTAAGCCATGAGTGATACATGAGTTATGAATATCTAGCATAATATCTTTTAATTTATTATCAACTTCCTCTCTTGTCCAACTATATCTTAATGAGTTTTGCGCCATTTCTAGACCTGATACTGCTACTCCTCCAGCATTAGATGCTTTTCCAGGAGCAAACAATATTTTATTTTTTCTAAAAACAAAAATTGCTTCAGGACTACACGGCATATTAGCTCCTTCACTAATACAGATACACCCATTATTAATTAATATTTCAGCATCATTAGCATTAAGTTCATTTTGAGTAGCACAAGGCAAAGCAATATCGCAAGGAACTTGCCAAGGCGTTTTGTTTTTATAGAACTTTGCTTTAGGAAACTTTTTAACATATTCAGAAATTCTTCCTCTTTTGTTATTTTTTAGATCCATTACATAGCTCAGTTTTTCAGTATTTATTCCATCAACATCATGAATAAAGCCAGAAGAATCAGAGAGTGTAATAACTTTTGCAGAAAGTTGATTGCATTTTTCAGCAGCAAATTGAGCAACATTTCCAGAACCTGAAATAACAACCGTTTTACCTTTTACGGAATTTTTTACATGATTTAACATGTTTTCAGCAAAATATACAGTCCCATAACCGGTAGCCTCGGGTCTAATTAAAGAACCTCCCCATGACAATCCTTTTCCTGTTAAAACTCCAGTAAATTCTTTTTTTAATTTTTTATATTGACCGAACATATACCCAATTTCTCTTCCTCCAACTCCTATGTCTCCAGCGGGAATATCAGTATTTGGACCGATATATCTAAAAAGTTCTGTCATAAAACTTTGACAAAACCTCATTATTTCACCATCACTTTTGCCTTTTGGATCAAAATCAGACCCTCCTTTTCCTCCTCCCATAGGAAGAGTAGTTAAGCTGTTTTTAAACACTTGTTCAAAGGCTAAAAATTTTAAAATACTTAGATTTACAGAGGGATGAAATCTTAACCCCCCCTTATATGGTCCAATAGCTGAATTCATTTGAACACGATAACCCCTATTTACTCTAATTTCTCCTTTATCATCCACCCAATTAACCCTAAACATAAGGACTCTTTCAGGCTCAACCATCCTCATTAAAATATTCTTACCATGGTATATTTTTTGAGAGACAATATATGGGATTACAGTTTCTGAAACCTCTCTAACTGCTTGCATAAACTCAGGTTCATGTGAATTTCTTTGTTCTATCTCTGAAATGAAATTTTCAACATCTTTTTTCATAGAAATTTTTTTTAGAAAAAAAGCATTTAAATTATATCTCAAAGTTAAACAATTAACTTGAACTAATTTAAAATCATCTAATTGCTTGATTAAGATCGGAGATTAGATCTTCCGCATCTTCAATACCAACACTTAACCTAATAAGAGAATCAATAAGTCCCGAAAGTTCTCTTTCTTTTTTCGGAATTGATGCGTGTGTCATTGATGCTGGGTGGTCAGCAAGACTCTCTACTCCACCTAATGACTCTGCTAAAGTGAAGAGTTTTAAATTTTCTATTATTTGGATAGCTTTTTTAAAACTATTTCCTTTTGTTGTAAAAGAAATCATAGCTCCAAAATCAGACATTTGTTCTTTTGCTATTTGATGATTATGGTGTGTTTTAAGTCCAGGCCAAAACACCTTATCTATTTTAGGGTGGTTAATTAAAAAAGTTGCAATTTTTTTTGCATTTTCACAATGTCTTTTCATTCGAACATGTAAGGTTTTTATTCCTCTTAAAGTCAAAAAGCTATCCATAGGTCCACAGATTGCTCCACTAGCATTTTGAATAAAATGAAGTTTTTCAGCTAATTCTTTATTCTTAACTACTAACGCCCCTAAGACTACATCACTATGTCCAGCCAGGTATTTTGTTGCAGAATGCATTACAATATCCGCGCCTAAATCTAAAGGCTGTTGCAAAAAAGGAGTGGCGAAAGTATTGTCAATTGCTAAAAGAATTTTTTTATCCTTAGCTATTTTGCTTAAGGATTTAATATCAATGATATTCATCATAGGATTAGTTGGTGTTTCAACCCAAATTATTTTAGTCCGAGAGTTAATTAGCTTTTTTACTGAATCAGGATTAGACATTCCAGTAAAGCGAAACTTAATTCCAAAATTTTCAAAAACTTTTGTGAATAATCTATATGATCCTCCATAGAGATCATTAGTTGAAATAACTTCATCCCCAGATTTTAAAAGTTTTAAAACAGCATCTATAGCTGCCAACCCTGAGCCAAAAGCTAAACCATAATGGCCATTTTCAATACTTGCTAAAGAATTCTCCAGCGCACATCTAGTTGGATTATGCGTTCTACTATATTCATAGCCTTTATGCTTCCCTGGACTGGATTGAGAATATGTGGAAGTTTGATATATAGGGGGCATTACTGCTCCATATCCTTTTTCAGGGATTTGACCTCCATGAATGGTTTTTGTATTAAACTTCATCTTATGTTTACCCATTTAAAGTAATATTATTAATCAAATATAAATTATCTAAAAAGAATCTGAAGTATTTAAGTATATTTAAAATTATAAATTCTTATTAAACCCTAGAATCATGATTATGTTTATTAAAAAAACAACTATTTTATTATTTTTTTTCTCCTTTTTTTTGAGTTTTTGTCAAAACAAATCAAAACCTACAGAAATTTGGGAACCTATTCCGAATAAGATAGATGCATATAATTTTTCAATAGCCCCTAGTGATGCCGTAGTTCTTTTCGATGGCAAGAATTTTTCAAGCTGGGTAACACAATATTCAAATCAATCACCAAAGTGGAAAATAAATAAAGATGGATCTATGACTGTTGTTAATGGCACGGGAGGGATTAAAACTAAACAATCTTTTGGCTCAGTTCAATTACATATAGAATGGAAAACAAATGAAAATGTTCAAAATTATACAGGACAAAGCAGGTCTAACAGTGGAGTCTTTTTACAACAAAAGTACGAGGTACAAATATTGGATAGTTATGAAAATCCAACTTATGTAAACGGACAAACTGGATCTGTTTATAAACAATATATTCCATTAGTTAATTCTAGCAAAAAGCCTGGTGAATGGCAGTCTTATGATATAATTTTTAATGCTCCAGTTTTTGATAAAAAAAACTTGATAAAACCAGGTTACTTTACTGTTTTTCAAAACGGGGTTTTAATTCAAAATCACGTTCAAATTCAAGGGACCACAACTAATGTTGGTTTACCAAAGCATGAAGCTCACGGAAATGCACCTTTAGTGTTACAGGATCATTGTTGCCTTGCGGTAAGCTATAGAAACATATGGATAAGAAAAATAACTGATTAAAGTATCAGTTTTTTGTAACTTTAAGGGCATGTTACAATCCATGACTGGTTTTGGAAATGCTTCATTAGATTCTGAATTCGGAAAAATTTCTTTAGACATAAAATCTTTAAACAGTAAAACTTTAGACCTTAATTGTAACTTAAATCCAATATTTAGAAATATCGAGAATGATATTAGAGGAGTTTTATCTAAATCATTAAAAAGAGGAAAAGTAGATCTTAAAATTAACTTTAAAATTTCTGAAAAAAACTTTAGCTCTCAATTAAACCATGAGGTTATTCGTGCTTATATAAAAGATTTAAAAAAGATAACACCAGCAAATGATTTAGAGTTATTAAAAATTGCTGTTAAATTACCAGATTCTGTTTCTAATAAAACTACTGTTTTAAACAAGAAGCTTCATGATAAAATCAATTCATTAGTTAAAATTGCACTAAAAGAGTTGGTAGATTTTAGAATTCAAGAAGGAAATTCTTTGAAAAAAGACCTTTTAAGTAATATAAAATCAATTCAAGATATGCTAAAGAAAATTGAAAAATTAGCTCCTGAAAGAATTAAGTCAGTAAAGGAAAAAATTAAAAAAAATTTTTTTGACTTAAAAAAAGAAATAGATTTTAATAGGTTTGAACAGGAATTAATCTATTATTTAGAAAAAATCGATATAAATGAAGAGCTAGTTAGGCTAAAAAACCACTTAATATTTTTCAAAAAGACAGTTAATGAGAAGCAAATAGAAAAAGGAAAAAAATTGATTTTTATCAGTCAAGAAATCGGTAGAGAGATTAATACTATTGGATCAAAATCTAACTACTTGTTAATGCAAAAAATTGTTGTTGAAATGAAAAATGAATTAGAAAAAATGAAAGAACAACTTCTAAATGTTTTATAATGTCTAGAGGAAAATGTGTTATTCTTTGTGCCCCATCAGGAAGCGGCAAAACAACATTGGTTAAGCACTTACTAGATCAAAATGAGATGAATTTAATTTTTTCAATTTCAGCAACTACTAGAAAAATAAGAAAGGGTGAAGAAAATGGAAAGGACTACTTTTATTTCACTAATGAAAAATTTATTGAAAAAATTAATAATGAAGATTTTTTAGAATACGAAGAGGTTTATAATGGCATTTTTTATGGGACACTTAAAGATTCTGTAGAAGATTTATTAAAAGATCACAATGTGATATTTGATATAGATGTAGAAGGGGGAATTAAGTTGAAAACACTATTTAAAGAAGAAGCTCTAGCTATTTTTGTAAAACCGCCCAATATGAATGAATTAAGCAAGAGGCTTCATTCAAGAAATAAGGACTCCAAGAAATCCATCAATATTAGATTATTAAAAGCTAAAGCAGAATTATCGAAAGAAAAAGATTTTGATAAAATTATAATAAATGATGATTTAAAATCTGCAAAAACACATGCATATAATTTAGTTAGAGAATTTTTAGATAATTAATGAAGAAGAAAGGTTTATTTTTTGGAACATTTGATCCATTACACAACGGACATGTTGCTATAGGAAAATATTTTATAAAAAAATTAGAATTAGATGAATTATGGCTAGTTGTAACCCCTTTAAATCCTTTTAAAAACATAGAAAATATTTCAGATGAATTAAAAAGGCTAGAAATGGTAAAAAGTTTTTGCCGTAATCAAAAACAAATAATTTGTTCTAGAGTAGAGTTTGAACTGTCTAAACCAAACTATACAGCTGATACACTTAAGTTTATTGTAAAAGAGAATCTTGACACAAAGTTTTTTGTGATTTTGGGAGAGGATAATTTAAACAGTTTGCATTTATGGAAGGATTTTGATAAAATTTTAAAACATCAAATTTGTGTTTATCCAAGAAAAAACTTAAAAAAGGGAATGAATAATCTGATAAATCATAAAAGGGTTAAATTATATGATGCTCCAACAATGGATATTTCATCAACTTTAATAAGAGATTTAATAAGGAAAAATAAATCTATTAAAGGTCTAGTCCCTGAAGAGATATTCGATAAAATGGGCAAAATATAAATTCTTTGATTTTTATCTTCTTAAATTTTTAACCAATTGTTAACAATTTGAATGATTTTTTTTATTCAAATTGCACCCCCTTAGTTTAATGAGTAATTTTATATGATGGAAAACAAGAATAAAGTTGATATTAAAGAAATTAACGAAAAAATTAAAAAAGAAAGTGCTTTTATTGACTTATTAATTCTAGAAATTAATAAAGTTATAGTTGGGCAAAAACATATGGTTGAAAGACTTCTAATTGGCCTTTTGGGTCAAGGACATATTTTGTTAGAGGGAGTCCCCGGGTTAGCAAAAACCCTTGCAATTAATTCATTAAGTAAAGCAGTAAAAGGCAGTTTTAGTAGAATACAATTTACACCTGATCTTCTTCCTGCAGATGTTGTTGGGACCATGATTTACAATATGAAAGAAAATGATTTTTCTATAAAAAAAGGCCCTGTTTTTGCAAACTTTATTTTAGCGGATGAGATTAATAGAGCTCCGGCAAAAGTGCAATCTGCTTTATTGGAAGCCATGCAGGAAAAACAGGTTACTATCGGAGACACAACGTTTAAATTAGATCCTCCTTTTTTAGTTATGGCTACACAAAATCCTATTGAACAAGAAGGAACTTATCCTCTTCCAGAAGCTCAAGTAGATCGGTTTATGTTAAAAACTGTTATAGATTATCCAAATATTAATGATGAACAACAAATTGTAAGAGCAAATATCAACAATAGTTTTGGGGACATAAAACCAGTTGTAACTATTAAACAAATTATTAAAGCTCAGGAATCAGTAAGAACAGTATACATGGATGAAAAAATTGAAAAATATATTCTTGATTTAATTTTTGCTACAAGATATCCTGAAAAATATGGACTAAATGAGCTAAAATCATTTATAAACTTTGGAGCTTCACCAAGAGGAAGTATAAATTTGGCAAATGCATCTAGATGTTATGCCTTTATTAAAAGAAGAGGCTATGTAATTCCTGAGGATGTTAGGGCTGTTATACATGATGTTTTAAGACACAGAATAGGACTAACGTATGAGGCTGAAGCAGAAAATGTAACTTCTGAGGATATTATAAATAAAATTGTCAATCAGGTTGAAGTCCCATAATGGCTGATTTACATCCTCAATTTTCATAGTAATAATAATTTAAATTTTATTAGTGGAAACAAAAGAACTTTTAAAAAAAGTAAGGAAAATTGAAATAAAAACAAGAAGGTTAAGCAATAATATTTTTGGAGGAGAGTATCATAGCGCCTTTAAAGGTAGAGGCATGATTTTTAGTGAAGTTAGAAATTATCAATTTGGAGATGATGTTCGGGCTATTGATTGGAATGTGACGGCAAGGTATAATGAGCCCTTTGTAAAAGTTTTTGAAGAAGAAAGAGAATTAACTCTAATATTACTCGTTGATATAAGCGGATCGGAATTATTTGGAACAGAAAATACTTTAAAGAAAAATATCGTAACAGAAATTTCAGCAACCTTAGCTTTTTCTGCTCTTCAGAATAATGACAAAGTAGGATTAATTCTTTTTTCAGATAATATTGAGTTATATATTCCTCCAAATAAAGGCAAAACACATGTTTTAAGAATTATTAGAGAGCTAATTGAATTTAAACCTTCTAGTAAAAAAACAAATATTTCAGAGGCCTTGGAGTTTTTGATAAGTGTGATTAAAAAGAAGTCAATTGCTTTTATTTTATCAGATTTTATATCTGATAATTATGAGAAGACGTTAAAAATAGCAGCGAATAAGCATGATGTTACAGGGATAAGAATTTATGACAAAATGGAAGAAAGAATTCCTAATATGGGCATTGTTCCAATGTATGATCAGGAGACAGAAGAAATAAAATTAATCGATACTTCATCCTCTACTCTTAGGGAAAAATATGAGTCTTTTAACAGTAATAATTATAATAGATTTAATCAATTATTTACAAAAAATGGAGCAGGAACATTAAGTTGTAGGACTGATCAAAGCTATGTAAAAAAATTACTTAATTATTTTAAAACTCGTGGATAAGCTTAGATCAATTGTTGTTGTTTTTCTTTGTGTAAGTTTTCAAATTTTTTCACAACAAAAACCAGTAATAATTTTAGAAGTTGATACAACTACTATTAAAGTTGGTGAACAGATTAATTATAAAATTGAAATAAATACAGATACAATTGTAGATATTCAATGGGGAGAAAAAAAGTTTTTACTCCCCTTTGAAATAATTGAAGAATTTGAAACAGATACTATAAAAGAAGAAACAGTAAAGTTTGTGAAAAATTTTTCAATCACAAGCTTTGAGCCAGGCTCTTTTATACTAAAATCTCCAAAAATATCAATTGATAATAGACTGCATTATTCAGACTCAATTTTAATTGAGGTTTTAAATGTTAAAGTAGATACAGTAAGCAAAAAGTTTTTTGATATTAAGAACATTATAGAAGTTAAAAAAAATAATGATGGATGGTGGAAAATATTTTTAGCATTAATAGGGATATTTATTCTTTTGTATTTGGTATATAAAATTTATCAAAAAATATTAAATTCCAATAAAGAAGAAGAAAAATTACCCATTCCAATAGAAAAAGCAATTATAGCATTAAAGCTGTTAGAGTCAAAGGATCTTAAAGAACAGCTAGACTACAAAGAATATTATTCTAAGCTGACAGAAATTGTAAAGAATTATTTGGAAGAGGACGTTAGTTTAGATGCCCTAGAAAGCACAACGGATGAATTAATTAACAAGTTAGAGTTATTGAAAGATTCAGGGAAACTTTCAATAAATCAGGAAACTATAGAAAAATTTAAAAGTGTATTAAAAACAGCAGATTTAGTAAAGTTTGCTAAATCAAATCCAGGAGTTGAAATGGCGTCACTAGATAAAAAGATTTTGGAAAAAGTTCTCTTAGATACCAAGGATGCAATACCTGAGCCAACAGAGGAAGAGTTATTAAAAAGCAAGAAATATTTTGAAATGATAAAAAAAGAAAAGAGAAAAAAAGTTGTAAAAAAAGTTGTTTTAGGACTTTTATTCTCCATCATAATAACTTTTATTGTTTCTGTTTCTTTTTTTGGATGGAAAAATGTTTCGGATACAATAATCGGAACGCCAACTAAATCAATTTTAAATGAGACATGGGTGGAAAGCACTTACGGTGCACATCCAATTATTATTTCAACACCGAATGTTTTAAAAAGAATTAAATCAGAAGGAATAAATCAAATTTTTCAATGGAGTTCGATTGAAGAGATGTTTTTTATTTCTATTAAGATTATCTCAGATAATGAAAAAACTAATCAACAGGATATCCAATTGATAATTGATGAATTGATTCTAGAATTAAAGGGTAAAGGAGCAACAAATATTTTGACGAAACAACAAGATATTTTTATAGATCAAGGACAACCTGCATTCAAAATTTTTGGTTCATTTGATTATTTAGATCAAAATGGTAGCCAAACGAGAAAGGAATATATTAGTTTAAAGTTTCAGGAAAATAATGGCAAGCAAATAGTTTTAATGATTTTTAACAGGGATGATTCATATGCCAGACAAATAGCAGAAAAAGTAGAAAAGTCAATAATATTTAAAATTGAATAATATGTTTAACAATTTGACATTTAATAATCCTGAATTTTTATGGCTTTTAATTTTGTTGCCATTTTTCTTCTTTTGGGGATATAATTTCAATAAGTTAAAATCTTCATCATTTAAGATGTCATCTATTAAAGGGTTTAATTATAAAAGTATAAAAATTAAAATTTTACCAATTTTAGATGTCTTAAGATATATAGCTATTATAATGTTAATAGTTGCAATTTCAAGGCCTCAAATTATAGACGTTTCAACTCAAACAAAAACAAGTAAAGGAATAGATATTGTTATTGCCGTTGATGTTTCGTCAAGTATGTTAGCCCAAGATTTAAAACCAAATAGATTGGATGCCTTAAAGTCTGTAGCGAAAGAATTTATAAATGACAGAGTTAGCGACAGGATAGGGATAGTAGTATATGCTGGAGAAAGTTATACAAAAACTCCCGTTACTTCTGATAAAGCAATAATTATTAAATCTTTAGATGAAATAAATTTTGATGGAATTATTGAAGACGGGACAGCAATTGGGATGGGCTTAGCCACAGCTGTAAACAGGTTAAAAGATAGTAAGGCTAAAAGCAAAGTAATTATATTGCTAACTGATGGAGTTAATAATGCAGGTTTTATAGATCCCAATACAGCTGCTGATCTTGCTTTATCTTTTGGAATCAAAACCTATACAATAGGCTTAGGTAGTAATGGAAATGCATTAGCACCAATTGCAATTAATCCAAATGGAACTTTTAGGTTTGGATTAACTAAAGTTGAAATTGATGAAAAGTTATTAGAATCAATCGCAAAACAAACTGGAGGACTTTATTTTAGGGCAACGGACAATGAAAAATTAAAGGATATATATCAAGAAATTAATAAGCTTGAAAAAACAGAAGTAGAAGAATTTAAATATTCGAATGCTCAAGAAATGTATAGGTTTTTTGCTTTAATATCTTTTTCCCTTGTTTTTTTAGAGTGGCTACTTAGATCAACTGTTTTTAAAAGTTTTATTTAAATGTATCAGCTAGAAGAATCTATATATTTTTATTTATTATTGGTAATCCCAGTATTAATTATAGGCTTTATTTCATTAAAAAGCTGGAAAAAGACAATTCAAAAAAAACATATTTCAACCCATTTGTTTAAAGATCTAAGCCCCCAAACTTCTCAGTTTAAACCTAAATTGAAATTGGTTTTATTACTTCTTGTTTTTACATTTCTTTCAATTGCACTAATTAATCCTAAAATTGGAACTCAACTTAAAACAGTTAAAAGAGAAGGGGTAGACATAGTTTTTGCTATAGACGTTTCTAAAAGTATGTTAGCTGAGGATATAGCTCCAAATAGACTTGAAAAAGCTAAAAGATTAGTTTCGCAAACAATTAATGAGTTAAATTCAGATAGAGTAGGTATAATTGCTTATGCAGCATCTGCTTTGCCAATTTTACCTATAACTACTGATTATTCAACTGCAAGGATGTTTTTACAAAGTTTGAATTCAGATATGCTTTCATCTCAAGGAACATCTATAATAGAGGCTGTCAAATTAGCTAAAGATTATTATGATGATGAAAATCAAACAAATAGGGTGCTTTGTATTCTTTCGGATGGAGAGGATCATGAATTTGAGAATCAGGATATCCCTAGCGTTGTTCAAGACATGGGAATAAGTATTTTTACGATAGGATTAGGGACTATTAAAGGCGCTCCAATTCCTATAAAATCTAATGGGGTTATAGAATCATACAAAAAAAATTCTGAAGGCGATGTTGTAATAACAAAACTTGTGCCTCAACTTCTTCAGGATATAGCACTTTCAGCTAATGGCCTTTATATAAGCGGAGGAAATACTGAGGAAGTTGTAGATGAAATTATTGAGAAACTAAAAGAAATGGATAAAAAGGAATTTGAATCAAAACAATTTGTAGCTTATAAAGATCAGTTTCAATGGTTTTTAGGGTTTGCTCTATTTTTTTTATGTTTGGAATTGTTTGTTTTTGAAAAGAAAACATTTTGGGTAGAAAAATTAAATTTATTTAATGAAAAAGATGTTTAGGATCCTCCTTTTTTTACTGATTTCAGCAAATGTTTTATGTCAAGAAAAAGATTTTGATAAAACATCAAATAATTTAACTCTTGACGGAAATGTAGAGTTCATAAACAAAAACTTAATTGAGGCCGAGGTATTTTATAGAGAAGCAATTTCGAAAGACTCATTAAATAATATAGCTTCTTATAATATGGCTAATTCATTTTATAAAAGTGGACTTAACATGGAAGCAGTTAATGAATATAAATCTTCAATTTTAAAAGCAAAAAACAAAGAAGATTTACATAAATCTTATCATAATTTAGGGGATGTTTATATGCAAAATAAGGATTATCAAAATGCAGTTACTAGTTTTAAAAAAGCTTTATTCAATAATCCTTCTGACGATGAAACAAGATATAATTATGTATTGGCTAAGGAATTGCTTAAAAATGACCAAAAAAATAAAGAGAAGAAGGATGACAAGAAGGATGACGAGAAGGATGACGAGAAGGACGACAAGAAGGACGACAAGAAGGATGACAAGAAGGACGACAAGAAGGACGACAAGAAGGATGACAAGAAGGATGACAAGAAGGACGATAAGAAGGATGACAAGAAGGATGACAAGAAGGATGACAAGAAGGATGACAAGAAGGA
>ERZ1048686.161-NODE-161-length-74827-cov-16.888608_pt1 | contig 74827 bp, 60 predicted proteins | sample MGYA00383099_ERZ1048686 | MGnify/ENA primary metagenome ERZ1048686 (study PRJEB29581, sample SAMEA5548369) | metagenome | biome: marine; feature: coastal; material: water | depth 25 m | study: Short-term variability in the microbial, nano- and picoplankton... | reverse complement strand
AAATGGCCTCGTGGCGCAACTGAATAGCGCACTTGATTACGGCTCAAGAGGTTACTGGTTTGAATCCAGTCGAGGTCACTAATGATAATAAAGGTTTACAGAGATGTAAGCCTTTTTATTTGCTCTAAAAGGGACACCAAGAGGTACACTTGTAAAATAATACCTCATCTTTTCGTTATGCATCTAAATATGGTTTTATGATGCCTTTCCAGCCGATTCTTTTCCATCATAAGCCTTGAGGATAATAAACTAAAATATCTCTAATTTCTTCACGTATGCTTTTTGTGTCTTCTATTACTAAAATTTTTGGTTCATTCATGATTCAATTATTTTATTTTAAATATTATTATTTAACAATTAGTTATTAGGTAAGAATACTGTAAAGATAGAACCCTTCCCAATTTCACTATTAACTTCGATTCTTCCCTTATGTAGTTCAATCGCTTTTTGCAAAATAGATAGACCTAATCCTGTACCCGAAATATTGCCAACATTTTTGCCTCGGTGAAAGGGTTCAAATAGTCGCTTTATATCTTCTTCTGAAATACCTATACCATAATCTTTAAAAGAAAAACGTAAAGCTGTTTCGTCTTTTTCTATCGCAATATCAATCTGTTTGGAATTATCTGAATATTTAATGGCATTGCTAAAAAGGTTAATGATAATGTGTTTGATCCATTTTTTATCTGCTTGGATTATAATTTCAGAAGAGGGGATGTTATATATGATATTTCTAGAAGCTGATTCACTGAGTTGATATTCGGATATGATATTTTTAATGGTTCCTACAATGTCCATATGACTTGGGTTATAGTCTAATTTCTGCGATTCAGATTTTCCTATAATTAATATATCTTCCAGCATAATGGTCATGTCAGATACTTCTCCTTTGATCTTTTCTAATCGCTTGTTAATATCTTCTCTGCTCAACTTATCGAAGTATCTCAGAATAATATCGGAGGTGGCATTTATTGAGGTGAGTGGCGTTCTGAATTCGTGCGATGCCATTGAAACAAAACTTGTTTTTAACTTCCCTAATTCTTTTTCACGTTCTAATGATTCTTCCAATTCTAGCGTACGGTATTTTACTTTAGACTCTAGGTTCTCTTTATATTCATTCAGAATTGAAATATCCTGTCCCACACCCAGTACACCAACTATTTGTCCTTCGGCATTTCTACGTGTAGATGAATTGAGCAATACCATTACCCGTTTTCCGTCTTTGGTAAAGAGCGGGAATTCGTAGTTGGCCGTTTCTTTTCCTTTTAGGGCATTGTCGAGTACTTCTTTTACTGCTTTGCGGTAATCTTCTGTTATGTAAGTTTCAACCAAGTCTTCGCCTAACACTTCATCTTTTTTGAAGCTGGTAATTTTTTCGGCGGTTTGATTCCATTCGTTTACCAGACCTTTGCTATCGATACCAAAAATTGGGGCGTTGGCTGTTTCAATAAACTGGCGCAATTCCTTAGCCACCGATTCAGATTCGGTACGCAGTTTATCCATTTCCGAAATATCTTGTCCCACACCCAGTACGCCAACTATTTGTCCTTCGGCATTTCTACGTGTAGATGAATTGAGCAATACCATAACGCGCTTACCATCTTTGGTAAAGAGCGGGAATTCGTAATTGGCTGTTTCTTTTCCTTTTAGGGCATTGTCGAGTACTTCTTTTACTGCTTTGCGGTAATCTTCTGTTATGTAAGTTTCAACCAAGTCTTCGCCTAACACTTCATCTTTTTTGAAGCTGGTAATTTTTTCGGCGGTTTGATTCCATTCGTTTACCAGACCTTTGCTATCGATACCAAAAATTGGGGCGTTGGCTGTTTCAATAAACTGGCGCAATTCCTTAGCCACCGATTCAGATTCGGTACGCAGTTTATCCATTTCCGAAATATCTTGTCCCACACCCAGTACGCCAACTATTTGTCCTTCGGCATTTCTACGTGTAGATGAATTGAGCAATACCATAACGCGCTTACCATCTTTGGTAAAGAGCGGGAATTCGTAATTGGCTGTTTCTTTTCCTTTTAGGGCATTGTCGAGTACTTCTTTTACTGCTTTGCGGTAATCTTCTGTTATGTAAGTTTCAACCAAGTCTTCGCCTAACACTTCATCTTTTTTGAAGCTGGTAATTTTTTCGGCGGTTTGATTCCATTCGTTTACTAATCCATGTGCGTCGATACCAAAAATTGGTGCATTGGCTGTCTCAATAAACTGACGCAATTCTTTAGCAATCCGGCTGCTTTCTGCCTCTTTTCGTTTTCTTTCGGTTAAGTCTTCCACAACCGACCAGATATATTCCTTTCCTTCACTTTCTATTATCATTCCACGAAGCAATACGGGAACCAGCGTTCCATCCTTCGCAATATATTCTTTTTCGTAGGGGCCATAAGCCCTTATTGTTTCTAGTTTTTTTAGCTGAACAGCTTCTTCTTTTTTGTATTTATCGGGCGTTAACTCCCAGTAGGTTAGCTTGTTTAGTTCTTCGGCGGTGTAGCCTGTAAAGCGGGTAAACTCGACATTTACTTGTGTAAATGAACCATCCATATCATTAATTGCAATACCGATTGGCGCAAAATTGAAAAATTGAGCTAATTTAAATTCACTTTCTTCCAATTTCTTTTCAGCAATTCTTCTTTCAGTAATGTCTCGTAGCATCGAGAACACTAAAACATCGTTGCGCGTTTTTACGGGGCTTAAGGTAATTTCTACGGGAATTTCTTTTCCTGATTTGTGTTTTGCATTAATCGTAAATTCGGTTCCCATTTCGCGAAATCTGGGTTCTTTAAAATAGTTTAATACATTCTTTTTATGCGCTTTTTTACTTTTGTCGAGGATAAGCTTTTTGAAACTTTTGCCAATTAACTCTTCTTCGGAATAACCTAATAAACGAGTCGTTCCTTTATTCACGAATACGATTTCTGATTTTTTATTGATAATAATAGCTGCATCGGGAGCCGAATTAAGCATAGCCGATAATTTCTGACGCTCTTCTTCGCGTTCTTTTTCAATTAAATATTGCCCGGTAATATCATGTGCAAAACCAACATAACCAGTAACCATTTTATCGTCGTTATAAACTGGAGTCACTCTCAGGCTCATTTTCAACTGCTCACCATTCTTTTTAAGGTAGGTCCATTCTCCTTTTTCACGACTGTTATCCTGCGATAATTCGACAAACACACCAAAGCCCTCAATTTTCCGCCCAAGTTTGGCACTCAATTCTTTTCCGCGTTGAGCAATCTCTGATTGAAGATGAATTTTTCCGACAGGATATTTTCCAATAAGTTCATTGGATGTATAGCCGAGCATTTTTTCTGCTCCTACATTAAACAACGTGATAATTCCTTCTTTATCGGTCGCAATAATAGCCACATCGTACGAATTCTCAAATATGGTTTTGATTTTCGAATTTGCTGCACGGAGTTGTTTTTCAAGTTTTCTATTCTCCGATACATCCCGAATAATTCCTGAGGCGTTCCATTTGTTGTTTATTTGAAAGGAAGAAATGGAGATTTCAATTGGAAATTCTGTTCCATTTTTATGCAAACCAATTACTTCAGTTGTATTGTTAATTAGGGGTCCTTTTCCACTTTGAAGAAAATGATGAAACCCTTTTTGCATCGCCTGGTGATAGCGTTGGGGAGCAATAAAACTATGTAAATCTTTATTAAGAATCTCTTCAGATTTGAATCCAAACATTTTTTCGGCTGTTTTATTCCATAAGGTAACTTCCCCTTTACTATTCATCATTACAATAGCATCGGAAGCCGTTGAAGTAATTAAACGGTTAATCTTTTCCGATTTCGCTAACTCCAATCTTTGTTGGGCAAGAATTTTCGTATCATTTATTTGTTGAGTAATATTATCAACTATCACGATTGCCGCCTTTTTTTCTAGAAATTTAACTTCAAAAGATATGATGTCGACTTCAATAAGTTCTCCATTTTTTGCTTTATGTTGCCAACCTGTGGTTGTACCTTGCTCTGAAAACGATTTTTTTATTCTTTGTCTCAGGCGTGTTTTCGCACTTGCTGGGCATAAGTCGAAGATAGTTAATTCTAAAAACTCCTCTCGACTATAACCATATTGGGAGCATGCAATAGGATTAACTTCAAGCACTTGATGTGTGGATAAATCATAAATCCACATGGGTAATGGATTTTGTGTAAAAATTCCTTGAAATAACAACTCTGAGTTAGTATAGGATGATTCTATTTGCTGTTTTCTCAGTTCTTGTAATTCTTTGAGAAGTTCTTTTTTTGTTTTATTTGAATCATCCATTCTATAAGTTTCTTATCAAATACTATTGCTTCTTTTATCTCCTCCTCTAAAGATAAAAAAAAAGAATATGGATTCAATGTAACATTTGTTACATAAGGTTTCATTTTATTCAGCTAATCTTAAAACGATTAGTAAAATATGATATTTGTCATTTTAGCCTAACTGCTTTATTGTTAGTTTTGAATCTTAATTTGAATATGTTTATATGAGTATTTACATAAAAAAAATGCAACATCTATGCTTCTTGCAACAAGAAAAAAACTCTTTTTATTACCACAAAATTTCTAATTACAATAAGGCTAGTGAAAAACGTAAAGAAGCATTAGATGATAATGCAGAAGTAATATTTGAATATTATTATAATGGATTTCAGAATGTAAAAAATAACTTTAACAACCATCACAATTGTTTATTGTGTAATAATCTTATTGGATGTATTAGGTTTTCTTTTTCACCTATTTAAATTATTATAAAGATGAGTGATATTTAAGCAGAACAACAAAAGAATAAATAAAGACGCTTCGCTCTGGTTGTTGCTCTAGGCTTGCAATCAATTACTCTCTTTGTCTTTGTATTTAATTCTAATTTTAGACTAAATAAACATTGGAAACAAGAATGATAAAACAAGTTCAATAATAATTAGAACACCTATAAAAGTGATCCAACCCTTCATTGTCTTGTTCGATTTTTTAATGTCTTCTAGTTTTGATAATAGTGGTGTTGCTATGAACCAATTTTTATCTTTTTCCATAAATGCTAATTGATGCTTACCTTTTTTATCAAGTGTATTTTTATATTCTAAGCGTAATGCTTGTATATAATCTAAGTTTTTCAGTATCTAAATTATTTTTGCTAATTAAACCAAGATATATTTACGATTAAGGATTTCTAAATATTTACTCCTAATCTTTTAATTTAAGTTAAATGATTTCTAAAGTAAAAATACTGTCTGTAACTTTATATGCTAAATCATTTAATAAACAATAGTTTATACTTAAAAACTGATATTTGTAATTTTAATCTAACTACTTTATTTACAGTTTTGAATCTTAAATTAAATATAAAAATTATGAATAAAGGTGGGTTTTCTTGAAAAAAAACTAAGTAGTTATGTTGGAGCTAATCAAATATTTATTGAAAAATAGGTATTCCCTGAACTAAAAGCGGTAGAAATCAAAAAGTTGGTAAAATTGCCAATAAATGTCGTATAGGGGTTATTGCACTGATGGTTTTGCTTTTCCTAGTGCTGATTATTATTGTATTATAAAACAGAGAAACTATTAGAGCCTCAAATCAAAATAGAATTAATTCTAAAAGATGTTCTGTCAAAACTAAAAAAGAATAATCAGAAAAATATTATGTACTTAGACAGAATATAAACAACGTCACATTATTAAGGTTTGGTAATAAAGTTATAAGAGTTCATCTTATAATTAATATTATTACTGATTTTTATCATGTTTTGATAACTTCGAACGATGTACTTTTACATTAGCATCATTTTCTGGTTAGTTAAGTTATTTTGTAGATGCTAAAAAGAGAGGTTACTTGCAAGAGAGAACGCCTTTCTTTAAATATTATATCCTTATGTAACAATTGTTACATAAGGATATAATATTTAAACTAACTTTAGAGGCTATCTTTTTTCAGGTTAATCATGGGACTAACTATAAAGACTGCATTATGAAGAGAGGTCTCGTGAGAGAGCGCCTCTCTTTTTTTTGTTTTTATTGGCAAATATACATTTTATATTGTTAAATAATTAACAATAATTACTGATTTGTTATATTTAAGTTATAATATTAATTAGAAAATTGGTTTAATTATGATTTACTCATTCTTTTAGATTTTATTTCTGAATGTTTTGAGATTCATATCTTGATATTTTAGTTTTCAACAAAATCTTTGTAATATGGATGACATCGGAAATATCTAAATTTAAATCAAAGTTTGTTTTAGGGGTGCTTTTGTTTTAGGCAAAATAAACCAAGAAGTTAATAATAATTGTGCTTTTTGTGTACTATCTTTAAATATAACATTTCTTCTAAAAACATTTTAAAACGTGCCAATAAACTATAATTAGCTATAGTGTCTTTCTCTATTTTTACTTTTCCGGAATTGTTAGTATTACCAATGATGGTAACTCTTTTCGAATTATAAGTATAATTTATTACACATAAATAGAGGTATAGTATCAAAAGAAAAGTTAAGAAAACTTAGTATTCTAATAAGTATTTCCTTATATTTATGATGTATCTTTTAAGAGGTTAATCATGGGACTAACTATTTTGAAGGATTGTACTAAAGAAAGAGGTTACTTGTGAGAGAGCGAGCCTCTTTTTTTTGTTTAACGTACTTATATTCTAACTATGTTTAAATTAAACATTTAAATAATTGTTGTGAATAAATATTAGTCAACTTTATTCCCTCGCCTTTGATATAGTATATCATTGAGGCTTATCAATAACAAATGTGAAAACGCTCTCCCTATTTTATTAATAGCATATACCATATTTGTAGAAGTTATTTGACGCTATTTAGACCATTTATAGTGCATTTGCTCATAAATTAAATAATACTTTAAAGAAATCAAAAGTGTCACCCGTTGCTTAAAATGTTAATTTTATTACTAGTCAGCAAATCGACCTAATAGTTACCGCCAGTTTGGTGCTTTTTTTTGAATGTTCAGCAAGTCATTTAGTTATTTAAATAAGGGTAAAGTTTACCTAAATAGTAATGAAAATTAATTACTATTACTGATTTTTATCATGTTTATACAGTTAAGATCTTAGTAATTTTGAAACTGTCACTAGTACTTGGTTGGTTATATTATAGTGGCATTAAAAGAGGGTAGTTGTTTGAGTTCTACCCTCTTTTTTCGTTTAATTATTTACACACGTCTCTCGATCTCACTTTTTAGCTAGGCTTTCGCGTACCACTATAAACAAAGGTACACCAGTTTAAAATGCTTATTGAGAATTAGATGTTCTGTGCCAATAATTAAATAATATCATGACATATACAACTCTTTATTTAGGATTGCGAACAGTAATAGAGGGAGGAGTTCTCACAGCAGGAAATACAAGTCAGGTATCAGACGTAGCGTTAGCATGTGTCCTAATGGATGGGGCTTTAGCAGCTAAACAAAACGTAACACCTTTAGGGATTTATACGAGTATTTCAGTAACCGTTGCGAGCCAGATGAAATGGGAATTGGTCCAAAATTCGCAGCGCCAAAATTATTGAAACAACATGGATTAACAATATAATGAGATCATACATTGGGAATTAAACGAAGCTTTTGCTTTACAAGTATTATATTGCAGAGAGAAATTAGGAATCGATGACAATTTATTAAATGTAAATTGAGATGCCATTTCTATTGGACAGCTTTACGGAGTGAGTGGATTTCGTATGGTACTCATGCATTAATAAAACGGAACCTAAAAGGCGCTAATTAGGGCGTTAGCACTATGTTTGTTGTAGGCGGAATGGGAGCTGCTGGGTTATTTGAAGTCATCTAATAAAATATTAATTATATTATGAGTAAAGCATCATTTATTAAAGAATTATCACTGCCAGCAATAGCGGCGCCAATGTTTTTAATATCAGGACCTCAATTAGTAATTGAGTGTTGTAAAAATGGTATTGTTGGAACATTCCCAGCATTAAACCAACGAACATCTGAGGGATTTGAAGAATGGCTAATTGAAATTAAAAAAGCACTTTCCGATTTTGAAAAGGAATCGGGTAAAAAAGCAGCACCATTTGGTGTTAATCTGATTGTCCATAATTCTAACCCAAGAGTAGAAGCAGATTTGGCCTTGTGTGTTAAGCATGAAGTTCCATTAATAATTACTTCATTGGGTGCCGTTTCAGAATTAGTAGATACTGTCCATAGTTATGGAGGTTTGGTATTTCACGATGTGATTAAAAAACGTCATGCTGAAAAAGCAGCGGAAGCAGGAGTAGATGGATTAATACTCGTTGCAGCAGGTGCTGGTGGTCATGCAGGAACCATAAACCCGATGCCATTAGTTTCAGAAATTAAAAAAATATTCAAGAAAACGATATTACTTTCGGGTTGCATTAGTACAGGAAGAGATATCGCTTCGGCAATGCAAATGGGAGCAGATTTAGCTTATATGGGAACCCGTTTTATTAATACCGAAGAGAGTAAAGCACCAAAAGCTTATCAAGATATGATTATTGATTGTGGTGCAAGTGATATTATCTATACCGCTGCAGTTTCTGGAGTTGCTGCAAACTTTTTAGCACCCAGTTTAAATGCTATGGGAATTACTGAAGACATGTTAGCAAAAAAGAGTAAAATAGATTTTGGAGAAGAATTAACTGCTAAAAATGATGAAGCTAAAGCTTGGGCTACCATTTGGTCGGCAGGACAAGGAGTAACCACCATAAATAATTCGCTAAGTGTAAGTGATTTAGTTTCGGATTTAAAAACAGAATTTAAAGCCGCTATTGAAGAGCAGTATAAGTTGTTAAAGGTTTATAAATAACAAACTCAGTCGATATATTTTAAAAATGTTTACTTACTAACAAATAGCCATAGTCATTGGCTTTTTTGTTGGTGATTTATTTACTCAATACATTTAAGCTTATCGATAAAAAACTCTTTGTATTCTATAAAATTTATTTCTTTATAGCCTTGAGTTCCATGAATTACTATAGATTTAATAGGTGATTTTTTTAATATATTTATGTTAATGCTAGATAATCTAGCTTTAAAAAGAAACAATTCACCGCATTCAATATCCCAGGAGTGATAAAAGTTAACAATGCGATTATTTTCTAAAGTGATTTTTACACTAGATCTTTGGTTCGGCAGGTAAGTAGCGCACCCTAAATCTTCTGATAAATTGAAAAAGACATTTGTTTTTCTGCCTTGTTTATATAATTCTACTGTAAGATTTTTATTTAGAGTATATGGCTCTGTTCTAATTGTTGTAATGTTATAAAATCGATCATACTCATTGATTTGATAATGACAAGAATCTCTATACTTGATTCTTTCAAGCAATGTTGCTTTTTTATTTTCTTCTTCTTTTGAATTAGAAGTATTGGCTTCTTTAGCTATAGCAGTGCGATTTCTTAATGCTTCTAGCTCTTTTCTTTCTTTCTCTATAATTCTAGCTATCGAATCGTTTTGTCTCCTTAATTCGATTAATTGTTTTGTTTCAAGTTCTCTAACCTTGATAATAGAATCATATCGTCTTTTTTCAATGATTCGGTTGCTTTGCTCTTCTTTGGTTTGACTAATCGTGTTTTTCTTTCTTTTTTCTTCTAATGCTTTTTCTTGGGCTTTAGCTTTAGCAATAGAGTAGTTTCTTTTTTTCAATTCCTTCAAAGCCTTTTTCTTATCCTCTTTTATTTGAGTTAAGGAATCATTCTTTTTTCTTTTGGCTTCTGTCTTTTGTTGTTCTTTACCTTTAGCAACAGAATCGTTTCTTTTTCTCAATTCCTTTAAAACTTTCTTTTTATCTTCTTTTACTTTAGTTAAGGAATCATTCTTTTTTCTTAGGTCTTCTATCTTTTGTTGGGCTTTAACTTTAGCAACAGAATCGTTTCTTTTTCTCAATTCCTTTAAAACTTTCTTTTTATCTTCTTTTACTTTAGTTAAGGAATCATTCTTTTTTCTTTCGTCTTCTATCTTTTGTTGGGCTTTAACTTTAACAACAGAATCATTTCTTTTTTTCAATTGCTCTAAGGCTTTCTTTTGATTCTCTTTGGCTTGAGTAATAGAATCATTTCGCTTTTGTATTTTTAATTGTTTTTTAGCGGCGTCTTCAGCTTTAGTAATAGAATCATTTTTTTGTTTCTCAGCTAAAATTCTATTTTGTTCTTTAATAGCTTGATTAATTGAATCTTTCTTTCTTTGTGCAATACGTTCTATTTTTTGTTCTTCTTTAACTTTTGCAATAGAGTCGTTTTGTTTTATTTCTAAGAGCTTACTTTTTGCTTCGTTTTCAATTTTTGCCATAGAATCTATACGTTGCTGCTCAATTAATTTTTTTTCCTCTGCAGCTTGTATTAAAACTGTGTCTGCTTTTTCCTGTTTTTGCTTTCTTTCTTGTATGGCTTTATCTCGTTCCTTTTCTTCATGATCAAAATATAAATCCATCATTTGTTCGTTCACAAATAAATCTTGATCCTTAACAAAACCAACTAAATCTTTATATTTTATTTTATAGGTATAGTTACCAAGATAACCGGTTACTATGCATTTTTCATTCTCTTTAAATTCAGCAATAGTTTGAGATGCCTTAGTTGAAGTTTGATATAGGTTACCATCTTGAGAAAATTTCGTAGAAATTTTGGCTTCTTGAGAAATTAGATTTAGGGTGAAGCTAAAAAATATTAGTAATGGATGAATATGTTTAACCATAGGTGTTCGGTTTGTTGGAGCTTTTATATTAAAGTGTTAATTTACTATTTGAATATTTCAAAACACAAAAATTAAGCCCAAATGCTAATTTTTACCTATCAATCTAATGCATTTCTTGTAACAAACCACCTCCAACCAATAATTGCCATTTGTAATTTAGTGGCTTTGGCTAAATCTAACTGTTTTTTAGAATAACTGGGTAAGATTAATTTGTTAACCTTTGCTAAAAATTTGAAAACTTCCTTTTTCACGTTATTGGTTTATTTAAGGACAAAAATAGTAAAACTTACTAGATTAAGTTTTACATGCTTTTTGGTTTAGATAATTGAAATAATAAATAGTATTACGTCAATTACAATTTTGGCAAGTGTTATCATGTTTTAAGGTTTAAAAAGTTAGTAAATAAGATTATTTATATCAATGTTTTTTGAAGATATATATTTACTGATGTGTTGACCAAACGATTTTATATAAATCGATGATTTTGAATGCTAATTTGTAAGTAAAAAAATAGGAATGGTTTCAATAATAACATAATGATCTTGATATAAGTTTTGTATTATAACTAAAAAGTGATTATTTATTTAAATTTGATATAATTATAAGGCATTTTTTAATTGAATTTTATAAACCAAGGGGGTTTTTATTAAAAAATTGATGTTTTTTGAGTATTTCATCTTTTATGAAAATAAAATGTCAATGCTAAACTTCAATCTGAATTAAAAAAATTCACTTTTCACTTTTCACTTTCATTTATATTATCTTCGCAAAAAAAATATTTTCATGAGTTTACTTTGGGTTATCCTTGGGTTTATATTATTAGTTGTAGGAGGTGAGTTTTTGGTACGTTCCTCAGTAGCACTATCATTTAAGTTTAGTATATCCAAAATGATTATTGGTATGACGGTGGTGTCATTCGCAACTTCAGCTCCAGAATTATTGGTAAGCTTACAAGCTGCCCTATCAGGTTCTCCAGCAATTGCCATTAATAATGTGGTAGGATCTAATATTGCTAATATTGGTTTGGTTTTAGGTATAACTGCTTTAGTGGGTTCTATAGCCGTAGATAAGTCATTTTACAAGCTTAATTGGCCAGTGATGATGATGTTTTCCATTGTACTCTATTATTTTTTAAAAAATGATAATGTTTTAACAGCTATTGAAGGAGGTGTTTTATTTGCTGGTCTTATAGCATTTTTAATCTTTCTTATTAGGAGTGCAAAAAAGGATATTGTTATTGAGGAGCTAGACGACGCTTTATCAACTGTCTCTAACTTTAAAATTGGTTTGTGGTTATTAATTGGGGCAGCATCCCTTTATTTTGGTAGTGAATGGCTTGTTCTTGGAGCTAAGGAAATTGCGACGGCAGTTGGTGTTAGTGAAGCTGTAATAGGCGTTTCTTTAATTGCCATTGGTACGAGTGTACCAGAGTTAGCAGCTTCAGTAATCGCTGCGGCGAAACAAGAAAAAGCAATTTCGTTAGGGAATTTAATCGGCTCAAATATATTTAATATTGGATCGGTTTTAGGTTTAACTGCTATGGTTACACCAATTCATGTTAACGAGCCACAAATTTTGTCGAGTGATATCTTCTGGATGCTAGGTTTTTCATCAGTTTTAATTCCTTTAATATTATTACCTAAACGTTATCAAATTAGTAGAGCAAAAGGTTTCTTTTTAGTTATGGGCTATGGAATTTTTATGTTTTTGGTTTTCACAAAAGGAAAGTTTTAATTTTTTAAAAAATCACTTCTCATTCATTTCTCTGTTATAAGTTATAAAAATTGGTGATGTATTATATTACTTGCCTTTCTCAGAAAAAAAATAAACCTCTCCAAAATAAACACAACTTTCCAACTAAAAACTTCAGTTAGCAAACAATTGCGTTAGGGATTGCAGTGGAAAGCCCACAGCGAGGTACGACGCGAGGACTTGCAACGTAAAGCCCGACCCTTGAGGGAACGACCAAAACTTTAAAGCATAAAAAAACGCCAACAAATTAATGTTAGCGTTTTCAGTATAGTAAAATGCGTTAAGTTTATTTAACTGGTTTTACAGTTTTAATAATTCTTGCAGCAACTTTATATGGGTCAGAGTTTGAAGATGGACGACGATCTTCTAACCATCCTTTATAGCCATTTTCTACAACAATAATTGGAATACGAATTGAAGCTCCTCTATCTGAAACTCCCCAAGAGAAATCGTTGATTGAAGCAGTCTCATGTAAACCAGTTAAACGTTGCTCATTGAAAGCTCCATAAACTGCGATGTGTTCTTTTATTACTGGACGGAAAGCTTCACAGATTTCAATATATTTATCTTTAGAACCACAAGTTCTTAAGATTGTGTTAGAAAAGTTAGCGTGCATTCCAGACCCATTCCAGTCTGTGTCTCCTAATGGTTTTGGGTGGTACTCAATGTACATGCCACGACCTTCAGTTAAACGATCTAATAAATATCTAGAAACCCAAATTTCATCTCCTGCTTTCTTAGCGCCTTTTGCGAATAATTGGTATTCCCATTGTCCAGATGCAACTTCTTGGTTAATACCTTCAAAGTTTAATCCAGCTTCGATACATAAATCAGCATGCTCTTCAACTAAATCACGACCATGTGTATGTCTTCCTCCAACTGAACAATAGTACATACCTTGAGGAGCTGGGTAGCCACCTCTTGGGAATCCTAATGGTAATTCAGTATCCGTATTCATAATAAAGTATTCTTGCTCAAATCCAAACCAGAAATCGTTATCATCATCTTCAATAGTTGCACGTGCGTTAGACGCATGTGGAGTTCCATCAGCATTCATTACTTCAGTCATAACTAAATAACCGTTGATTCTCTTTGGATCTGGGTAGATAGCAACTGGTTTTAAAATACAATCAGATGATCCACCTGAAGCTTGTTGTGTAGAAGAACCGTCAAAAGACCACAATCCTAATTCTTCTATTGTTCCTTGAAAGTTTTCGTGCTCTTCTACCTTCGTTTTACTTCTCAAATTTTGAGTAGGCGTATAACCATCTAACCAAAGGTATTCTAATTTAATTTTTGCCATAATGAATATTTTATAATTGAAAAATTGATAATAATATCACAAATATATATTTTTATACTTTTACTTAAAATTTATAGGGGGTGTTTTAGTGAAAGAGTGAGTTATTTTTATTTATACCCTATTTTTTTAAGGTTTATTTAAAAAAAAGACTATTATTTTATGAAAAAACTGAAAAAATCTTAAAAAAATTTTTCAGTTTCATGGTTTTATTATTCAGCCCTGCTTATTTTTGCTTAACAAATTATACTTAGTGTCTGGTAGTGAACAGACTATTTTTATAATTTGAATTATTTTTGATGTCATTTTGATTTACTTTCTATGAGTTGATGCATTAGCATCAAGCGATTAAAAATAAATGGAAAGGGCGCGATAAGAAACAAATTTAATATTGCTGTGTTTACGACCAAACACTAACTAAACGTTTTAATATATAAAAGAATGTCAACACTAAGATTTCATGCTATAAAAGAATCTCTTAAATACAAACCAGTTTTGGTTGAAGAGACTGAGCGTCGTTCTGATTTATTTGGTAAAAATGTGTTTAATGAAAACACCATGCGCCACTACTTAACAAAAGATGCCTTTATTGGTGTTATGAACGCCATTCAATTTGGAAAAAAGATAGATAGAAATATAGCGGATCAAGTGGCGTCTTCAATGAAAGATTGGGCTTTATCTAAAGGCGTTACACATTATACGCATTGGTTTCAGCCACTAACGGGTTCTACTGCCGAAAAGCATGACGCTTTTTTTGAAACCATAGGAGAAGGTATGGCCGTTGAGAAATTTGGTGGCAACCAATTAGTACAGCAAGAACCTGATGCTTCTAGTTTTCCACATGGAGGTATTAGAAACACCTTTGAAGCTCGCGGTTACACGGCTTGGGATCCAACATCACCTGCATTTATTTATGGCACCACGCTTTGTATTCCAACAATATTTGTGGCTTATACCGGTGAGGCTTTAGATTATAAGACGCCGCTTTTAAGGGCCCTTCATGCCGTAGACGATGCAGCTACTGCCATCTGTAAGTATTTCGATAAAAATGTAAAAAAAGTAACATCTTCGTTAGGCTGGGAGCAGGAGTATTTTTTAATTGATAAAATGATGGCGGCAAGTCGTCCAGATATTACTTTAACAGGACGCACACTATTGGGGCATTCTTCAGCAAAGGGTCAGCAGTTAGACGATCATTATTTTGGTTCTATTCCCAACAGAGCATTAAACTTTATGCGCGAGTTAGAAACAGAATGTATGCTTTTAGGTATCCCTGTAAAAACAAGACATAATGAAGTCGCACCAAATCAGTTTGAGTTAGCTCCTATATATGAAGAAGCAAATTTAGCAGTAGACCATAATGCCCTGTTAATGGATATTATGGGTCGCGTAGCATCGCGTCATAATTTTAAAGTTTTATTTCATGAAAAGCCTTTTGCAGGTGTAAATGGTTCTGGTAAACATAATAACTGGTCGCTTTCAACAGATACAGGTGTTAATTTATTAGCGCCCGGAAAAACACCAATGAGCAACCTTCAATTTTTAACATTTTTCATAAACACGATAAAAGCAGTTAATACACATGAAGCCCTTTTAAGAGCAGCCATAGCTTCAGCAAGTAATGACCATAGACTAGGGGCTAACGAAGCGCCTCCGGCAATTATCTCGGTGTTTATTGGTGAGCAATTAACCAAAGTGTTAGAAGAGTTAGAAGGTGTAACAAAAGGGAAATTGTCACCAAAAGAAAAAACGGAATTAAAACTTAATGTAGTTGGTAAAATACCAGATGTTTTATTAGATAATACAGATAGAAATAGAACATCTCCTTTTGCGTTTACTGGTAACAAATTTGAATTTAGAGCTGTAGGTTCAACGGCTAATTGTGGAAACCCTATGACGGTTTTAAATACCATAGTGGCTAAACAATTAAAAGATTTCAAAAAGGAAGTTGACATATTAATTGCTAAAAAGGATTTAAAGAAAGACGAAGCTGTTTTTAACGTATTAAGAGAATATATTAAAGCATCAAGAGATATTTTATTTGAAGGCAATGGTTATGGTGAATCATGGGAGAATGAAGCTAAAAGAAGAGGTTTGAGTAATAATAAAACCACTCCTGAAGCATTAAAAGCTAGGATTTCTAAGCAATCTATTGCATTGTTTGAAGAAATGGACGTCATGAGTAAAGTTGAAACCGAAGCGCGTTACGAAATTGAGGTAGAAGCTTACATCATGCATATTCAGATTGAAAGCAGAGTATTAGGAGATATTGCTCGTAATCATATTGTACCAACCGCAGTTAAATATCAAAATGTTCTGGTAGAGAACGTTCGAGGTTTAAAAGAAATATTTGAAGAAAAGTACAATAGCGTTTCAAAAGAGCAAATCAATTTAATCGAAGAGATTTCAAACCATATTGCAGGAATTAATGCTAATGTTACTAAAATGATTAACGCGCGAAAAGCGGCAAACGATATACAGGATATTGAAAAGAAAGCACACGCTTATTGTAATAATGTAAAACCATTATTTGATGATATTCGTTACCATTGCGATAAATTAGAGTTGTTGGTTGATGATGAAATCTGGCCATTAACAAAATATAGAGAAATGTTATTTACGAGATAGTGTTTAAAACTTCTAAAATCCTGCTTTAAAAAAGCAGGATTTTTTCGTTCAAAAAATTACTTTTGCAAAAGAATACAATATTATGAGTCAAGAAGTTTCAAAAAGATACGCACAACGTGGCGTTTCAGCATCAAAAGAAGATGTTCACAATGCGATTAAGAATATAGATAAAGGTTTATTTCCTAAAGCATTCTGTAAAATAGTTCCGGATTATTTAACCAATGATGAAGATTATTGTTTGATAATGCATGCAGATGGTGCAGGAACAAAGTCATCTTTAGCCTATATGTATTGGAAAGAAACTGGAGATGTTTCAGTTTGGAAAGGTATAGCTCAAGATGCTTTAATCATGAATATTGATGATTTGTTATGTGTTGGTGCAACAGACAATATTATGTTGTCTTCAACCATAGGAAGAAATAAAAACTTAATTACTGGTGAGGTGCTTTCAGTAATCATTAATGGAACAGAAGAATTACTAGAAGATCTAAAATCTTTTGGTGTAACCATTCATTCTACTGGTGGAGAAACTGCTGATGTTGGTGATTTGGTTAGAACCATTATTGTAGATTCTACGGTAACAGCACGAATGAAAAGAAGCGAAGTTATAGATAACGCAAATATTAAAGCTGGCGATGTTATTGTAGGTTTAGAAAGTTTCGGACAGTCCACTTATGAAAAAGAGTATAACGGAGGCATGGGAAGTAACGGGCTAACGTCTGCACGTCATGATGTGTTTAGTAAATATCTAGCAGAAAAATATCCTGAAAGTTTTGATGCTTCGGTGCCAGAAGAATTAGTGTATTCCGGAGGTGTTAAATTAACAGATAGCGTTGAGAATTCTCCAATTGATGCTGGTAAATTAGTGTTGTCTCCAACACGGACCTATGCACCAATAATAAAAAATATACTATCAAAATATAATAGTGACAGTATACATGGTATGGTGCATTGTTCTGGTGGTGCTCAAACAAAAATTCTTCATTTTGTTGATGAGTTTCATATTGTAAAAGACAATATGTTTCCAATTCCGCCATTATTCAAATTAATACAGGAGCAATCAAAAACAGATTGGAAAGAAATGTACCAAGTGTTTAACTGTGGCCATAGAATGGAACTTTATGTGTCTCCCGAAATAGCCGAAAATATTATAGAAATCTCAAAATCCTATAATGTTGATGCTAAGATTATTGGTAGAGTAGAGGCTTCAAAAACAAAAAAGCTAACAATAAAATCAGAGTTTGGAGAGTTTAACTATTAATTATTTCTTTTATCATTTAATGTGAAGAGTTTTTGATGAAGATTGAGTTTTGAAAATACCTAACACAACCATGAAGTATTTACTGTTTTTATTAGTTTGTCATTGTTTTCAATTTTCAAACGCTCAACCCGATTCACTTTACATAAAGGAGATAAAACTAGAATACACGGGGCCTCAATGGGCTCAAAAAAATAAGGCATCATTTGATTTAAATGAGGTTGCTTTTGTCAATTGGAATTCTGGAGGTAGTAATTCTATTTCTGGTTTATTGGGATTAAAATCTATGCTTGATTATAGAGACAACTTTTTTGTTTGGAAGAACAATGTAGAAGTTCGTTATGGTGTAAATAAGCAAGAAGCCAGAGAACTTAGAAAAACCGATGATTTAATTGAGATAAATTCTAACATGGGTTACAAGCCCGATAGTTTATCAAATTGGTTTTATTCTGCAAGACTTAACTTTAGAACTCAGTTAACAAATGGATATAACTATCCAAATAAAGATGAGCCTATTTCTAGATTACTCGCACCAGGGTATTTATTTTTAGGTTGTGGTATGGAATATGGGAAGAATATAGATAAGTTCTCTTTTTACTTCTCCCCGTTAACACTAAAAGCGACGTTTGTTTTGGATGAAGACCTTGCCAACGCAGGTTCTTTTGGAGTTCGTCCAGCAGTTTTAGACACAGATGGAAATGTTATTATTCCAGGAGAACGATTCAGAGAAGAACTTGGTATTTTAGTTACTAATAGTTACGAAATGGAATTAGCAGAAAATATTAATGTAAAAAATCAAGTCAGTCTCTATTCAGATTACATTAATAACTTCGGAAATCTAGATTTGGATTGGAGGATAGATTTTGATTTTAAGGTAAATTCTTTTGTAAGGGCTACTTTGGGTTCTCATTTACGTTATGACGATGATGTAAAAACACGAACACCAACAAGCATTGAAGGCGAGTTTGACGAGGCAGGGGCCAAAGTGCAGTGGAAGCAATTTCTAGGAGTTGGTTTTGCTGTAGATTTCTAAAAATATAATTTAACATTAATTTAAAAATTTGTTAACTTTTTTATGTTGATAAATTATTAAAACAATAAATATCAGTATTTTAACGTGTTTCACGTGTAAACTTTATGATTTTTATTATGTTTTAAATTGTACATTTATAGCTTATTTACGTACTTTTAATTAATCTATTAAACTTAAAACTCCCTTTTACTAATGGATACAAAACTTGCCCAAAAATCTTCCAAAACTTACACTTCAGAAGACGCCTTTAATGCTTCTCTGAAATACTTCAAAAATGATGATCTAGCCGCTCGTGTATGGTTAAACAAATATGCCCTTAAAGATTCTGAGGGAAATATTTATGAGTTAACTCCTAATGATATGCATAAGCGAATTGCTAAGGAAATTGCTAGAGTTGAAACTAAGTACACAAATCCGTTATCAGAAGAAGAAATTTTTAATCTAATTAAAGATTTTAAATATATTGTTCCTCAAGGAAGCCCAATGGCAGGAATTGGGAATCCGTTTCAAATAGGTTCATTATCAAATTGTTTTGTGATTGGTAACTCTGGAGAATCTGATTCTTATGGAGGTATTATGAAAATAGACCAAGAGCAAGTGCAACTTATGAAACGCAGGGGAGGTGTAGGTCATGATTTATCACATGTGCGTCCAAAGGGTTCTTCTGTAAAAAATTCGGCATTAACATCTACAGGACTTGTACCTTTTATGGAACGTTATTCTAATTCTACAAGAGAGGTTGCTCAAGATGGAAGAAGAGGAGCACTAATGCTTTCAGTGTCCATTAATCATCCAGATGTAGAAGATTTTATTAATGCCAAATTAGAGCAAGGAAAAGTGACAGGTGCCAATGTATCGGTTAGAATTGATGATAATTTTATGAAGGCTGTTAAAGACGGTTCTAATTACACTCAAAAATATCCAATATTCAGTGATAACCCTAAAGTGTCTAATTCCATTGATGCGAATGCCTTATGGAAAAAAATTGTACATAATGCTTGGAAATCTGCTGAACCAGGAATTTTATTTTGGGATACTATTATAAATGAATCGGTGCCAGATTGTTATGCGGATTTAGGATATAAAACCGTGTCTACAAATCCATGTGGCGAAATTCCATTATGCCCATACGATTCGTGCAGATTGCTAGCGATTAATTTATTTTCTTATGTAGATAATCCGTTTACGCCAAAAGCAAAATTCAATTTCGATTTGTTCAAAAAACATGTAGCTGTGGCGCAACGTATTATGGACGATATTATCGATTTAGAACTTGAAAAGATTGATAAAATATTAAAGAAAATTGACGAAGATCCGGAGGTAGATGAAGTGAAATTAACCGAGCGTAATTTATGGTGTAACATAAAGCAAAAAGCTCAAGAAGGAAGGCGAACAGGTGTTGGAATAACTGCAGAAGGAGATATGTTGGCGGCTTTAGGTATCCAATATGGTAGTGAAGCAGGTAATGCGTTTTCTTTAGAAGTTCATAAAACAATTGCCATTGAAGCATATCGATCTTCGGTACATTTAGCTAAAGAGCGTGGTGCGTTTTCAATTTTCAATGCGGAACGTGAAAAGAACAATCCGTTTATCCAAAGGATAAAAGAAGCGGATAGTCAATTATATTATGAAATGCTAGAATATGGTAGACGTAATATAGCCTTATTAACAATAGCCCCTACAGGAACGACCAGTTTAATGACGCAAACTACATCTGGTATTGAACCTGTATTTATGCCTGTTTACAAGCGAAGAAGAAAAATAAACCCGAATGATAATGATGTGCGTGTAGATTTTGTTGATGAACTTGGGGATTCATGGGAAGAGTATGTTGTGTTTCATCATCGTTTTAAACAATGGATGGAAGTAAATGGTATTGATAGCTCAAAAAACTTTTCACAAGCGGAGATTGACGAATTGATTAAAGAGTCGCCGTATTATAAAGCAACCTCAAACGATGTGGATTGGTTGAGTAAAGTATGTATGCAAGGTGCTATTCAAAAGTGGGTAGATCATTCAATCAGTGTAACTATTAATTTACCGAATGATGTTACAGAAGATTTGGTTGGCGATTTATATATGAAAGCATGGGAAGTAGGCTGTAAAGGAGTTACAGTATATAGAGATGGTTCGCGTTCTGGTGTTTTAATTGCCAATGACGATAAAAAGGAAGATACAGACAATGGAAAGCTAACAGCCTTTCCGAAAAAGCGTCCACAAGTTTTGGAAGCTCATGTGGTTCGTTTTCAAAATAATAAAGAAAAATGGATTGCGTTTATTGGTCTAATCGATGATAAGCCATATGAGGTTTTTACTGGTTTAGCTGATGATGAAGATGGGATTTTGATCCCACGTTGGGTAAATAACGGGTTAATCATAAAAAACAGAAATGAAGATGGTAGCTCTCGTTACGATTTTCAATACAAGAACACAAGAGGTTATAAAACCACCATTGAAGGCTTATCGCATAAGTTTAATCCAGAGTTTTGGAATTACGCTAAATTATTTTCAAGTACGTTGCGCCACGGCATGCCAATTGATAAAATTGTAGACCTAATAAACAGTTTACAGTTAGATAGCGAATCTATTAATACATGGAAAAATGGAGTGGTTAGAGCTTTAAAACGTTATGTAGCTGATGGTACGAAAGCCAAAGGACAAGCGTGTGATAATTGTAAATCTGAAAATTTAATCTATCAAGAAGGATGTTTAACCTGCAAAGATTGTGGTTCTTCTAAGTGCGGTTAATATTAAATTTATATAAATAAAAGAGGAAGTCGTTTGGCTTCCTTTTTTAGTTTAATGATTTTTAAACAAACTCTTTTAAGAGAATAACGAAAGGGATTGAAAAAACAGCATCAATAACAAACACTAAAGAAAATAACTTTAAGTAGAAATACCCAAGTTTTTATAAAAAGTAAGTTTTCGTTTTGCATGAGTTTCATTTAAAAAATGCCACAAAGAAAAAATAAGTAAGAGTTTAACGATGAGTATAGTAATAATTTCAATTTTTATAAATGAAAGCAGTGTGTTTATGGCTAAAGACCAAATAATAAAGGGTCTGTAAAAAACTAATATAGAAAACAATTGTTGCATCAGTATTTATGATAACGCCATTTGGGTGATAATATTTTTAGAAATGAATTATTACAAGTGTTTGTAGTCATTGAAAATTCATAAATTATCGTATTTTTGGTTTCCAATTAATAAAGGCAGATGTTAGAGAAATTACAAATAGTAAAACAGCGTTTTGATGAGGTTAGTGATTTAATTATTCAACCCGATATCATTACAGACCAGAAACGTTATGTTGATCTAAATAGAGAGTATAAAGACTTGCGAATTCTTATGGATAAGCGAGAAATTTATTTAGAACTTACTAATAATTTAGCTGAAGCTGAAGAAATAATATCAGACGGTAGTGATGCAGAAATGGTCGAAATGGCTAAAATGCAATATGATGAAGCTAAAGAAAGTATTCCCAGATTAGAAGAAGAGATAAAAGTGCTTTTAATTCCTAAAGATCCTACAGATTCTAAAAATGCAGTAGTAGAATTAAGAGCTGGAACTGGTGGAGACGAAGCCAGTATTTTTGCAGGCGATTTGTTTAGAATGTACACTAAATACTGTGAAGGAAGAGGCTGGAAAGTAGATACGGTCGATTTTAGTGAAGGGACTAATGGTGGTTTTAAAGAAATTCAGTTTGAAGTTACTGGTAATGATGTTTACGGAACGTTAAAGTTTGAAGCAGGTGTACATCGTGTACAACGTGTGCCTCAAACAGAAACTCAAGGTCGTGTGCATACCAGTGCAGCAACAGTAATGGTATTTCCTGAGGCTGAAGAGTTTGATGTGGAAATAAATCCTAAAGAGGTAAGAATCGATTTTTTCTGTTCGTCAGGTCCAGGAGGTCAATCTGTAAATACAACGTATTCAGCTGTGCGTTTAACACATATTCCAACAGGATTGGTGGCACAATGTCAAGATCAAAAATCGCAGCATAAAAATAAAGAGAAAGCGTTTAAAGTTTTACGTTCACGTTTATACGATTTAGAGTTAGCTAAGAAGTTAGAAGAAGATGCTGCTTTGCGCGGTACCATGGTAACCAGTGGAGACAGGAGTGCTAAAATTAGAACGTATAATTATTCGCAAGGACGAGTTACGGATCATAGAATTGGATTAACACTTTACGACTTGTCTAACATTGTAAATGGTGATATTCAAAAAATCATAGATGAGTTACAATTAGCGGATAATACTGAAAAGTTGAAGGCTGGAAGTGATCAAATTTAAAATAAGCTAGGTGACAACGAGCCAATTAGTTCAGCAAATTAGAACGAAGAAATCCTTTTTATGTATAGGATTAGATGTGGATATAAATAAAATTCCTGAACATCTTTTAAAAGAAAACGATCCCATTTTCGCTTTTAATAAAGCTATAATTGATGCAACGCATCATTTATGTGTAGCCTACAAGCCTAATACAGCATTTTATGAAGCATACGGCATAAAGGGTTGGCGAGCTTTGGAAAAAACAATCCATTACTTAAACGAGAAGCATCCAGAAATTTTTACTATTGCTGATGCAAAACGTGGGGATATTGGTAATACAAGTACCATGTACGCTAAAGCATTCTTTGAAGATTTAGCATTCGATTCTGTAACAGTTGCACCATATATGGGTAAAGATTCCATAGAACCATTTTTAGCTTTTGAAGATAAGCACACTATTCTTTTAGCGTTAACTTCTAATCAAGGAGCATTTGATTTTCAAACAAAAACGGTAGATGGGAAGGAACTTTATAAGCAAGTATTAGAAACCTCAAAAACTTGGAAGAACACTGAGAATTTAATGTATGTTGTTGGTGCTACAAAAGCGGAGTATTTAGCAGACATTAGAAAAATTATTCCAGACAGTTTCTTGCTAGTTCCTGGTGTTGGTGCTCAAGGCGGAAATTTACAAGAGGTATGTAAATATGGAATGAACGATTGTGTTGGATTATTGATTAATTCTTCAAGAGGTATTATTTATGCATCAAATCAGACTGATTTTGCTGAAGCTGCAGCTAAAAAATCTGAGGAACTCCAAAAAGAGATGGAAGCTATTTTGAGTTAATTGTAATTCTCAATAACATGCAAAACTTCAAAGACCAACTTAATCGAATTATTTATCTAAAAGAAACTCCAACACGCATTATTTCATTAGTGCCTAGTCAAACTGAATTATTATGTGATTTAGGTTTGGAATCTTATTTAGTTGGCGTAACCAAATTCTGTGTGCATCCGCATCATATTAAAACCAATGTTCCAATGGTTGGTGGTACAAAACAGATTCATCTTGATAAAATAACAGCCCTTCAACCAGATATCATTCTTTGCAATAAAGAAGAAAACACCAAAGAAATTGTTGAAGTTTGTGAATCAATTTGTAATGTTCATGTTTCGGATATTTATAATATCAACGATAGTTTAGAATTAATTGAGCAATATGGATACATCTTTAATCGAAAAAAAGAGGCTTCAGCACTATTAGATGAAATTAAAAAGGAGCTTAGTGGTTTTGAAGAGTTTATTCAAAGTAAGCCAACTTTAAAAGTCGTTTATTTTATCTGGAAAAACCCATGGATGATTGCTGGGAATAATACGTTTATTAATTATTTGTTGAAGATAAATAAGTTTGAAAACAGCTATTCAAAAAAAGAACGTTATTCAGAAATTGAAATTTCTAAATCTTCTACAAATAAAAATATAGAGGTTGTTTTACTGTCATCAGAACCCTTTCCTTTTAAAGAAGTCCATAAAAAGGAGTTACAAGACTTTTACCCCAATGCAACTATTGTATTAGTTGATGGAGAGATGTTTTCTTGGTATGGTTCGAGACTTACAAAGGTGTTTGCTTATTTTAAAACGCTCCGTTTAAATCTTCAGAACAATGAATTTTAGTAGTATCGTCTACAAAATTTGCTATTCTTTTTTCTACTTCTTTCAAGCTTATTGATTTACCAAGGTTGGGTTTAATTTTACCAACTCTACAAAATTGTTTGTTCATAACGTTCTTTCTTATATTTAAAATACGTGCAAACCTCTCATTTAGATGTGATTGAAGACAAAAATAATTATTAAGTAAATTCAAACAGCAGATTGATACGATTCTCTTTGAAGGTATTTCAACCTATTTAGTTTGTTGAGTAGCTTGATGGCTTTGCATTCTGAAATATCACTTAACGCCGAATCTGTTTGTCTAAAATTATAAGCTTGCTTTATAAGCCTCTTGTATTTTGAGTTGAGTTTATCTTGGTGAGTCTTTATTTTTTCAATTCGGTTCATCTTATTTGTAAAGAACTAGTACTTAAATATGCATTTTTTTATTGAAGAAGAGAAAGTTATAGAGTTGTTTTTTGTTAAAAATCAATTTAAAAACCTCATTTAGAATATGTTATGTTTAAATACGTGCTAAAAAAAGAATATATACTACACCCATAGTTACTTATGATGGATGATAAAAAAAACCGAACAATAAATATTCGGTTTTAAATCTTATATTTTTTTAAATTTAATCTTGAAGCGCAAAAACCTTTCTTAGTAAATCTGTACTTCTAGAAGCTGTTTTTGTTCTAATGTCTTTTTCTTCAACAGCAATCATAGTGTAAACTCCTTTTAACGCTTCGCCGGTTACATAATCTGTTAAGTCTGGGTTTACATCATTTGTAAATGGAATACTATTGTATTTATTTATTAAATTATTCCAAATATCATCTGCACCTACTTTACTAAATGAACTTTTTATAACAGGGTTAAATTTAGCATAAAGCGCTGTTTGTGTTTTAGAAGTCAAATATTGTGTTGCCGCATCATTATGCCCTAATAAAATGTTTTTCGCATCGTCAAACGTAATGCCCTTAACTGCATCAATAAAAATAGGAGTAGCTTCTTTTACAGCATCTTCAGCAGCTCTATTAAGTACTTTTAAGCCTTCATCAGCCAAATTACTAAGTCCGATATCTCTTAATGCTTTATCAACTTTACCAAGTTCTTCAGGTAATAATATCTTAACTAAGTCATTTTTAAAGAAACCGTCTTTTTGGGTAAGTTTGGTAACTTGTTTGTCAATACCAAAGTCTAAAGCTTGCCTTAAACCTGAGGCTATTTCTGTGTTACCAAGTACTCCTCCCTGAGGTATTTGATTCACTACTTGCTGCAATTCAGCACATGAAGACAGATTAAATATTAAAAGAAAAGCTATAAATTTACGCATCATGATTTTGGATTTTATTTGTAAACAAATATAAATTTTAGTTATTAAAAATTTTGGGTTAAGAAAAAATAACTGTTTTATTATTAAAAACCATTACTTTTCTATCTGCGTGTAGCTTAACGGCATTTGCTAAAACAATTTTTTCTAAATCGCGTCCTTTTGCAATTAAATTACTAATGGCATGAGCATGCGTGACTCTAGTTACGTCTTGTTCTATTATTGGTCCTGCATCAAGCTCTTCAGTAACATAATGGCTAGTGGCTCCAATAATTTTCACACCTCTCTTATAAGCAGAATGGTAAGGTTTAGCACCTACAAACGCAGGTAAAAAGGAGTGGTGAATATTAATTATTTTGTTTGGGTACTTATTTATTAGTTTTCCTGATATAATTTGCATGTATCTAGCCAAAACTATAAAATCAATGTTATGTTCTTTTAGTAACTGTAATTGCTGGTCTTCTGCGTCTTGTTTAGAATCTTTAGTCACTGGTATATAATAAAAAGGTATTTTAAAATTATCAGCAATTGGTTTTAAATCATTATGATTACTTATAATGAACGGAATTTCTAAATTAAGTTCTCCAGAATTATAACGCCCTAATAAATCATATAAACAATGATCATATTTAGATATGAATAATGCCATTTTGGGCTTTTTTTCAGATGAGTAAATACGCCATTTCATTTCAAATTTGTTGGCCAAATCACTTTCAAAGACAGATTTAAAATTACTAGTAGAAAAGTTGTCTGATATAAACTCACTTTCCAAACGCATAAAAAATATATCTTGTTCTCTATCTACATGCTGATCTATATAAATAATATTACCTCCGTTTTCCGCAATAAAATTGGTCACCGATGCAATAATATTGGGTCTGTCTTTGCAGTGAATTAAAATCGTAATCTTATTCATTAGTAGTTTTTATTAAGAGCTAAATTTAGTTTAAAAATGATTCAAGAAGGAGTCTTGATATAAATTTTATATAATCTTTTGCAAATACCTTATTTTTTTGAATATTTCGTAAATTGCGATACTTAAATTCAATAATCTTTACGAATGAACCAACAAGCGCCGTATAAGCCAAAACATAAAGTCAGAATTGTAACTGCAGCATCACTTTTTGATGGACATGATGCTTCTATAAATATCATGCGACGCATTATTCAGGCTACCGGAGTAGAAGTTATTCATTTGGGTCATGATAGAAGTGTTGAAGAAGTTGTAAATACAGCAATTCAAGAAGATGTGAATGCCATTTGTTTAACATCGTATCAAGGCGGGCACAATGAATATTTTAAGTTTATGTATGATCTCTTAAAGGAAAGAGGCTCTGAGCATATTAAGATTTTCGGCGGCGGTGGCGGTGTAATATTACCTTCGGAAATAAAAGATTTGATGGATTATGGAATTACTCGAATCTATTCACCAGATGATGGTCGTGAAATGGGTTTACAAGGCATGATAAATGACCTGGTTAAACAGTCTGATTTTGCTATTGGAAATATATTGGATATTGAAGTAGATGACCTTAAGAATAAAACTTCAAAAACTATTGCAAGAGTAATTTCGTCTGCTGAAAACTTTCCAGAAACAGCAAAGAATACGATAGATAAAATTCACTCAAAGAATAAAAACTCACAAACTCCAGTATTAGGAATCACTGGCACTGGTGGAGCAGGTAAATCTAGTTTAGTTGACGAATTAGTTAGGCGATTTTTATTCGATTTCCCTAAGAAAACTGTTGGGATTATTTCGGTTGATCCTTCTAAAAGAAAAACGGGTGGCGCTTTATTAGGTGATAGAATTAGAATGAATTCTATCAATAATTCAAGGGTCTATATGCGAAGTTTAGCAACACGCCAATCTAATTTGGCCTTATCGAAGCATGTAAATGAAGCCGTTGAAGTTTTAAAAGCAGCTGAATACGATTTGATTATTTTAGAAACTTCAGGGATCGGACAAAGTGATACCGAAATTATAGAACATTCAGATGTATCTCTTTATGTAATGACTCCAGAGTTTGGTGCGGCAACTCAATTAGAAAAAATCGACATGCTCGATTTTGCAGATTTGGTAGCTATTAATAAGTTTGATAAACGAGGTTCATTGGATGCCTTGCGTGATGTGAAAAAACAATACATGCGCAACAATAATCTTTGGGATGTACACCAAGATGATTTACCAGTTTTTGGAACTATAGCATCTCAGTTTAACGATCCAGGAATGAACACGCTTTATAAAGCGATAATGGATAAATTGGTTGAAAAAATAGATTCAGATTTAAAATCAACGTTCACCATTTCGAATGAAATGAGTGAAAAGATTTTTGTTATTCCGCCGTCTAGAACACGTTATTTGTCTGAAATAGCTGAAAGTAATAGAGCATATGATAAAAAGGCTGATGAACAAGTTGAAGTCACTCAAAAGCTTTATGGAATATATAAAACATTAGAATCGGTTATTGATAATTTACCAAAACTAGATAAATCAGGAATTGATTCTGAATCAGTTGAGTCTTTTAAAAATAAAGATTTCATTAGACTTTTAGTGGCAGAATTTGATAGAGTTAAGCTTGGCCTAGACCCATATAATTGGGAGATAATTCTAGGTTGGAGTGAAAAAGTAGATAAGTACAAGAACCCTATTTATTCCTTCAAGGTTAGAGATAAAGAAATTAAAATAGAAACCCATACTGAATCCTTATCACATACTCAGATTCCTAAAGTGGCACTTCCAAAATATCAAGCTTGGGGAGATGTTTTAAGATGGTGTTTACAAGAAAATGTTCCTGGAGAGTTTCCTTATACATCTGGATTATATCCATTTAAAAGAACAGGTGAAGACCCTGCACGTATGTTTGCAGGCGAAGGTGGACCAGAACGTACAAATAAACGATTTCATTATGTTAGTGCCGGTTTGCCAGCAAAACGTTTATCTACTGCTTTTGATAGTGTAACACTATACGGTAACGACCCTGATTATCGTCCAGATATTTATGGGAAAATTGGAAATGCAGGGGTGTCTATTTGTTGTCTAGATGATGCTAAAAAGCTCTATTCAGGTTTTAATTTAGCAGATGTAATGACCTCTGTAAGTATGACTATTAATGGACCAGCTCCAATGTTACTTGGGTTTTTTATGAATGCGGCCATCGATCAACAATGTGAAATTTATATTAAAGAAAATAGTTTAGAAAAAGAGGTTGAAGCTAAAATAACCAAGATTTATACAGGTAAAGAACGTCCTAAATACAATGGTAATTTACCAGAGGGAAATAATGGTTTAGGCTTAATGCTCTTGGGAGTAACAGGAGACCAAGTATTGACTGAAGCTATATATTTAGAAATTAAAAAGAACACAATTGCACAAGTTAGAGGAACGGTTCAAGCAGATATTTTAAAAGAAGACCAAGCACAAAATACCTGTATTTTTTCTACGGAATTTGCTTTACGTTTAATGGGCGATGTTCAAGAATATTTTATAGAAAATAATGTGCGTAATTTTTATTCAGTGTCTATTTCTGGTTATCATATAGCAGAAGCTGGAGCAAACCCTATTACACAAATAGCCTTGACATTGTCAAATGGTTTCACTTACGTGGAATATTATTTGAGTAGAGGTATGGATATCAATAAATTCGGACCAAACTTATCTTTCTTTTTCTCAAATGGTATCGATCCGGAATATGCAGTTATTGGTCGTGTAGCGCGAAAAATTTGGGCAAAAGCATTAAAACATAAATATGGTGCTAATGCGCGAGCACAAATGCTTAAATACCATATTCAAACCTCGGGTAGAAGTTTGCATGCTCAAGAAATAGATTTTAATGATATTCGAACGACACTTCAGGCATTATATGCTATTTATGATAACTGTAACTCATTACACACTAATGCTTATGATGAAGCAATAACTACGCCTACTGAGGAATCTGTAAGACGTGCCATGGCCATTCAGCTTATAATAAATAAAGAATTAGGTTTGGCTAAAAATGAAAACCCAATTCAAGGCTCATTCATTATTGAAGAATTAACAGATTTAGTAGAAGCCGCTGTTTTATTAGAATTTGATAGAATTACAGAACGAGGAGGTGTTTTAGGTGCTATGGAAACCATGTATCAGCGTTCTAAAATTCAAGAAGAGAGTTTGTATTATGAAACATTAAAGCATAATGGAGAATTCCCTATTATAGGCGTGAATACATTTTTAAGTAGTAAAGGGTCACCTACAGTTTTACCTGCGGAAGTTATTAGAGCTACCGAAGAAGAAAAAGAATTTCAAATTAAGACTTTAGAAAATCTTCATAAATCAAATGATATTGAAGCACTACTCAAAGATCTTAAGGATAGAGCAGTTAGCAATGAAAATATTTTCGAATCATTAATGGAGGTTTGTAAAGTTTGTTCATTAGGGCAAATTACAAATGCGTTGTTCGAAGTAGGAGGACAGTATAGAAGAAACATGTAAGCAGAGAACCTCTTTTTCTTTTTCAGAAAAAGCGTGTGAATCGCTTATCCAAGGCTCTAAATCGGAATCTTTATGGACTGTTTTTCTGTATAGCTTTAATTTAAAGTCCCTTGAGATTACTTTGCTTAATTTGTTAAGCACCTATTTTTAAGTTTATTTTGATACACTTGCGAGTGGTAGCCCCATAATATGGTATCCATGTATTGCAAGAAGGTTGGGTTGAAAAAAAATTACTAAAATATCTAGTTTAAAAAGTATTATAAAGTCAGCATCCAGGAGCTCTGAAGCTTTTTGAATTTTTTCAATTCACTTCTTAGAATTGGTAAAAAATCTTTTCCATTGCTATTTGAGCGTTCTAATCTATAAGAGTTTTTGTAGAGCTTATTCGTTAGTCGCTTGAGAGAATCAATATGTTTATGCTTTTTTTCTGAGTAACGCTCCAGTTCAGCATTCATAATTTCAGGAACTAACGATACAGATTGCTGAATAATATCTCCAGAAAAATAAATATCATTATCCTCAGAACCATCTAATTTTAAATTAGATAAGTCGTTATTTAAGTACGTAGATATGTTTTGAGATAAGGCAAAAATCTCTAATGCCTTTTGATAAACCGGTAATTCCGATAGATTTAGTGGGGTATTATGTAACATGTTCTATTTCTTTCAGCAAGTTTATCAAAATTACTCACAACAAATGAGATTTAACTTTAGATTTTAAAGTAAAAACGTATATTTGCCTTAAAATTTAATTATTTTTAGTTAATTCTCCTTTAAATGAATTTAGATTCGATTAATAGTAAAATTTTAGAGTGTTTACAGAAAAATGCAAGACTATCTAATGCAGAAATTGGTAGGCGAGTAGGGATAAGTTCACCAGCCGTTTCGGAACGTATTAAAAAGATGGAAGATCTTGGCATTATAGAAGGCTACAAAACTATTGTGTCGCCTTTTGAAATCGGTTATCAACTAAAAGCAATAATAACTTTAAGAGCCTTCATGGGAAAACTAAAACCCTTTTTAGATAAGGTAAAAACCTATGATGAGGTAATTAATTGTTACAGAATTACTGGTGATGAAAATATCGTTATGGAAGTAGTTTTAAAAAATCAAAATCATCTTGAAGCTTTCATAGATCAATTAATTAGTTATGGAGAATCAAAAACACAAATTGTTTTATCGAGAGTTGTAAAACAGAAAGAGGTTGTTCCAATAAAATAATAGTGTGTTTAATTAATTTGCCAAAGCGAATTTTTTCTATTCTTATCTGCATAATACAAAATGATACTATTTCTATGTGGTTCTTTTAAATGTGCCTCTCGCCATAACCATGGTTTATCTTTAGCTAATTGATTAAATTTAATACCTTTTTCCTGAAGTTTAGAAACCCATTCATTCGGTGTTCTTATTCAAAATAAATAGTGACACCAGCACCGTTTGGTAATTCATCTACTTTATGAATTGAAAATGTAGCATCTCCATTAGGCCATTCAAAACCTTGCATAATTTGGGATTACATCTACATTAATATGCAATCCCAAGGATTTATAAAACTCAACAGATTTTTCAAGATTAAAAGATGGAATAGTGATTTGGTTTAAATTCATTACTAGACATTTAATATTCTTTTTCTGTATTTAAAGCTAGTTCAATTATTCTAATCTAATTGCTTTCTTAAACTTAAATGGCTTTTTAAAATAAGTAATAAAAGCACACAGAAACCACCTATAACTGTTATCATATACCAAGTATTATTAAATCCCCAGCCATCAACCATTTGCATACCAGCCTTGTGTCCAAATATGTGAGCCATAGAAAAAGCGATAGAATACAATGCCATATATTCACCTTGGTTTCCTTTTTTAGCGCGTTCCATAGCAAATGCATTTGAAAACGGAAAGGCTATCATTTCTCCAATAGTCATTAAAAACATACCAATAATCAATATTCCAGACCAAGTTGTAATATTTAAAATGATAAAACTTGATGCGGTTAATACAGCACCAAATATCATGAGGTCTGTTTTAGAAAATCTACTATTTTCCAACCATTTAATTAGAGGCATTTCTAACAAGAAAATGAAAAATCCATTGGCACCTAATAATAATCCTATTTCTATCTCTGTTAACACATGCACTTCTCTGTAATATATTGGCAATGTAGAAAAGTATTGTAAAAAGATAATTCCGAATAAAAACATGGCAATCAAAAAGATTGTAAATGCTTTGTCTTTGTAAGCCGAATCAGGATTAGTCAAAATAATATCATCCAATACTATCGATTTTTTTGGGTTTAAAACCATAATCAAAACTATTGTCGCAAGTATACATGTAATACCATCTAACCAAAATAAACCGGTATAACCTAAAGTTGTAATAATTATTCCACCAACAGCTGGACCTGCTGAAAATCCTAAATTTATAGCTAATCTAATAAGTGTTACGCTACGTGTTTTGTTTTCTGGTTTGCTATAAGTACTTAATGCTACAAACATTGCAGGACGAAACATATCGGCAACAAGCATCACCAAAAAAATGCCTAAACACAAAGCATAAAATGTATTAAAAAATTGTAAGCCTATAAATAATATACCGGTACTTAAAAGGCTTCTTACCATTACTTTGTAATAACCTATACTGTCTGTTAATTTTCCACCAAGCCAAGAACCAACTACGGATCCCAACCCGAAACATACCATCAAGGTACCTACATTACTCAACGAAAACTCCAAGTCTTCAGTAAGATATAAAGATAAGAAAGGAATAACCATGGTTCCTGCTCTATTTATAAGTGTAATTAAAGCAAGCCACCATACTTCTTTAGAAAGTCCTTTAAAAGTGTTTAAGTAATTGTTAAATAGTGTTTTCATGTGGTTTCGTTTTATTTTTTTAAATGTCACATGTTGCATTCATATAGTATTTTAGTTGGTAATAAATGTTTACTTTATGAATGGTTCATTAGTTCTAATTATTCACGTTTTAATTTTTATTAGAAGCGGTTATTTGACTAAAAATAAAAAGTCCGACTGTGAAGTCGGACTTTTTATATACTGTAATATTTTATATAAACATCACCAAAATATATAACGAGCCCAACTTCCTGTTTTATAACAAGAGTTAAATGGCTTTTTATAAATAGTGACACTATTATGCATTTTTACTTCTTTTCAAGTTCAAATCTATGTAAAATAAATTTAACTTGTATTTTTACAGTAATAATTTTTAAAATGAAGAAAATAGTTTTAGTAATAAGTTTAGGATTTTTGCTAATGTCCTGCGGTAGTAGCTTTCAGAGTTTTTACAATAACCATAAGGCAGATATGGGTGCGACATCATTTCAAGTGCCCAATTTTATGAAAGCCGTTTTAAGCAATATTTCGCCAGAAGTAAAACATGCTATTGGTAATATTTCAGATTTTAAATATTTAAAATTTGATAAAGTAGATGCCTTAAGACGTCAAAATCTTATTGCTGAAATGAGCGCCATAACTAAGAGTGGGTTTACAGATATATTTAGAAAAAATGAAGCGGACAATACACGTATTATATCAGTACGAGAATTAGGAGCAGTAGTAACCGATGTGATAATTTTTAATAGTGCAGAAACTGAAACTACTGCCTATTATCTACAAGGGAATTTTGACCCTGATAAAATTAAATCATTTACAGATGAAACTACGTTTAATAACTTTTCTAATGATTTAATACAATCTTATCAAACTAATATAACGCCTTCATTTAATCCTCAAAACTAATGAGAAACCTATTTGTTTTATGTGCTCTTTTAATATTGTTATTGAGTTGTTCTAAAAAAAAACGGGCTATTAAAGGTGATACTGAATTTCAAAGAGAGCTTAATGCAGATTATAGAGATGCCACTAAATCCCCTTTAAAAAATAGGGATAGGAAAAACTTTGAAGGCTTAGATTTTTTTAAGTTTGATTCTACTTTTATAGTGAAAGCGAATTTTAAAAGGACTCCGAATGAGAAGACTTTTAAAATGAAAACCACAACAGACCGAGAACCTATTTATGTAAAATACGGTGAATTAACTTTTAATTTAAAGGGTGAATTATTTAAATTGAATATTTACCAAAATCAGGATTTAATAGAAAAAGAAGGTTTTGAAAACTATTTGTTTTTACCTTTTTTAGATGAAACTAATGGACTAGAAAGTTATGGTGGCGGACGCTACGTTGATGTAAGAATCCCGGAAAGTGATACTATGGAAATTGATTTTAATACAGCCTATAATCCTTACTGTGCCTATAATGATAAATATTCTTGCCCAATTGTACCTAGAAAAAATTATTTAAAAACTAGAATTGAAGCTGGTGTTAAGGCTTTTGGAGAACATTAGAAAGGCATGGACTAATTATCTTTATATATTATTCAAAGCATGATGTATGTTAGCTTTTAAATGAAAAATAAAAAATAGATTTGTTTTAGTTTAAAAAGAACATATTATGAGTCATACTAAAGCATGCATTGTTTGTAAAAAAACATCATTTGAAACAGCCGTAACCAAATTTTATCATAAGGATAGCGAATTCTATATCTGTTCTCAGCACGTCCCTATTTTAATTCATAAACCAGAAGAGTTGATTGGTTTATTAGATGGTCCAGATAAATTGCAAGGGGGATAAGTATTATTTTAAAAAAAAGATTCTAATTCTCAGCGATTTTATCGAGCTCGTTTAATGGTTAGTATAAAAATAGTGGCGGTTTTGTCAGCGAGGAATTTTCAACGGAAATTCAGAAGCTGGCAAAATGCAACAGCTTTTAGTTAAGGAGTAATTTAGTGATTTTTTTATTTGGTGTTGGCATTTCGTCATTTATTTGACTTCTGGTTTTAGATTTTCAAAACTTCTTATTTAGCTAAATGTCCCCGTACTTAATAAATAAACCATTAAAATTGTACCAATAGTAAGTCCAATGTAAAAAGTTTGTATTAGCTGTTTTTTATTTTTTTGACAAAACAATCTTAAATTATTCATAGTTCTATATTTTTTATTTTCAGTTCAGAGTGCGTTCCGCAATGAGTCCCAAAACTAGTGCTGATACGACAACGTTTTAATGTTTTATATCAGATGTTAAACGAAGTTAGTTGAAAATTTCTACAAAGTCAAGTGATTATTTCACCAAGTACATCCCAGCAAAAACAGCTAAAAATCCAATTACAAAACTTGCAATGGTATATACCGCAAAACTTGTAAAATCACCAGATTTTAAAAACAGATGATTTTCGTAAGCAAATGTAGAAAAGGTTGTAAAGCCACCGCAAAAACCAGTAGCTAAAAGCAAGGTTTGATTTTGAGAGAGGGTATCATTTTTAGCAGCTAAACCGAGTATAATACCAATAAGTAAACTTCCTAAAATATTGGCAGCAAATGTACCGTAAGGAATACCTGTTTCTGCACTGTTTAAATATTTTCCAATAGCATAGCGTAAAACACTACCAAAACCACCGCCAACAAAAACCAATAGAAGTTGTTTCATTATTTTACGGCAATATATATTTCGGTAATCCAATTGGCAGGATTTGGTGTATTCATAGGATCTGTTTGATATACTTCAAGAGCTGATGAATTATATAACTCTTCTAAATTAGTGTCTTTTATGTATTTTGATGCTATTTCCCAAGCTTCTTTCAAATTACTATAATCACCTTTTAAAGTAGTTTTAATAGCTTTAAATGGTTTTAATTGCCCTGTTAAAATATCAGGCTCAGAAGAAATTACTTTTTCAGTTGTAGGTACACAGAATGAAAACATTACTGTGTTATTCTCTTCATCCCATTTATGGTAATTTATAAAAGGAGCTCCCGCCATTTTAATATTATTGTTCTTGGCATACATACCAACTTTAGACATCATTTCTTGCATTTTATTTGTCAAATCAGATATTTTACAAGACGTTGTATTATAAATATAGTAGCCACCACCGTGCTGTCTAATACCATTTACGGTTATACTATACTTCTTCATGCTTTCAACAACAATACTATCTAATTTTTCTAAACTGCGCTCATAATGCGGTGCAATTTGTTTTTCCATGCCTCCCATTACAGTAGTATAAGCTTTAAAACCAAAAGGTAAATCTTTGCCAGAAATAGTCCACGTGGCATCTGTTGAGCCCTCTTTATTTTGTTTAAAAATCCATGTAATATCTGAAGTTAACTCTGTGAATTGCATTTGCTGTTGTATAGATTTGTTTGGCACAGCTTCAATAGTTTTCATAGTACCTATACCATCTTTATCTTCCCAAGAATACGAGCCATCAACACCTTTTGTTTGTTCTGAAAGTGTAATTTTCATGTCAGGGTCTGCTTCTGCCCAAGAGGACCAAGCTTCCCAATTTTTAAAATCTATAACATTATCATAAAGCACTGCAGCAGGTGTATTTATTGTCCTTGTTCTACTAACTTCAAATTCGTTAGGCTGAATAGCAATATAAATAGACATTCCAATAATAACAATAAGTAATAAGAATGAAATGTATTTGAGAGCTTTCATTTTTTTATTTTGAAATTATACATATCAAAGATAATCATTTTTAATTTTCGATTAATAAATTATTACATTTGTTGTGTTCAGATTCAATTATCGATAGATAAAAGTTTGTTTTGTAATAAAATCAATAATCGTAAGGTTCTTTTTACCATTTTTTTGTTCAATAATTTAAATATAATTTAATACAATGAAATTTACATCAATTTTAAATTTAATGTTAATTACCACTATGTTATTATCGTGTGGTAATGAGAAGTCCGAGAATAATAATGATGATATGGCATCAAATGAAACCATTTCATTTAATTATAATTTAGAGCAATTTGCTGATATCAAAGTATTAAGATATCAAATACCTGGTTGGGAAAAACTTACTTTAAAAGAACAAAAGCTGGTTTATTATCTTGTTCAGGCAGGTTTGTCTGGAAGAGATATTATGTGGGATCAAAATTACAGACACAATCTAAAAATTAGAAAAGCATTAGAAAATGTTTACACAAATTATGAAGGTGATAAATCTTCTGATAGTTGGGGGGAATTCGAAACATATTTAAAACGGATTTGGTTTAGTAATGGCATTCATCATCATTATTCAAACGATAAAATAAAACCAGAATTTTCTTCTGATTATTTAAAACAATTACTAGCTGCGACTAATACCACTTTTGATGGGGAAGCATTTCAAGTTATATTTAATAATCAAGATTCGAAAAAGGTTAATCAAGCCAAAGCTGTAGATAATGTGGCACTGTCTGCCATAAATTTTTATGGACCAAATGTTACTAATAAGGATGTTGAGATATTTTATAAAACGAAGAAATCACCAAATCCTAAAAAGCCTTTATCATATGGCTTAAACTCGCAATTAGTAAAAGAAAATGGTGTTTTAAAAGAACGTGTTTATAAATCCGGAGGATTATATGGTGAAGCTATTGACGAAATTATAAAATGGTTAGAATTAGCAAAAGGTGTTGCTGAAAATGACGCCCAAGGTGATGCATTAGGTTTGTTAATTGATTATTATAAAACAGGCGATTTACAAACTTGGGATGATTATAATGTGGCTTGGACAGCTGCTACCGATGGTAATATTGATTATATAAATAGTTTTATTGAAGTTTATAATGATCCTTTAGGGTATAGCGGGTCTTATGAAACTATTGTGCAGATTAATGATTTTGATATGTCTCAAAAAATGAAAGTTGTATCAGATAACGCACAATGGTTTGAAAATAATTCCCCTTTAATGGACGCCCATAAAAAGAAAAATGTTGTTGGCGTAACATACAAAGTTGTAAATGTAGGAGGTGAAGCTGGAGATGCATCACCAAGTACGCCAATTGGTGTGAATTTACCAAATGCTAACTGGATTCGTGCTGAAGTTGGTAGTAAATCTGTATCCTTAGGTAATATCACTCACGCTTATAATAATGCAAGTAGTACTGGTCGTTTAAAGGAGTTTGTACATGATGAGGAAGAATTAAAACTAGAAGAAGAACATGGGCAATTAGCAGACAAATTACATACGGCATTACACGAGGTTATCGGTCATGCCTCGGGGCAATTAAATCCTGGAGTAGGAGAGACCAAAGAAACGCTAAAAAACTATGCATCAACACTTGAAGAAGGTCGTGCAGATTTAGTTGGACTTTATTATTTATACAATCCTAAATTACAAGAACTAGGATTAGTAAATGATTGGAAAGCAATTGGGATGGCTGCTTACGATGGATATATTAGAAATGGTTTAATGACTCAATTAATACGACTAAATTTAGGTGATGATGTTGAAGAAGCTCACATGCGTAACAGACAATGGGTTTCGGCTTGGGCGTTTGAAAAAGGAAAAGCAGATCATGTTATCGAAAAAGTAACACGCGATGGAAAAACTTATTTTAACATAATTGATTATGAAAAATTACATGATTTATTTGGTCAATTATTGCGTGAGACTCAACGTATAAAATCTGAAGGTGATTATGCTGCTGTTGAAGCTTTAGTTGAGGGATATGGCGTAAAAGTAGATCAAGAAATTCATGCTGAGGTTTTAGACAGAAATAAGCAATTTAATTCGGCACCTTATAGTGGTTTTGTAAATCCTGTTTTAGTGGCAGAAAACGATAAAAAGGGTGAAATAACCAGTGTGAAAGTTACACAGCCAGAAACATTTTCTAGTCAAATGTTAAATTATAGTATGCATTATAGTTTCTTGCCAGAAGTAAATTAAAATTTAAAGAAAGTGATAAAAAAAAGCAGAATCTTAAATTAAGGTTCTGTTTTTTTATTTACACTAAAAAAGAAAAGAAGACTCTATAGAGTAATTTGTAAAGTAATATAGAAATATTTACATGATATTTTACATGTTTGGATCTATTAATACATTTGAAAAATACCAAAATATCGTCAGAATAATATATTTAAGGATCCGTTTTTTTATTTACACTAAACACCAATAGTAGTATATTAACAACAATGAGAGTACTTATAATTAATAAAATATTCATTTTTAGAAAGATTACTTATTTACTAGATGCAGTTTTTTAAAAAAGGTTGCGTAAGAAAATGTTTTATTAGTCTATACTTCCGGTTATTGCCTCTTAAGTTATCTAGAATATCATATTCCATAAGCTTTCCCGCACCAATTAACTTTGTTTTTTTTGAATATTTTTTCTATGCGTCTGTGGTGAATGTGCTTAAGTTTACTTTTTTTGCTATATGTTTAGACTTTTCAACGTTACCAATGTATTGTATAAGTAACAATGTTCTTTCTTTTAAAGTATTAATGTTGTTCTGGTTTTTTTATATCTACCAGGTTGAAAAAGAAAATATGAGCGTTTACAGCTTCCTTATGTCTTGTAATACCTTTTACTGCTTCATTAATAGTATAAGATTTCTTCTTCTGATATCGCACGACCTTCAATTTTATAGTATTATTAGTTTCTAAAATTCCTTTTAGAGCTAACATTTAGGTGTTCTGAGTAACTTTTACAATTTAAGTCAACTAAACAAATAATAAAATACCCACTTTTGAGGATATTTATGTTTTTGGTCGAAAATTTTATCGATAAACGGTTGTTTTTTAGCTTGTTGCGTAATGATTCGTTTTGTTTTTAACTTTTATTTTAAAAAGAGATATACTAAATATAAGTTTTCAAAATAAAACGTGTTTAATAAATTTAATTTAAAAAGCACTTAGGCAGATTGATGATTAAGAGTTAAAATATGAATATGAAAAAATAAATAGTTAGTTCATTTATAGAAGGAAACGGTAAAATAAAAATATTACTTAAAGAAAAACTTAATAGCAGCAATAAATAGGATAAAAAAAATGAAGGCCATTAATACCCAAATACTACCGCTGTAAAAACGTTTGTGGAGTTTGTAATCTTTACGGTAGGTGTAAGCAATTATAATAGCAAAGACAATAAAGAAGATAATTCCGAAAATGATTTGACCTTTACTAAACATATAGTTACTTTTATGCAAATTTAATGAAAACCCTTAAAAGATTTCGCTCTTTACTGAAACAAGTTCAGTACTGAGCAAGGAAATGAAAAAATAGATATTTATGAAAAATAAAATAGAAGCTGTAAAAGCATTTCATACTGCATTTAAAATAGGACACAGAGAAGCACCTAAAGCGGATTTAGGTTTAGCTAAAAACATGTTACGTTACAAATTAATGCGTGAAGAAAATGAAGAATACCTTGATGCTGCTAATAACAATGATTTGGTTGAAGTTGCCGATGCACTAGGAGACATGCTTTATATTTTATGCGGAACTATTATTGAACATGGTATGCAACACAAAATTGAAGAAGTGTTTGAAGAAATACAGCGCAGTAATATGAGTAAACTTGGTGCGGATGGACAGCCTATTTACCGTGAAGATGGTAAAGTGCTAAAAGGACCAAATTATTTTAAACCGAATATTCAATCTATTTTAGATAAATAAAAAAAGCAGCCATTTGGCTGCTTTTTTTATTTCATTATTTCACTGCATATCGCCAACCAAATGGGTCTTCAACTTTATTGGTTTGTATATCTGTAATGCGCTTTTTCAAAAAGCTAGCATATGTGTCATCTAATTTTGGTAACTCGTAGTCACTATCTTTAAAACCAAATCCGGCAATAGGAGATATTACAGCTGCTGTTCCGGCGCCAAACATTTCTTTTAAGGAACCATTTTTAGCCGCTTCAACAACTTCAGCAACACTTATCTTTCTAACTTCGACAGGGATGTTTTCCGATTTAGCCAATTCAATAATACTTTTACGAGTAATACCATCTAGAATTCTGTCACTAGTTGGTCCAGTAATCAAAGTATCATTTATACGAATAAAGATATTCATTGCACCTGCTTCCTCAATATATTCATGTGTATTGTCATCTGTCCAAATCACTTGTTGATAGCCTTTTTCTATAGCTAATTGTGTGGGGTAGAATTGTCCTGCATAATTACCACCAGCTTTAGCAAAACCAACACCACCATTTGCAGAACGTGAATATTTTTCTTCTATTAAAACTCGCACTTCTCCAGCGAAATAGGCTCCAGAAGGTGCTGTACATATTATGAATTTATATTCATCAGCAGGAGACGCATGGAAGCCATTTCCAGACGCAAATATAAATGGCCTGATGTATAAAGAACTTCCATCTTTGTTAGGAATCCAATCTTTGTCAATTTCTAACAACGCTTTTAAACCATCCATAAAGTAACTTTCTGGTAATTCAGGAATAGCTAAACGTTTTGAAGAAATATTCAAACGTTTAAAATTATCTAATGGACGAAATAACCAGACATTAGCATCAACATCTTTATAAGCTTTCATGCCTTCAAAAACAGATTGGCCGTAATGAAAAATTTTAGCCGACGGATCTAAAACTACAGGTTGGTAAGGCATCACTTTTGGAGCTTGCCATTTACCATCTTTATAATTGCATTCTAACATGTGATCAGAAAAATCATGTCCGAATTTTAAATTCTCAAAATCTACGTCGTTGATTTTTGAGGTTTTAGCCTTTATAATCTCTATATCGTTGATTATAGTATTCATAAGTCTTGTAATTAAGTGATACAAATTTAAAGAAAAACGTTTTTAAAAAAGCGGTATATTTACACAAATCATTTAAAATTGAAATATTTGTACCATGAAGTCAATTACCTTAGTAATTATCTGTATTTTAATGTTAAATTCTTGCAAAAATAAAAGTCAAGATGCCGTTGTAAATCCAGTAAAAGTTGAAAAAATAGAATATGCCTCATTTGGCAAAGAAATTATTGCTGATGATGCCGTTAGTGCAAGTTCTATGGCAGCACATTATAAAATTATGAAGGCTGGAGACAGTATAAACTCAAAAATAATAGCAGAAGTGCATGAGGTTTGTCAAGCAAAAGGTTGTTGGATGCGATTAAATTTAGATGATGAGAATGAAGTTATGGTGAAATTTAAAGATTATGGTTTTTTTGTTCCAAAAGATATTACAGGAAAAAAGGTGATTATAAATGGACAAGCTTTTGTGGAAGAAGTGTCAATTGATGAACAAAGACATTACGCTGAGGATGCCGGAAAATCCGCTGAAGAAATAGCTAGTATTACAGTACCCAAAAGAACATATTCATTTGAGGCTGATGGTGTTTTAGTTGTCAAATAAGTCAAACATCCTACTTATGATTTTTACTTAATTACTGTCATTATTGGTATTACATGTGGCGTAATTAGAAAATAGAATACTCACATGAAACGAGAAATTATTATTACGGCCGATGGTTCATCAACCATTCATATTCCGGAATGGGATGAGCAATACCATTCTAAACATGGCGCCATTCAAGAAGCGTATCATGTGTTTATAAAGCATGGTTTACATCATTTTATTAGTTCTGAAGGTGTTTCAGAATCTTATAAAACGGTTTCTGAAGTATCCATTTTAGAAATAGGTTTCGGCACTGGTTTAAATACGTTTATAACGCTTTTAGAAACCGAAAAACTAAAATCAAATATTGATTATACGGGAGTTGAAGGGTATCCTGTTTTAGCAGATGAAATTAATGCATTGAATTATACTCAAACGCTTAATGCAGGAAACAGAGCGAAGCTCTTTAAAACCATTCATAATGTATCTTGGGAAGAGAAACATCAAATATGTGATCGTTTCACTTTAATAAAAAGAAAGCAATTTTTTTCTGAAATCGATGATACAGAAGCTTATAATATCATTTATTTTGATGCTTTTGGAGCTCGAGTACAACCGGAACTTTGGACAGAAAGTATATTTAAAATCATGTATAAGGCTTTAAAAACTAATGGCGTATTAGTTACCTATTCAGCAAAAGGTAGTGTTCGAAGAGCTATGCAAGCTGCTGGTTTTACTGTTGACAGGCTTCCTGGTCCTCCAGGCAAACGAGAAATGTTACGCGCTTGCAAAGAAGCGTGAAATTCAACGTCTCAAATAAAATAATTTTGGAGTTAAATGTTACGTGCGACAAAGTAGATTTTTAATTGTCACTACAGATTGATTCAGCTTGTACTGAGCGCAGTCGAATTTTGGCAATCTGTTTATCATAATGATTTGCTGCTTTCAATCAATAATTCGGAACCAAGAATTTCTGTTAAACCTAATATAAAAACCTAGTAAACACCTAAGTCATTTTGTAACTTTATAAAAAAAATAAAATGCGAGTTTTAATAACGGGTGCAACAGGACTGATTGGTCAGGAAATGGTGAAGTTTTGTCATGAAAAAGACATAAAAGTAAACTACTTAACAACCAGTAAATCCAAGATTGTTCAAGAAGAAAATTATAAAGGTTTTTACTGGAACCCGAAAGCAAAGGAAATTGATGCAGGTTGTTTTAAAGAGGTTGATGCTATTGTTCATTTAGCTGGTGCCACGGTTTCAAAACGCTGGACACCGAGCTACAAAAAAGAAATTTTATCTAGTAGAACCGAAACTACAGCTTTATTAGTAAGTACTTTAAGGGAGTCAACTCATACAGTAAAACAAGTTGTTTCAGCAAGTGCTATTGGAATTTATCCAGATTCATTAATTAATTATTATGACGAATCTCACAACGAAATTAGTTCATCTTTTTTAGGGCAAGTCGTTTCAGTTTGGGAACAGGCTTCAGATGAATTTTTAAAATTAAATATTACCGTTTCAAAAATTAGAATTGGTTTGGTGCTCTCAAATAAAGGTGGCGCACTAATGGAAATAGTTAAACCCATAAAATTTGGTTTAGGAGCAGCTTTTGGTAATGGAAAACAGTGGCAATCATGGATTCATATTCATGATTTAGCAAATCTATTTTTGTATGTGTTGCAAAATAATTTAAGTGGAGTATTCGATGGTGTTGCTCCCAATCCCACTTCAAATAGCGAATTAATAAAAACTGCTGCAAGTGTTTTGCATAAGCCACTGTTTATGCCAAATACCCCCAAGTTTTTTATGAAACTGATTTTGGGCGAGATGCATATTTTATTATTTGAAAGCCAGAGGGTGAGTTCTAAAAAAATAGCTGATACAGGGTTTCTTTTTAAGTTTAATTATTTGGAGCCTGCTTTGAAGAATTTGTTGGGGTAATTTCTTTATTTCTTTCAAAATCAAGTTTCTATAGAATCAAAAACCACTCTGCTTATACAAAGTGGTTTTGAAAAAAAATTAATTTTTTAATTACGACTTAGCAGCCTTAACCATAATTTTTAATTCAATATCATCATTTATAAATTTATCACCTAAATTATCAAAAATTGATTTTGAGCCATATTGCACATTCCATTTTGTTCTATCAATAGTGAAAGCTTCACTGCTAAGAGTGATTACGTCATTTTCATTGCTTACTGTTACAGGAAAGGTAACATTGTTTTTTGCTTCTTTAAGTGATAGATTACCAGAAAGCATCGTTTTCCCATCAATGTCTTCCGAACCTGTCACAATAAAGCTAGCACTTGGGTGTTTCTCAACGTCAAAAAAGTCAGCACTGGTTAAATGACCAATAAGTTTAGCATTGCCTTCATCATCAGCAGGAATATCTGTAACAGCGATAGAAGTCATATCAATTAGGAATGAACCACCAACAATTTTTACATCGGCAAGATCTAGTACTCCGCGCTCGATAGGAATAGTTCCGTTATGAGATCCTGTAGGCTTAAACCCTTTCCATTCAATGGTAGAGCCGTCTTTATTCACTGCATAAACATCAGAATTTACTATTTATCCAACTTCTTCAGCAGCTTTAGTGTTAGCTTCTTTCGCTTTGTCTTTACATCATGTAACAAAACTAATTAAAGCAGTAATAAATAAGATTGTTGCAAAATTCTTTTTTATTTTAAAATATTTTAGTGTTCATGTTACGAAATTAGACATTCATCATCAAAAAAAAATTAAAATTATTTTAATGACATTATGACAATTTTATAATATTGGCAGTACTTTTGCCAACTAAAATTAAGATTGAAAAAATTGAATTTACCATGAGTAAAAAAGATATAGAAAACGAGCAAGTGGAATCAACTCAGGCAGAAGCTAATGAAGCGCAAGAGCAAGTTTTAGAAGAACAGACGAAGGAGGAAAAACTTGAGACTGAAATAAAGCAAGAAAAAGATAAGTTTTTACGATTATTTGCAGAGTTTGAAAATTATAAAAGGCGCACAGCAAAAGAGCGTATAGAATTGTTTTCAACCGCTAGTGAGGATGTTATGAAAACCTTACTGCCTGTTCTTGATGATTTTGAGCGCGCATTAGCCCACATTGATGAAGATAAAGAAGCTGAAGAATTACGTAAAGGTGTGTTGTTAATTTATCAGAAATTGATAAAAACATTGGAGCACAAAGGGTTGAAGCTTATGGAGGTTAAAAAAGGTGATACTTTTAATGCTGACAACCACGAGGCTATTACTCAAATACCGGCACCTAGTGATGATTTGAAAGGAAAAATTATCGACATAGTTGAAAAAGGATATCTTTTAGGAGAAAAAGTGATCCGTTTTCCAAAAGTAGTTATTGGGCAATAAAATTAAGACATGGCTAAAAGAGATTATTACGAAATATTAGGTATTAATAAAGGGGCAGGTGCTGCTGAAATTAAAAAGGCTTACAGAAAGAAAGCTATTGAATTCCATCCTGATAAGAATCCAGATGATACAGGAGCAGAGGCTAAATTTAAAGAAGCAGCTGAAGCATACGAAGTATTAAGCGACGACAATAAAAAAGCACGTTATGATCAATATGGTCACCAAGCATTTGAGAATGGTGGTGGCGGTGGCGGCTTTGGCGGCGGCGGTATGAATATGGATGATATATTCAGTCAGTTTGGTGATATCTTTGGCGGCGGTGGCGGTGGCTTCTCTGGTTTTGGTGGTGGCGGTGGTCAACGTCGTGTGAAGGGTAGTAATCTGCGTATTCGTGTCAAACTTACTTTAGAAGAAATTGCTCTAGGCGTTGAGAAAAAAGTAAAAGTAAAACGTAAAGTTCAAGCACCAGGTACTACTTATAAAACGTGTTCTACGTGCAACGGTAGTGGGCAAGTAACACGTATTGCAAATACTATTTTGGGAAGAATGCAAACCTCTGCACCTTGTAATGTATGTGGTGGAGCAGGACAAACTATTGATAAAAAACCTAATGATGCCGATGCACAAGGATTAAAAGTTGCTGAAGAAACGGTATCTATAAAAATACCAGCAGGCGTTGTTGATGGCATGCAGCTTAAGGTGTCTGGAAAAGGTAACGAAGCTCCCGGAAATGGAATTTCTGGAGATTTAATTGTTGTTATTGAAGAAGAAACACACGAAAAACTACAGCGTGAAGGCGATAATTTACATTACGATTTATATGTAAGTTTCCCTGATGCTGTTCTAGGAACATCAAAAGAAATTGATACCGTAACAGGTAAAGTGCGTATAAAAGTAGAAGCTGGTGTACAATCTGGTAAAATTTTGCGCCTACGCGGAAAAGGGATCCCGAGTATTAATGGTTATGGTAAGGGAGATTTGTTAGTCCATGTAAATGTTTGGACCCCAAAAACACTAAATAAGCAACAAAAGGAATTTTTTGAGTCTATGGAAGATGATGAGCATTTCGCACCCAAACCAGAAAGTTCAGATAAATCATTTTTTGAGAAAGTAAAAGATATGTTCTCTTAGTAAAACGACTATATTTAAGCTTGTAAATTTATATTACTAGCATCTTTTTAAATTTTAAAATCCGCTTTTTTAAGTGGATTTTTTTTACGAAAAAAGAGAAGATATTTAATAGTTTTGCTAATAGTATTGAAAAAAAAACTATATTTGAATATCACTAATTTAGTTTAGTGATAATTTTTCTTTTTCATAGCAATTTTTTTCCCATCCTTAATTTTATTAAGGGTGGGTTTTGTTTTTTTAATGAAACTCAATTTTCAGAAGACTTTAAGTCGTACTGAAAATTGTAAGTTGAATTAATATCGAATTTATTCCGAGATCACTTTTTCTCTTTAAAAAAATATCTAATTATTTGAATCAAAATTATTACTATAAACATCAATCATTTTAATGTTTATTTGGTAACACAACATTTAATATATTTACCTTTTTATTAGTCAATTAAAAATTTAATATGAATAACTTACTTGAAGTCAATAATGTTTCCAAGTACTTTGGAGATTTTAAAGCTTTAAATGATGTATCAATTACAATACCTAGAGGCAGTATATTTGGTTTATTAGGGCCTAACGGCGCAGGAAAAACGACACTGATAAGAGTTGTTAATCAAATAACTATGCCAGATTCAGGTTCAGTAATTTTAGACGGAGAAGCACTTAGCCAAAAGCATGTTAAGGATATTGGCTACTTGCCAGAAGAACGCGGTTTGTATAAATCAATGAAGGTTGGTGAACAAGCCATATACCTAGCACAGTTAAAAGGGTTAAGTAAAGCTGAAGCTAAAACGCGATTGAAATACTGGTTTGAGCGTTTAGAGATTGGAGACTGGTGGAACAAAAAAATCCAAGAGCTTTCAAAAGGGATGGCGCAAAAAATACAATTTGTAGTTACGGTACTTCATGAACCTAAATTATTAATTTTTGACGAACCATTTTCTGGCTTCGACCCTATAAATGCGAATTTAATAAAGGACGAAATTTTACGATTACGTGAAAACGGAGCAACAGTTATATTTTCTACTCATAGAATGGAATCGGTTGAAGAATTGTGTGATGATATTGCTTTGATACATAAATCAAATAAAATATTAGAAGGAAAATTGGTAGACATAAAACGTCAATACAAAATTAATACATACGAGGTAGGTATAAGGCCTTACAATAGTGCCTTGTTAGAAAAAGAATTGTCTGAAAAATTTAATGTTTCTAAAGCCAATTTTAGAACGTTGGAAGATGAGTTAAAGCTCAATATTAAACTTCAGCAAGGTGAAAAACCAAATGATTTATTGAGCTATCTAACTGATAAAGGAGAAGTGTCTCATTTTGTAGAACTTATACCTAGTGTTAACGATATTTTTATTCAAGCCGTTAATAACAACTAACTTTATGAACCATTTACCACTTATTATAAAACGTGAATATTTAACTAAGGTTAAAAATAAATCGTTTATTATGATGACGTTCTTGAGTCCTCTCATATTTATAGCACTTATTGCATTTGTTGCCTACTTATCTCAACTAAATAATGACAAAATTAGAGTGGTGTCTATTTTAGATGAGTCTGGGCTGGTAAAAGATGTTTTTAAAAACTCAGGAAATACATCTTATAATATCCTTGAAGGAATGTCGGTTGAGGATGCAAAAATGCTAGTTCTAGAAACAAAAGGATATGGATTATTGCATATTGATGATATTACAGAAGGAAAACTAACATCAAAAGATCTGACTTTCTACTCAGAAGAGTCGCCGTCACTAACTTTAATTTCAAATTTAGAAAGTGAAATTCAGTCAGAACTAACACTTCAGAATAGAATTAGAGAAGGTATTGATGTTGAAAAGTTAAAGGCTTCTAGAGTTAATATAGAAATTAATCAAGAAAGTTTTGAAGGCGAAAAGACATCAAAAGTTGATAGTATTGTTAAACTTATTTTTGGAGGTGCAGCAGGGTATCTGTTATTTATGTTCATAATTATATATGGAAACATGATTATGCGAAGTGTAATCGAAGAAAAAACAAGTAGAATTATAGAAGTTATTATTTCTTCAGTAAAACCAGTACAATTAATGCTAGGAAAGATTATTGGAACATCTTTAGCTGGTATTACACAGTTTGTAATTTGGATTATTTTAGGTAGTATTTTAATGACGGTGGCTTCTTTAATTCTAGGCATTGATATGGCTCAAATGGAAACACCACAACAACAGGTGTTGGAGCAAGCTATGGAGAATCCTGAAGTAAATCTTCAACTTCAAAATATGGTCGCAGCGTTTTATAATTTGCCATTAACCAATTTAATTATAGCATTTATTTTGTTTTTTATTGGTGGTTATTTATTGTATAGTTCGTTATATGCCGCTATTGGTGCAGCAGTTGATAATGAAACGGATACACAACAATTTATGTTGCCCATAATTATGCCTCTTGTTTTAGCGGTTTATATTGGTATATTTACAGTTATTGAAGACCCACACGGAACTGTTTCAACCGTATTTTCGTTTATACCATTAACATCACCAGTAGTTATGCTTATGCGAATTCCTTTTGGTGTTCCAATTTGGCAGCAAGTCTTATCTTTATTAATACTAGTTGCTTCATTTATGTTTACGGTTTGGTTTGCTGCAAAAATATATCGTGTTGGAATTTTGATGTATGGGAAGAAACCAAGTTATAAAGAATTGATTAAATGGATAAAGTATTAATATGGAAAAGTTAAAGAGTATACTTAATTATACTTTCAATCTTACTAATGATATTAGTATTTCAGTAAAAGGAATATTGCTAGTTATTATAGTTATTATGGTTACGTCTTTTGTTCTAAATGTATTTAGAAGAGTACTAACAAGACGATTGCCAAATGAAGATAAAGCCAAGTTTAAAATATTATTTGGTTATGGTAAATGGATAATTTATCTAATTATATTACTAATAACCTTTAATGGTATTGGTGTTAATGTAACTGCCGTTTTTGCGGCATCTGCGGCACTATTAATTGGTGTTGGTTTAGCATTACAAACCTTATTCCAAGATATTATTGCTGGGGTATTAATTTTATTAGATCAAACGATTCATGTAGGCGATATTGTTGAGATTGATGGTAAAGTTGGTCGCGTAGATGAGATAAAATTAAGAACTACAAGAGCCGTAACTATAGATAACAAGGTGCTCATTATTCCGCACCATTTATATCTTACTAATAGTTTATATAATTGGACTCAGAATGGTTCAACAACTCGCGAATCGATTGTAGTTGGTGTTGCTTATGGTAGTGATGTGCAATTGGTTAAAAAACTACTTTTAGAAGCTGCAAATAATCATGAATTGATTTTAAAGCAACCAGCCCCTTATGTTTTCTTTATAAATTTTGGCGATAGTGCTTTAGAGTTTAAACTAGTTTTTACTTTAAATGATAGTTTTCAGGGAGCCATTCCTAAAAGTGATTTACGTTTTGAAATAGATAGACTATTTAGAGAAAACAACATTAGTATACCATTCCCACAAAGAGATATCCATATTATTCAAAAGCCAAAGTAAATTTAAAATTAATCGGGGAATGAATCAAAGAATAAGAAAGGAAACTAGATATGTAGTGGTATTATGTTTCTTTTTTGTTTTTCAATTTTCAATTGCGCAACTCACAGATATAGCGAGGTTAGAATATTCATTTATTCCTCAAAGTAAATCTGAAGATCAGTATACGAGATTGCGAGCACTTTTAAATTATCCTATAGAAGTTAAGAATGATGCTTATTTTATAATTGGAGCAGAGTATAATAGAATTTTTCTGAATTTAGAAGAGAATTATCCATTTGACACATCGGTTTTAGATAGAATTCATATCATAGATTTAAACATTGGTTATGCTTTCAAATGGAATGAAAAGTGGCGATTGGGAGTAAAATTTAATCCTAGAATAGCCTCAACACTTACTAAATCTTTGAACGCAGATGATTATTTTTTGAATGGAGGGGTCTTTTTAATAAATGACAGAACCAAAGATGAAAGTTTAAAACGATCCTACCGTTTAATTATAGGATTAACATATAATGCAACTGTAGGCTTGCCGTTTCCGCTCCCATTTGTTAGTTATTATAGGAGAATTAATGAAAAATGGAGTTTTAATGCGGGAATACCAAAGTCTAATTTGAAATATACGTTTAATAAGCGAAATAACTTGCAAGCTTTTGTTGGACTAGACGGTTACTTGGCTCACCTGCAAAACGCGGTCGTAATAAATGGACAAAATATAGATCATATTTCATTATCTGTAGCCATTGGAGGATTTGGGTATGAATATTGCTTTACTAAACATTTAGTAGCTTATATGTACACGGGTTATACACTAAGATTAAATAACGTTTTACGTAATAAAAGCAAAGATGAAGTTTTTAAATTAAGTGATTTAAATACATTTTATTTAAGAACTGGATTAAAATTTAAAATTTAAGTATGTCAAAAATATTATTAATAGAGGATGAGGCAGCGATTAGACGTGTGCTTGTAAAAATTCTTTCAGAAGAAAATGAAGCCTATAAAGTAGATGAAGCTGAAGATGGTTTATTAGGTATAGAAAAAATAAAAAAGGAGGATTTTGATTTAATACTTTGTGATATCAAAATGCCAAAAATGGATGGCGTTGAAGTCTTAGAAGCTGTCAAAAAAATTAAACCTGAAATACCAATAGTTATGATTTCTGGTCATGGTGATTTAGATACCGCTGTAAATACTATGCGTTTAGGAGCTTTTGATTATATCTCAAAACCACCAGATTTAAATAGATTACTAAATACCGTTAGAAATGCTTTAGATAGAAAAGAATTGGTTGTAGAAAATAAAATTCTTAAGAAAAAGGTTAGTAAAAAATATGAGATGATTGGTGAAAGCGACGCTATTTCACAAATTAAAGATATCATTGATAAAGTAGCTCCAACCGACGCTCGTGTTTTAATTACTGGACCAAATGGAACAGGTAAAGAGTTAGTAGCACATTGGTTACACGAAAAGAGTGCACGTGCAAAAGGTAATTTAATTGAAGTAAATTGTGCGGCAATACCAAGTGAATTAATTGAAAGTGAGTTATTCGGACATGTAAAAGGTGCCTTTACAAGTGCTAATAAAGACAGAGCAGGAAAGTTCGAAGCTGCCAACGGAGGTACTCTTTTTCTGGATGAAATAGGAGACATGAGCTTATCAGCTCAAGCTAAAGTTTTACGTGCATTACAAGAAAGTAGAGTTCAGCGTGTTGGTAGCGATAGAGATATTAAAGTTGATGTTCGTGTTGTAGCAGCAACAAATAAGAATTTAAAAAAGGAAATTGAAGAAGGTAGATTTCGTGAAGATTTATATCACAGGCTGGCTGTAATTTTAATTAAAGTTCCAGCGTTGAATGAGAGACGAGATGACATTCCGTTATTAGTAAGTCATTTCTCAGAAAAAATAGCAAACGAACAAGGTACCGCTAAAAAAGTGTTTTCGGATAAGGCCATAAAATTGCTTCAAGAGTATGACTGGACGGGGAATATTAGAGAACTTCGTAACGTGATAGAACGCTTGATTATCCTTGGAGGCATTGAAGTGAGCGTACAAGATGTAAAACTATTTGCATCTAAATAATACAAAAAGGCTGTTTAAAAAGGCTTTTATATTTAATTTATAATGTTGAGCGTGTCGAAAATGATGTTGATAATCATCAATTTAAAATATTTCGACAAGCTCAGTATGATTTAGAATCATACTTTTTAGACTATATCTTTGATATGTTTAATAAAATCATCTATTCTTAATTTTATTTTCTCATTTAATGTGTCATTTTTAACATAAGTATGAATATCTCCCAAATAATTCATGCCTAAATACTTAGCAGATTCAACAAAAGGCATATTAAATCCATCTATTAAATCATCATGATTACTCGTGCTAATCATGGCCATGTTTTTTCCTCGTAATTGACGCCCAGTATCTTTATGTATTCGGAGTATATCAGAAATTCTATCAAAAAACACTTTTAGTACACCACTCATACTATACCAATAGATAGGAGTAGCGAAGATTATGGTATCATATGTTTTTATAATATTGGTGATTAACTCTATAAAATCATCATCTTTATTTTTATACTCATAATCATAATGTCCAATATTCTTGTTGTGTAAGTCAATAACATCAATGGTGTTTTTTGATGCCATGTAATTAACAATTTTATTAGTATCACCTCCGCTTCTAGAGCTTCCTTGTATAATAACAGTCTTATTCATAATTCAAAATATAATAACAAAGGAACAACTTTAAAAAAATACAAATATCGATTTCAAATAGAAACAATTAATGTTAAGCATGATAAAATCAATAGCATTTTTATATATTTAATCCAGATAAAATACCGACTATGAATGACTATAAAGTAACTTCAAACATATCTTTAAAAAATTCGAAAACAAAAGTTGTTATAAACGACGCCGAAAAAGAACTTAAAAAGGTTAGGAAACAATTAGGAAAACTTCAAGACACCTTATATGCTCACGGAAAATATGCCGTTTTAGTATGCCTTCAGGGTATGGATACTTCTGGAAAAGACAGTTTAATTCGCGAAGTGTTTAAAGATTTTAACGCCAGAGGAGTTGAAGTCCATAGTTTTAAAGTGCCTACAGAATTAGAATTGAAGCACGATTATTTATGGCGTCATTACATAGTACTGCCTTCTCGCGGAAAGTTTGGAGTTTTTAATAGAACGCACTACGAAAATGTATTGGTAACTCGTGTGCACCCGGGATATATTATGGGTGAAAATATTCCAGATGTTCATTCCGTAGATGACATTAATGAGGCTTTTTGGAATAAACGTTTCGATCAGATTAACAATTTTGAGAAACACCTAGCTGAAAGCGGAACTATCATTTTTAAATTCTATTTAAATCTGTCAAAACAAGAACAGAAAAACAGATTATTACGTCGTTTGCGTAAACAAGAAAAAAACTGGAAATTCTCACCTGGCGATTTAAAAGAGCGTAAACTCTGGGATAAATACCAAACCTATTATGAAGATGCCATTAACAGAACATCTAAACCACATGCGCCATGGTACACCATTCCTGCCGATGATAAACCTTCAGCAAGATATTTGGTCGCAAAAACCATGTTCGATGCCTTAAGTGCATACACCGATATTAAAGAACCAGAATTGGATGACGACATTAAAGCGAATATTGAATTATATAAACAACAACTTAATAACGAATAGTTTTTGGGCTTTTTAACACGCTTTAACTACTCAATTTTTTTGCGAAAAATCAAAAAGGATTTCAAATATTTAGCCCGTGTTGAGCGCAGTCGCTAGGTTCAATCGTTAACGCAAATGCCTCAAGGTATTAACACAAATTTAAGTTTCAGTTTAATACACAACTTTTAAGAAATAGTATCTTTAAGCATAAAAATATTCTATGAAAATTTTAAAATCAATTCTACTTTTTGTTTCAGTAATATCTATAGTAAGCATTAATGCTCAAACTGATGCAGAAGTTATAAAAACGATTTACAAACAATCTTTAACCAATGGGAAAAGTTACGATTGGTTAAACCATTTATCAAACCAAATTGGTAGCAGATTATCAGGCTCTCTAGGAGCAGAACGTGCAGTGGCATACACCAAAGAAGAAATGGAAAAACTTGGTTTAGATAAGGTTTGGTTACAACCGGTTATGGTACCTAAATGGGTTAGAGGGGCACAAGAATTTGCTTTTATAGAAAGTACTCCGGGAAAAACCACTAACGTTAATATTTGTGCTCTAGGAGGTTCAATAGCTACTCCATCTTTAGGTTTAAAAGCAGAAGTTGTTGAGGTAAAGAACTTCGAGGATTTAGAAGCACTTGGTCCAGAAAACATTGAAGGTAAAATTGTATTTTATAACCGCCCAATGCAAGCCGATTTAATTCTCACCTTTGAAGCCTATGGAGGTTGTGTAAACCAACGTTATAAAGGTGCGGTTGAGGCCATAAAATATGGAGCTGTGGGTGTTATTGTGCGTTCTATGAATTTACGAATGGACGACTTACCGCATACAGGAAGTATGACGTATGATAATTTACCTGTGGATAGACGAATTCCTTCAGCTGCAATTAGCACCAACGATGCAGAGTTATTAAGTACCATGTTAAAATTGGATAAGTCTATTAAATTTTACTTTAAGCAGAATTGTAAGCAACTTAAAGATGTACAATCTTATAATGTTGTTGGGGAAATCACAGGAAGTGAATTCCCGAACGAATATATGATTGTTGGTGGGCATTTAGACTCATGGGATTTGGGGGATGGTTCTCACGATGATGGGGCAGGTGTAGTACAATCTATGGATGTTCTTAGATTATTAAAGGAATCTGGTATTAAACCAAAAAGAAGCATTAGAGTTGTTTTATTTATGAATGAAGAAAACGGTTTACGCGGTGGAAAAAAATACGCTGAGCTTGCTAAACAAAAAGGTGAAAATCATGTATTTGCTTTAGAAAGTGATTCAGGAGGGTTTACACCTCGTGGTTTTAGTTTCGATTGTAACGACGCTATTTTTAATCAAGTTTTAAGCTGGCAGCCACTTTTCAAACCCTATCTTATTCATTATTTTGAAAAGGGTGGAAGTGGAGCCGATGTTGGCCCTTTAAAAACAGAGACGAATGTCTTGGCTGGCTTACGTCCAGATTCTCAACGTTATTTTGATCATCACCATGCCAGCAATGATACGTTTGATGCGATAAATAAGCGCGAACTAGAATTAGGAGCTGCAACAATGACATCTTTGGTTTATTTATTTGATAAATATGGAGTAAATCCAATTCCGAATAAAACGCCAATAAAAAATTAATACATACATTATTGATTTTAGAACGAGAATTGAATGAAAAAAATCACATTGTTATTAGCTTTTATGACCAGTATTGGTATGGCACAGGATAAAGAAATATTACCATATTACGAAATACCAGAACACGCTGATAATTATACAGCAGGAAGTGTAGCCTCCCGAATGTTAGATGGATTAGGATTTCGTTATTATTGGGCGACAGAAGGTTTAAGAGTGGAAGATTTAGAGTATAAACTAAGTGAATCTGGTCGAACAAGTGCCGAAACTATCGATCATTTATTAGGGCTTTCTAATTTTATACTCAATAGTATCTCAACAGAAAAAAGTAGTGATAGTACAGAAGTACTAACTTTTATTGAAAAGCAAAAACAAACCTTATTAAATATAAAAAAAGCTTCAGAGATTTTAAGAACAATAGATGATGTCTCTCAGTTTGACAATGATAGATTTCCATTTTGGAATATTATTAATGGTCCAATATCAGATGCTTTATGGCACTGTGGACAGGTAGTGATGTTGAGACGGGCTTCTGGAAACCCTTTTAATTCTAAAGTTAATGTGTTTTCAGGAAAGTTAAGAGAGTAATTTATTGGTTTTTATCTTTTTAATGTATTAGCTCACCAATCTTATACTTAGCCCAGCTAAAAGGATGATAGCAAATACCATAACAATATCTAAATCACTCATAGCCATAAATCTAGCAAATATAATATGATCTTAAAGGTCTTTATCGCTTTTTAATAGTTATTTAACTTACCCGATTTATGGTTTTAATGTTTAATTAAATCATTTCAATTTATTTTTATAAACTTTAATGAGTACATAAATAAGGCTTAAAATTCCGATTGATATTCCGGCAGCAATAGCCTCAACTTTACCAAGATTAGATAGAAAATAAATTATAATTCCCATAGCTAGAATAGGAACCAACAAACCACCAGGAATTTTAAATTCATCGGATTGAGCTTTTTGAGAATATCTCAATTTCACTACTGATATTGCAATACCAAAATATATGATAAGCATGGAGCTACTGGCTATGATGGCTAATTTCTCAAAATTTCCTGAAGCTGCAATAAAAAACGCTAAACATGCATATATTATGATTGCGATATAAGGCGTGGAAAAGGATTTATGAATTTTAGACAAACTTTTAATAGGAATAACTTGGTCTCTAGCTCCTGCATATAACAACCTTGGGTTGTTTAATATAGAACCGCTTAAAAAGCCAAACATTGAAATAGCAGCGCCTATAATTAATATCGTAAACCCTATTGGTCCAAAAATCACTTTTGCCGTTTCCGCCAGAGGTGTTGCTGTGAAATTTGGTAATGCACTACCTAAAACCCCTTGACATACAGTTTGTATTAAAGCATAAAGAATGACTACAGATAATATACTTATTAAAATAGATCTTGGAATAGTGCGCTTAGGATTAATAACCTCTCCGCCAACAATGAGTCCTGTTTCACAACCTTGAAAAGCAAAAAAAAGAATGAGAGATGTTTCTCCCAATTGTTTTAAACTTGGAGCAGACTCTATTTGAAGGTTGATGAAATTAACATCTTTCCATCCAAAAACTACAAGTAATAATAACGGGATAAGTTTTGCCATAGTATTAAATTTTACGAGGCCAATACCCTGTTTAATTCCAACGACGTTTACAGTCGCTAATCCGAAGAAAATTACAAATAAAAAGAGCAGCCTAACCCATTGTATTTCAAAAAAGGGGTACATAGAACCCAATATATCTATTAATACATTGGATACTGCCGCATCAGCAAATAATGTTCCTGCTGCAGTAAAAAAGCCTCCTATAAAACCTGCGTAATCACCAAATGCTCTTTGAATGTATGCATAAGGTCCGCCAGTGCTCGTTACTTTACTGCCTGCTTCAGCAAAACAAAGGGTGATGAGTGCTATTAAAATACCACAAAAGAGATAAGCGACAATACTTGAGGCTCCCATTTTAGAAGCTACAATAGCAGGTAGAGCAAAAATCCCAGCACCAATTATAATATTCATAATATTGGCAGATAGACCTAATACACCAACACTTCTTTTTAGTCCCTCTTCTTTTGGAATCATATTTATTTTATAAAATTACAGGTAACTCAACCACCATTTATCTTTATTATTTTATTTATAGAGGTCGAACTTTTTACAGAGTGGAAATAATAGTAGAATTATTACAATCCAAACCAAATAAACAGAACCAAGGTTCTAGCCAAAGCCTTTTAATGCAGGTGATTCTGTAACCCAATCTTTTAGAATCATTTTTTTCCAACCAAATCCTGAAAGTTCAGCAAAAAGCAATGCTAAAGTATGAATTAAATAAATATAAAAAACAGAAAAGAATAATGGCAATCTTCCAAAAGTTTTGAAATCTATTATGAAATACTAATGAAACAATCTGTAGAATAAAAAAAATGCTCAACATATGTTGAGCATTTTTTTTATTTACTTTTTTGGAGCTTTCGTTGTTGTTTTATGGTAAGTGTACTTCCATCATGACTCCATCCAGGTGCACCAAATGCATACATGAATTTATGATACCAGTTTTTGGATTTTTTCATGTCATTCCAAATATCTTTATACTCATGAGTTAAGATAATTAATGGATTGTATGAATTTGGAGCATGTGTAACCCCATATTTTATATCTATTGTTTCATCTAGCTCTTTCCAAGTTCCAAAAATTTTATCAAAAATATTTAAGAAACCGCCATGGTTTTTGTCCATATATTCAACATTCTGAGCATGGTGTACTTGATGCATGGTGTGCGTATTAAAAACTTTTTCTATAATACCCATTTTAGGAACGTAAACAGAGTGTAATTGAAATTGCCATAGGGCTTCTATACCCAAACAAACAACTAGCATTTCGGGAGGAAAGCCCACTGCTGGAATCCACATATAAAAAAAGGGTTTATAAAAAATAGTAAACCAACCGTTTCTTACGGCGGTGCCTAAATTAAAATTATCTGAGGAATGATGAACAATATGTGCGGCCCAAAAAAAACGGACATTGTGGTTTTGTCTGTGAAACCAATAGTAACTAAAATCATCAGCTAATTGGCATATTATCCATATATACCAAGCATACCCAAAAGATTTCCAACCCATAATATTGGTGCGAATACCATCAATTTCTGGATTAAATATTTCATAAACAAAATTAAAAAGAACTATGGCTGCTATAGTTTTAGTTAGAGGAGCAAGAATAGCAGAACCAATACCCATGGTTAGACTAGCAGCTAAATCCTTCCATTTATATAAATCTTTTTTTTCTTTGTGATGTTTACTGTAAGATAATTCGAGAAGAATTAAACCAAGAAAACAAGGAACACCGTAAATAAGTGGGTTCGTAAAATCCATTAAAATTTTTCTTTTCTCAAAAATAGACCGATTTCGTGAGTAAATTTAAATAACATCGGTTTATTTTAAAAAAAAAAGGCTTTTTAAAGCTATTTTGTCTTAAAAAGCCTTTTGGGTTGTAGAAAGAATATTACTTTACTAATACCGGTTCCTTTTTTGTGTTAAAATTAACCTCAATTTGATTACTCATTATATCTTCAAATGTTTCTCTTTTTCTTATTAAATGAGCTTTTTCATTATACCATAAAACTTCAGCAGGTCGGAATCTAGAATTATAATTACTTGCCATTGAGAAGCAATATGCACCAGTATTTTTAAAACATAAAATATCACCTTCATTAATTTCGTTAATGCGTCTATTGTTTCCAAAAGTATCTGTTTCACATATATAACCAACAACAGTATAAAAACGCTCTCTACCTTTCGGGTTAGAAATATTAACTATATCATGATGAGAACCATAAAGCATGGGGCGTATCAAATGATTAAATCCAGAATCTACCTGAGCAAAAACCGTTGATGTGGTTTGTTTTACGGCATTTACTTTAGTTAAAAAACGGCCAGATTCGCTAACCAAAAATTTACCAGGTTCAAAAGCTAGGATTAAATCCTTACCATATTTCTTACAAAAGGCATTAAACCTAGAAGATAGTTTTTCACCCAATTCTTCAATATTTGTTTCAATATCACCTTGTTTGTAGGGCACTTTAAATCCTGAGCCAAAATCGATGAAATCTAAATTTTTAAACTGTTTGGCCGTATCAAATAATATTTCACTAGCATATAAAAACACCTCAATATCTAGAATATCACTACCCGTATGCATGTGAATACCGTTGATAGTCATTTTAGTGTTTTCGACAATTCTTAATATATGAGGTATTTGATGAATTGAAATACCAAATTTAGAATCGATGTGACCTACAGAAATATTAGCATTTCCTCCAGCCATAACATGAGGGTTAATACGTATGCATACAGGAGTTTTTGGATGCTTTGTACCAAATTGTTCTAAGATAGATAAATTGTCAATGTTGATTTGAACACCTAATTTTGCAGCCTGTTCTATCTCCTTTAACGAGACCCCATTTGGTGTGTAGATAATTTCCTTTGGAGAAAATCCCGCAGCTAAACCTAATTGAACTTCTTGAATTGAAACGGTATCGATACCAGATCCGAGTGACTTAAAAAGCTTTAAAATAGAAATGTTAGACAATGCCTTGACAGCATAATTAAGCTTTAGTTTCTTAACTCCTTTAAAGGCATTGGTTAGCCTATTATACTGAGTTGTAATTTTTTCAGCATCATAAACATAAACGGGGCTTCCAAACTCTTCTGCAATTTTAAGCATCTGACTATCTAACATAGGTTTTTTAATTTTTGTCAAAGATATTTTTTTGAAACTTATAAAAAATAAATAAATAAAAAATAATACAAATTAAACATTTTGTTAATTATTTAACAGCTCTAGTATAGGCCTTAATTTATCAAAGTTTTCACAATTAAATATTAGGGTAAGTAAACGCTATTATTTACATTTGTGAATCTTAAAAAAGAAGCGATATTATGAATTTACACGAATACCAAGGTAAAGATATATTAAGCAGTTTTGGAGTGCGCATACAACGTGGTATAGTAGCCCAAAATGCACAAGAAGCTGTTGCTGCTGCAAAGCAATTAACTAATGAAACTGGAACGAGTTGGCACGTTATAAAAGCACAAGTTCATGCCGGAGGAAGAGGAAAAGGTGGCGGTGTTAAAATTGCTAAAAGCTTAAAAGAAGTTGAAGAGATTGCTGGACAAATTATAGGAATGGATTTGGTAACACCTCAAACTTCAGCTGAAGGTAAGCGTGTACATCAAGTTTTAGTTGCAGAAGATGTGTATTACCCGGGTGAAAGTGAAACAAGTGAGTTTTATATATCCGTTTTATTAAATAGGGGAACTGGCCGTAATATGATTATGTATTCTACTGAAGGTGGAATGGATATTGAAACGGTAGCAGAAGAGACGCCACATTTAATTTTTACAGAAGAAGTTGATCCTACTGTTGGTTTAATGCCATTTCAAGCAAGACGCATTGCTTTTAATTTAGGATTATCTGGAATGGCATTTAAAGAAATGACAAAGTTTGTTACTAATCTTTATACAGCTTATGTAAAATCTGATTCATCTTTATTTGAAATTAATCCGGTTTTAAAAACAAGTGATGATAAAATAATGGCTGTTGATGCTAAAGTGACTATTGATGATAATGCTTTATTTAGACATAAGAATTATGTTGATTTACGAGATGTACGTGAAGAAAGCGCTATCGAAGTTGAAGCTGGAGAACTTGGTTTAAACTATGTTGACCTAGAAGGAAATGTAGGTTGTATGGTGAATGGAGCTGGTTTAGCCATGGCTACAATGGATTTAATTAAACAAGCAGGAGGAGAGCCAGCTAACTTTCTAGATGTTGGTGGTACTGCCGATGCTGCACGTGTTGAAGCTGCATTTAAAATCATATTAAAAGATCCAGCAGTTAAAGCAATTCTTATTAATATTTTTGGTGGTATTGTTCGATGTGATCGTGTTGCACAGGGTGTCATTGATGCTTATAAAAATATGGGAACTATAAATGTGCCTATCATTGTACGTTTACAAGGGACTAACGCAGATATCGCTAAAGAATTAATTGATAATTCAGGATTAGACGTAATGAGTGCAACTGAGTTTCAAGAAGCTGCTGATAAAGTACAGCAAGTATTGTCTTAAAATTGTTTGTTAATGCTGAATTTGTATCAGCATCTGATATAAAAAAAAGAGTAACTTTAATTGTTACTCTTTTTTTGTGTATTACTTTTTTCTCCCTTTTTTGGCATGGGCCCTCTAAGGTGAATTACAAGTCCGTTTAAAAAGTTACGTAAAATTTGGTCGCCACATTCCATATATTTAGGATGGTCTTCTTTTCTAAACAAAGCGCCCAGCTCACTTTTTGAAATTCTAAAATCTACGAGTTCTAAAATCTTTACTATATCATCATCACGTAATTTTAAAGCTACTCTTAATTTTTTTAAAATATCGTTGTTCGTCATAATTTTTTAATTGATTTTTAATGGATGTATTTCATCGATTATTATAATTAGATTAATCAAAACTAACGTTTAGCTAGCCTCTGTAAAGATACCTTAAATGTTGGGATTAATAATTAATTTTTATTACAAAAGATATCATTATAAAAAACTGATTACGAATATATTAGGTGTATTTTATTTAGGCGAAATAATGATTTAATAAAAGATAAAATGCAATTTTTTTAGTTTAATAAAATCAAATTATTGATGAAGTAAACATTAATCACGATTAAATACCTTCTGTTTTTCGATAAGTTACATAATATCCACGATTATTAAAAGACTGTTCTGCGTAACTTTACGTTGTAATAAATGTATACCTAAAGAAAACCTAATAGCATGGTAAATAGAGTAGAAAAATTAAGCCTTTTGTCAGAAATGATAGCTTTTGCTAAACATGATAAAGATATAAGACGTATAGAGTATAATTTCCTATTAGGAGTAGCGAAGCAATTAGATATTTCTCGTGAAGATTTTGAATATTTGTTAGAAAATCCGGTAACATACACGCATTTAAAATCACACAGTGAGCGTATTGTTCAGTTTCATAGATTAGTTTTATTGATGAACATTGAACAAGAGTTTAATGAAGACAATAATTCAGCAGGAGTTATCAAGTTATATAATTTTGGTTTGAGAATGGGACTTAGTCACGAATCTATAACTAAGGTTTTATATTTAATGGAAAGCTTTCCAAACAAAATTGTACCACCAGATGTTTTGATAGATATTTTCAAAACACAATATAATTAAAATTCAGTTCATTTAGATTATTCTAAAAGACATCAAATATTAGTGTTGATTACAATTTACAAAGAGTAGATTGCTAAAAAGCTAAAAGTTTATACTTTTAGCTTTTCTAGTTTATTTTGGTAGTTTTTTATTTCGTCGCGCAGTTTTGCGGCTATAATAAAGTCTAAAGCTTTCGCGGCACCTTCCATAAGTTTTCTTTTTTCTCTTATTTTATTCTCAAGTTCAGATTTACTCAGGTAGTCACTTTCTGGTTCAGCAGCTTTCAATGCTTCTAATTCATAACTGTAAGTACTAACCGAATTTTTTGATAAGGCATTATCTAAACTTTTATTTAGAGCCGTTGGAGTTATGTTGTGTTTAGTATTGTAAGCTACTTGTCTCTTGCGTCTGTATTCGGTTTCATCAATTGTTTTCTGCATGCTTTTAGTTATTTTATCTGCATACATAATAGCTTTTCCATTTAGGTGTCTAGCAGCTCTACCTACAGTTTGTGTTAAGGAACGTGCGGAACGTAAAAACCCTTCTTTATCAGCATCCAAAATAGCAACTAACGAGACTTCTGGTAGGTCTAAACCTTCACGTAGTAAGTTTACACCAACTAAAACATCAAATAGACCTTTCCTTAAATCTTGCATGATTTCAACACGTTCCAAAGTATCTACATCACTATGAATGTAGCGGCACCGAATTTGAATTCTATCTAAATATTTAGTTAATTCTTCAGCCATACGTTTGGTGAGTGTAGTCACCAAAGTACGTTCGTCTTTTTCAATGCGTTGTTGAATTTCTTCAATTAAATCATCAATCTGATTTAAACTGGGGCGGATTTCAATAATTGGATCTAGTAAACCGGTTGGTCGAATTACTTGCTCCACATAAACGCCGTCTGTTTTTTGTAATTCATAATCGGCAGGTGTGGCACTTACATAAATCACCTGATTCTGAATAGCTTCAAATTCTTCAAATTTCAATGGTCTGTTATCCATAGCTGCTGGAAGTCTGAAACCATAGTCAACTAGATTTTCTTTTCTGCTTCGGTCACCTCCATACATGGCATGTACTTGTGAAATAGTTACATGACTTTCATCTACTACCATTAAATAATCCTCTGGGAAATAATCTAGTAAACAGAATGGACGCGTACCAGGAAGCCTGCGGTCCAAATAGCGTGAGTAGTTTTCAATACCAGAACAATAGCCTAATTCACGTATCATTTCTAAGTCGAATTCCGTACGTTCTTTAAGGCGTTTTGCTTCCAAGTGTTTACCAATCTCTTTAAAATAATCATGTTGTTTTACTAAATCATCTTGAATTTCTTTAATAGCACCTTGCAAGACATCAGGAGATGTTACAAACATATTTGCTGGATATATAGTAAGTTGGTCATATTTTTCAATGACTTTATTTGTTTGAATATTAAAGGCTTCAATGTCTTCTATTTCATCACCAAAAAAGTGAATTCTAAAAGCATCATCAGCATAACTCGGAAAAATATCAACCGTATCTCCTTTTATTCTGAAATTACCATGCTTAAAATCTGCTTCTGTTCTAGAATATAGACTTTGCACCAATTGATGTAATAATTTTGTTCGAGAAATAACCTGATCGCGTTTTAAAGAAATTACATTCTTTTGAAACTCAACAGGGTTTCCAATACCATATATACAAGAAACGGAAGCGACAACTAGAACATCTCTACGACCAGAAAGAAGTGATGATGTTGCGCTTAAACGCATTTTTTCTATCTCTTCATTTATAGATAAATCTTTTTCTATATAAACCCCCGAAACAGGAATATAAGCTTCCGGTTGATAATAATCGTAATAGGAAACAAAATACTCAACTGCATTATTAGGAAAAAACTGTTTAAATTCAGAGTATAATTGGGCTGCTAATGTTTTATTATGCGCTAAAACTAAGGTTGGCCGTTGAACTTCTTCAATAACATTAGCGACTGTAAAGGTTTTTCCAGAGCCTGTAACACCAAGTAGGGTTTGGTATTTTTCATTTGAAGAGATGCCATTTACAAGTTGTTTTATAGCTTGTGGCTGATCTCCAGTAGGACTAAACTCTGATTCAATTTGGAACTTCATGGTGCAAAATTACGCAAAATATACATGCTATCTTTTTAAAGTGAAATGACCCGAAAACTGTCTACCATCTTCAAGTGAAACTTGAAACCAATAATCATCCGTGGGTAATATAGCTCCATTATAAGTGCCATCCCATCCATCATATTGAACCAATAATTGCTTTAGTAATTTACCGTAACGATCATAAATTAGAACAGTCGTGTTAGGTTGAATCGTTTCGTTAACTCCTTCAATCTTCCAAAAATCATTAAGACCATCTCCATTCGGAGTAAAGTATTTTGGATATCCAATTACTGAAATATCTAAAGTTGATACTCCGCAAATATCATCCTTAACATGTATGGTATAAAAACCAGCTCTAACATTCTTAAAGAAAGGTTCATTTTGATATACAATAAAAGTAGAACCTTCTTCCTGTAAAGCATATTCATAATCACCCATGCCTAAATTAGTAGTATTAATCATTACAGAGTTATTTTCTGAAAGGTCAACTATGGTCACATCTTCTTGGGTTATAGTAGCAATTTCAGAAGCATCTACATAAATTTCTCTAGCTCTATAGCAACCAGTGCCATCAGTTTTGGAAAGTGTAACTGTATAAGTTCCTGGGGTTGAAATCGTAATTGTTCTATCATTTGAGATAAATTGATTGGTACTTGTTCCGTCTAAACTTGTCCATAGCCACTCATAATCAAAAGTTTCAGATGAATTGAATTCGAAAGGTTCTAGCAAAATTGAAAATGTAGGATCAGATGAACAAACTATACGAGGAGATTCAACAGTAAAATCTGGAAGTGGGTTTACTACCATATTAATAATGCCAGTAGCAACGCAAGATCTATTGTTCGGATTTACAACTTCAACAATAATTATTTGGTTTTCGGAAATTAAAGGGTTTGGTAAGCTTGACTGATTAAATTGATAAATACCATTCTCGTCAAAAAAAGCATAATAAATTTCCATACCTGTTTGAGTTCCTAAAATAGTACTTGTAAAAGCCGAAGTGTCGAAAGGGTAAATCCCATCATCATCAATATCGCCAGCATCACCATCACATACTACTTGTTGAGGAATGGAGTTAGCAATAGGTTGTTCATCTATAACAAAGTCTATAGTAGTTTCATCATAACATGCACCATCGGGGTCTTGTGTGTTATTATTAGTAACTCTAATAGTAATGGTTTGGTTTTCGGTTAAAAATGTGGGTTGTATTGGGCTTGTTACAGATGTTCCATCAGTGTATAATAAAGGATTTCCATTTAAATCAAAATAAGCAATAGTTACATTCAAAGGGTTTTGTCCATTTAAAACACCTGCTTCTAGTTGAGACACATCGAAAGGATAGTTTAAAACTATATCTGTTATATCAAAATCACATACTCTTGCAATTGTTATAGGATTAGCTATTGGTAAAGCTTCAACATTTAAAAGATTTGGAAATTCTTCAAGGCCTAAACAATCGTTTCCTAAATCGCTTTTTACTCTTACCCAAATACTTTGAATATTTGGAGAATTTGTATTTTCATGATTAGCAATATCTAATATTTCATTGGTTTCTAACTCAGCATCGGTTTGACTTTCATAAAAATGAACACTCACATTAAAAGTAGAAAATATATTAGTGCTAATATCGTTTCTAATATCTGTCATATCAAAAACAGAAACACCATCTCTATTATCAGAGCCATCATCACATTCAAACTTTGGAGCTGGCATATATAAAGCTAAAGCTGCACTGCTTGGATTTACTTCTAAAGTTATTGGTACTACTCTAAAACAAGTATTGGGATTTTCTACACGAATCCAAACTATTTCAGATGTAAAGCCTAAAGCGTCTTGATAAACATCTGGGTTAGTAATTGCATTTTCTGAGTTTTCTGCTTCAGTTTGTGTTTCATAATAAGTAAACACTAGTCCTTGAGCTATATAGTTTGTATTTATCTCTTCCTTAATATAATCTAGGGTTAAGTTAAAAAATGCTTGTCCGTCATTAGAATCGTCGTCACATTGAGAATATATATTGGGGTTATTTACTTGAGGCAATTCGAAAACCTCTAGTTCAAAAGATGTATCCGTATAACAATTAGTAAATAGATTATTAGTAACTCGAATGTAAATTGTTTGTAAGCCAGAAACCGTATTGTCAAAAGCAGTAGGTGTAGTTATTTGGTTTAAGTAGCTAGCATCTGAGAAATATGTTATTGTAAAGTCTGAAGCCGATTGACCATTAAGGATTTCTGTTTCTTTTTGAGTTAAATCTAAGGTTATAAAACCATCAGTGTCATTACCAACAGAATTATTATCGCATTCCTGAAGTCTCGTCATTGTTACAGAATCAGTAGGGAAAGCTGACTCATAAACTTCAATATTAAAGCTTGAAGTATCAAAACAAGATGTGTTGTTGTCGTTTTCAACTCTAGCATAAATAGTAGTACTATCACTTTCAAAAGGACTTGTAATGGCATCGATATTTCCATCGGCATCAAATTGCGATATGTGATATGTTATTGTCATTCCAGTAACAGTAGTAATAGAATTATTTTGTGTTGTAAGATCAAAAGGCATGGTGCTATTATTATCGTCATCACATAAACGTATAATTGGGGCGGTATTAGCAATTGGTAATTGGTCAACAATTAAATCTATTTCATCTGAATAGATGCCACAACTATTACCAACTCTATCTAACTTAACTCTATATAGGTATCCATTATAAGTTATTGGAATCAAACTGATAGTTAAATTAGCTGTTTGAGTACCAGAATACGTTGTATTGTCTACTATATTTGTCCAATTAACACCATCTATACTTAACTCCCAATGGTATGTTTCTGTTTCGGGAGATATAACACTAAGACTTACTGTTGATAGCTCACAAGCTATGGTATTAACTGGTTGGGTTGTAACACTAATTGGAGCAGTTGTTAGGTAATCTATATTGGGTAATGTATAGCCATCAGTAGCATTGTTTACCAAACCATTTAAATCTATTGTCGGAGGTATATCTCCAAGAAAATTGTCTTGATTCCCATCTGAAAAACCAGCCTCAATAACATCACTACATCCATCATCATCACTATCAGAATCTAAATATGTGAAAATAGTATCGTTATCTAAATCATTTAAGATATACCCAATTGTATTACTGTCAGGTGAAGTTTCAGCAGCATCTGCCCATCCATTAATGCCATAAGTAGGACCATCTTCAACACCATTGAAATCGGTGTCTGATAATGTTCCTAATTGGCCGGTTTCTATCAAATCGGAAATACCATCATTATCACTATCTAAGTCATAAAAATCTAAAACAGTATCACCATCTGTGTCAATTGGTAAAGCTAAAATATCAAAAACATCATCTAAACCATCTAGATTTACATCTATTGAAGATAGAGTAAATAGTGTTCCTTGATTTTCAATAATATCTGGAATTCCATCGTTATCACTATCTAAATCAAATGCATCTTTAATACCATCTAGATCATTATCATTTTTAAAACATGTAATGGTTAAACCACCAGTAAAAATTGAGGAAGTAGTACCGTTTTCTAATTTGTGTACAAAAGTAAATCCATCTACTTGATTTGCTAAAAACTTATAAGGTGTATTTCCAGTAGGTGAAGAATTTATTCTAAAATGAATTTCGGAACCAGAAATTTGTGTCACACCAGCTTCAAAAATACCATCAAAATTTGAATCTATTAATAAATGGTCATCAGGGTCGACTAAGGTTATGTTTTTGTTTACGGGGAGAATTCTAGCTATGAAAAATTCATCATCTATATCAGTGTTTGGGAGCGAAATTGTTTCTTCAAACTTTACATTTACTGGTTCTGTAAAAGTAATAGCATACATGTTTTCTGCATTGGTAGCATTACTTAAAATACTAATGAACTCACCAGAACTATTCCCGCTAAATATATTTACATTACCCAAATCATTGGATTGGGTATAGTTACCACTTGCAATCGTATTATTTCTTGTATTGTCTTGAAAAATTAATTCTGGGTTGCTTAAAATACTTGTATTTAAGACAGCATCCCCTTTGGATTCTGTACAATTTAATATACCATCATTATCATTGTCAATGTCAATATTATCAATAATACCGTCATTGTCTCTGTCATCAGGACAAATACTAACCGGAATTACAATAGATTCTAATTCTTCGCCTGTACAGGTTATAATACCTACAAGTTTATATTTACCAGGCTGGGTAGGTGTGATTAGAGAGGTGGTAATCATTAAATCTACAAAGCCTGATCCAGAACCATCATCGAAAAGCCATTTGAAGTTATCAAAATTTTGAGTATTTGCAGCTTCTAAAGTAACATTTGGTATACAATTTCCTAAGGTGATAAACTGTGTGTCAAAATTAATTTCAGGAGCTGAAGGGAATCCTGAATAAAAGCTTCCAGAAGTTGCTGCTCCATTAACATTAAAATAGGCTACATATAATTCATCATTACCTTGCACAGAAACGTTACCATTAAGTCCATTTATTTTATAAGTTATATAATCTGTTTTGCCATCAACGTTGTTAGGACCTGTAGTAGAAAAGTTTGTAAGTGGGAGATTGTTTATCGTTACAATGGCTCCAACTTTGGTAACTATAGATAAACCGCCACTATACTGTGTGTTGCCAATGTTATCTATATCTGCAATATTATCAATATTCCCTCTAGTTTCACAACTTAAAGGAGGTACAAAAAACATGCCTTGATTAGCTTCGCTATTCGATCCAACACCTTGGTATGCAAAAACCTTTTCAGAAGTTTCAACATACATGTTTCCAGCACCATTAAACAGATTGCCCTCAATTAAATAATATTCTCCAGCATTTATTGTTGTTACAGGAGTATTTCCATTTATACTTATAGAGGTATTGTCTGAATGTGCAACTATTAAAATATTTTCCCAAGCATTATCACCACCTCCTTTTACAAAAATATATTCTGTTCCTATTTTATCTAGACCTACTATTTGGTCTAAGCCATAATCTCGTGCTCCTCCGTTATGAAAACTTCCATTAGCAGATCCGCAATTAACAACAATGGGTTTGTCAGCATTAACCAATGTACCAATTATACCATCTCTATTGATTACTGCATCATTACTATTAGTAGCGATGGTATAGCTTTCACCTTCATTTAGAATAATATTTACTGGAGTTGTTCCTGTGTAGTTTTTTATTATTAACCCAGCTGGCATATCGCTAAATACAACTTGTGTATTATCTTCTGTTGCCATTACAGAAACAAAGTTTAAATAATTACTTTGTGGATTTTCATTAGTATAACTGCCAATTCTAAATACTGTGCCTAAAGCAGCAGCGCCTTTACTTACTAGAGCTCCAGCTTGTGCACCACCACCAGCATTCATCCTAACTGAAACATATATTGGTGCCTCAGCTTCTATAATATAGCCTCTATCATTTGTAACTACACTGGTTTGAGTTGATGGGATAAATAATTGACCATTGCCAGTGCCAATTGGTATTTGTTGAGGTGCAGCATTTGAAACTATTCCGGTCATGTAATTTACAGCTGGTTGTCCTACAGGTATTATAGTAAATGGGATATTAGAATTACTAGGTGTAGAAAGATAAATATGCTGATCTTCCACATTAGCATTTCCAAAAGCAGCACTCGTTAAAGGCGGTATATAATGCTTCTTGCTTAATTGAGAAAAACCTTTAATACTGAAAAGTATTATTAGAATAAATAAAAAACTTTGTAAAGGATAATTCTTAGGCATTTTTTCAGAATAAGTAATAATCTAAATGTTTAATTAAAAACTAAAATATAACATTTAATATTATTGGACTGATAAAGCCTTTTAAGGTTTAATTTTGTAGGATGAAATACTTAAAAATTATTTATTGAATAGTAATGAGAGTTTATCTTTTTAAAGCAAAATGACCTCGATATTCTTTTCCATCTTGAAAAACAACTCTGAACCAATAATCATCATTCGGGAGATAAGAACCATTAAAAGTACCATTCCAACCAGGTTCTAAAGGATTAATGGTTTTTAATAATTTCCCGAAGCGATCAAAAATAATTATTTTAATATTTGAGTTAAACTGAGCATTTACACCAAAAGGTTTCCAAGTATCGTTATACCCGTCATTATTAGGTGTAAAGTATTTAGGAAACCCTAAAACAGAGACTTCTTTAGATACTATTCCACAGCCATTTTTATCGTATATATAAACGGTATGAAAACCAGCTTTAACATTAGTAAACACATTATTATCATCATATATTTCTGTGTTTAGTGCAAATTGGTAATCGCCCTCACCAGATGCATTTATTGTAATAGAATTATTCGACGATACTTCTTTAACTATTATATCATCTATTGTTGCCGTATTTGACATAACTACTAATATTTCTCGTGTTGCAGCACAACCATTTTGATTGGTTGCAATTACAGAATAGGTACCAGCTTCATTTACATCGATTGTATCAGACGTATCGCTAATGCTTTGGCTATTTGCAAACCATTGGTATGAATAATTACTCGGGTTATCATTTAAAACACCTGAATATAGTTGAATGGTTTTTGGATAGGTATTGAGGCAATAAAACTGAGATTCGTTTCCTAATAATAATGGTGTAAAAATCACATTCAAATTTATAGTGCTTATAGCATAGCAATTTCCATTGTTTTCAATTTTCACAAAAAGCGTTTCAAAATTTCGGGTTTCGTTTGTGTAATTTCCGTTTATGGCATTAACGTTATTTAATGCGTCTTGTTCATTTTTATAAAAGCTTATTGTTAATCCGTTGGGAATTAGAGGAGCTACATGCGATTTTAAATTATCGGTGTTAAAAACTGAAAATCCATCAATAATATCATCATCACAAATATTAAAATCAGGAATAGTTATCGTAATGTTTGAAATGCCTAAAGTTATTTCGGCAACAGAAAAACACTTAAATGCATTTTCTACTCTTGCATAAACAATTTGTTGTGATGTTGTGTTTTGAAACGCTACAGAGTTGGGTATTTCGTTAGAATTTTGTTGTGCTTCTATAGACGTTAAAAAGAAATTTTGGACTGATAATGATGAATCTCCGTCAACAATATTTGGTACAGCATCAAATAAATTATAAGTCGTTAAACCGTCTTGATTACTATCGCATTCAATAATATTGGTATTTGAAACTATAGGATTTGGAGCGTATTCAATAAGTATTTCACCGTAAGAAAAACAGTTGTTATTCAACGTGACTTCTACATTGTATTTCCCAGTTTGTGTAACATCAAAAGTTTCGCTAATACTCCCTAATTGCTCCACATCATTAAAAAACCATCTGTAAGATGTGGCCCCAGCTTGAGAAGCATTTAGTTCTAAAGTGTCATTTTCACATAGTGCACTGATTGTTGATACTAATCTATTTGATCCCAAATCTGTATTTAATTGAAAACTTCCGGCTTCAAGAAAAACAGCAGAGTCAAATCTATAATTTTGTTCGTCTGCAATTACTAATTTCACATGATAGGTATGACCAGATAATACATTTGCAGTTGCTGTAAGAACCTTAGTTTGACCGTTAAAATTAATAGGTGCAGCAGTATTATTCCAACTTCCAAAATAACTTTCATTTTGTGCAGAACACCCATTTGGTATATCTGGATGTACTGTGGTTACTTTTACAGGTATTTGTGTATCTGGAACTAATGCAATATTTGTATAAACTTGGTCTGACGCCTCCCGGATTAAAAACCCGAATAAATCTGAAAACTTACATGTGTTTGGGTTTCCTTGTTGATATTCTTCTGAAGCAAAAAGATACCTAAAACTTACTAAATTTGCTGCTGATGTAAATTCAAATTCTATGATTGTAGCATTGTACGTATTGCTTTCATTTAAAACAGTTTCTAAATCAATATCACCGGTCCAATTCGCTGCATCATCATCGCTTAAAGTTGTATTTGGACCTTCAACATTACTTAAACGGCCAGTACTTAAAACAATGCCGCTTTGAAAAGGAAATGTTGTGCCCGTGGCATCAAAATACCCATAACTTTGATCTGTACCCCCAAAATCACCACCAATAACATTCGTGACCAATACATTGGTTATACAGTTACTATCTATTAAAACATCTTCAATGAGTTGTTGTGGCGTATAGATTTGGTCATTTACTTGTACGTTTTGACCAAATAAATTTATGCTAAATAGAATGTAAAATATGTATACAAGGTATTTCATTTATAACAAATGTAAATGACTTTAAAGTAACATAAAATTTATGTTGAACGTTTTAAAATAAAAAATGCCATAAACTATCGGCCATCTTCGGAAAAACCTTTAAAACTGAGCAAAATTATATATGTAATGGTAACGGAAGGTTATCTTTTTAAAGAAAAATGGCCTCTAATATTGAAAGATTCACCGTTTTGAACAATATCAGCTGAAAACCAATAATCATCTGAAGGCATATTTTGCCCATTGTATGTACCATCCCAACCGTTTGATAAATGTGGAAGCGTTTTAATTAATTTTCCATGTCTATTATAAATATAGACTACAGTTCCTGGTAATTGATTAGCTCCAACGATATGCCACGTGTCATAAGCATTATCATTATTTGGTGTTACAAATTTTGGAATATCAAATACAAAAACTTCTTTAGAAACGTCTAAACAGCCATTTAAATCTCTTACGGTAACACTATGCTCTCCAAAGGAAACATCCTCAAATATGTTTGAGCTTTGTGGTTCTCCTCCATCTAAAATAAAAACATAATCACCAATTCTAGACTGGTCAATTTCAACAGTAATTCTATTAGGGTCTGCAAAATTAACTGTAGGCGTAAAATTAATTACAGCTTCGTCTGAAGGAATCACATCAAAATTGTGTGTATACGAACAATCATTTCCAATTAGGTTGGGTCGGGTAACTGTTACAGAATATAAGCCTGGGCTTGTTGGGGGAATTATGATTTCGCCAGTTATCGCCCCAGTAGACCATAAATAAGCATCGCCCGCTACTCCTGTATCTGCACTAACTACTATAGGTTGGTCATTACATAGGGGTACAATTTCATTTATAGAAATAACAGGTAAGGGGTTTATACGAATGTTAAACTGGGTAATATCAAAACATCCCGAACTGTTAATTTCAAGCCGTACATATATTGTATCTGAGTTAATAGCAGAAAATAGATTTGGTAAAGCCTCTAATTTATTTTCAGCATTATCTAAATCGCCATAAAATGTAATGGAATGATTTGAAGGATTTAAACCACCTAAAATTATATTGTTATTTGTTGTTAAATCGAAAATTTGAATACCGTCGTAATCATTATCACAAGCTACCAAATCGGGAGGTGCAATAGCAATTGGGTTTTGGTTTATTTGTAAAACAAAAGAAGTTACAATTGGGCACCCTGTTGTAATATCTGAAACTCTAATAAAAATTTCGTGGCTAACTGTTGTATAATTAAATGTACTATTTAAAGGCGCTAAATTATTATCAGCATCGTTTTGGTTATCATGATATGATATGTTTACTAACGAAGTGTCGTTAACAATCATAGTATCAACTTGTGATAAATCATACGTATCCGTATCATTATCGCAAATAGCATTG
>ERZ1048686.155-NODE-155-length-75357-cov-7.259820_pt1 | contig 75357 bp, 69 predicted proteins | sample MGYA00383099_ERZ1048686 | MGnify/ENA primary metagenome ERZ1048686 (study PRJEB29581, sample SAMEA5548369) | metagenome | biome: marine; feature: coastal; material: water | depth 25 m | study: Short-term variability in the microbial, nano- and picoplankton... | reverse complement strand
GCTTCCATTCTTCAATAAATGCCCCCAGTTGACTAATTATCTCACCAATTTGAATGACTGGCGATAGGCCTTTAGTTTCTAAAAATACGTCTGGTTTGCGTAATTTGAATTGCTCAAAGAATACGTCCGACATATTCTTATCGTAATGTTGCCCCGTATGAATGAGCTTGAAGTCAAACAAGTCACCATACTGCGCAAACACCCGTTCGAATTGGGTTATTTTTATGAAATTGGGTCGAGTTCCTACGACTATTCCAACCTTTTTAGACACTATTTACGATTTTAAATTTTTAAACTCTGAAAAAAGCCAACCACCTATCAGCAGTAAAATGATTAACGACGACGCTAACGACACCTTTTCACCGTCAACAAACTTTTTAGGGTTAAATTCAAATACAATCTCATGTTCGCCAGCTGGTATTTTCATACCTCTCAATAAGTAGTTTACACGGACATGGTTGAATCCGTCAATATCAACTTTTTCGTTGTCTATGTAAGCTGTCCATCCCTTATTGGGTCCATACCAAATTTCAGAGAACACGGCAAACTCTTCCTGCTCACAATTCGTTTTATATACCAAACGATTTGGTGCATATTGAGTCATTGCAATAGATCTTGACGTATTGCTGTCTGGTGCGTGGTTTACCAGGCTAGATGCATAATCTCCAAAGTCTTTATCATGAATTATTGCTTTAGTTCTGGAATTAAAAGATTTCAGTTGACTCAATTCTTCAGTAGCTGAATTAACATGCATAAAACTATCGACGTACCAGGCATTACCAAGTGCACTTGGATTTTTAGACAGTTTTGATTGTTGATCAATCAAGTACTTGGCATTAAGCATGTCTAATACCTCAAACGGTATACCTCGCTCCGACCTAAATACACTATCGATAACATCTTGGATTCGTGCCATTTTTACAGCACTATATCCACCCACGGTATTATGGAAATAACTGGTACTACTTGAACTAAAAGTATTTACCGAAACGTCGAACACTCGGTAATATCCACGCCCATTTGATTCAAGCTGATAAATCTGTTGATCTACGGGACGCATCGCAAAAGGTCGTTCCTGTTTTTTCTTCGATATAAACTTTTTCTCGTTAAGGTATTGTTGATCCACATTAACCAGGTCAACTACAATTAATAACCCGATGAGTGCCGCCACATATTCTTTCTTAAGTTTATCAGACACATAAGCCCACAAAATCAAGACTGCCACAGCAACGAAACCAAAAGATCTAAAAGCACTCGATTTCATGAATTGCTCGCGACCTTCCTTTAATGCTTCAATGAATTGGTCGTACTGTGCTTGATTGCCCTTGAAGTACTGCGTTAAGAAATTTTCATCCTGAAAATGGTCAAACGACAATACGCTGCCACCAACCAGTGCAAGCAATAGTGACAATCCACCAACTACACCACCTGCGATATACACTGCCTTTAATTTTTCCTCCTTGCTCTTTGTCGATGTTAAAAGAGCCGACAGACCAGCGATACCCAAAATAGGGAAAAATATAGATGCAACACCCATAGCAGAGTTATGCGCCCTAAAAATGTTATACTTTGGAAAGTTATAAAAGAAGATTTCGTTAAACCAAGCTAGGTACTTACCCATTGATAAAAATGCGATCACTACTACTGCAGCGAAGATGCCCCACTTCCAACCGTTATTAGGTAGTAAAACAAGACCGAGTATCATCAGAAAGGCAACGATTGCGCCATAATAAACCGGCCCACTTGTTGACTCACCTCCACCCCAATATAAAGGGACACGAACTGCCTTCCTCCCATTACCAAAGAATTTGGCAATCTCATAATCTTTATCAACTTCCTGACCACTACTGCCTCCAGCGGCACCTGGAATAAACGTCGCCAATATATCTGTACTGTTGTTACTCCACAACATGGCATAATCCCAATCAAGACCTTCCCCTGCCTCTTCGGTATCTTCATCAAGTGCATCTGCGTTTAATGCAGCAGCTTCCTGCTTGAGGTCTGAATTACCACGCATGGTATCTTTCGAATACTCCAGTGTGGTATATATTTTAGAGAATGACGGCCCGATTGCCAGCACCCCGCAAACCAATAATATTCCAGCAGCTTTGAAGTAGTTCATTAATGTACCTTCTTTAGCTGCAAACACTAGGTAAACAAGCATAAAAAACAACATTCCAATACCAAAATAATACGTCATTTGATAGTGGTTCGCTGCAATGTTAAGACTCATCGCCAGCAAGAATAGGGCAGCACCTTTTAAATATTTTTGCTTGCTTAGTATGAGGTAAACTCCAGCCAAAGCCAGAGGCAAGTACGACAATGCTCTAAATTTGGACGTATGCCCTTCTGCGAACAGAATCATGTTATTCGTTGATAAGGCAAATGCCAAACCACCAACTATGGCCACCCACCGATTGACGTCCATCACCAACATCAAAATATAAAAACAAAACGCTGCTACAAAAAACCAACTAATAGGGGCCTTTAAGAATAGCTGCATGATAGGCTCTAGGTACTTTCGAATAAGGTTCGAATTCTGCGGTGAACTTATTTGATACGTTGGCATTCCGCCAAACATAGCGTTGGTCCAAAGTGTAAAGTCTCCCGTTTTTTCATGATAATCGGTAACCTCTTTGATCATCCCTTTTCCTTGAAGGATATCGCTTTGCTCTACAACCTTTCCATTGAGTTGTGGATGAAAATATGCCGCAAAAACTGCTAAGAAAATTCCCATAGCAATTAAATGAGGTTTTGCTAGCGTCCAAATATGTTTAAAGTCCATTGTTTCTATTTAAGAATTGGTAAAACGTGTGCAAAATACGAGAGTTTAACGCAACAACAATTACAGAATTGCCAAATTTATAAAATCTTCATTTTTTCTACACATTGGTTCTATCGGTTGGTGTCGATTTCTATCTTTGACTACATTTTATAACAAATGAAGTTCGGTGAAATCATAGGTAAGGAAAAAGTCAAAGACCAACTCATTCAGAAAGTGCGCAACAACGCTGTGCCTCATGCACAATTGTTCGTTGGTAAACCTGGATGCGGCAAATTGGCCCTGGCTCTTGCAATGATTCAATATCAGTTGTGTGAGCAACCTACCGACAATGACGCTTGCGGCGCATGTAAAGCATGCACCAAAATAACCAAACTTATTCACCCTGACGTTCACTTTTCATTTCCCGTGGTTCCTAAAAAACCTGGTAGCAAACCGGTTAGCAATGACTACATGGAAGTTTGGCGTAGCAGCCTTCTTGACAATCAACATCTTAGCTACATCGACTGGATGCAGGCTATTGGGGCTGAAAACAAACAAGGAAACATCACAAAAGAAGAGTGCAGGTCTATCGTTCAAAAGCTCTCGTTAAAAGCGTTTGAAAGCGACAAAAAGGTGCTACTTATTTGGCTACCAGAATATTTGGGTAAGGAAGGCAATGCGTTACTTAAATTAATTGAAGAACCTCCTGCAAATACCTACTTTTATCTGATTAGTGAAAATACCGACGCAATATTGCCAACAATATTGTCTAGAACCCAACTAACCAACATCCCTGCTTATTTACCAAATGAAATAGAGCAGTATGTATCGCTTCACAATCCTGAAGCAGAGACCAGTGTTGTCGCATTCTTAGCAAATGGGAGTATAAATGCTGCACAAAAATTTGTTACGCACACAGATGCGGACCTTAGTGATTCATTTAGGACATGGATGCGGCTAAGCTTTAGGCGTGACGTCCCCAAGTTAATGTCGTGGAGTGATGATATGGGAAGCAAAGGCAGAGAAAACATAAAAAACTTTTTACAGTACAGTTTGGGTATTGTCAGAGAAATATTGGCGTATAAATCAATACCTAATTATCAGATTAGATTGGATAAGGACGAACAACAATTTGTCATGAACTTTTCTGATGTCGTACAATTTGCTAATATTGAAGTGCTTTACACGGGGTTGAATTCGTGTTTCGGTCAGATAGAGCGAAATGCAAACCCTAAACTCACGTTGTTTCAATTGTCTTTAACATTAAGAGACAGTTTTTATACAACACAAAAAGCTTAAATTTTAAAGTGATTACAGAAGATATATATGGGATGCGGAAATTGTGGATCAACTCACGATGAAGGGGGTTGCACATCTCCTGGTTGCGGCAGTAATGGTGACTGTTCGACAGGTGCATGTAATAAATTAAATACTTTCGATTGGCTAAATCACATGACGTTGCCGTCTGATTATAAGCCATTTGATATTGTCGAAGTACGGTTTAAAGGAAGTCGAAAAGAGTTCTATAGAAACACGGACAATATTGATTTGTACACAGGCGAAACAATTGTTGTTGAGTCTGATTTTGGGCATGATGTTGGCCAAGTGAGCTTAAGCGGTGAATTGGTAAGACTTCAGCTTCGTAAAAATCATGTTAAAGAAGACAGCGAAACGATTCGTAAAATATATCGAAAGGCATCTGATTCTGATAAAGAAAAATACACGTCGTTTAAAGCCAAAGAACCTTCTACGCTAGAACGAGCTCGTACTATTGCCATGGACATGAAGTTGGCCATGAAGCTGAGTGATATTGAATTTCAAGGCGATGGTAGAAAAGTCATCTTTTACTATACCGCCGAAAAACGTGTGGATTTTAGAACGCTGATTAAGCAATACGCAGCCGAGTTTAAAACGCGGATTGAAATGCGCCAGGTTAGCTACAGAGAAGAAGCTTCAAGACTTGGTGGAATAGGCAGTTGCGGTAGAGAGCTTTGCTGTAGTACATGGTTAACAGACTACAAAGTAGTTACTATGGGGTCTGCAAAAAGTCAAAACCTATCCATCAACATGTTGAAGTTATCTGGTCAATGTGGTCGATTAAAGTGCTGCTTGAATTATGAACTAGAAACATATTTAGAAGCGCTAAACGAATACCCGAAAGGTGACGACTTGTATCTTGAGACGGCTGCTGGGTCAGCAAAGCTGCAAAAGACAGATATACTTAAGCGTATGCTTTGGTTTTCTTATCCTAAAAACTCTGAGTGGATTCCGATTGATTTAGAACGGGTCAACGAGATTATCAAACTCAACAAAAAAGGAGAAAAGCCAGACACGTTAGTAGACAAACCTATTGGCGCAGAAATCATCAATAAGTATGAGCCTGCTCCAGATTTGATTAGTGATCAAGACATCAATAGATACGATGAAATTGATCAACAACGTAAGAAACAGAGCAAAAACCGCCGGAATAAAAAAGGCCAAGGCAATCGGAACAACCCAAGAAATAAAAACAGAAATTTCAAAGGCGATAAGAAAAAACCTGATGGTCAGCAAACGGCAAATCGTAGTGATAAACCAAAAACGAATCCGTCTAAATCGCAGAACTCGAACACCGGGAAGCCAAATAATCCGAACAAGAAAAGACGCAGACCTAATAATCCGAACAAGCCCAAAGGGCCTAAAAAAGAGGATTAATTATGACTTAAGTGCATAGGGTACACGATTCAAGATTGAACGACCCAGTGTGATTTCGTCGGCGTATTCAAGTTCACCACCCACGGCTATTCCTCGTGCAATGGCAGACATTTTCAGGTTAAGCCCTTCTACTTTTCGTGCAATGTAGAATGTCGTTGTATCACCTTCCATATTAGCACTTAAAGCAAAAACTAGCTCTTCCACACCTTCATTTTTGATTCTGTTTAGCAACTCAGATATTGCAAGGTCGTCTGGCCCAATCCCTTCCATAGGTGCGATAACACCACCTAATACATGGTATACTCCGTTAAACTGACCCGTATTTTCAATAGAGATGATGTCTTGAAAATCCTTTACAACACAAATCAATTTTTTATTTCGATTTACTGATGTACAGATGTTGCACAATTCTGATTCGGTAATGTTGCCACAAGTTGAACAAAACTTCACCTTAGTTTTTAAATCAACCATGGCACCCGCAAGCATTTCAACGTGCTCAGGCTTATCTTTTAAAAGGAATAGTGTCATTCGAAGTGCTGTCTTTTTTCCTATTCCAGGAAATCGACTTAGTTGCTCAACCGCTTTTTCTATGGTACTAGACGAAAAGTTCACACTGCAAAGCAACAATTTATTGATTGAAAACTGGCGAAAAACAATCATCAAAAATTAATTGTTGTATTAGTTAAAAAAAATATAGAATTTGGACTCGAATTTGAATTACACCGCTACCACATATAATGTTAAGATCTCTGTTGAGTCGAACTATCAGGAGGACATGTCTGAACCTGAAGAGCAAGTACATGTATTCAGTTACGACATATTAATCGAGAACAATACCGACGAAGCGTTGCATTTGCTATCGCGTCATTGGGACATTATAGACGCACTAGGTTTAAACCATGAAGTGGATGGTGAAGGTGTAGTTGGTGAGAAACCAGTCATTTTACCTGGTGACTCTTATGCTTACTCTTCTTGGTGTCGTTTAACGACTGATGCTGGGAAAATGGGTGGCACTTATACCATGCGTGGTTTGTCTACTGACCGTGTGCTTCAGGTACGTATTCCGGAGTTCTTGCTTGTTCCAAAGCATCGGATGAATTAATTCTGATTTTTCTTTCCTCTTCTTCTCTTAGGCATATCAGCCTTCTAATCTTCGTCGCTTAGGCTTATCAGCTTTCTTTTCTCACATTAGGCTTTCGCCATCGAACTTTCTTCGATTAGGCTTATCAGCCTTCTTTTCTTCGTCGCTTAGGCTTATCAGCTTTCGAACTTTCTTCGATTAGGCTTATCAGCCTATAACCGATTTTCATTTTTGAGACCAAAAACGAAACAAAAAGTCTTCCCAAAAATATGCTCCCTTACGCTGCCCTTCGCCTCCCCCGCATTTTTGGTGGGCGATGGCTCATTAATCCATGCATGATTTAAGATGACCTTTGAAGTTTTCTGTAGAAAACAAGAAAGGGTTTTGTGTGGTGGGCTTGCGCTAAGCAGGCAGGAAAGCGCAGCGACTTTGGCTGCGGGAAGAAAAGACTTTCGTAGAGTTCAAAGAAAACTTCAGAAGTCTTGATTTTTTTGTTTCGTTTTTTCATCAAGGAAAAAATGAAAGCCGGGTTGTAGGGGTGGCAACCCCTAAGCCAAGAAAATCCAAAGTATTAGTAGTATTACTATAGTATGATTTTCATTATGTTTGCTATCACTGAAAAAAAAACAAAAATCTTACCACAATGAACTTCCACATCGAACAACAAGAATCCTATTCGAGGGGCGAACTTTTACTCAGAAACTTTTTAGGCTTTCTCTACATCATGATTCCACATTTGCTCGTATCGTTATGTTACGGTCTAGTATTGATGGTTATCGGTGTTATTCGGTTTTTCTCGATTTTAATAACTGGCAAATTTCCGAGAAATGCCCATAATGCGATGGTACAAATTGGGAGGTATAACTTACGATTAACGGCACGAATTTTTAACCTACGCGATGGATATCCTCCATTTACACTTGAAACTGAAGATGAGGGGATAATCTTTGACATGCCTTATGTAGAGAACGTTAACAGAGGTCGATTATTGATAAGAACCTTATTTGGAGGCCTACTATTAATTCCACATATTTTTATTGTTGTATTAAGAATTTATGGTGTCATGTTCGCGAATATCTACGCATTTTTTATGGTGCTATTCAGCAAAAAATTTCCAGACGGCGTTTTTAAGTTTTCAGTTGAAACGTTTAGATGGAATTACAGAATGAATAACTATATGGTGTATTACACCGACGATTATCCTCCGTTTCACGGACGTGTATTGCCGCACGAAAACCAAAACATAGATGGTGACTCAACAGCAGACCATTTGGTTGAAGTGTAAGACATTGAACGAATTAAAAAGGCCATCAGTAAAACTGATGGCCTTTTTTTTATGTGCATCCACACCCTTTAAACTTTTTGACCTTTCCCTTTTTATTTATGCTTTTGATTAACTCCTCATCCCTGTAAAAGAATGTCCATTTACGCTCACCCTTTTTATAATACTTCTTCTCTACGAGTTGTCCGTTGTAATTAAACCGTTCCCAACTCCCCCACTTCATTCCGTCTTTATACCGATGTATTTCAACAACATATCCGCTGCTGTCTTTGATAGCACAAGTCACTTTCCTGCCTAGTGTATCACATTCAGTTGATTGACCAAAAGATGGCGACACAGTCGTCAACCATAACACTACACCAAAGAATAGATAACGGAAGCTGAACCGACTAGAAAGCAATAGTATGCGAACCATTTGAGTTGACTTTTTTCTACTAACTTTATCATCCATTTAATAGCGAATAACCCGCTAATAAAGGCCACCACAAACCCTATGGACATTTCAAATATCGGCGATGAAGCTTGATCAACCGCTGGCATATCCATAAAATCTTTGAGACTTTTTGCCGCCGCACCCAGTATAAGAGGCAACACCATTATAAACGAGAAACGTGCTGCTTTAGTTCTTGGCAATCCCAACAATACACCCGTGACTATTGTGGAACCTGACCGACTAATGCCCGGCAATATGGAAATGGCTTGAACAATACCCATAATAATCGATTTTCCAGTCGATAACGATTCCGCTTTGTCCCGCTTTACGGAATCTGAGATGTAAAGCAAAACACCCGTGACCAACAACATCGATCCAACCAATAAAACGTTCTTATCAAATAAGGTTTCAATTTGGTCTTTCAGAAACAACCCAACCAATGCAGCTGGTATCATGGAAATTAAAACAAACCAAGCAAATTTGGTTTCCTCATTCCATTTAAAAGATAATATCCCTTTAAAAATGTCTACTAAGTCTTTTCGAAATACAACAACAGTACTTAACGCTGTAGCAAGGTGAAGAAAAACGGTGAACAGCAAATCTTCTTCTAATTCTGTACCCTGAATGGCTTTAACCAATTCAATATGGCCAGAACTACTAACGGGCAAAAACTCTGTCAACCCTTGAACGATGCCAAGGATTATCGCCTCAACTAGGCTCATCTTCTGACGTAGCGCTTCCTTTAAAAATAGCGTAAACTTCTACGGCAAACCCTATCAAGACAACCAAAGGCGCTATAGTTACCTTCATTGTTGTGCTGAAACTTTTCTTGCCTGTGGTGAATATTTCTGCGTTGTTGAAGATATCATCAGTCTTCCCCATCATCAGAATAAAGCCTATTACTATGATGGCAAATCCTATGATCATCCACTTGTAATTGTCCTTGGTGAAGGCCATCTCATAAGTCGGTTTTGACTTTTGAGGCTCAGTGCTTTTTTTATTTTTTGCTGCCATAATCTGTGCGCTAATATAAATCGTTTACACGCAGTCTAAGATACTTTTTGGTTGCGAAATATGTACTTGGCAACACAATACAAAACCCTAGAATCGCTATGCATGCAAATAAAATAGAATATATCGTAATATCCGATTTAAAAATATGATCGACTTCAAAAAAATTAGACTCTACCCAATTTGTAACGGCCTTATTACATAAAACAACACAAACAAAAGCCAGCACTGAAGATAAGAACGTCAACCAGGCGGCCTTTAATACAAATGGTTTTATGATAAACCATTCGCTTGCTCCTACCAATTGCATGCTTTTTACCACAAATCGTTTGGCGTAAACGTCTAGTCTAATCGTATTGTTAATAAGAACCAACGAAACAATGAGTAGAATCATCGCAGCGCCAATCATGACAAAGCCAGCTATTCTTTTATTCTTTCGTATTTGGTCAACTAGATCCTCTTGAAACTCGACGCCCGTAACGCCGTTTATGTCACCAAAGTATGCTAATGTTGAATCCAAATCATCATCGAGTGCCACGGCATTTAAGTTAACTTCGATAGACGCTGGTAGCGGATTATTGCCTAAAACTTCAACAAAATCTTTACCCAGCACTTCTTTGTAATCCATTGCTGCCTGCTCTCCAGTGACGTAGGAGACGCTTTTGACATACGACAAATCATTGATTTCATTTGTGTGCATCTTCAATACCTCTTCCCCACTCTGGTTGTCGAAATACAAAATGACCAATACATTTTCTTGGAGATACGCTGTTAATTTCTGTGTGTTGATTAAAAGCATCCCGAATAAACCGAGCACAAATAAGACCATGCAAACACCTATCATGACTGACCAGCCCGTAAATCTCCTCTTTGTTTGCATAGCACAAATGTAGCCAATCACTACACCAAAAATGGCTTAAGTTTTACCACACAATTGTTTATTTAGAACAGTTCTATTATGACTAAAGCCAACCTGTAAAAACATCCTTAGATTACCTTTGTTAGCTATATAGAAAAGCTAAAATAATATGTCAAATCGCAAAGGAACGACTTCCGTTGGGAGGAAAATTTTAATGGCGCTATCAGGATTGTTCTTGATCGTATTTCTACTCCAGCATTGCACCATAAATTTTCTGTCGGTAGTTGCACCCGATACCTTTAATGAGGTCTCTCAATTTATGGGAACAAACCCACTAATACAGTATGCATTGCAACCCGTACTTGCCTTTGGTGTGTTCTTCCATTTAATCATGGGCATCTACCTAGAAAGAAAAAATCGTAATGCTCGACCGATCAAATACGCCATGGACAAACCTGCGACAAACTCGAGTTGGATGTCGCGAAACATGATCATCACTGGAATTATGGTTATGCTCTTTCTAACGGTTCACTTTTACGATTTCTGGCTTCCAGAGTTAAATACAAAATTTATAAAAGGCGATATGTCTGGACTTAACGCCGCAGGCGAGTATAGGTATATGGAAGAAATGGCTCATAAATTTAGCAATGCAGGACGTGTAATCCTATACGTGTTGTCATTCATTTTTTTAAGTCTGCATTTGTTGCATGGGTTCCAATCTGCATTTCAAAGTGTCGGTTTCAATCATAACAAATACACCCCAACCATAAAACGTTTAGGTAATCTATACGCTATAGTTGTTCCTGCAGTATTCATATTTATTGCACTTTTTCATTATTTCAATCAACACGCTTAAGCCTACAATTCAGATATGAGTAAGTTAGATTCTAAAATACCTGAAGGTCCTATTAAAGACAAATGGACCACGTATAAAGACAAAATTGACTTGGTAAACCCAGCCAACAAAAGGCACATCGACGTAATTGTTGTGGGTACCGGTCTTGCCGGCGGTTCTGCTGCTGCTACATTGGCTGAATTAGGCTACAATGTAAAAGCATTTTGTTACCAAGATTCTCCACGTCGAGCCCACTCAATTGCGGCTCAAGGTGGAATTAACGCAGCAAAAAATTATCAAGGTGATGGTGATTCCGTATATCGATTATTCTACGATACAGTAAAGGGTGGTGATTATCGTTCGCGAGAAGCCAACGTGCATCGCTTATCTGAAGTTTCTGCTAACATCATCGACCAATGCGTTGCTCAAGGTGTGCCATTTGCTAGAGAATATGGCGGATTACTTGACAATCGATCATTCGGTGGGGTTTTGGTGTCACGAACCTTTTATGCCAAAGGACAAACCGGACAGCAATTGTTACTCGGTGCATACTCAGCGATGAACCGTCAAATTGCCCGTGGTAAAATAGAAATGTTTAACCGCCATGAAATGTTAGACGTGGTTATTGTTGACGGCAAAGCTAGAGGCATAATTGCACGAAACCTTGTTACTGGAGAAATAGAACGTCATTCTGCCCATGCGGTTGTTATCGCTTCAGGCGGATACGGAAACGTTTACTTTCTATCAACCAATGCAATGGGTTCAAATGTGACAGCATCTTGGAAAATTCATAAGAAAGGCGCATACTTTGCGAACCCATGTTACACACAAATTCACCCTACCTGTATTCCACGTTCGGGTGACTACCAATCCAAATTGACCTTGATGTCTGAATCATTAAGAAATGATGGACGTATTTGGGTACCCAAAAATATGGACGACGTGCATGCAATTAGAGCAGGTAAATTAAAACCGACTGAAATTGCAGAAGAGAATCGAGACTATTACTTGGAGAGAAGGTATCCAGCATTCGGAAACTTAGTACCTAGAGATGTTGCCTCACGTGCTGCAAAAGAAAGATGTGATGCGGGTTACGGAGTAAACGAAACAGGCGAAGCTGTTTATCTCGACTTCAGATCGGCCATTGAAAGATACGGAAGCGAACAAGCTAAATTAAAAGGTTTAGTGAATGCTTCAAAAGAAGAAATTACTTCACTAGGCGAAAACGTTGTTGAAGCCAAATATGGCAACTTGTTCCAGATGTATGAGAAAATCGTGGATGAGAACCCATACAAAATGCCAATGATGATTTACCCGGCTACCCACTACACAATGGGTGGTGTTTGGGTTGACTATAACTTAATGACTACAATCCCTGGCTGTTATGCCATTGGTGAGGCCAACTTCTCAGACCACGGTGCTAACCGTTTAGGCGCTTCGGCGTTGATGCAAGGATTGGCTGATGGTTATTTTGTATTGCCATATACGATAGGAGATTACTTGTCAGACGATATTAGAACTGGAAAAATCTCAACGGATACAGTTGAATTTGAAGAAGCTGAAAAGAACGTTACCGATCGCATCAATCAATTTGTGAATAACAAAGGAACTAAGTCGGTAGATTACTTCCACAAGCGATTGGGTAAAGTGATGTGGGACAAAGTTGGAATGTCGCGAAACACCAAAGGGTTGAAAGAAGCGATAGAGGAGATTCAAAGTATTCGTGAAGAATTTTGGAAGGATGTGTTAGTTCCAGGGTCAGCCGACGGCATGAATACTGAATTGGAAAAAGCAGGCAGAGTTGCCGACTTTTTAGAACTCGGCGAGCTATTTGCTAAAGACGCCTTAGACAGAAATGAATCTTGCGGAGGTCATTTCCGTGAGGAATCTGTTGAGCTTGATGGTGAGCAAAAAGGAGAAGCAAAACGTGATGATGAAAACTACGCATACGTTTCGGCTTGGGAATATACAGGAGAACCAAAAGACGCGATTCTACATAAAGAAGAACTCGAGTTTAACGATATTGAATTAAAGCAGAGAAGTTATAAGTAGCTATTGGCTAACTGATAAAAACGAAACAAGATGAACTTAAAACTCAAAATCTGGAGACAGAAAGACGCAGAAGACAAAGGTAAGATGGTAGCTTATAATGTTACGGATATCTCTGAACATATGTCGTTTTTAGAAATGCTAGACGTTTTAAATGAGCAATTGGTAAACTCAGGTGAAGAACCCGTAGCCTTCGATCACGATTGTCGTGAAGGGATATGTGGCATGTGCTCGTTATATATCAATGGTGAGGCTCATGGCCCAGATAGAGGCGTAACAACCTGCCAATTGCATATGCGTATGTTTAACGATGGTGACACAATCTTTATTGAACCATTCAGAGCAAAAGCCTTCCCAGTGATTAAAGATTTAGTGGTTGATCGAAGCGCGTTTGACCGCATCCAACAATCTGGTGGATACATTTCGGTCAACACCTCTGGAAATACGCAAGATGCCAATGCCATTCCAATTCCAAAAGCGGATGCCGACGAAGCGATGGACGCTGCAACTTGTATCGGATGTGGTGCATGCGTTGCAACGTGTAAAAACTCATCAGCGATGTTGTTCGTTGGAGCAAAGGTTTCACAATATGCATTACTTCCTCAAGGTAAAGTTGAAGCCAAAGACCGTGTGATGAATATGGTAAATCAAATGGACAAAGAAGGCTTTGGTAACTGTACCAACACAGGCGCATGCGAAGTTGAATGTCCGAAAGGCATATCATTAACCAACATTGCGCGCATGAACCGCGAGTATTTATCCGCTTCTGTAACTGAAGACTAAAATGTTTACTGGAATCATTGAAGCAGTTGGTCAGGTGACCAAAATAGAACGTGAAGGATCAAACCTGCACTTCACTATTGCTTCTGCAATTTCGGACGAACTAAAAATAGACCAAAGCATCGCACATAATGGCGTGTGCCTAACTGTTACTGCCAAAGACGCTACCAGTCATATCGTTACCGCCATTAACGAGACACTCCAAAAATCTAACCTTGGCAAATGGACTGAAGGAACTGATGTTAACCTCGAGCGTTGTTTAAAAGTTGGCGATAGACTTGATGGGCACATGGTTCAAGGGCATGTAGATACGATGGCCACTTGCATCGACAAAAAAGATGAAGACGGTAGTTGGGTATTTACCTTTAAACACGACATCCACCCAAACTTCACAACAGTCGAGAAAGGTTCTATTTGCGTGAATGGTGCCAGCCTAACTGTTTTCAACTCGCAAAGAGACCAATTCTCGGTCGCGATAATTCCTTACACACATGAACACACCAATTTCAACTCCATTGAAGTTGATTCGGTTGTAAATCTTGAGTTCGACATTCTTGGGAAGTATATTGCTAAGATGGCATCAAATCGTTGAAGGATTGAAGAGTTGAATGTCTGAATATTGAATGATTGAAGGACTGAACACGTGTTTAAATAAATGCGATTAAATCGAATGCAGAGACAGTCTTTACTCTATTATCTGTATTTTCATTTCCATCCTCTTGTGCATCAAACGTAACAAGTACATCATTTCAAATAAAAAAGCCCCCCACAAAGTGAAGGGCGAATAAAGTACCTAAATCTTGCTCTAAAAATTCTAGTATACGTTTATGGTGTCGTTGGTCTAAATTCTTACTGACACATTAATTGTCATATCGTTGCAATTACTTTAAGCTCAATCCCAATAGGCGTTGGCAAACAGTTTATCTCGAGAGTAGTTCTGCAGGGCTGATTGTCTTTAAAGTATTCTGCATACAGTTTGTTGTATGTTTTGAAGTCGTCTTTCATGTTGGTTAAAAATACGGTCACATCCACGATGTTGTCCCAACTGCTGCCGGCATCTTCCAAAATGTACCTAATATTTTTAAAAACCGAATGGCACTGCGCTGCAATGTCATAACTCTTAATTGACCCGTCTTCCGCTAATTCTACCCCTGGTATTTTCTTGGTTCCTCGTTCACGAGGACCAACCCCGCTTAGAAACAATAGATCGCCTACTTTTCTTGCATGTGGATAAGCACCAACTGGTTCGGGTGCTTTACTTGAATCAAATTTTTGGTTACTCATCTTCTATTGTAATTTGAATTTCGTCTGTATCGGTGATTATCTCGCCTTTAAGCTCGGGTTTAACTGGCTCGGGTTTACTTTGGTTGGCTGTTCCGAATCCGCCTGATCGTGACACTCCAGCATTATGACTCCCGGAAAGTTTGCGCTGTTTTTCCATTCGTTTTAATTGCTTGGCAATATCGGTATTACTAAACTCGAATTTCATACCCGTTTTCCAAACAGACAAGCCATAGGTCGGTTGGTTTTCGATTGAATCAACTTGGAATGCGGAAAAAACATAACGCATATCCTTCGACATCGTTACTTGTCGCACCTTACCATTTTGTTCGGCATAGCTATCAACAAGTTCTCCGGTTTCCAGATTCCAAATTTTAGTCATACCGTCGCTACTGCCGGTAATTACATATTTGCCATCTGTGCTAATGGTTACCGAATTGATCTTCCATTTATGCCCAACGAGTACACTTTTCTGTTTTCCGCTAAAAGCGTCCCAAACTATGGCTGTTTTATCGCTACTGCCAGTAACTACATACCGTCCGTTACACGCCACTGAGTTGACGACGTCTTTATGCCCCTTATACTCTTTAAGTTTATTCCCGTTTATGTCATACAGCTTAACTACTGCCGACTCATCAGCGCACAACACATAGCTCCGTCCTTTAAGTGCAATACAATTTGTTGGAATTTTATTATTGATAACCCATTTCGAATTGCTGCGTTGGTTATGAATGACGATTCTCCCATCGTCACCAGCTGAATATACCATGTTCCCCGAAGGGCCTACAACGATACTATTGATTCCAGCAGAGTGTACATTATTAAATTCCTTTTTAAGTGTGTATTTATCAGCATCTGTTTTGCTCCACACCATAAGTTTAAAGTCATTACCTCCTGTAACAAGGATATCCCCGTTGCCACTAAACCCAAGCGCCGACACAGCGGCACGATGCCCAGTTAAGGTCTGGAAATAAGGAAATGTTGAATCTCCTTTAAACACCTGCACCGTATTATCCCAAGAACCTGTAGCTACAAAATCTCCATTACCCGAAACGGCAACAGATTCCACGTCGTCGGTATGACTTCCGAGGGTAACATACGACACGTCATTTTGGGCATAACCCAAGTTCGTATTACACACCAAAAAGCAGAGTAAGCTTACTATAAATGCAATAATTTTTTGCATGACTTCAAATATACCCATGTACAATTCAATACCTGAATTTGCACATCTGTTAAGAGAACGTATTATAAACACAAAGCGTATATAAGGATTGAATAATAGCCAGTGATTCTATTCACCCATGGGTTTTACCAGTCACTTTATAGACATTCCATTATAGAGACATACAACATCGTTTATTGCGAATAACCCTCTCACATGGAGTATTATCGGAATGTTATATTCGTATAAACACTAGTTGCGTTTAAGCACATCGCATTTAAATCTACATTACCAAATGATTTCAAACAATCTCGTTGCGTTTTTACTTATTTCCGGTATTGGCATTAGCGTATTTGTTTTTTCCCACTTGTTGCGGCAAAATTGAATTAAATTATTGTCCAGACGGTTTGCTATAGGTATTCAGCTGCTTTGGCTAGTTCGCTTTAGTTTATCTTTTATTAAAGTAGACAATGGAATTGTTAATAATGCCTATTTAGTTATTTACGATCAATCACTTTTTTTCCTTGACGGATTGTTGGTTTGGTTATATATAAGGTCATTATTACAACCAGAAAAATCTTTCAAAAAAATATGGCTTCATTTTATTCCATTTACTGCTGTATTTATTTACTCGAGTTTAATAGGTCTATTAAGTCCTGATGATGTTGTAGAAATTTACAATCAGAATTTAGCAAAAGTGGGACTGGATGAGTCCATAGTGTCTTTACCAGATATTGTTTTTATTACCATTTTATTGACAATAAATATTATTTACCTAGTTAAAAGCGTAAATATAACTAAGTCCTATAATGATGGGTTAAAACAAAACTTATCAAATATTGATCATTTAACAGTCAACTGGGTACAAAGGTTTCAAAGATTATGGATTGCTTTCTTCATTGTCCCTTTCGTAATCTACTTTATTAATTATATGTATCCTATCATTGGACGGGTGGATTTTGGAAACATCATGATGGTTTTATTTGTACTCTTGAGTATCATATTTAATTCATTTTTATTACAACAGGTCTACAAACCTGTTTCTTTATTCACCAAAGAAACATCCCTTGAAAATCAAAATTTCAGAAATGAAAAACTACAGCTCTTAGAGAAATTAGAAAGTTTACTTCAGAAAGAGCAATACCATTTGGATGATGAATTAAGCCTTGGTCAATTAGCTACTTTTATGAATATAAAATCTGTAGAATTGACTGAACTTATAAAGATGAGTCCATATGAAAATTTTTATGATCTAATTAATTCTTACCGTATTGATGAGGTTAAAAAACAGCTAAAAGAAACTGATGAGCAAATCATACAATTAGCTTATCAGAATGGCTTTAAATCTAAATCTACCTTTAATAAAATTTTCAAGGAAAAAACGAGAATGACTCCGAAAGAGTTCAGAATAACCTAAAAAAGTCCGTTTAAAATATTAAACGTCCATTTAATATTAGATGGACTTCTGTTTAGGTCACCTGGCCTTGCTTTGTTTCAAATTTAAAAATCACAAAAATGAAAACAGTTTGGAACAAATTACCTGCTTGGATTAAAGCAATCATTTTAAACTTTGTTGTAATGATTCCTATTGTAGGAATAGTTCAACGTACTATTACTTTCAATTTGAAATCAAACTCAGGATGGGGTTGGGCTCTATTGATTACCATTCCCTTATTAGTTGTTTTTTGGAAACTAGTTCAACGACTTACCTCATTTTCGAAACCAGAGGATGTAAAAATCAAAATGAATTTGAACTTATCTGACAAAATAGTCTGGTTTCGTATCGTAGGGTTGGTCTTGGTAACTATGACAACTATAGATTTATTTTCATTAGCTTTTGGAGATGTTCCAGAAACTCAATACGCTTTCTTACAAGCTTTCAAGCAATTCAATAAAATAACAGCACTACCGTTGCTACTTGCACTTTCCCTAACTGCTGGAGTTGTTGAAGAAGTGGTTTGCAGAGGAATTGTCCAGAATGTTTTAGTCCGTGCCTATCCTAAAATCGGCGCCTTTATCATGATTGCATTATTATTTGGGCTAATGCACTTTTTACCGGTGTCATTGCTTCTTCCTTACCTCATTGTTTCTATTTGTTTTAGTTTAGTCGCAAACGAATTTAAATCTTTGGGTGCTGTTATTGTTGCCCATGCTCTTACTGACGTATTAAGCTTGTTTTATGGCTATTTTGTTGAATTTAACCAAGTTGGATCCAACCAACTTCTCCCACTATCCATAGGATTTATTTTATCAATATTCTTCTTGTTCTATCGTAATAACTCCATTTCAGAGATTAGAAAGAATAAATTAAGCCTACAAAAGTAAATGACAATACTATATTCTGACGGGCAAAACCACGCAACTACCAACAGCCTTACCCGTTGGCATTAATTACTAAGCTGATGAAAAAATTTCTTCTAGTATTTTTATTGAGTCTGTTTCTGTGTGCATGCGAAAACCATTGCTCCATAGTATAGACGAAGGAACAAAGAGAGATTTAACTGGACTTGACGGATGTGAATGGGTGGTAGAGTTGAATGCGGACACTGAATCGAGTGAACGACTAGAACCGACAAGTTTGGTGGATTCTAACAAACTACTTGCACCAGTTCTTAAAAAAATACATTTTGCGCTAACGCTTAGATTCAAAAATAATGACAGATCAAGATAACAACTTTTACAACCGTGCCGACGAACATATAAACTTATCGAACAATCAATGTCAAGCACAAAAGCCAGGACAAGTTAGTGCCTCTATGCTTTATGCTACAACAAGATTTAACGTATGGGTAAGCGCCCGCGGATTTGACACGGCTGACGACATGAAGGCTTCTAAAGAAGAAGTAGTTGCGTATTTTATGAAGCAATACAAAACCATGTTAGAAGAAAACTATGACGACTATGCGAATCAGTTTTCGGACTATATGAATAGGTAGAGTTCGCCTTTACTAGGCGTAAAGCACCTACTAGACCTTAACGGTTTAAAGTCTACCCTTTATAAAACAACCATTTAAACAGCTCTTTGTATGTTGCTTTTTTACCGTACATCAAGATGCCCGTGCGGTAAATTTTACCAGCCAACCAAATGGTGAAACAAAATGTTGTGATTAGCAATCCTATCGACAACGCCACTTCCCACCATTGCGTGGCAAGGTTTAAGAATGGTGCGCGTACCATCATCACAATCGGACTAGTCAGCGGAATAATACTTAGCCAAAAACTTAAGGCTCCATTAGGGTCGCGCAATACTACACTCGTAGATAGCGCAATAGAGAATACCAATGGAAGCGTGATTGGAAGCATAAACTGTTGTGTATCAGTTTCAGAATCAACGGCTGCTCCAACGGCTGCAAACAATGCAGAGTACATGAGGTAACCACCCAAGAAGTACATGATAAACGAAAAAATGATAAAAGGCCAGTTAATTGCCATCATTCCTGACACCACATTCACCATCATAGAACTCACGCCAAGTTCTGCCATTTGTTCGGCAGGAATTGCCTGTGCAGAATTGGCCATATCCATGATATTCCCCATATCACTCCCAATAAAAATGAAGGAAATTACCCCCATCAATATACCAGAGAATACAAGCCATATAACAATTTGTGTTAACCCAACCAATGCCAAACCAAACACCTTCCCCATCATTAATTGAAAAGGCTTCACACTCGACACAATTACCTCAACAATACGATTGGTTTTTTCTTCAATCACCCCTTTCATAACCTGAACACCATATAGAAATATGAAGAAGTAAATAACAAATGAAGCGCCCATTCCGATAACCGTGTTGAGTTCTGTACTGCTGCTTTTTGCCTCTCCGTCCTCATCTAAAGTAAGCGCATGTAAAGAAACAGACGTCTTCAAACTATCCATAGCTGTTTCCGACACACCTAGTTGACTCATCTTTTCATCCTCAATCGCATTTTCAATCCGTCTATTGATGCGTTCCTTTGATTCTATTGAGAGTGAGTTCTCAGATTCATACACTACTCCTTCAGGAGTATAAATATTGAAATTGGCTGGAATTAAAAGTCTCCCTGAATACCCCCCCGCATTTAGCGAATCAGCATTTCTGTCTTCCCAATTCGTGGTATACTCAAACGCCATTCGGTCGTCGTTATACAACTTACCTTCTATCGCAGTTGATTGATCATACACCAATACTTTTTCTGTGTCTTTCCCGATACTGTCGTTAACTGCAAGAAAAATAATTATACCATAAAAAACCGCGATTAAAACCGGACCTAAAATGGTCATGATTAAAAACGACTTTTTGCGTACACGAGTGATGTATTCGCGCCATGTAATTAATCCAATTTTACCCATTGTTACCCTCCTCGACTTTTTTAATGAAAATATCTTTAATACTTGGTAGTTGCTCGCTAAATGATGCGATATCTACCTTATCGTTAAGTTCCTTTATCAAGGACTTGGCTCGTTCTGGATCAATCACAAACACGGCCCTATTCAATTCTAAACGCTCCTCTCGGGCTATTTCCTTGGCTTCAAAAGACAAGCCATTTAGGTCGCCGCGATAGAACACTTCATATTCATTCTCTTTAAAAGAATTTCGCACGTCAGAAATACTTCCTTCCAGCACTTTCTGTGAAAGATTTATCATTCCGACATAGTCACATATCTCTTCTACAGACTCCATTCGATGTGTAGAGAAAATTATAGTGGCGCCATTATCCCTGAGGTGTTGTATCTCGTCTTTGATCAGTTCGGTATTTACGGGATCAAAACCGCTGAATGGTTCATCAAGAATAATCAATTCAGGCTCGTGTAATACAGTTAATATAAACTGGACCTTTTGTGCCATCCCCTTACTGAGCTCTTCTATCTTCTTGTATTTCCAATCCAACAGATCAAATTTCTCTAGCCAATGTAACGCACGTTTTTGCGCTTCCTTTTTACTAAGATTTTTTAAACGGCCGAAATAAACAATCTGTTCCAGCACTTTCATCTTTTTGTATAGGCCTCGCTCTTCTGGCAAATACCCTATACGTGCAATGTGACTTGGATTTAGTTTTTCACCGTCAAACATAACTTCGCCCGTATCGGCTGCTGTAATTTGATTGATGATTCGAATTAGGGTTGTTTTTCCCGCACCATTTGGTCCAAGCAAACCATAAATACTACCTTTTGGTATAGAAAAATTTAGATCCTTTATTGCCAAATGACCTTCGTAACCTTTGGTTACATTACTCACTTCCAGAAATGCCATGGGCCGAAGATAAGAGCGGTTTTGAAATCAAACGCAATACTTCGACAAAGGTCGATTTGTATTGGCTAAATAGATGAAACTATACCTTACTACAGATCTCGAAAAGTTCTGTTCTTAACATATTGATGTCGTCTTTGCTTTTTGCCGAAATAAACATAGCTGGTAAATTTTCATTGGCGAACCATGTCTTTTTAAAATCAGCTAAATCGTGCAACGTCTCGTCTTCAAAAATATCTTCAGAGGTTGGCCGAGGATTATACGCGTCAATCTTATTAAAAATGGTAAGCGTTTGCTTATCACCGGCACCTATTTCACTCAATGTTTCCTGAACAATTTGCATCTGGCTTTCGAAAGTGGGACTCGATATATCAACAACATGAAGCAACACATCTGCTTCTTTGATCTCGTCTAAAGTTGATTTGAAACTTTCAATAAGCTGGTGTGGCAGTTTGCGGATAAACCCAACCGTATCAGAAATCAACGTAATAATTGGTGGAATATAGACCTCTGCTTCCTTGGTTAAAACCAACTTACGTACGGTTGAATCTAAGGTGGCAAACAGCTTGTTTTCGGCAAGAATGTTCGCATTTGTTAAGGCATTCATTATCGTCGACTTCCCAACATTGGTATAACCTACAAGGGCCAAACGCAATTCGCCAGAACGACTTTTACGCTGCGTTACACCTTGTTTGTCGATGTGTTCAAGTTTCTTTTTTAGTAACGATATCTTATCTCGAATAATCCTTCTGTCCGTTTCAATTTCTTTCTCCCCAGGACCTTTCATACCAATACCACCACGTTGCTTTTCAAGGTGGGTCCACATCCGTGTCAACCTTGGCAACAAATATTCACTTTGTGCCAATTCAACCTGAGTTTTTGCTCTATTGGTTTTTGCATTTTTAGCAAAAATGTCAAGAATTAAAGTGCTACGATCAATGATTTTACATTTAAGTTCGCCTTCCAAATTTCGGATTTGTGATGGCGACAATTCATCATCGAAGATGGCCGTTTCAATTCCATTTTTATCAATATAGATCGCCACCTCTTCTAACTTACCTGTCCCTACATATGTCTTTGGATTTGGCGCAGCTAGGCGTTGCACAAATACCTTCTCTACTTGTGCACCAGCAGTTGTCGTCAAAAATTCCAATTCCGCAAGGTAGTCATCTGTTTGCTCCCTACTTTGTGTTTGAATTTCAACAGCGATAAGCACTGCTTTTTCGACAGCGTGTGCAGTTTTTACTTGATACGAATCTTTCTTCAATGCTAAGAATGTTATTTATTACGTTCTTTGTTTGTAGATGGCAAAGTTGGGTAATATTTTGATTAGATGGTCACTCATTTCACTATTCATTTTTAATGGATATGTGTCTGCTCAAGATATTGAATGGTCTAACCCCAGAAAACTAAAAGGAAGCACTGCTTACACCAGTGTTATTGGACAAGACGAAACAGGCTTATACCTTCTTCGGTACAGGAACCAATTTTTAACGAAAAACATTGTTATCGAACGGTATCGCAACCATCTTGGCTACGCATTATCCAAAAACATTACGCTCAAAAAATCTAGGTTACTGTATGCCGAACTGCAGAAAAAAGGACTGCTTTTACTAACAGCCCATTACGATCGTAAAGCGATGAAAAACGAGGTACATTGTCATTGGTATGATCACAACATCAACCCCATTGGGAAACAACGTGTTTTGGTGTCTTCTGGTTTGTCGGATTTTTACGATAAAGGAGACTTTCGCATTAGGTTCAGTAACGATAGAAAGAAAATACTGATTGCATATACCGAAAAATCTAAAGACGACAAGCGGATTCTCAACATCCAAGTATATGATCAAGACTTAAACTTGATTAAAAAACACAGCTACAAACTGGACATTCGGTACAACAATTTTTTCATGACTAACTTGTTGATTGATGATAGAAGCAACGCGTTTTTTCTTGTTGCACAACGCAAGGTGGAGCATAGAAAAACCGAGCTCGCTATTCCAAAAGCAACGGTTTACTGGTTTAATGCAGCTAAAGACAGCCTTTGGGATTACGAGGTCTTGGATTCTGGAAAGAGTTTACGAAAGGCCCAATTTACCTGGGACCGCACAAAAGATAAAATTAACCTGACCGCATTTTATTCGTCAACAGAAGACCGTAATACGGATGGCATTTTCCATTTCAATTTAAACCCAGATGGGCTATCCACTCCAAAAACGACCTATCAAGCTTTTACTGACGACTTTAAGCATCAGTTGTTTGGCGATGAAGAGACGTCGGTATTTGAAGACGTCCGAAATTTCGAACTATTAAGGGCCGTTCCAAATACAGATGGCGGAATAACTATGGTGGCAGAACGGTCGTCCATCTCTAACGAAACCGACATTACCTATATCAATGGCATGCCAACCACTATGGCGCGTAATATTTACAATTTTGACGACGTACTCGTTATATCTCTTGACTCCGCATTCAACGTTAAATGGAAATATTTAATCAATAAAAGCCAGAGTTCGCTCAACGACAATGGCTACTACAGCTCGGTGGTTATTGCCAATACCCGCTCCCACTTATACATAATCTACAACGATAGATTAAGAAGCAATGGAGACGTGATGCAGTACATGTTTGATGCAGACGGTCAAGTATCCTATAAAATATTGGTGCGATCCGACAATCATTTTGTGTCAATAATTCCTTCGGAAGCCAAACAAATTAATTACAATCGGGTAATATTGCCTGTAACAAAAGATCGTAAGTTTTCTTTGCTCAAATTGGATTACACCAATTGATTAAAACAATAAAAAAAGGTGGGTTAGTAAGCATTGTTGTCTCGATTGTCGTGACAACCCTGGTTGGATTAATTCCGATAAGCAACCTCTATGCCTTCACTTTTGAAAACCTTGCGTTTAATCAGCCATTTGTCAAGTTTGGTGTTCCGTTGATTATGGTGGTCACCCAAGCCATATGGTTTCAGCGGGTAATCCACAAGTCTCGATTTTTTGACCAATGGTCGACCTTGCCGTCAATTCTATATGTGGCGATTATCTGTTTACTTCCAGATCAACTGCACCACTGGGACACACTTGCGGTCAATTACATTTGGCTAGTGTTTTATCAAAAACTGTTTTACCAACACGACGAAGTCATATCGAATGCGCAGATATTTATGGATATTGGAATTCTAATGTGTATCAGCGCATTTATCTACCCAAAATCTATTTACCTGTTGCCCTTCCTTTACATATTGTTAAACCAGTTTACAGCGAGTAATTTGAGTAAATTCTTCGTGGTTCTGTTGTCGTTTTTGTTGGTTGTTTTTAGCACCATCGGAATTGGTTATTTCTTTGTTTCACCAACTTGGGTAACTGGTCTGCCTGAGCGTTTACTACTGACAATTGATCTATCCACATTGCTAAACAGCGGGAAGCTTTACACCTACATCACGTTATGTATAATCCTTGTTTTGGTATCGCCTGTGATGTACAGTCAATTGTCGTTTATGCAAACCAAGAATCGAAGTGTTGTAAATATGTTGTTTTTGCAACTTTTGATGATTGTTGGCATTGCGATACTATCAGGACAAAACGCTTATACCTCCATGCATTTAATCGCATTACCCCTTAGTTTTACCTTAAGTTTTGGATTGTACCATATTAAAAAAAGGTGGTTGGCGAATCTTGGTGTACTATTTGCACTGTTTGCTTTGGTATTGATACAATTGGAATACTTAAAACTTTAATAATGCGTATCCAATAACGTGCAGAAAATGGGCAAAACCATTTTACTACATAGCATCAAAACCATTAATTTTGTAAAAACTATTTAAGAATGGACGAATCACTGAAACCCGTATTTGACTCTGTAGAAGAAGGAATGTCAAAAGCCATCGATCACCTAAACAAGGAATTGTTGAAACTACGCGCTGGAAAAGCTTCTCCCTCTATGTTGTCAGGTGTTATGGTTGAATACTATGGTTCTCCAACACCATTAAACCAGGTAGCAAACGTTAATACGCCAGACGCTCGTACTCTTGTGGTACAAGCCTGGGAAAAGTCCATAGTTCCGGATATTGAACGCGCTATTATTAATAGTAATTTGGGTTATAACCCACAGAATGATGGCGAAGTAATCATCATTAACATCCCACCATTAACCGAAGAGCGTCGAATAGAATTGGTGAAGAGCGCAAAAAAAGAAGTTGAAAACGGAAAGGTTAGTCTGCGAAATATCCGTCGTGATGCTAACGAAGTAATTAAAAAATTACAAAAAGACGGCTTATCAGAAGATATGGCTAAAGACGCTGAAGCAGAAGTTCAAAAATCAACCGACGGTTACTCAGACAAAATGGACGCCATTTTTACTGACAAAGAAAAAGAGATTATGACGGTTTAACGTCTTCTAAATGATCCACAGAATTGGCTGTAATTAACTTACAAGCCTCGGTCCCATTTTTTTCAAGCACATATAAACACAAATTCGAATGTGGATATTGATCCATATTTTGCAATGGTGTTTGGAGTAATAACGACAAAAAGCTACGCATGGCACGTCCATGCATACACACTAAGATATTCTCAAAACCATCAGCTTCAATTTTTTCCCAACCACGTTTTTGACGCGTGTACATATCAATTGGGCTTTCACCTCCTTCAATCGGTGTATGCAATTCTCCTTCACGCCACGATGCCACTATATGCTGGAAAGCTTTACGTGATTCGGGCGTCGTTTCCAGACCTTCAAATACACCCCAATTTATTTCATTCAGCTCTGAGAGCCGGCCCCATTCTAATCCATCATGTATAAAACCTGATACACTCTGCTGCGTTCTTTTTAATTCTGATGTGTATACGAAATCGAATTTTACGTCTTTGTAAGTCTGATAAAACAACCTTGCTTGCTTTACACCGGTAGCGTTTAAGTCGCTATCTATCCCGCTGCCCTGAACGATTCCCTTTAGATTATAGTCGGTTTGACCATGTCTGATTAGATAAATCCTTTTATTTGTAGTCAACTTATTTCCAGCCAATGTTTGATCACAAAAATATTAAAAATGAGCAGCTGCAGCATTTTTTAAAAGGGACTATGTCCGATACATTGGGCATGGAAATCGTAGAACTCGGGGAAGACTTTCTTACCATGCGAATGCCTGTAGACCATAGAACTATCCAACCTTATGGAATATTAAATGGAGGTGCCAGTATGGCTCTTGCTGAAACGGTGGCTAGTTATGCCGGAAATATTTTGGTCCGAGCTGAAGACAAACACTGTGTTGGATTGGAAATAAATGGCAACCATACCAAAGCGGTTCGTGAAGGATTCGTTTACGGAACGGCGTCACCTATTCATATTGGCAAGCGCACTCATGTTTGGAATATTGACATCAAAGATGAGTCGGGAGACATTGTTTGTAAATCAAGAATGACCTTAGCTGTTTTCCCAAACCAGAAGTGAAGACACTATCAGACTTAAACAACTGGATAAGCACAGGACGCGACTTTTTATGGTTACGAACTCCTGGTCATACACAGGTTTTGTGTTTGGGCATTGGTGAATCCACAAATCAGTTGACAAATAGTGCCGTCGTCATTTGTCCGTTTAGTGCCAATACGCCTTCTATTTATCCTATACTGCATCAACTGACAATAGATGTTGACGCACTTGCCTCAATCTCTATCGAACTGCCTGCTCGCACTTCTTTAGAAGGCACATCAACGCAACAACAACAGTACATTGAACAAGTGGAAAAAGCATTAGATGCCATTAAGTTGGGTGAATTGACAAAAGTGGTTGTGGCTCAAACACAATGGCTTGACAAAAAAATCAATCCAATAGCTGCGTTTCAAAAGGCGTGTGAATCTCAGGATGCCTATACGTACCTAGCTTATGTGAAAGGAGAATGCTGGATTGGATCGAGTCCTGAACTGTTTCTAGAAAGCGATTATACCACCAGCGAAACTGTGGCTTTAGCTGGCACCCGGTTGTCTACAAACAAGAACAAGGCTTGGGGCGAAAAAGAGATTCAAGAACAATCAATAGTTGCCACATACTTAACAAACACCTTTAAGGATTTAAACTTCAGCGATGTTTCTTTGGGTGCTTCTTTCACAAAAACCGTAGGGCATATTCAGCATATTTGCAACACCGTGACGGCCAAAAATCCTGACGATTTAGATGTTTTAGAATTATTAACCGCCTTACATCCAACACCTGCGCTTGCTGGCTTTCCTAAAAACGCGGCCAAATCATTTATTGCGCAAACAGAACAATTTTCACGAAACCTGTATGGTGGCTTTATTGGGTATAAAGATGAAATTGGAATGGAATACTTTGTTAATATTCGATGTGCCAGATTGTTTAACGACTCGGCTCAATTGTATGCTGGTGCTGGGATAAACAGAGACTCAAATCCGCAAAGTGAATGGGAAGAGACCAACAACAAATTAGAAGTGATTCGGGCTATCTTAGGCTAAAGGTCGAAGTTTACACCTAGGTGAGCGGCACCAAATAAACCAGAGAAGGATGTTTCTGGCCCTTCATTAATTGTACTTCCATCAAGCCTCCATTCTGTCTTACTAAAATCAAAGGAATTTCCTACCTCTCCTCCAAAAGTCAATCGGCCAATATTAAACAGTAAACCTGCTGAGAGTCGTCCTGTTATTGCCGGATTTTTGTAGATGCTTTTTTTAGTTGTTCCTAGAAATCCCGTAGCAATATTTCCTGGATTTTGTGTACGCTCTTCCACTTTAAAACTGAACTGAGAATAACCTAATGAGCCCCCTAACAAAAAGTCTATAAACTTCACGTTGCTTAGCAAATCATAGAACACATAGCTGTTATAGGTAAAACCAGTAAGCTTCGTATTTACCACATTGTTTCCATTGCTATTTGACGTTTCAATAGGCGACATAAACGACACGTTTGACGTACTGACCATGCCTTCACTACTAAACGTTATGTTTCCTCCCTGCCAAACAATCATTTCATCGAAGGCGGCTTGACTCACAAGGCTGTGACGTTCTGCCAGTGGCCACAAATCAAGCTCTTGAAGGCCATAGGAGTAGCCAATGGTAATCTTGCCATCTTCTTCGGAATCGGTATAATCATACAGTTCGGTGTAGTACGGATTTTTCTCACTTGGTTGATAGGAATTCAAAAAGAAATAATCAAAATCATCAACAAAATAATCAGCCAAAATGCTGTCTTTACTTAGGTCGAACAGCATAACTCTATTGGCAGCCAAGTTTTCGAAAAGTGCATTTATTTCGTCTTCAACCAATTCCCAATCATCATCTGCATAGTCGTCATCCTCTCCGTAAATAATACCAAAAGTGACGATGTCGTTTTGCAATTCAAGTCTTGTGTCTTCCTTTAAACGGTTGGCTAAACTTTTAAAAACATACCATTCACATGAATTCTTATCGGCTTTCTTTTTGGTTGCATGGCAACGACCAAATTGGCCATAGTACTTCCCAGGGTTACTGTCGAGCAAAGCAACAAAACTGCTGTACATATATTTTTCGCGAAACACATAACCCTGCGGTGTATTTTCACTATCAAAATCACGCCACTTTATGGTTTGCTCTAGTCCTCCAATAATTCTACTAAAAAGATCAAATCTGGTTCCTAAAAAGTCTTTGTATGCGTATTCATGTTTCCGAAAGTTTTTAATAACCAATTGCAGTGTACTACTTACAGAATACGTATATCCATTGTAGCCTTCATCTTCTTTGTCGTCAAACACCTCCCGGTCTTGATACATCGCCATACCTCTAATACTTTCGATATGAAGATCAATGCTGTCATGTGGCTGCAATGTATCTGGTAAAAGCAAACTGAGCACTTTAAGCGCTCCAAATGATCCCCGTTCTAAATCAATTCCAAACACCTGTACTTTTTCTCCGCTGTCTAAATCTCGATTAAACCGATAAAGTTGCTTATACCTTTCGGCATATTCTTTATATACGTATTTTTCAATAATGTTAAAGATGGCCGTGTCACCTGTCTGGATATATTCGTTTGCCAGCCAAGCGGTTGACAAACCGCTTTCCATAACCACGTTTCTCACTCCGGCATGCTCATAGAGGTACTTGATATTTTGCACCCAAAGTTTACTGTTGCTTTCTCTATAGGTATGGTTCTCTCCAGCGATAAATATCTTTTTATTAGGCACTACAGAATCTAGCTCCGAAAAGCCCTTTATAATCTTTCGATTTGACAGCGAAAGTGTATCGTTATAATCTATGTTTTGAGCAGAAGCTATCAACGAAATTGACATGGTCAATAAACAGACAAAACTTCGTGAAATAAAATTGGATTTGTTATAGTTTATCACACACAATTATAGCGAATTAGCAAGTGCGACTTCCAATTGCTCCATATATTTTTTGTCTGGTATTTCGGTTGCCCCAAATTGTTCTAGATGGTTGTTTAAGTACTGTGTATCTAGCAGAGTGTAACCGTTGGATTTTAAATATTCCACTAGATGTATTAAGGCCAACTTACTCGTATTTGTTTTACGGCTAAACATGGATTCGCCAAAATAAGCCTTGCCCAACGTCACCCCATACAAACCACCAACTAATCTAGTGCCTTCCCACACTTCAAAGCTTATTGCATAACCCATTTCTTGAAGTGTACAGTATGCCTGGATTATTTCCTCATTTATCCATGTTCTATCACGCTCGGCACAGGCCCGCATCACTTCCTTAAACGCAGTGTTAACCTTAAGTTGGTATGAATGATTGCCCCAAAGCCTTTTAAGGTTTTTGCTGATATGGAATGATTCTAATGGTATAACACCACGTTGGTTTGGTCTATGCCAAAATATTTCCCCGCCATCTTCCGGATCGTCAGCCATTGGGAAATATCCATTCGAATAGGCGTAAATAAGTTGAGCCGGTGTTAGCTGTGATTCTTCCTCTTCCATGTATTACGCAATGCCGGTAATCTTTGCAATAAACACCGCATAAAATAGCAAAAACAACATGCCCTCCCACTTCGAAACTTTTTTATCTTGGCTTAAGAGATAAAAGAAAACGGCAGCCACAATTAAAAATATTACGGATGTTTTTGCCAAATCAAAAGGCATATCAATTGGCCGAATTAACGACGCCACACCTGTTACCATAAACGAATTGAATATACAAGACCCCAAAATGTTACCTACGGCGATTTCGGGTTGTCCTCGGCGTGCAGCCGATATCGTAACCGCTAATTCTGGTAAAGTCGTTCCTAATGACAAAACTGTTAAACTGATGATCGTTTTGTCAACGTGTAGCGCTAAAGCTATATCCTGTATAGATTGAACAACGTACTTCGCTCCAATAAATATCCCTAATGCAGCAACGAGCAGAATTAATACATCTTTCCATTGCACTTTGGTCATTTTTTTAACCGTTTCAGGATCGTTCAGCGTAGGCATTTCATCTGGTTTGTCCGACTTCATCAAGTACACTTGATACACAATAAAACCAACGACCAAACAAGCACCCTCTATGCGCGAAATTTCTCCATCCAAAAGAAACAATACCAAGAAAGTAGCAGAACCCAGCATAAAGTGTAGGTCGATAAAAATATATTCTTTCCCCAGTTTTATACTCCTTTTAGCAACAATTGTAGCCATTCCTAAAATCAAGAATATATTAGAGATGTTGGCCCCTAATACATTACCAATTACTATCTCCGAATGACCTGTAGCAGAGGCAATAATTCCGGAAATTAGCTCAGGCAACGAGGTACCAATAGCTACGATGACTACACCAACCATAAAAGGCGACATCTTTAAAGACAAGCCAATTCTTTCCGCAGCCTCGGTAAAAAACTTTGCAGCAATTATGAGCACGCCAAGGCTGATGATAAAAATTACGAATGGTAGAATCATTAAACAGAAATTATCGAAACAAAAGTAATCAACCCCTTTGATGTTTCTACAAATTGGACTTCTAAACTCATTATGAAATCAAACTGAGCTACAACATAATTCAATCCACTCATTAACAAGGCATTACGAATTCAACTTTGTGGCATGTCGTTTGAAATACACACCATACTAATCAAGCTGGTGGAGTGATTCCATCAAACAAAATTTTGACATAGGTCAAATCGCATGTTATCAATAAAAGGCAACAACTGTTGCCTTTTTTATTTTTCTCTTTTTAGGTATGATTTACATTTGCCGACAATGTCAGAAACTATGACGTCGGTGTTGGAGTGGGTTGTATTGGGGCTTAATGTGGTCTTTTTACTTCTGCTCATTCGTGAAAACATTTGGTGTTGGATTTTCGGCATCGTCGCTTCTCTAATTTCAGTAGTTCTCTTTTTTGAAGCCAAGCTGTATTCCGAAACGCTGCTGTATTCGGTGTATGTTGTTTTAGGGATTTATGCTTGGATACAGTGGCACACGAATAGCAAAAAAACACCAATGCCTATTCAAACCAAGTCCTTGGTGTTTCATGGCAAAGCTTTGGTCATTTGCTTTTTGGTTTGGTTCGGGTTGGGTTTCTTTTTTAAAACATATACCGACTCAAATCTACCTTGGGCTGATGCCTGTTCTACATCATTTGCATTTGTTGCGACCTACCTAGAGGCAAAAAAAGTACTCCACCACTGGATTTACTGGATTGGAGTAAATGTGTTTAGTATTTGGCTCTACCATACACGCTCACTGCCTGTTTTAGCCTTAATGATGTTTGGATTTACGATTTTCAGTGTCGTTGGATACATTGCATGGCAAAAGCGCCTTAAACTGCAAGCAACAGTGTAAAAAAGCTATCAGCTCTTTTTTGGATGGAGATATTGATATCTGTAATAAAATGAAAATATATAAGTAGTTATCAATCCAATAACAAAAGCAAACACAAAGAACTCATCCTCATCAAGCATTTCGAAACTAATGATGATAGGAACGAGTATAGGCAGCATAATATTTAAACTAATGCCAAAGATCCTTTTAAGTTTTGGTTTAAAATTCCCAATAAACGCTACATAAACTACTGCCCCTCCAAACAGTGCGAGCAAAATCTGAGCACCTACTTCACCATCTAAAATATTGAGCAGGGCAAGTAGCCCCGCCACTATTCCGTACACTGTTGGAAATAACGCACATACCAGCAACGACCAGCCAAACTCACCTTTGTTTGTTGAACAATAAATAATGAGGAGGAAGGCCATAGAAAAACCTACTAACGAGAGGTAGCACCAGAATTCCCATTTAAATATTCGGAATACTTGCCGGTGACTGTGGTAAGATTTGCTCCAATATATACACTTTTCATATTCTGGTAGGTTAACTATATGCGTATAAAAACCAACGTTGTTGCTGCTTGACTTATCCCAAACAATGCCCTTTCCAGTGGTATTCATTTCCAAAATTTCAGCAACATCTTCCGTTTTAAATTCAGCTTTGTACTGCTTTGCCAAAGAAATAAATGTCGCAATTTCTTTACGTGCTTGAGGTAACGATATCCGATCGGGATTTCCGTTATAATATTTATAATAATCCCAATTGTAACGCATTACGTTTAAATGCAACGTATCCCATCGATTATCTAAACGGTAATCACAAGGCTCGTCGTTTCGACTTAAGTAATCGTCATTCGAATTGTCATCGACTGATTCATTGTGGTAACAGCTTTTTAGATAAAAGTGGGTCATATACTTTTCTAGTAAAGCCCTATCCTCGTAGTACGCTTTTTTGTTATGATTGATGCCTGGAGCGAAATAGCTACCAAAATAAGTCGCAAACGGAAGGCTGGTTATGCCAAAAAAAGTGATCCAGAAAGCCAGAAAAAATGCGAACCGCCTTTTAGATGGAAGAAAATGGTGTACCCGAAGCGCGTTGTACTTCGCCTGCCGAATAATAAACAATATCAGCAATAGTATTACCGGCAACACCATGGCCAAACCCAATTGTTCGAAGCTGTCATCAAGGGAATACGTATCGGATGTAACGTTTACCAATACCGCACCAATAAGCGCAAGAACCAAGAAAGTTACGACAATGATTGGAATAAAAATGTGTACACCAAGCACCCAAAGATTGGGATGCCGAGCCAACAAATACGTGTCAATTTTATGGTAATACTTTTTCAATTCAGCCTATTTTATCTGGGGATTTACGTATTGCTTTTTATAATACCGACCAAAAAAGTATGTACTGATCAGTGCCCCAAAAAGTAAGGTGTACAGCGTCATTAGATTATACTGATTTCTTGTAAAAGGGAGGAAACAATCACAGTTCTGACGATACGACGCGTCCAAATAACAGCAATCGGAAGCCTCTTTAAATAGTACGATTAACAAGCACGCCACAACTGGTGTATATATATGGCAAGCAATGGCGAAAGCCCGACGTAAAGCCGGTTTAAAGCGCTTGTTAAACGCAAAGAAGTATGCATTTGCGGTAAACAGCAAAAACAAAAACATTCCTAATGTTGAGGCCATTTCCCCATCTACATCTCTAAAAAGGAATGCCACAAGTGCGGCAACAATTCCAAAAACCGTAGGATGCAAAGCCACTACCAACATACCCCAACCGAATTCGGCAATATTCACCGAACATAATATAATAAGTAGGATGGCAAGCACCAGTGTTACAAACATATATCCACGCCAAAAATCCCATTCTAACGGGAAAAAGAACGACCCTTTGTTTATTACCTTATTGTGAAAGTTTATGTTGTTATCAAAAGCGCCATAGTCGTGTAAATACGAGAAAGCCGGTCGCACATTCTTTTCAAATTTGGTATAAAACCGATCCGTTTTCAAGTTGGTATTTACGATTTGTAGGGGATCCACCATAGTTACATCTCCTTGATACTTATGCGACAAAGCAATAAACGAATCAATCTCGAGATACGCTTGGTCTAACGAAATTGTATCTAGGTCGTTATTGTAACTGTAATCCACAAAATGACGATACACGATAAGGCTATCCTTTGTGTCATTCAACTCATATCGTTTGTAACTGCGATGGTCTCCATAATCATCTACATAAAAGCCATTTGCTTCGGCCTCAACACAATCTTCGGGGTCATCAACATATGATTTCTCTAAATAGAAATGAACAAACCCTCTCTGCATAATTTTCACATCTTCCGAAAACTGTGTTTCATCGAGCGCAATGGACGTTTTAATGTACGCTGTAATGTTCCCAACAAATGGAAGTGTCGTAATGGAAAGAAAAAGAAATATAAAATAGAGAAAAACTAAAAACTGCTGTTTATAGGGCAAGCTTAAGTGTACCCGTTTCGAATTGAATTTAACCTGTCTAATGATAAAAATTACGACCAACAATATCGTTGGCAAAATCATTGTAACGGACATATTCTCAAAAAAATCGCGGTAGCGATAAAACTCAGGTAATGGGTTCAACGGGTATAATAAACCCGCTATCCCAATAATCAAATACAGCGCAAGGATGATTGGAATGTATATATGAACACCTAACACCCAAAGATTCGGATACTTCTGCAACAGGTGATGATCGATTTTTTTAAAATATGCCTTCATCCCTACTGATTAAATAATCTTTTGGTTGATTTACTGATGTTACGATAATACTTGACCGTAAATCCTTCCTTAATCAAATCAGAAAGGAAATCGTTACTAGTTCCTGTTTTATCAATTGATACCTGCAAGTATTCGCCTGTTGCCCCGTAGGTCAGATTATTTGCTTGTAAATAGGTCAACAATCTCGCTTTATCTGCGGCTTCTACTTGTACTTCAAAAACGAACTGATCATGATCTGCTTCTAATTCATTTACTGCCCCACTAAATACCGACTCTCCTTTTCTTAAAAAGATCATATGATCACTCACCGTTTCGATTTCGTGTAATTGTTGACTACTCAAAATTACCGCCGTCGAATAGCTTTTGTCCTGAAGGATATTCTTCAAATCACTCAAGAATTTTTGCTGCGTATTGATATCCAAATTCGCCAATGGCTCATCCAGAACCAGCAAATTCGGCTTACCTATCAGCATTCGTGCTAATTCGAATCGAAGTCTATATCCAGTAGATATTTCGGTCCATTTAAGGTGTTTGTAATCCATCAACCCTAAAAAAGACAAAATTTCATCTAAATATGCATCGCTTTCTTCGGCTGGTATTCCGTCTAGAGCTGCCTTTAATTTCAAATTTTGGATCAAGCTGCCATACCAACGTGGAATCCGTTGTGGGATAAACGCGATTTTCGATTTTAGTGCACTCCAATCGGTATCTTGCTTAACTTCTTCTCCAAAGTAGTTTAGTGACCCAATGGCTTCAAGCTCTCCAGCAACAATATTGAGCAATGTGGTTTTCCCGTTTCCATTTTCCCCAACTACGCCAACTATTGCCCCTTCAGACAAAGTGATGTTAGGAACCTGTAATTGAAATTTAGAACGCGGGTATTGTTTGACTATGTTGGTTGCAGTAAAAATCATAATTAGGCGTATTGGTTTGAAAACGCAATAGAGACAAATATAGTCTTTATGGATAACGCTAAAAGACCAATAGCCAAATATACAAGACGAGTGTTAGGTAATGGTTTAGACTATGCGTTACGTCTATTTACGAACCAGTCCGAATCGCGTTTCCCTTCAGAAACAACTGGTTTGTCGCCAGACTTTAACAACTCTATGGCCAACAAGGCTGCAGCCATCGATTTAGCCTTTTCTGACTCAAGCACTTGCGCCGTGCTAAAATATTTTGGAACAAACTGGGTGTCGAAATCTGCGCTAACAAAGTTTGGGTGGTTTAAAACAAAACTGCCAAAACTTAATGTCGTTTCTAAGCCCTCAATCTCATAACGATTAATGGCATCCTTCATTTTTTCAATCGCCTCAAGTCGGGTCGGTGCCCAAACAATCAGTTTCGAAATCATGTTGTCGTAAAAGATCGGAATATCATAACCTGCATCAACAAAATCGTCAACCCGTATATGTTCTCCTTTAGGTGGATTATAGGTTTCGATTCGACCTATTGTAGGTAAAAAATCGTTCATCGGATCTTCAGCACACACCCGAAGTTCAAGCGCATGTCCGTTAATCGTTAGGTCTGACTGCGTAAAAGCCAAAGACTCTCCTTCCGCAACTCTAATTTGTTGCTCAACCAAGTCCAAACCAGTTATTAATTCGGTAACAGGATGCTCTACCTGTAACCTCGTGTTCATTTCTAGGAAATAGAAATTGTGATTGCTATCCAATAAAAACTCTACTGTACCTGCACCAGAATAATCACAAGCTTTAGCCACATTAACTGCTGCCTCGCCCATGGCCGAACGTAGTTCTTCTGTTAACACACCTGAAGGTGCTTCTTCCACAAGTTTTTGATGTCTTCTTTGAATGCTACATTCTCTTTCGAATAGATGGACAATGTTACCGTGATTGTCTCCAAGCACTTGAATTTCAATATGACGTGGATTTTGAACAAATCTTTCGATAAAAACCGCTCCATCACCAAATGAAGATATCGCTTCGCTAATCGCCATTTTCATTTGGCTTTCTAACTCACCTTCTTCATTTACAATTCGCATCCCTTTACCGCCACCACCAGCACTTGCCTTAATTAAAACCGGAAATCCAATCTCCTTAGCAATTTCGATTGCTTTTTTAGGATCTTCAACAGCTTCATTAATACCTGGCACCATTGGTACATCGTATTTTGCCACAGCTGCTTTGGAAGCCAACTTACTTCCCATCACTTCCATCGCTTCTGGAGAAGGGCCGATCAACACAATATTGTTTTGGGTTAGCAAACGTGCAAATCCAGCATTTTCTGACAGAAACCCATAACCAGGATGAATCGCGTCAACCTGATGCGTTTTACAAATGTCTATGATTTTGTCTGCACGTAAATAGCTTTCGGCACTTGGCCCAGGACCTAAACAGAATGCCTCATCGGCAAGTCTAATATGTTTTGAGAATCGGTCTGCTTCTGAATAAACAGCAACCGTTTTGATACCCAGTTTTTGACAAGTTCGAATAACTCGAACGGCAATTTCGCCTCTATTGGCGATTAATATTTTTTTAAAGCTACCCAAAAGTTGTTTAAACTTTGTCGATCATTGGCAAGTTAAGCACTTCCTTCTCTTCGTCGCTGATGCTTCCAATACCAAATATTCCACCAGACGCTTTAGCTACTTCAACAGCAATATCGTGTAACGAATCGCGGAACTGTAACGCATACGTTGGATTTAACCTCGGTAATATTGAATTTAGATTTTTCAATGCTTCTGTCGCACCAGAAACACGCTCATCTGTTGAACTGCCCAATCCGTCAAAAATTGTATTGATATTGTTTAACAAGTCATTATTTGCCAGCTCTGTGTACAAGTAATGCACATCGTTATGTTCAGAGAACGTTTTCGTTTTAATGATGTCTTCAATACGAGCTAGCTCATTTTTTGACACCTCACCATCAACAGACGCAATCAATAAACCAACGTAAATCGGTGCGGTTTTCAGGCTGTCTTTTTCGGTTTCGTTTAAATTTCTAAGTGGGAAGTCCATTTAACGTAATTTTGCGAGCAAAAATATGCAAATAGGGCTAATTAGGCAGGCAAAAATCCTTTTTTTAAAGGAGATAAAAACGGAATGGCGTAATCGATATGCAATCAATGGCATATTGGTACAGCTAGTGTCTGCTGTTTTTATCACAAACCTATGCTTCCCGTCTATAAAACCCGCCACATGGAATGCACTATTTTGGGTTATTGTTTTGTTCTCTGCAGTGAACGCCATTGCCCGTAGTTTTATTCAAGAGCGAGACGGTAGGTTGTTGTATTTTCACACATTGGTGAACCCGTTAGCCGTATTGTTTAGCAAAATGCTTTTTAACACGTTGTTATCCATAACTATCACCCTATTAACCCTTCTGCTATTTGCCGTTTTCTTCAACGGTGTTCAATGGGATATCTGGCGCTACGCCACACTAATCATACTATTCTCCATTGGCTTGGGGGTTTTATTTACAACCATCTCTGCCATTGCCTCAAAAACAAAAGCCGGCGGTATCATTATGCCGTTATTAAGTTTTCCGTTAATTATCCCTATGATTATGGTTGCAGTAGCTGGCGGTGTACTCATTGTTATGGGAGACCACACAAACTTCCTTCAAAATGCGTCCGTTTTGCTTTTGATGGATGTGATGATTGCTTTGTTAGCAACGGTTCTGTTTCGATTTTTATGGCAAAATTGAGTTTTCCGCTTCGCTGAAAACAATTTTAAATTCTTAATTTTTAATGTTTAATTGGTAGGAGGTAAAGATTTAATTAAAAATTAAACACTAATAATTAAACATTAGCCATGTCCTTCTAAATTAGTCACGCCCCAATTCTCCAACTCCTCTTCGCTCCATAATTCAGGGAAGAATATACGACGTTGGTAACGCGGATGCATGTATTTGTGCCAATCACTACCTCCAGTAGCTTTCGCCCCTTCTTTACCGCTATCTAAATACTTAGAAGCAGCGTTATAATGGTGCATCACCCAGCTGATATTTACTGTATGATCGTAATGACGCATTTCAGCAATAAGTGCTTTGTTTTCTCGATATTCTTGCGGCAGTTGTTTAAACTTGGTCCAAAGATTTACAAGATTGTACTCCTCCATATAATTGATTAACTCCACACGATACTTTTTCTCAAAGTTTTGCATGAGTTTGCTCTTTTTACCCGTCGAATAATCCTTGCCTGCAGCTTGCCAGTACATGTGTTCGAAGGCATGAGAATATGGTGTTTCTCGATCTATATCCTTTCTAAATCTAAAGTCAATCAGGTTGATTAATTCTGTTGAAGCAATCTCAATTTTTCGATATTGTCCGCTTTGGAATCCACTTGCTGGTGTAAGTGTATCACGGAACTTCATGTATTGCGCAATCTCCATCCCTTCAGCCATAATATCAAAAGAGTTGGATAGCATATCGAAGTAACGGCTGATTCGAGCCAAATGCATGGCAAATTTATCTGGTGTGATAGAGTCGTTATGGGATATCTGTTCAATCTCCCACAAAATCATTTTAAACAACAGTTCATTGATTTGATGATACATAATAAACACCATCTCATCAGGTAAATTTGTCCGTTTGATCTGTAAAGAAAGTAACGCATCTACGTTTGCGAAATCCCAATAAGTCATGGTTTCGGCATGTAGCAATCCAGAAAGATGCACATCCATATCTTGCCCTTGAGCTGCGTATTTTGCTTCTATAGCATCCAACAGCTCTTGTCTTGTCATTTTACTCATTATAAAGTTCCTCTTCTAGCTTGTTCTGCTTCTATGGATTCAAATAACGCCTTAAAATTTCCTTTACCGAAAGACTGTGCTCCTTTTCGTTGAATAATTTCGAAAAACAAGGTTGGTCTATCCGTAACAGGTTTCGTAAATATTTGAAGCAAATACCCTTCATCATCACGATCCACCATAATTCCATGTTCTTTAAGTACATCTAAATCTTCTGCAATTTCCCCCACTCTATTGGCTACAGTATCGTAATACGTACCAGGAACATATAAGAATTCAACGCCTCTTTTTTTCATCTCACTAACGGTAAATACAATATCGTTTGTCGCAACCGCAATATGCTGACATCCAGGCCCTTGATAAAAATCTACATATTCTTCAATTTGCGATTTCTTCTTACCTGCCGCGGGCTCATTTATTGGGAATTTTATACGCCCGTTTCCGTTAGTCATCACCTTACTCATTAAGGCCGTATAATCAGTTGAGATGTCATTATCGTCGAACGTAATAAGATTGGCAAACCCCATAATTTCATTATAGAATTTAGCCCAAACATTCATCTCTCCCCAATCCACATTACCCACCATATGGTCTATGTAACGCAACCCAACTTCTGTAGGATTATAGTGTGACTCCCATTTTTCAAATTTTGGCAAGAATACCCCATTGTAGTTTTTACGTTCTACAAAAACATGAACCGTATCACCATAGGTTCTAATCGCTGACCGAACCACTTCGCCATCTTTATCAGATTCTACCCGTGGTTCAAAAAATGAAACAGCACCCCGTTTGGTTGTTTCTTCCCATGATTTTTTTGCATCTTCAACCCATAACGCAATTACCTTCACCCCATCTCCGTGTTTGGTGATATGGTCAAATATTTCATTGTTTTCTGTACCGGGCATCGGTGTAGTTAACACCAACCGAATTTTATCTTGAACAACTACATAACTGGTTCTGTCTTTAAGTCCGGTTTCAAGTCCAGCGTAGGCCAAAGATTGAAATCCAAGCGCCGTTTTGTAAAAATGAGCGGCTTGCTTTGCATTCCCAACATATAGCTCTACGTAATCAGTACCGAGAAGTGGCAAAAAATCATCGGCTTCCGGAAATATTTTTTCTAAACTGTATTTGTAATTCTTTACGTCTGTTAAGTTCTCCATTGTATTGATTTTATTCTGTAATCCAAGATTTGTAATAGTCGTCAACTTGCAAGTCCATCGCTGCTTGTGTTATTGATAGTGGTGCAAATGGATCTATCATCACCGCTAGCTCTTCTGTTTTGGTTTTACCTACGCTTCGCTCTATCGCACCAGGATGTGGCCCATGTGGGATGCCACCAGGATGTAAGGTGATTTGACCCTTTTTAATGTTATTTCTGCTCATAAAATCGCCATCAACATAGTATAGAATCTCTTCCGAATCTACATTGCTATGATGATATGGAGCTGGTATCGCTTTTGGGTGATAATCATATAGCCTAGGAACAAATGAGCAAACCACAAATCCCGCCGACTCCCATTGCTGATGGATCGGTGGTGGCATATGTATGCGGCCTGTTAGTGGTTCAAAATCGTGAATCGAGAAAGCATATGGGTAATTAAATCCATCCCAACCTACTACATCAAAAGGATGATTCGCATGTGTGTATTCCCATAACACTCCCTGCTTTTTAGATATCACTTTAAACGATCCTTTTTCGTCATGTGTTTCTAAATCTGTTGGCAATCTAAAATCTCGTTCACAAAAAGGTGAATGCTCAAGAAACTGCCCGTAATCGTTTCTATATCTACGAGGCGTTGTAATTTCACTAAACGACTCTATATACAATAGTCTATTGTCTTCCGTATCAAAATCGATTTGGTACGTCGTCCCTCTTGGTATAATCAAATAATCCCCATAGCCAAATTTCAGATTTCCATACATGGTTTTCATTGTTCCAGAACCTGCATGCACGAATAACATTTCGTCGGCATCAGAATTGCGATAGAAATAATCAGGCGAAAAATTCGTCGGTGCTGCCAAGCCAATGTGCAGGTCATTATTGACAAATAGAGTTTTGCGGCTTTGTATATAATCGCTTTCGGGAGTTAAACTAAATCCCTGAAAACTTAGGGCTTGCATATTTTTTTCAATCGCTATTTCGGGAGTGACGTCCGCCAATCGTTTAACCTCGCTCACTACTGTTGGTGGATAAAGGTGATAGATTAAGGATGACATTCCTGCGAAACCAGCAGTACCAAAAAGCTCCTCTTGATACAGGCCTCCGCCTGGTTTTTCAAAGGTTATGTGTCGTTTATTCGGAATTTGACCTAATGTGTGGTATCTAGGCATTTTATTAATGTTGAATGATAAATGATTGAATGTCTGAATGATGGTTAGCCATTTGACCGGCTTACCGCCCTAACTCATTCTGGGTTGCGTTTAACCAAAACGGTTAAATCAAAAAATCCATAAAAGTTGAAAGACCTATACATTGACGCAAATGTCATTATTACCTACACTTTTACCCTGACAACACTGAGGTTACTCTATGACAAATGTCATATCCCGCGTAACATTTATTTAATCAAAGATTCTTGTCTTGGCTCAACACACATTGCATTTAGTTTTTGTAATTTTATCGAATCGAAATATAATTCAGATATGAAAAAACTAATTCTTCTTTCAATGGCAACTTTTGGCCTCGTATTATTCTCTTGTAATTCGGATGATGGTCCAACAACAAGACGGGTCGAAATGCAATTTCATGGGTATAGCGACGGCGGTGACTCCAAGTTTAGAGGTACTGATGTAGTTGGAGAGGAAGTTGCTGTTACATTAGAAGGACTCCCAGGCGCTTACCAAATAACAAACATTCAGTGCTTATTTGGTGGAACTGGCAACACACCAGCAAACCGAGAATTATTGCTAAAAATTTATAAAGACAATGGGGATGCGGCCCCAGGTGAGATGGTTCATTCTTCGAAGCACACCATGGCTTCATCATTAACCTCTTTAACCGATCTGAATATTAAATCGAGCAACCTCAATTTGGATGCCGGTCAGGATGTTCGTGTATCGTTCGAGATACTAGATACTAAGGGCTTCCCTTCTTTCGCTGAGGAATTTGACGGGGCATATGAGGAGACCAAGAATTGGCTTAAAGACAAAGATGGAACATGGAATTCGAATGATGGTGTTGGCGTTAATGGCAATTGGGTAATACGTGCTATTGCGCAACAGAATCTGTAAATTTTGACTACAAAATGTTGAATTGAGAGTGGTAATTCTCTATATTTCAGAAGATTAACTTAAGAGCTAAGTCTACAAACCCAGATGTCGACGAATAGTTCGTTAAAAAGGCCCACCCTACATCGCCTAACATACAGCATGTTCGGGAGATCTCATCCAGGTGGCTTATCCTAAAATAGAGGATACCAATCCATGGAGCAGTCCAACCTTTCATGTATAATGGCTTCTTACTTCATGGATGCTAATAAGCACGAGAACTTAATGTTTCACCAAGGAACGTAAATAAACAAAACCAGTCGTTTATTAAGAGGAGACTGTTGTTTTGGCCTGGATCAAATTGCAGAACGGAGAATAGAGTCTTTTAAAGAACAGGGGTGTTATCAGACTCATTAGTAAAGCTAAGACACGGCCTGCACAAGAACAACGATTTGATTTACTGAGTTAATTGCAGAAAGGGACCATAGCAAAAACAAAATAAACTGGCTGATGTTTTTACATAGAGTTAGTCATAAGACCATATGATCGTTCAAAAAAAAGAAATAAATAATTGGAATACTGAATACCGATTAAAATTTATCAATTCGCTATCTGGGTATAAGGGAGTTCATCTTATCGGGACCAAAAGCAAAGACGGCATATCCAATTTGGCAATCTTTAATTCCATCGTTCACATAAGCTCAAACCCCGCCAGTATCGGTTTTATCATAAGGCCGCTTACTGTGCCGAGGCACACCTATAAAAACATAATAGACACAGCATTCTATTCCATCAACCATGTCCATAAATCCTTTCTAGACCAAGCACATTATACTTCGGTAAAATTCGAATCCAATCAATCCGAATTTGAGGAATGTAATCTGGGGGAATCCTATTTGGACAAGTTCCATGCACCATTCGTTGCTGAAAGTAGTATTAAAATAGGATTGAAACTGGTTGAAGACATTGAGCTACAAGAGAGCAATTGTAGACTTTTGGTGGGAGAAGTGCAGTGTATTATAACTGAAGATGATTACGTAGAAGAAGATGGTTCCTTAGATTTAGAAAAAGCGAATGATATTTGTGTTACTGGATTAAATCAATATTCATCAGTACAGAAATTTGCAAATATCCCGTACGCAAGGAAAGAAAATCTACCTAACTTCAAAAGACAGAAGCGTCCTGACAGCGCCGTATTTGACGAGAATTCTCAAACATATAATGCCAGACTTTTGCCATATGGGACAAATGTGGGTGCACCAAGCATCACAGCAAACAACCTCTCAATATGGAAAAATCGAGGAATTACAGGTTTTAATCATGTACTCAAAAGCAAGATTGAACTCATTAAATCCGAGTATGAATTACTGCTAGAAGAATATGCCGTTAATGAATTGCTGTACAACACACACTGTGACTTCGAGCCCATCATCGGTGAGGTTTATCACTTGTATGAAAAGGAAAACAGAGATGAACATTTTCTATCGTTAATCCCACCGCACACTTGGAAAAGAAAACACCTTGGATCGTTTAAGCTGAACAGTGACAAGGTATGGAGTAAAGTAACAACATCAGATGAGTGATTTAAAAATACAACTTCGACCAGAAATTCCGAGTATTGAATTAACTCTAAATTTTAGTGAGGAAGAAAGATTTCAGAATGAGGTGCTTCGACCAATTATTAAGCTTCAAAACGACCTAATCTTAAGTTGTTTCGTGCATTATTTGCAACAGACAAAAGGGTCAATGGAATCACTTAAACCGGTTCAGATAAATCCATATATTACCAACTTGTTTAAAACGAGTACACGGTTGAAGACCGAACTGCGCGGCTTGATTATTGGACTATTCACACTTGAAGAGTATCATAAATACATTGAAATATCCTCACAACTCAATAGGAGGATGAACAACATGATTCAGCAGCGCATTCTATCTTTTTTTGTTCGACAAGGTGGCATTGAGTCAAAAGACAGGCTTCGATCTGAATGACTCAAACCCAAGAATCAAGAGTAAAACCATTCAGCTTGCGTTTGCACATAATACTATTTGTCTCGAGTACCGTTTTGTCGTTAATCGTTAATTCATAATCATTAATTGTGAATTACCAATCATTAATTATCCATTGAATTACTTTTGCAGCATGGCGCACAACAAGGCAATTCTTCTCATTTTAGATGGTTGGGGGATCGGAAAACACGACAACTCCGATGCCATATACAAAGCCAACACACCGTTTGTAGATGGATTGATGGAATCGGCACCAACATCCACTTTAAAAACTTTTGGCGAAAACGTTGGTTTACCCACAGGACAAATGGGGAACTCTGAAGTCGGCCACATCAATATTGGTGCAGGTAGAGTTGTTTACCAGATGCTCATGCGCATCAACAAATCATTCGAAGATCAAACCATTCTTGAACAATCTAATTTCCAACAACTATTAGAAGAAGCCAAACAAGAAGGTAAAAACATCCATCTGATGGGTTTGGTAAGTAATGGTGGCGTACACAGTAGTGATGAGCACTTAAAAGCACTTTGCGGCATCCTGCGAGATAATGGGTTGGATAGCAAAACATTCATTCATGGCTTTTTAGACGGTCGAGACTGTGACCCAAAAAGTGGTAAAGGTTTTGTAAAAGATGTAATGGATGATTCCAGAATAGGCCAAGCCAAATTTGCCAGCCTAATTGGGCGCTATTACGCGATGGACCGAGACAAACGTTGGGAGCGCGTAAAACTTGCCTACGACGCGATGGCGCATGGCATGGGTAAAAAAACCCGAAACGTCGTTGAGGCTATTGAACAATCTTATACTGACGACGTTACAGACGAATTTGTAAAGCCAATTATTCATGTTGATGAGGCCGGCAACCCATTGGCAACGATTACCGAAAACGACATTGTGCTTTGCTTCAATTTTCGTACAGATAGGGGACGAGAAATATCTATGGCCTTAACTCAAGAAACTTTTCATGAACAGAATATGGCACCGATCGATGTGTCGTATTACACCATGACAGAGTACGATAAGACCTTCAAAAATGTCAACGTAATTTTCGACAACAATGATCTAAAACTGACCATTGGCGAACACCTAGAAAACTTGGGGTTGAAACAATTACGTGCTGCAGAAACAGAGAAATATCCGCACGTTACCTTTTTCTTTAGCGGTGGTCGAGAAACCCCTTTTGACGGAGAAGAGCGCATCTTAGTTAATTCACCTAAGGTGGCGACCTACGATTTACAACCGGAGATGAGTGCTCCAGAATTAAAAGAGAAGGTAAAATCAGCCATTGATAAAAATGACGTCGACTTTTTCTGCGTAAACTTCGCTAACCCTGACATGGTTGGTCACACCGGAGTCTTTTCCGCAATAAAAAAGGCCTGTGAAACGGTAGACAATTGCGTTAAAGAATTGGTTGAAACCGCTTTAAAAAACAAATACAAAATGGTGATAATAGCAGATCACGGTAACGCTGATTTTGCGGTAAACCCAGATGGGTCACCAAATACGGCTCATAGTGTAAACTTAGTTCCATGCATCGTTTTAGGAGAGGATAACATCCAAATGAAAGATGGTATACTGGCCGATGTTGCTCCTACTATTCTAAAACTTATGAATGTCGGACAACCGGCAGAAATGACCGGTAACGCGCTTTATTAATGAAAAAGAAAGTAACCGTGCCCATTCAGGTTGTTCATCTTGGAGAAGAGGGTACCCACATTTTTTGCAAGGCAAAAGTTAACGGAGTAAAAGCACGTGTACTTATAGACACAGGGGCGAGCAAAACCGTTTTATCAAAGTCGTTTGCACTTACATTAAAAGGCCTAAAAGAAGTATCAGTGTCGGACAACTCCACCTCTGGAATTGGACCTGAATCTGTAGAAGCAACCTTTGTTAGGTTAAGGTCTCTACGTTTCAAATCATTGAAAATCAAAAAATTGGTTGTTGGCACAATTGACGTGAGTCACGTTGATGCGATGTACGACACCTTAAACGTCAAACCATTCGACATGATTTTAGGTGGTGAGGTGCTAGAATCTTATAATGTTGTGATCGATTACAAAAAACAACAGCTGGTTTTTAATTAAATTTTTAATTATCCATTCTACTACCTTTGCCTCACATGGGTAAAATTGTTGTAACCGGGGCTGCCGGATTTATTGGAAGCTGTTTAGCACATCATTTATTTCGAAATGTATCCAAATCGCTCATTCTTGTTGATGATTTTAGTAAATCTGAAAAGTCAAACAATCTATTGGGATTAGAAAACTGTAGTCAAATTGACCGAAGCGAATTTCTAGGTCAACTCGCACAGTTAGACATTGACTTCATTTTTCATTTGGGTGCAAGAACAGATACCACCGAATTTGACACAGCCATATTTGACCAATTAAACCTCAACTATTCAAAAACCATTTGGCAATACTGTACGGAACAAAATGTTCCTTTAATTTATGCGTCGTCGGCCGCAACCTATGGTGACGGCACACTTGGGTTTGATGATAATGTAGCGTCTATGAATCACCTTAAGCCGTTGAATCCTTACGGACAAAGCAAGTTGGATTTTGACCTATGGGCTGTAAAACAAACCGAAAAGCCACCGTTTTGGATTGGTCTAAAATTCTTCAACGTATTTGGCCCTAACGAATACCACAAAACCCGTATGGCATCCGTGGTATTTCACGCTTATCACCAGATTCAAGCCACCGGGAAAATGAAATTATTCCAATCTCATAATCCAGAATATTCAGATGGTGGTCAAACACGAGATTTTATTTATGTCAAAGACTTAATTGAGGTTATGCTGTTTTGGTATGAACGTAAAACTGGAAGCGGCATTTACAATCTTGGTACAGGCACACCAAGAACATTTAATGATTTAGCACATGCGACTTTTAGTGCATTAGGGTTAAAACCAAATATAGAATACATCCCTACACCCGAAGACATTCGAGACAAATACCAGTATTACACAAAAGCTGAAATGGCACGAACGTTGCAACAAGGTTATCAAAAAGGATTTACGCAACTTGAGGATGCTATAAGTGACTATGTTAAATTCTATTTGCAACAGGATGCTTACTTTTAAACTTTGATTCGAAAAATTACCATAGCTGCACTGCTACTCACCTCAGCAGTATTATTCTATTTAGCGCATAAATCAAATTGCGATACAGAAGCAGATAAGACCGAACAAAAACAGGTTTGGACCTCAGCCACCAATCAATTCTTAATCGATTTAATTGAAGACGGCACATCGCTTAGCAAAGACCTATCTGAACTGACCGACGCAAAAAACGTCAACAAGGATTGGACTTTCTTTCAAATGCGAGATGGCAAGATAAAAGAGTGGACGTCAAATGAATGGATGCCAGATAGCGCTGTATTTACGAAAAGCGAACCACATCTGCATCAACATCAATCAGGGTGGGAACTAGTTGTTCCGCTTAAAGAGCAAACTACAATCCTGTCTTATAAGCTCACGCGTAGCGAATCTGGTCAGTTTCAAAACGAAAACAAACTTACACCGCTTAAAGGGCAGCAATTTGAACTTCAAAAGAAAGAAACAAATTATGGGTTGCTGAACAATTCTGTGTACCTAAGCTTTTATGGCAAACGTGTGGGCCCAGAACTTGCTGGAACTTACTACTTAATTGCCATGTTTCTCCTATTGTTTGCTGCTTTTATTAGCCATAGGAGTTGGCTGTTGGGCAGTATCGTAACGGCAGGATTTGCTATACTCATTCGCGTGCTTAGTTTTCATGACGTTATGGGTCATGGTCTGGCAGCACTTGGAGTATTTGACCCCATGATTTATGCCAGTTCAGATTTACTGCCATCCTTAGGTGATTTAGGGTTGCACATCTGTACCGCAATTATCGTCACACTTGCACTGCTTCAGGTTTTAAGAATGATTCATGTAAAAGGTCGGGTGATGGTATTTATAGCCTTCACTCTATCAACAATATTCGGATTCTTCTCGGCAGACTTAATTCGTTCACTTTTACGCAGCCTCATAGCCAATTCGAACATTTCTTTTGACGTCACTCATCTTTCAACCATAACGGCTTACACACTCATCGCCGTTGTGCTGGTTTCCCTCTTATTTTGGATTTGGTATGCTTTGACATCGGCATTATATCAAAGAATTAAGAAGATTGATAGACAGGGTCTTCATTATTTACTCGCGGTTGTAATCGGTCTTGTTGTATTTGTCGTATTTCAACGTATTGACGCCAAAAGAAGTTTAACGGGCTTAACCCCTTCCATACTTTTTACTTTAACCGCTTCAGCGTTTTTATACTATGCAATATTTAAAGTAAAACGAAAAATTGGCATATATAAATACATCGGATACATCGTTCTTTTTACGGTTTTTTATACCACCTCGGTACAGTTGTTTCAAGAAAAAAAGGAAGCGGAGTATTTAAATCTTTATGCCTCTAAACTCATTTCTAATAAAGATTTACCCGCAGAGTATTTGTTCAAAGAGATGGAGAATGAATTGGCACAACAATTCTTAGTTCCTGAAGATTTCGAAATATTTAGTCAAAAGAAAGAGCAGTTTGAGCAAAGGCTTAGACGCTTATACTTTTCTGGGTATTTGGATAAATACAATATGTTGGTATTGAGTTTTGATGCTTTTGGGAACAACATCAATTCGTCGACGTTATACAACTTTAAGGACCTGGATGAGATATACAATTTCAAGTCATTTCAAACACTGAGCAATCATTTTTACCAAGTAAAGAGTGATAGAATATTTAATGGATACTTAGCGAAATTCGAAAACTGTGATTTAAACGGACACTACGGATCGGTATTCGTACTTTTAGAACCCAAGTTTATTCAAAGTTCTTACGAATACCCGCAACTTATAAGCCGTAAAAAAGACAATCGACTGTTCGATATTGACGACTATTCTTATGCTCTATATAGCAACGGAAAGCTCTTAAATCAGAAAGGTACTTACCCGTACAACTTGCATTACGACTCCACACATTTCGTTTCGAGTAGCTCATTATTTTCATCTGCCAGTTATAAGCACTTTATCAGTGACCAAGAACAGGCGATAGTAGTGTTAAGTCATCCTGGAAACCAATTAAAAAGAACTGTATCCACATTTAGTTTTGGATTTATCTTTTTCATCCTGTGTTTCACAGCGTTTGGTATAATCTGGGTATTGACACTTAGCCTGCAGCAATGGTTTCTAAGAAAATGGGGCACGTCATCAGAGTTTAAGTCATTTAAGTTTACCCGCCAGCAACAACTCGACAAACTAGGTATTGAACAGGTATACTTAAGTACAAGAATTCGACTGGCCATGGTTTTACTTGTGTTTGCCGGACTTTTGGTTTCCATTTATGTCACTATACAGTTTATCGAAATCAATGACCAAAACAGATCAGAAAACGAACTGATGTACAAGATTCGTGAAGTTGCCAATCAGCTACAAAATGAGGTAGACTTTGCCACCAAGTTACAAGACAAAGAATCACGTCAACTGATCGTTAACGACATTGGTGACATCTATAAAATCGATGCCAACTTGTTTGACAGTTCAGGTTTTCTTCTAGCCTCAAGTATTGAAGATATTTACCAGAAGGGGCTTACTGCTCCTTTAATGAACCCTGAAGCGTTACGCACTTTCAAAGAGGAAAACACCTCCCAATTGTTGCAATCCGAATCGATAAGAAACTTAAAATTCACGTCTGCATACTTACCCTTGATTAATGACAAAAGGCAGATTGTTGCCTACTTAAATCTTCCTTATTACTCCCGCCAAAAGGAGTTAAATAGTGAGATTTCCTCTTACACCGTAACCTTTGTAAACCTGTATCTTTTCCTAATATTAGTTGCGATAACCTTAGCGTATATAGTTTCTCAACGCATTAGCAAACCTTTACAGATTATACGTGAAAAGATGTCACGAACAGGATTAAGTGCGAATGAGTTGATTGAATGGAAACGCAACGACGAAATTGGCCGATTGGTGAAACAGTATAACAAAATGGTGATCCAGTTGGGCGAAAGTGCAACTAAATTAAGTGAGAGCGAGCGTGAAGGTGCTTGGAAGGAAATGGCCAGACAAGTGGCCCATGAAATCAAAAATCCTTTAACCCCAATGAAACTTAATATCCAGCACCTACAACGTGCTTGGGGAGACAAAAATGAGCGTTTGGAAGAAACCTTTAAAAGGGTGACAGCTGTGCTCATTGAACAAATTGATAGCTTATCAAAACTGGCAACAGAGTTTTCCTCTTTTGCACAAATGCCTACGCACAACTTTGAAGACTGCAACATTTCTCAAAGCCTTATCAATACAATCACTTTGTTCGAAAAAAGTGAACACATTGTTTTTCAGTACCCCGACAATTTACCTGATGTTGTCGTTCACGCAGATCGAGAACAGCTCGGTCGGATTTTCAACAATGTGATTAAAAATGCAATTCAATCTATTTCTACCGACCGCAAAGGCTTAATTGTCGTTGAAATGAGCGTCAAAAACGCGAAGGTAATAGTGAGTATAAAAGACAATGGTAAAGGTATCGACCCCAAAGATGCTTCTAAAATTTTCGTCCCCAATTTTAGCACAAAAAATAGCGGTATGGGTCTTGGGCTGGCTATTACTCGAAAGATGATTGAAGGTGCCCACGGTCGAATTTGGTTTGATTCGGAATTAAGTGTTGGGTCTACATTCTATTTGGAGTGGCCTGTGAAGGGTTGAAGGATTGAAGGGTTGAATGACTGAATAGTCCACCTTCTCTCATCTATGTTCTATTTTCCATATTCTCTTTTCTTTATCCTCTAATTACTCTTTGCGTCTAAATTCTTAAAAATATTTATCTTGCTGCCATGAAATTAAAAGGAATACTTTGGTTATTGGTCGCCAGTCTATGTTTATTCTCTTGTAAAGATGAAGAAGAAACACCCACACCTGCAGATACTTCCAATACAGACCCGACAGCAACGGATACATTAATTGAAGTAAGTACAGATCATGGAACAATGACCATGTACATGTACAAAGGCACACCAAAGCATCGCGCTAACTTTCACAAATTGGTTGGCGAAGGGTTTTACGACGATACTGAATTTCATCGTATCATTCCAAATTTCATGATTCAAGGCGGTGACCCGTTAAGTAAAGATGCCGATCGAAGCAACGACGGAACCGGAGGTCCGGGATACACTATTCCTGCAGAAATTGACGCCAACAAATATCCTCATGTTTTAGGTGCAGTTGCCGCCGCAAGACTAGGTGATACTCAAAACCCACAAAGGGCGTCAAGTGGTTCGCAATTTTACATTGTTGTTAGCGAGACAGGAACCGCACACCTAAATGGGGCCTATACCGTTTTTGGTCGTGTCATAAAAAATACGAGCGTAGCAGAAACAATTGTCCAACAACCAAGAATTGATACCCGTACGAACCGTCCACAAGACAGAATTAAAATGCAAATGAAATTTGTGGTAAAAACGGCGGCAGAAATTAAAACTGAATATGGTTTTGACGTAGAGTAATAGCTTCTTGTTAACCCATTTTTTCACTGAAGAATAGGTAAATTTAATCGCTACTGCCTTTAAATTTTACCCGCATTTCTTCTGTCTTTTTCATTTCAAATTAATTCAACAATTCAGACCTTCTGTAATTCAATCATTGTTGTTTAATGTCGTTATTTTCGCAGCTAAGTTTTAAGTGGCGAATCATCCATGTCAGAAGCACATTACAATCATCGATTTATAGAACATAAATGGCAACAAAACTGGCGCGAGCGAAAACTATATCGTGTCGACAACCAATCAAGCAAACCTGGATATTATGTGCTTGATATGTTCCCATACCCTTCTGGAGCAGGCTTACATGTTGGCCACCCACTAGGATACATCGCCTCAGACATAGTCAGTAGATACAAAAGACAAAATGGATTTAACGTGTTGCACCCGATGGGATACGATGCTTTTGGCTTACCTGCTGAGCAATATGCAATACAAACGGGTAAACATCCTGCTGAAACTACGGCAGAAAATATTGCACGTTATCGAAGTCAACTAGATCGCATTGGTTTTAGTTTTGATTGGTCAAGAGAAGTAAGAACTTGTGAACCCAATTACTACAAATGGACACAATGGATTTTCAAGCAATTATTCAATCACTGGTATAACACCAAATCAAATAGGGCTGAACATATTGACAATTTGGTTGCCATCTTTGAAAACGAAGGAAACATAAATGTTGTGCATGCTGGCGGAGAGGTTGATGATTTTATAGCAGAAGAGTGGTTACACTACAATAAGCGACAAAAAGAAGATATTTTACAACAATACAGACTGGCCTTTATACACGAAACAACGGTCAATTGGTGTGAAGAGTTAGGCACGGTATTAGCCAACGAAGAAGTTAAAGATGGTTTATCTGAACGTGGAGGTTACCCGGTTATAAAAAAGCCGATGACGCAATGGTTTTTGCGTATTACTGCTTATGCACAACGATTGTTAGACGGACTGGACGCTATTGATTGGAGTGATTCCATAAAAGAAATCCAACGCAACTGGATTGGTCGAAGCGAGGGCGCAACAGTAAACTTCCCTATTCACAACGATGCTGCTGGTCGGTCATTAGAAATATTTACAACCAGACCAGATACCATTTTCGGAGCTACATTTATGGTAATCGCTCCAGAACATGAATGGACTGCAGACTTGATTCATGCAGATCAAGCAGACGAAGCCTCAGCGTATGTGGAATGGGCAAAAAATCGTTCTGAGCGTGAGCGCATGAGCGAGGTTAAAAACGTTACCGGTGCATTTACAGGAAGTTACTGCACACATCCATTCACAGGCAAACAGGTACCCATTTATGTTGCCGATTATGTTTTAGGAGGATATGGCACAGGTGCTATTATGGCCGTTCCGGCACATGATTCGCGTGATCACAGTTTTGCAAAAAAGTTTAACCTAGATATTATTCAAGTCATTGAAAATGATGAAGCGGATGTTCAAGAAGCTTCATTTGATGCCAAAACAGGAAAGTGCATCAATTCTGACTTTCTTAATGGCCTAGACGTTACGATAGCGATAAAAGAGGCAATAGCTTTTATTGACGACAAGAAATTGGGCAAGGCGCAAGTAAACTTTAAGCTACGCGATGCTGGATTTGGAAGACAACGGTATTGGGGTGAACCAATTCCTGTCATTTTTGATGATGATAATATCCCATCACTTTTGGGCGACAATGACTTGCCGTTAACTTTACCCACTGTAGACAGCTACAAACCGACTGGCAGTGGAGCCTCTCCTCTTGCAGCCATTGACGATTGGGTGAACACACCACAAGGTAGAAGAGAAACAGATACAATGCCGGGATGGGCCGGAAGTAGTTGGTACTTTCTTCGTTATATGGATCCTAATAATGATCAGATAATCGCATCAAATGATGCCATTAAATATTGGGGACAAGTTGACTTTTATGTCGGCGGAGCTGAGCATGCTACTGGCCATTTACTTTATAGTCGTTTTTGGACAAAGTTTTTATCAGATATTAACGTACTCCCGTTTGACGAACCTTTCAAAAAATTGGTAAATCAAGGGATGATTCAAGGTATCGTTGAATCTATTTACCTGCGCAAAGAAAAAATTGACGGCAAAAGTCATTTTGTGAGTTCTGAGTTAGTCGACAACCCCGCTGATTTTACACAAATTCCGGTACATGTTGATTTCGTTACCGATTATAAAAAAACAGACACTCCTTCTTTTTTAAATATTGACGGAATTCGCCAGTTTAAAGAATGGAGACCTGAATATAGCGATGCTGTGTTTGAATGTTCGAATGGGAAAGTAATTGACGGTATTTTCGAAGCTGATGGAGATGCCATCGAACCGATTTGTTATACAAAGTCAGAGATTGGCAAAATGTCTAAACGATGGTTTAACGTTGTAAACCCCGACGACATTTGTGAAGAGTATGGTGCTGACACATTAAGATTGTACGAAATGTTTTTAGGTCCTTTAGAGGATGCCAAACCATGGAACATTAGTGGCATTGATGGCGTCTATCGATTCTTAAAAAAGACATGGAAACTGTTTGTTGACAAAGAAGGAAATTATATTCCGAATGCGAATCCAGCCAATAAAAAATCACTAAAAACGCTGCACGCTACGATTAAAAAAGTATCTGAAGACGTACAGCGCATTTCATTGAATACTTGTGTGAGTACCTTTATGATTGCCGTGAACGAATTCACGGATCAGAAATGCCAAAACAAAGAAATATTAGAGCAATTCTTAATCGTGTTATCCCCTTTTGCGCCACACATAGCAGAAGAACTTTGGGAAATGGGTGGAAGAGAAGAATCAATAGCCTTAGTGAATTGGCCTTCTTTCGATGAAAAACATTTGGTTGAAGACAGTAAGAACTATCCAATATCGATCAACGGAAAAACACGTACCAACATTGAGCTTTCGTTGAGTTTGAGTAAAGACGAAATTGAAGCTGCAGTATTACAGGATGCTGAAGTTCAAAAATGGTTAGATGGCAAACAACCGAAGAAGGTAATTGTTGTGCCTAGTAGAATTGTTAATTTAGTGGTATAAATCGCCTTACAAAACACAATGGGAGTTAGAAATCATTTTGAAGAAGCACAAACGGTATTGGCTGAATTTTTAAGCGATGAGTCGAATTTTGAACGTATTGAGCAAGCCGGGCAAATAATTGTTAACGCTATTCAGGCGAAAGGCAAGATAATTTCATGCGGCAATGGCGGAAGCTTATGCGACGCGATGCATTTTGCAGAAGAATTATCAGGACGCTACCGAGACAATAGAAAAGCCCTTCCAGCGATATCAATTTCCGACCCCTCTCATATGTCGTGTGTTGGAAACGATTATGGTTATGACTTTGTCTTTTCTCGTTATGTTGAGGCTATTGGATTAAAACAAGATGTACTACTTGCCATTAGCACCAGCGGTAATTCAAAAAACGTTATAAATGCCATACAAGCAGCAAAAGAAAAAGGCATGAAGGTAATTGGGTTAACCGGCAAAGACGGTGGAGAAATGACAGCGCTTTGTGATGTAGAAATCAGAGCCCCAAAATCTGACTACGCCGATCGTGCACAAGAAATTCATATAAAAGTGATCCATAGCTTGATTGACTATATCGAGCACCATGTATAATGACAGTTGTTTATGTCATAATAGCGCTTAATGTGCTCATTAGTTGGAAAGGCTTCAACGACTTTGCTTTTTTTCAACGGCACAAGTTCCACACAGATTCCATATTAGCCAAAAAAGAGTATAGCAGGCTGTTTAGTTCGGGTTTTTTGCATGCAGATTATACCCACCTTGGGTTTAACATGTTCACTTTTTACATGTTTGGTGAAGCCATGGCGTTAACCTTAAGCCCGTTCGACTTAATAACCATTTACCTTGGCAGTTTGCTCGCTGGTAACTTGTTAGCACTTTTTATTCATAGACATCATGGCGACTACAGCGCTATAGGTGCTTCTGGCGCTGTGAGTGGCATTATTTACGGAACCATAATACTTTACCCAGGCTTACTCATTTACTTTATTATCCCTGGCTGGTTGTTTGGCATCATCTATATTTTGTATAGCATATTTGGCATCAAAAAACAATCGGGAAACATCGGACATGACGCTCATTTAGGTGGAGCTGTTGCTGGATTAGTGTTGACCGTATTGCTCTTCTTCAATGACTATGATTTTAACTACTTCATAGTAGCCGGTATGCTAATACCCACAGCTGTTTTCTTGTACCTCATTGCCTATCATCCCGAATGGTTATTGTCTGGAAAAATTGATTGGCGGAATAATCCAATATCCAAAACAAGGGGCAAAAAAGATACAAAACCAAAAACACAGTATATTAACCGCGAAGCCGAACTCAATCAACTGTTGGACAAGGTAAATAAAGTGGGCTACCACAACCTATCAGAACAAGAAAAAAGAAGGCTCGACCAATTAAGCTGAGGCAAAAACGTTGCATATAACTCCGATTACAAGCGTCAAAAACGCTACAATTAAGAAGGTGATGTCGCTCAACAAAAAGCGTGGTCGTCAGGAGCACATGCAGTTTGTTGTGGAAGGTATTCGGGAAATTAATATGGCCATAGAAAGTGGGCTTCAACCCATTGATATCATGTTCAACAAACATTGGGATGCTGCTACTTTAAGCGATTTTATAGCTGGGCTGGATGGGGCCAATAAATATGAACTTGACGATATTGTTTTCGAAAAAATTAGCTACCGAGATTCTGTTGCCAATGCCGTTGCTACTTTCCCTTTATTTGAAACGTCGTTATCCAAGCTTAACCTACAACAAGATTCTCTTGTTGTTGTGTTAGAAAGCATTGAAAAACCTGGAAATTTAGGCGCCATTTTTCGCACAGCAGACGCTGCTGGTGTGGATGCCATTATCATCTCCAACGCCAACACAGATTTTTACAACCCAAATGTGATTCGAGCAAGCTTAGGCGCTGTTTTTACCGTACCATTCGCCATCGCTACAAACGATGATACTTTGTCTTTTCTAACCGAAAGAGACTTCATGATTTACAGCACCTATCTTGAGGGCTCAATAGCGCACCACAAAGTGGATATGACCAAAAATACGGCACTCGTTATGGGATCAGAAGCACATGGCATAAGTCCTTTTTGGGTCGAAAACAACACAAGCTGTATCAAAATACCTATGAGAGGCAAGGCTGACTCAATGAACGTTTCTACGGCAGCTGCTGTTGTAATTTACGAAGCAGTAAGACAACGAACAAGTTAGTGTTTGCCCTATAATTCAGACAGTTAACAAACACAACACCTATACTTTTCATACCTTTGATAAGTTAACTATTAGATGTCTCTTCGATTTGTTTGGGTTGCAATTGTCACAGTTCTGGTTTCTGTAAATACAGAGGCTCAAGAATTATCGACCCTTCGCACAAAAAGAATACTAATTGAAACAGACACTTCCATACTTGATTCATTTCTTTTAGCACCAAATTCTCTAGTACTTAGCGGTTACGACACCTCCAATTATCGAGTTGTCGAACATAAGTCTATGCTCATCTGGCTGAACAATACCTATCCAAAAGACTCGCTGTTAGTCACGTACCGGATAATCGACTTTCATTTCAGAAAAATATACCAGAAAAAAGAGTTGAGTTTGATTGGTGCAGATTACCAAACCAACCCGTTTGCGTATATCCCGAATAGCGAAAAACGACAGACTTCCCCTGATGACAATATCAAAACGATTGGGAATATTAGTCGTGGCGTAGGTTTTGGAAACAAGCAGGATGTAACCGTTAACAGTAACCTCAATCTCCGCTTAAACGGTACGATTCAAAACAAGATTGACATCATTGCCGCCATTTCAGATGAAAACAACCCGATTCAACCTGAAGGTAATACACAACAAATACAAGATTTTGACCGGGTATACATTCAGTTAAAACAAGACAGTGCTTCTTTAATTGCTGGAGACTTCCCGATGATTACGCCAGACAGTTCATACTTTTTGAAATACAACAAAAGGTCTCGTGGATTGCAGGTCACAAGGCACTTTACCAACAAACACGGTTATTGGAATTTCTCTGGAGAAGGCGCTGTCAGTCGTGGTCGATTTTCTAGAAACACCATTAACGGAATTGAAGGAAATCAAGGTCCTTACCGGCTTTCTGGGGCCAATGGCGAAACCTTTATCATTATCATAAGCGGTACAGAGCAGGTATATCTTGATGGGCAGCGATTAACCCGTGGCGAGCAAAACGACTACACCATAAACTACAATACGGGTGAACTAACGTTTACTCCAAAAAAGCTCATCACACAATACAGTCGTATAGTCATTGAGTTTCAGTATTCCGACAGAAATTATGGTCGATCCGTTGTTCGATTTGGCGGCAATTATACCTCAGGCAAATGGAATGTTAGGGGTAACTTTTTCAGCGAACAAGACAACAAAAATCAACCCTTCCAACAAAATTTAGACGACTCCACCAATGGAGTTTCAACCAGGCAGTTTTTAAGTGATGCTGGAGATGCACAGTTGGTATATGCCCCTAAATTTTCTGAAGTCGATGAAATCGATTTAAACACCATCTCCTATGTGCAACGCGACAATAATGGCAACGTTATTTTTATCGAATCGTCTCCAGGAGACACCGGAAAATTATATCGTGTTTCTTTCAGTTTTGTAGGATCTGGGAATGGCAATTATGTCCAAAAATTAAGTACCGCAAACGGAAAAGTATTTGAATGGGTCGACCCCATTGCGGGTATTCCCGTCGGAGATTATGCACCCGTTGAGATTCTTGTTCCACCAAAAAAACTTGAAATGATCAACATTGGATTTGATTATCAATTGTCTCAAAATGCGCAACTGTCGGTAGAGTTTTCAAGATCAAAAAACGACATCAACACCTTTAGCTCTATAGATAAGGAAAACGATATTGGCTATGGCCTAAGGGTAGATCTCGATCATGTAAAACAACTCACCACTGACTCAGTAAAACCATGGAGATTGGTTTCCAAAGTTTCGTTCGAACGCACCGAGAAGGACTTCCGATATATTGAACGATATAGAAATGTAGAATTCGATAGAAAATGGAATCGTACGTTAGACAATCCAAATGACAACGAAAAATCGTATACAGAAGAAAGAATAGCTAACGCCTTATTCGTTTTAACCAAAGGGAACACTGCACAATTTGTAGTTGAAGAATCGTATTACCAACAAGGCAACAGCACCCCTGGCCTGTCGCATAGTTTAACAGGACAAATTGGCCAGAATGGCTATAGGCTTAAAGGTGCTTATGACCTTATTTCTACCACCATTCCGGTTGCCGGTATAAACTCCAACAACCAATTTCGACGGTACTCAGGAGCCGTAAGTAAAAAGTCGGCCTACTTCCAAACAGAGTTCACATATCAGAATGAGCAAAGCACATTTGCCAATAACAACGATTCTATTTATGGTGCAAGTTATGCGTTTGACCAAATGTCTTTCCGGCTAGCCAGTAGTGATTCTAATACGCTAACATATGGGTTAGAGGCCAATAGACGGCTCGACTCTAGAGGCGTTGAGGGTGAATTCCAAAGTACTACAGACGGTCGAGATGCAAGTTTAGTTCTTGGATGGCGTCAGTCACGTAACGCTCAGTTCAACCTTACTTCGGTTTATCGTGAATTATATTTTAAAGATACATCCAACCAACTAGGTACACCAGAAAACACCCTTCAAGGACGATTCGAAACACGACTGGTTTTACTTAAAAAATTAATTACTACAAATGCGTATTACCAGCTAGGAACAGGGCAAGAACAACGTCGTGAATATAGCTACTTTGAAGTGGGAGACGGAAACGGTAATTACGTTTGGAATGACTACGACAGCAACGGTATTCAAAGTTTAAATGAATTCGAAATTGCGTCTTCTTTCGATGTAGGGCGAGCAAACTTTATTCGTCAGTTTTTACCTGTTCAGGGTTTCATCAAATCGTATAGCAGTGAGTTTAACCAAAACATCAGAATTAAACCGAGTTCAATTCTGCGTAAGACGAAACGAAAGTCGCTAAAATTTGTGCGACGTTTTAGCAACGTTAGTTCTTTTAAAATTTTAAAAAAGGTAACGAATAATCAAGATGATTTCCTCAATCCATTCGTCCAAAGCGTCGCAGATACCGCTCTACTTTCTACAAATTCGGTTATACGTTCGGTACTCTCTTTTAACCAGGCTAGTCCTGTGTTTGGCATCGATTACCAATGGTTTAGGAACCAGAACAAAATATTGCTAATTAACGGTGTTGATGCACGAAATGGTCGAGAAAACAAATTAAAAGTGCGGTACAACATCAATAAAAATTATGAATTAATCGTGGAGGGTTCGCAAGGCACAAAAACATATACTTCACAGTTCTTAACAGATCGTGCTTTTAGCTATGATTTTAGTACCGTTAAACCAAAAATTGGTTACCAGTACAAATCAAGTTTTAGAATCGAATTGTATTATGCATACTTCGAAGCCAAGAACGGGATTGAATATGGAAGTGAAGCGACCTACAATCATGATGTGACCGCCGAATTGAGATGGAATTTCCTTAACAAAGGCACGATTCGCACCAACCTTGGTGTCGTAGACATCAACTATACTGGAAACGATAATTCGCCTGTTGCGTATGAATTGCTCGCAGGACTAAGAAACGGAAGAAATGTAAAGTGGCGACTTCAAATTGAACAGCGGTTTTCAAATAACATACAGTTATTGGTTAATTACGACGGCCGTCAAAGTATTGATAGCCCAGTGATTCATATTGGGCGTGTTCAAGCGCGGTACCTCTTCTAAAAAAGCTTCCGTTTTTTGGAGCATTAGCTGGGCAAATCTTTGACATCCTTCCCACCAAAATTACCCGAACTCATCATCAAGAAAACTGTTTTGGGTTTCGACTGACTTTTAAGTGTATCCCATAATTCGTTGATGTCTGTTTGAACAGTTACTTCGCCAAAGTGGCTCTTCACGTCATTGGCACTTAATACTTTCATCTTTTTCATTTCAAATACATGGGTATTGAAATGGACAAAGGCTTGATCGGCGGCATTCATAGTGTCCTTGTACAATGGCAAGAAGTCATCATTTAAACTACTAAAGGTATGCAGCTCCAACACGCCAATTACATGATGATGAGGATAGGTTTCCTTTACCGCATCAACAGTGGCTTTTACCTTGCTTGGCGAATGGGCAAAATCTCTAAAAATGACAACTTCATTTTCCTCATAGACCTTCTCCAACCGTTTGGCGGTTCCTGTAAAGCTTTGCAATGCCTCTAGGCATTTTTCTCTTGGTATTCCGAGCTGAACACAAGCATGAACCGCTGAATGCATGTTTTCCAAGTTGTGCTTCCCAAATACGCCCATTTCAAAGGCTTTAGTATGCTCATATACTGTTACAGTTGAGCCATCAATTTTGTGTTCGAGTGCCTCGTATGGAAGGATGTTTTTAAGCTGTGATTTGGCAGCTATAGACTGTAACACCTCGTCGTGTTTGTAATAAATAAGTGCTCCATCATCTTTTATCGTGTCGGTGAATAATTGAAACTGGTCACAATACCCTTCCCAGGTTGGAAACACATTAATATGATCCCAAGCCACACCAGTTATTATGGCTACATCTGGGTTGTACCACATAAATTTCGGGCGCCTATCAATTGGCGAGCTCAGATACTCATCTCCTTCCAATATGATTAAAGGAGCGTCCGACAATTTAACCATCAAGTCGAAGCCGTCCAATTGCGACCCGACCAAATAATCAAAGTCCATGTTTTCATGCATGAGCACATGCATAATCATCGCAGTTGTACTTGTTTTTCCGTGACTACCGGCCACCACAACACGTTTCTTATTTTGACTTTGTGCTGCGACAAATTCTGGAAATGATTGAATAGGCAAGCCTAATTCTTGTGCTTTTAATAGTTCCGGATTGTCGATACGCGCATGCATTCCTAAGATAATGGTGTCAATGTCTGTCGTAATACGAGATACGTCCCAGCCCATTTTTTCTGGGAGCAGTTTCGCTTTATCTAACCTACCTCTAGAAGGTTCAAAAATTTCGTCGTCGCTACCCGTCACTTGATGACCGTTTTGCTGTAAGGCCAACGCCATGTTGTGCATCACGGCACCCCCGATTGAAATTAGATGAATACGCATTTTCTTGACATTAGTATGAAGCACAACGATACAACAATGTTAGATATTCGTGCGTTAAGAAAATCAACAGCTGTATTATAATGAAAAAAAAATTAGTCTTTATTACCTGTATATTATTCTGCTCTTTGGCGGTAGTGCAATACGTGGCCATGGATAAAGTGTTTGAAGAAAAACCGTTGGTTAGCCAATCAATACCCAATGACGTTCTTAAAATTGAACCGGTTAAAACAGAGGTATACTCTGTGGGCGATTATGTTGTCGTAAAGAAGGACGGAAAGTTTTTCGTGTATGAGAAAAAACCTAAATCAATCTAACTAAATCTCTCTTACCGTTAGCTCATCACCTATAAACCACTTTCCCACAACCTCCATAGCCAAAAAGGTTAGCAAAAATTTATGCTTTCCACTCTCACACAAATAGGTAATTTCACCAACGCGCACTCCTGAATCCAACTCTTTGGTTTTTATCCTTTGCTTAACCAAAACCATGTTACGCAAATTGATACGCATCACCTTGGTATCCTTAAGCAATCGAATATGCTGTTTGTGCAGGTTTTGTTCCCAATATTGTTGTTTCACCGTCGCTAATCGCTGAAGTCGTTTTAAGTCCATGCTGTCAAATTCTTCTTGAAGCATCTCAGCACTAGGCAAGTAAGGCTTCATCAACTCAAACTTTTTTGTTTTCAATACTATAAATATCGAATCAGCAAGTTCTGGCAACGTATCACATAAATCTCGACCATAGCGCAGCTCAACCGAGTCAACCTCAGCATAATGTACTGTGTCTTCAGCCACTTGTGCCATACAATTCGATGTGATGGTGATCACAAGGCCTGCAATGAGTAAGAGCCGATGGAGTGCTTGTTGCATGTATGATTACTGAACGTTTATACAGCAATAATAATTATCTAATTCGTAAATTCTTTTTTATCAGACGATTAGGTATGTACGGCTGTCAACCTTATGCTAAGCACCCCCACTCCACTAAGCAAAAATGGTGATATCATGACACTTATCTGACAAATGAAGTAAACTATTGATGGGTCATTACCGTTAAACTTGTATCTATTATTTAGTCAATAAGTTTTCTTACGACGAAGATTAATTGGTTTTACGACATCTAAGGCAGCCGACGCGAGTCGGCTGTTTTAATTTAACGTCGGCGCATTTCATCAATCAAACTTGACGCTATCTTTGCACTTTATGAAATACCCCTACCTGATCATTGCCAGTTTATTCGTTTTTAGTTTTGGCTGCAATACGAATACAACGGATTCTCCTGAAAACGAAAAACCTGTTGTAGTAGCTACAACAAGTATTGTAGCAGATATAGCCAAAAACATCTGTTCAGATTTTGCGGATGTAAAATCTTTGATGGGCCCAGGTGTCGACCCGCATTTATACAAAGCATCGCATGGCGATATTGAATTACTTACCAATGCCGATGTAGTGATCTACAATGGTCTTCATTTAGAAGGTAAAATGTCGGAAATATTAGAAAAACTTAAATCTTCAAAAACAGTCATCGCTGTTAGCGATGGCGTTGACGACGCATCTATCCGCACCATAAATGAAGAGGCTGATGTTCATGACCCTCATATTTGGTTCGACGTTGCCATATGGTCTAACGGTGTACAACACGTATCAGAGTCGTTAAAAAAGAAATACCCAAGCCATAAAGATCAAATCGAGAAAAACACCAGTACCTATTTAAACGCCATTGACTCGGTGAATAAAGAATGCATCAAACTAGTGGAATCACTTGCTATCGAGAAGCGTATCTTAATTACCTCACACGACGCATTTGAATACTTTGGGAGAAGTTACGACTTTAAAGTCCGTGGTTTACAAGGCATTTCAACCCTATCTGAATCTGGTTTAAAAGATGTTACAGACATGGTCAATTTCATCATTGATAACAAAATCAAAGCGGTTTTTGTCGAAAATTCTGTCCCACAAAAAGCACTCCGTTCCGTAATCGATGGATGCAAAGCAAAAGGGCACGACGTTACTGTAGGCGGAGAACTTTTTTCAGATGCATTGGGTGCTGATAGAACACCTGAAGGCACCTACTTGGGCATGATATACTTTAATGTCGAAACGGTTATTAATGGATTGAAATAAGATGAAGCCCTCTGTAGAAACACATAACCTAACGGTTATTTACGATAAGAAACCAGCCATTTGGAACATTGATTTCACATTGCCAACGGGTAAAATTATTGGCATTATGGGACCTAATGGGTCGGGCAAATCCACGCTCCTAAAAGCAATAATGGGCATTATCGAACCAAATATTGGCTACAGTAAGTTGTTCGACCAAGATCTTGAAGACGTGCGAAACAAAGTATCTTATGTCCCTCAAAGACAATCGGTTGACTGGGACTTCCCGGCAAGTGTTTGGGACGTAGTAGCCATGGGCCGCTATGCGACAAAAGGGCTTTTCAAACGACTGTCGAAGGAAGACCATCGTATGATTGAAGAAAGTTTGAGCAAGGTCAACATGACCCCTTTCACAAACAGACAGATTTCACAACTGAGTGGCGGCCAACAACAACGTGTTTTTTTAGCGCGCGCTTTGGCACAAAACGCCGATTTATATTTAATGGACGAGCCATTTGTAGGTGTTGATGCCGCAACAGAGCAAGCCATTATAAATTTATTGAAATCGATGCGCGACGAAGGCAAAACACTTTTAGTGGTACACCACGATTTGCATACAGCTCAAGACTACTTTGAGCATATGGTATTGCTTAATTCAAGGCTTGTGGCCGAAGGTCCTACGTCAGAAGTGTTTACTAAAGATATCCTTACCGAAACCTATGGCGGTACACTAACAACATTATCTAAGGTAGCCAGTGTGCTGCAAGAAAAAGACTTCCCAATGCGTCATAAGTGATGGAGTTTTTTACCGAAATATTGTCCTTTTTCACCTTTTCCGAGCCTAACGTAAAGGTTGTTTTTTGGGGGAGCTTAATCCTTTGCTCAATTTCAGGATTGGTCGGCACGTTTACTCTTCTACGAAAAAGATCTCTTATCGGTGACGTAATCTCTCATGCAGTGCTTCCTGGAATTGCGCTGGCATTTATAATCGGACAACAAAAAAACCCATTGTACCTCATTATCGGGGCAACAATTACAGGCTGGATTTCGACCTACCTGGTTGACTATATTACAAAACATTCAAAAATTAAAAACGATACCGCGATCGCATTAATTCTAAGTGTATTTTTCGGTGTTGGCGTGTTGTTATTGACCCATATACAACATTCGGGAAATGCGTCTCAAAGTGGATTAGACCAATTCATTTTTGGGCGAGCATCTGCCATGAACATGAGTGATGTCTGGTTATTTAGTATCGTTGGAACGATTATTGTCATCTTGATTGTTATATTTTTCAGGGGGTTATCGCTGCTGTCCTTTGACGAAAACTACAGCCAATCGATTGGCTTCCCTAATGAATTATTAAAACTTGTTTTATCAATTACCACAGTAACTACAGTTGCTATGGGTGTGCAAGCAGTTGGGGTTGTCTTGATGTCGGCACTACTCATTACACCGGCAGCCTGTGCTAAGTTTTGGACCAACAAAATTATTCCGATGGCCATACTTGCAGTAGTTATAAGTGGCGCTTCAGGGGTGCTTGGGTCCGCCATTTCGTATACCTATAACGGCATGCCTACAGGACCCTGGATTGTTGTAGTGGTTTCACTATTTGCCTTTATTAGTGCCTTTATCGGAAGTAAGAATGGTCTGCTAAAAAAACACCTGCAGCGCAATAAGAATAACACTAAGATTTTGCGTGAAAACACAATTAAACTGTTTTTTAACCCAACAACACTCGGCGAAACGCGCTATAATTTTGAAGACATTTTTGCTAAAAGTAAAATGCAGCGCGCAACCTTAAAAAAGGGTTTAAACTTGCTCAAGTCAGATAAACTAATTACGGTGAGTAATGGCATTTTCACAACTACAAACCTGGGTATCGAAGAAGCGAAGACGATTGTGCGAAAACACAGGCTGTGGGAATTATATATCTCTAGGTTTATGCACCTACAACCCGACCACGTCCATGACGATGCAGAAGGTATCGAACACGTAATCACACCTGAGATTGAAAGAGAACTTGAAAAAGAGTTGGACTTCCCAACTAAGGATCCACATGATAGCGACATCCCTTATTAATGATTGACTTTTGGATCATATTGACCGCTTCTTTGGTGGCAACTACCACAGCCATTCTTGGGTGCTTTTTAATCATGCGAAAAATGGCCATGATTGGTGATGCCATATCTCATGCCGTTTTACCAGGAATCGTTATTGCATATTATATCTCTCACAGCAGAGCTTCTTTCCCAATACTGATTGGAGCCGCTGCCAGTGGAATGGTTGTTACATACTTGATTCAATTTTTCCATCAAAAAGTAAAACTGCAACAAGACGCCAGCATAGGTATTTCATACACTTTCTTATTTGCCATAGGCATTATATTGATTTCACTTTTCAGTGGAAATGTAGACCTTGACCAAGACTGCGTGTTGTACGGAGAAATTGCCTATGTGCCGCTCGACAATCTATCGATTGGTGGCTTGTATGCCGGGCCAAGACAAGTATGGATTTTAGGAACTACGCTAATCATAATTTTAACAAGTGTAATTGTAGCCTATAGAAAATTAGTGCTTACCACATTTGACCCTGCCTTTGCGTCTGCCATGGGCATTAGCGTGGTACTGTGGCAATATTACCTTATGGCCGGAGTTAGCTTAACCACCGTCGTTAGTTTTGAATCGGTCGGAGCTGTATTGGTGATCGCTTTTCTATCTGGGCCAGCGGCAACCGCATTTTTGTTGACCAAGGACTTTAAAAAGATGTTGTATTTAGCCGTTGGATTTGGAATTTCAGCCTCTATTCTAGGTTATTACACCGCCGTATGGTTGGCCGGGTCTATCGCTGGAGCGATTGCAACCATAATCGGTTTGCAGTTTGCTATTGCCTTTATTTACATTCAATTCCTCAAAAAAGCGCGCATTTCAGAGACTTTAGAAAACAAAGCGCTGACAGAGGTTTAACCTTGAAAAGACAAGAATTTGAAGAAACACAATGTACTTTTGCATCGGTGTTAAGCAATCGACTTTTCTGCGCCTTATTAACCTTTCTGGTAATGGCAAAACCTATCGAAACCTTCGGTCAGGCAGACTCAATCAATTCACTGATTGAAACGGGCCAAACTGGAGTTATCGAAAGAACGTCCTCATTTGAAAATGTCCAAATAATATCTGCCGAAGAAATTGACCTATTCAATTTTCAAACGGTAAACGAAGTACTTCAATATAGTTTGAACAACTTCTCTGTGTATGCGGGCAAAGAAGGTCACACCTTAAATTATGCAGGAACAGGTCAAAAAAACGTACGCTTTTTACTCAACGGTTTACCAATAAGTCAGCTTTCTATCGACAATTTTGATTTGTCGAAAATCGGATTGGCCGAAGTGGATAGAATAGAAATAATTACGGGCTCCAGTGGGGTGTATTATGGCCCCAACGCCGTGCTTGCTACAGTCAATATCATTACAAACAAACTGTCGTCTGCGCTTGTACATGTACGAACAAATCTGAATTCCACTAGTAATGGAGATATAAACGCCATCGCAAAAGGTACCGTAAACTTGGGCCGACATGGTTTTGGGGCTGGCATAGGTCAGTACTTTTTTTCTGGTGTGGGCGGAACGGATAGTTTTAGAGTATCTCAGTGGAAACCTAGGCTTCGAACGCAATATGAGTTGAACTACAACTACCGCATGTTAACCGACTTGAATGCCTTCTTTTCTGCCACCCATATTGTTTCAAGAACACAAGACCGCGGATACCCCGTGGCCAATACCCTTCGCGCCTATGATGTGGACCAACGCGTCAACCAATCCATCTACCATGCAGGCATTAGGGGGAATATTAGCAAATACCACTCCATCGACCTAAGTCAATCCTTTACGCGCTATAATTTAAACAATGACAAATCTGTCAAAATTTTAAGTGATCTTAACGTTTATGATGACCAAGAGCGTTCGGCATTTGATTTATTGAGATACGACGAGTTTTACAATCATTTCAAGATTTCTAAATTATCAGACAAACACAAGTTGAATTATGAGGCTGGTATTGAATTTAGTCATCAGCGCGACCAAGAAAGGAGTATTTTGAGTTCGGTTAAAACGAATATTACACAGTTCGCCATGCTGGCACGCATAGAGTACAAACTGGACGAAAATCTGAAAGCGAAAGCTGGCCTTCGATATACAAATAGTAATAAGTTTCAGACCAAACCCATCTACGAACTTGGTTTGAAATACAAAATGAGTGAAACGGCAGACTTCATTGCACAATACACAACGGGTTATCGCATACCCACCTTCAATGAAATGTTTTACACTTTTGAAAACCCCAACTTGAACATCACAGGTAACTTAAATCTACAATCTGAGGTTTTCAATCGGCTTTCTACAACCTTACAGATCAAGTCAAAAGACGTTTTGTTTTATACCAACCTATATTGGGTAAATAGCACTAATGGAATTCAACTGGCGCAAATCGATCCAGAGAAACAACTTTACCAATTCGTTAATACGAAATCTTCCAAATTGATTGGGCAGAACGTCAATATTGTACACAAAGGAGACCACTTACACTTAGAGTTCTCGGCAAGCAACAACGGAATAAATCAATTCCCAGAAGAAATTGGAAACTACTATTTCACACAGGAATTGATGTTTAAAACGATGTATAGGATTAAAAAATCCAAGACAGCCATTGGGTTCATTTCCAAATACCAAGGACAACGACTGGAAACGAGAGAAAATGCATTTGGCGTACTTGAAGATTTTAAACAAGGTGGTTTTTGGTTGGTCGACTTTTCTATACGTCAACAATTATTCGACAAGCCTATTTTTGCCCATATTGGGGTAAAAAATCTAACAAACACATTAAACGTCAGTGGATCTTATCTTGCCCTAGATCGCATAAGTGACGAAAACATAAACAATAAAATCCCAATTTCAATTGATTACGGACGTCGAATCTGGTTTTCAATTATAACATCGTTTTGAAGTATTACACCCTCATATTACTCTTGGGCTTAAGCCTTGCCGGATGTTTCACCGAAGAAGAGCCTATTCTTCCGCTCCCCCCTTTTGAAACAGAGATAAGCACGTATAAGCCGGTGAACGGTCAAGTATATTACAGCCTAAAGGACCAGAAGGTTGTTAAACAAAACAGCACTGAAGCTTGGGATATTGCATTTAGCTGTGCCGAAAACGATTACCAAATTCTACTCAATACCTCAAGAGGCATGGGTTGCTTTAACACCAATTCGAAAGACTTTTACCAGGCCTATCGAGAAGGGGATTATCCATGGATTTTCGACCGATGGAATGGCCAGGAAGACAACAGTTGTATTGGTGAATGGGGTGACTTTAGCTTTGAAAACCCTCAGAGCTACGGTAATGTTTATTTGATTCACCTAGGCCTTGATTTCAGTGGCAATCCAACTGGTGTGGTTAAAATGCGCGTGGAAGGATTTGAAGAAAACAGATACGACATATTAATTGGCGACCTAGAAGGCAGGTTTGAGCGACATTATTACATAGAGAAAAATGATAGTTTCAATAATGTCTACCTCTCTTTTGAATCAAGCTCTGTGTTACAACTTGAACCACCTAAAGACGACTGGGACTTTTTAATTACATCTTACATCAAACACAAAACTCCCAATATCTCTTCCTTATTCTTTTCGGTAACAAACGAATTTGCCCTAGTCGATGGGATTTTCATTAACCCGTATAACCGGGAAGTTGGAAGACAGTTTAATTACAGCTTTGATGCGCTTAATTTTTTTAACGCACAAACCTATCAATACACTGATTCGCTCGATTTTATTGGCACTAAGTGGTACCGCTGGAATTCAGGTAATAAGAACTTTAGGAGTACCGATAAGAACACATTTGTTATCCGAGATTCAGAAAAAAACTACTACGCCATTCAGTTCACAAAGTTCCGTAAAGAACGAACTACAAAAAACGACATAGGATTTATCTTCAAAAGTTTATAATCTTAACAATAGCGGTTAATATTGCCGAAAATTTAAGCAATGAAATTATTATCAATTGTCGCTAGTGTTTTAGTTCTTGTTTCTTGTAACCAGAACGGCCAAACAACTATTGAAGAGACCAATGAAGAGGCTACGGTTTCTCAAAAGCCTGACCTTGCAGATTCTAGTGAATCCCATTTACTAAACCTTCACCAGTTAACTTACGGAGGCGATAACGCTGAAGCCTATTTTAGCTTCAACAACCGCAAATTGGTATTTCAGAGCAACAACAAAGCGTGGGGTGTTAATTGTGATCAGATCTTCACCTTCGACATTGCTACAGCAGAAAAAGATACGGTAAAACCTAAAATGTTAAGTACAGGGTTCGGCCGAACAACATGTTCATACTTTATGCCAGACGGCGGACACATTCTATATGGCTCAACACATTTGGCGGATTCGCAATGCCCGCCTGAGGTAAGACCTGAAAAAGGTGGCCCATACTTATGGTCAATCTATGAAGGCTACGACATATTTGTAGCGGATTTAGAAGGAAACATCACTGAGCAGTTAACAGATGAGCCAGGTTATGATGCCGAGGCCACTGTATCTCCAAAAGGAGATAAAATAGTATTCACTTCAACCCGTTCTGGCGATTTAGAATTGTACACCATGAACATCGATGGTAGTAATGTAAAGCAGATTACTGATCAATTAGGTTACGACGGTGGTGCATTTTTCTCACCAGATGGATCAAAATTGGTTTTCCGTTCGTCAAGACCTCAAACCGATGAAGAAATCGCGACATACAAAGGGTATCTTGAAAGAGGCTTGGTTGCTCCAACAAATATGGAAATCTACACCTGCAACGCAGACGGATCTGACCTGAAACAGATCACTCATCTTGGCAAAGCCAACTGGGCTCCATTTTATCACCCAAGCGGTAAGAAAATTATTTTCAGCAGTAACCATTTCTCAGAACGAGGTTACGAGTTCCAATTGTTCATGATTAACGAAGATGGAACTGGCTTAGAGCAAATCACTACGCAAAGTAACTTTAATGCGTTTCCAATGTTCTCTTACGACGGGAAGAAAATTGTTTTTTCCTCCAACCGAAACAACAATGGGACACATGATACAAACATGTTCATAGCTGATTGGGTAGAATAATCATTCCTACCTGAGGCATATCATACGTATAGCCTGTTGCTTACGACCATTGCAAAGCATAAGGGGTTAGATTTGCGGTGGATATGAAACGCCAAATAATCGATAGCGAAGACGTGAAGCTACTGGTTGACTCCTTTTATCAAAGGGTGAATCAAGATGACTTGCTATCACCAGTTTTTAACGATTTCGCTAAAGTAAACTGGGAGAGTCATATGCCAAAGATGTATCAGTTTTGGGAATCCATTTTATTCGGCAGCGCAACATATCAAGGTCGCCCGTTCCCCAAGCACATCCCTTTACCCATTGGTATTGAGCATTTCGACCGCTGGATACAGTTGTTTGAAACAAACATCGACGAACAGTTTACGGGTGAAAAGGCAGAAATGGCCAAACACCGAGCGCATACTATAGCGCACATTTTTAAAACCAAGCTCAAACACCTTAATAAAATCAGCTAAATGCAAACAGGTCAATTTTTATCAGATGTAACCTTTGACAGTAACAGACCAAAAATCGACGTTATAATGGAAACGCCATTTTCTAAAGAAATTCGCATTTCTTTCGTTAAAAATCAGCTGATGAAAGACCATAGCGCACCGCTACCCATAGTGGTTCAAGTGATACAAGGCCAAATAGATTTTGGTATAGAAACCGAACAGGTAATGCTGCATGCCGGAGACATCATTTCCGTTGACGCTTCCGTAAGACATAATTTGCTAGCTATCGAAGAAAGTATTGTACGATTGACCCTGTCGAAGGGTGATTCTGCAAGTAGGGTGAAAGAAGCTGCAAAAAAATAAGAGATTGGCGTTTACCTATTCCGTTTGGGTGGTATCTACATCAAATTAGAACCTAATTTGATATGAAATTCGACATTCCTAACCCGTGTTCCGAAGATTGGAACAAAATGAAAATTGGCTTAAACGCCAGGCATTGTGATTCTTGTGCAAAAGACGTCATTGACTTCACTCAGCAATCACGCGAAGAGATTCTCACCTATTTGCTAATGCATAATGGCGAACGTGTATGTGGGCATATACGCAGGTCTCAACTTGACTTTTCTTATAACGAGATTATGTTTGTAATTGACGGCATGACTACAAAAGAAAAACGATCCAATTTGCCTTTTTACATTTTATGTATGGGCGCTTTATTACTCACCTCTTGCGACACAGGTACTACAACAGGGAAAATAGATACAATACAAGTTAAAGACACAATTGTTCAAACCGACTCACAACACGCTGCTGATCGTGTAGACGTAAAGGACACCATTCAGCGTGATACATCATCTCCAGTTGCAAACCCTGTAAAGCGTAAAGTTAGCGTAGCTCCTCCACCACCTCCACCTACAGGAATAATTATGACCGGAGAAGTTATTGAAGGGGATATTAACATTATAGAACCGTTAGAAATGATTGATGGAAACATGGAAATCATGCCAGACACCATAACACCACCTCAAATTTTTCAATTTGCAGAGGAGATGCCTGAATTTCCTGGAGGCGTAGATGCCCTAATGAAATTCCTTAGTAAAAATATTCAATACCCGGCCTTTGAAAAAGATCAAAATATCCAAGGTACCGTGGTAGCTCAATTTGTTGTTACCAAAGATGGGGTAATTGAAGATATCAAGATAGTACGCTCGGTTAAGGGCGCTCCAAGCTTCAACGCAGAAGTAATACGTGTAATCAAAAAAATGCCAAAATGGAAACCAGGAGTTCAATCGGGAAAGAATGTAGCCGTGAGATACAACCTACCAGTGCGGTTTAGGTTAACTTAGAGCTCAACTAACTTTCAGCAGCAACAGTCTGAAACGCTTCTAAAAAAGCTTCAACAGGCTGTGCTCCGCTAATTCCGTATTTGTCGTTTATAACGAAGAATGGCACTCCAGAAACACCACGTTGCTGATAATGCAGCATTTCTGCGGTTACCTTATCGGCGACCTCCTGATCATTAATTATAGCGTCAACTTTTTCATTGCTCCAACCAAAATCATCAGCAATGGCGTAAAGTGCTTCTAGTTTATTCAAGTGCTGTGTTTCTTGGAAATAGGCCGATAAGAATCGCTCTTTCAATTCAGCTCCAAAACCTTCTTCCCTCGCCACATGTAACAACTGATGTAGTTTAAGTGTATTCACGGCCAACCAGTTGTCGCCAAAATCAAAATCGATTCCAACCGTTTTACCAACCTCCGTTAATCGGTCCGTCATCTCTCCTACTCGTTCTACACTTCCAAACTTACTCGTTAAGTAGGTATCACGATTCATCCCCTCGGCACGCATGGATGGATCCAATTGGAATGGATGCCAAGTCACCTCGATTGGTGTTCCTTTCCATTGTATTAAGGCCTCTTCCAGCCTTCGCTTGCCAACATAACACCACGGACAAGCAACATCCGACACAACATCTATTTTTATTGAATTTTCACTCATTTTTCTTTTTTATAATTTCCTCGAAATCGAGAATGGACCAGTGTAATTATGGTCTGTGATCAAATCGCATATGCTTTACGCTACTCCCCGAGTCACGCAATTCTTCCAAGGCCCTTATTCCAATATTAACATGTAACTCTACAAACTGAGAAGTAACAGACTTATCACTTTCATCTGTTTTTACACCACTTGGTATCATCGGATTATCACTCACCAATAAAAGCGCTCCTCGTGGTATTTCGTTTGCAAAACCTGCCGTAAACAACGTAGCTGTTTCCATGTCGATACCGATGGCACGTGCCTCAATTAGTCGCTCTTTAAACTTCTCATCATGTTCCCAAACTCTTCGGTTAGTAGTAAAGATTACCCCAGTCCAGTAATCTGTCTCGAATTCTTGCATGGCCGACGAAATTGTACGCTGCAATCGAAACGACGGAAGGGCAGGAACTTCTTCAGGCAAATATTCATTACTGGTTCCTTCTCCACGAATAGCAGCCATCGGAATGATAAAATCACCCAATGCTGTTTTACGTTTCAAACCACCACATTTACCTAAGAACAACACCGCCCTTGGTTTTATGGCTGACAGTAAGTCCATGACCGTTGCTGCCATAGCACTTCCCATTCCAAAATTAATAATGGTGATATTGTTATGCGTGGCCGTTTGCATGGCCTTATCCATACCTTCAATATCGACTCCATATTTCTCGCTAAATATGTTAACGTACCCAATAAAATTGGTCAATAAGATGTATGACCCAAATTTTTCTAATGGGGTACCGGTATACCTAGGAAGCCAGTTTTCTACGATTTCTGCTTTGGTTTTCATATCATGTGTTTGTGCAACAAAGAACGCGTCAATATCCTAAAAGGTATCGGGCTTGGCCATAAATACATACATAGAAGAGTTCTGGGGCTTTACCCTAAAATCTGTTCTGTGTGCTCTTTCGCTTTCACTTTCGCAATGATTTCTGTAACAACACCTTCTTCGTCCATGACGAAAGTAGTGCGCTTGATGCCCATGTACGTTTTACCAAAAGTGGTTTTCTCGCCC
>ERZ1048686.149-NODE-149-length-76371-cov-8.688886_pt1 | contig 76371 bp, 78 predicted proteins | sample MGYA00383099_ERZ1048686 | MGnify/ENA primary metagenome ERZ1048686 (study PRJEB29581, sample SAMEA5548369) | metagenome | biome: marine; feature: coastal; material: water | depth 25 m | study: Short-term variability in the microbial, nano- and picoplankton... | reverse complement strand
GGTGAACGTGCATACCGTTACCATTATCAACCGCAATTGGCTTAGGCATGAAAGTAGCTGTTTTGCCGTATAAGTGAGCAACGTTGTGAACACAGTACTTAAGAATTTGTGTCTCATCAGCCTTCTTAACCATTGTGTTAAACAATGCACCAATTTCACATTGACCCGCTGTACCCACTTCATGGTGATGCACTTCAGTTGTCACGCCCATTTCTTCAATCGCTAAACACATCTGCGCACGTAAATCATGCAATGAGTCAACTGGTGGTACCGGGAAGTAACCACCCTTAATTCTTGGACGGTGACCTTTGTTGCCACCTTCTAAATCAGAACCAGACTCCCAGTCTGCCTCTTCAGAATGAATTTCATAAAATGCTTTACCAAGACCAAAACCTGTGTCCCACTTAACACTATCAAATACAAAAAACTCAGGCTCGTTACCAAAGTAAGCCGTATCACCAACACCTGTTTCATTTAAGTAAGCTTCAGCACGCTTAGCGATTGAACGAGGATCTTTCTCGTAGCCCTGCATATCGTTTGATTCAATAATATCACACGTGATATTTAACGTTGAAAGCTCAGTAAACGGGTCCATAATAGCCGTTGTTGTATCTGGCTTCATGATCATGTCAGATTCATTAATTGGCTTCCATCCTGCAATTGAAGAGCCATCAAACATTTGACCCTCTTCTAATTTTTCAGCATCAATGGTGTGTGCTGGAACACTAACGTGCTGCTCTTTACCTATAGTATCAGTAAAACGAAAATCAACGAACTTAACGTCGTTATCTTCAATCATCTTCATTACATCTTGTGCAGACATATTTTCTCCTATGTTTATAACTGTTTGTATTAACTGACAATCGTTGTCAAGCAGAGCGCGCCGTTGCGTTCAAATTCTGTGTCTTTTTATTGTAATATAATAAATATCTACTATATTTTCACCAAAAACAGCGAATTATTCTACCCTATTTTCTCTACCAAAAGTATGATCTCGTCTGATTTTTCTTCTATTTCCAATACTTTATGACCATGAACCTTGCACCAAGCCGGTATATCATGAAGTACGCCCGGATCGGTTGCCAGCACCTCAATAGTATCTCCGGTCTCAATTTTATCAATCATCTCACCAAGGCGAATCACTGGCATGGGGCATAATAGCCTTTTGACATCAATATTAGTTTGCATTAACCCAATCCTGTGGCTTTAAGAATTTTTCATACAACAAAGCTTCTGGTGTACCTGATTTTGGCTCGTATTGATATTCCCAGCGCACCAATGGTGGCAAGGACATTAGTATTGATTCAGTGCGTCCGCCTGTTTGCAAGCCGAATAACGTACCACGATCATAAACCAAATTAAATTCTACGTAGCGGCCACGACGATACAACTGAAATTGTCTTTCATGATCGCCATATACTGTGTCTTTACGCTTTTCAACAATTGGTCGATAAGCTTTAATATAGCTATTACCCACACTTTGCATAAAAGCAAAACAATCCTCAAAACTACCTTCGTTCAAATCGTCAAAAAATAAACCACCAATACCGCGCTGCTCATCGCGGTGCTTCAGATAAAAATAATCATCACACCATTTTTTATATTTTGGATACACTTCTTCACCAAAAGGATCGCAAGCTGCTTTGGCGCCTTGATGCCAAAAAACAGCATCTTCATCAAACCCGTAATAAGGTGTTAAATCAAAGCCACCACCAAACCACCAAATTGGATCTTTGCCGGCTTTTTCTGCGACAAAAAAACGTACATTGGCATGTGAGGTTGGTACGTATGGATTGTTAGGATGAATGACCAGTGATACACCTAAAGCGCTAAAGCTACGCCCTGCTAGCTCGGGTCTTAACGCCGTTGCAGAGGCTGGCATGTTGTCACCATGCACAATTGAAAAATTAACACCGGCCTGCTCAAACACCTTGCCTTCGCTCAGCACTCGAGTTAAACCATTACCACTACCATTTGGCTTAGACCACTCATCTTTAATAAATTTAGCCTGGCCATCAACTTGCTCTAATTGCGTGCAAATATCCTCTTGTAAAGCTAACAAATAATCTTTAATTTGATCAATCATCTAAGTTTCTCTCCCGTGTGTAAATTAATAATGCTTGATGGATTACTATTGGTTGTTACAGGCGCAATTATATAGTCTAATTGACCCTTGAAATAAAGACGCAGCTTTAAGCTACTTTGGGCAACAGGATAACCAGATAAATTCGCACTGGTACTAACCAAGGCGCTGCCAGTTAGTTGACACAATTCATCAATCAAACTGTTATCGGTTAGTCTGATAGCCACCGTATCATGCCCACCAAGTAACATTTTAGGTGTATTTTTATGCGCCTTTACAATATAAGTTGTTGGAACGCTGCCAAGCTCGATTTGCTCTAATAAGGCCGCATCTTCTACATAGGGAATAAAATAATCAAGGTTGCTTGATATTAAAATCAACCCCTTATTATGCGAGCGTTTCTTTAAGTGCACAAGTCGCATTAATGAATCAAAAAACGGCAAACAACTTAAACCCTGAATGGTGTCAGTCGGCAAGCTGACTACACCACCAGAACGCATAATATGTGCGGCCAATCGTGCCTTAAAACTCATGATTTTTTAGCTCGTGGGTGACACTTGTCATAAACTTTTGAGAGTTCCAAAAAATCAAGGTGCGTATAAACTTGGGTAGATTTAATACTGGCGTGGCCTAAAAACTCTTGAGTAGAGCGTAAATCATGACTAGATTGTAAAAAATGTGTGGCTGCTGCATGACGCAACATGTGTGGGTGCACATTCACCTTAATACCTGCAGTGAGTGCACGTTTTTTAATCATATTTTGTAGTGCTCTAACACCAATTCTATCGCCATTTTTATTAACAAATAAAGCACTTTCCTGATGCTTATTTAAATAATACTTAATGGCTTTAATTGCCGAATTTCCTAACGGTGTGTGGCGCATCTTGCCACCCTTGCCCAAAACACTCAAAAACCCTTGAGATAAATCTACATCGCTCACATTTAAATTAACCAATTCAGAGGCCCGCAAACCACAAGAATAAATAACTTCAATAATACATACATCACGTTGCTCAAAACGACTGGTTTTTTGTGGCTTTAGCATCATAAGTAGCTGATCATAAGTTAATGTATCCGGCAAGGTTTGTGCTATTTTTGGTGTGCGTAATTGCACAGCACAGTTATGTTCAAGCTCACCGTGATTAACCAAATAGGTTAACAGCCCTTTAATTGATGACAGGTAGCGACGAATGCTGCGTGAAGAGATATTATTGTGGCGCAATTGCATCACAAATAAGTTTAAATTTTGCACGTCAAGCGCCTGCCAGCTAGATATCTTTTGCACTTTTAAAAAATCAAGCAACTGCAGCAAATCACGTTCATAGGCGCGCTGCGTATTGATCGCATAATTACGCTCAATTTTTAAGTATGAAATAAAATCAATTATTTGTTTTTTCACTTGATTTTTTTAAGCTTGACCATATCAAGACATTTTACGCACAAATAATAATAAAAATAAAATGACGACAAAACAGACGCATTCGTTCCAAACAGAGGTTTCTCAACTTCTACATTTAATGATCCACTCTTTGTATTCTAACAAAGAAATTTTCTTACGCGAGTTGGTGTCAAACGCCTCTGATGCCGTAGATAAACTTAAGTTTGAGTCTCTGGCAAACGATGCTATAGTTGAAGGAAAAGAAGAGCTTCAAGTGCATATTGATGTTGATAAGGAAGCTGGCACTATTACTATTACTGATAATGGTATTGGCATGACGCAAGAGGAAGTAATGGCCAATATCGGCACCATTGCCAATTCAGGTACTAAAAAATTCTTACAAAGCCTAGATGAAAAACAAGCTGAAGATTCAAATCTAATTGGTCAGTTTGGTGTTGGTTTTTACGCCGCCTTTATTGTTGCAGATGAAGTGGTGTTAACCACTAGAAAAGCAGGAGACGATCAAGCTAACGGCACTATTTGGACGTCAAAAGGTGAAGGTGAGTATTCTCTTGAAACAGTCTCAGTTAAAGATTTTGGTACCAAGATTACCTTACACATTAAAGAGGATGAAAAAGAGTTTTTAGATGATTATCGCTTGCGCAGTATTATTTCAAAATACTCTGATCACATCACAGTGCCAATTATGATGATTAAACCTGCTGAAGAAGAGTCTGACGCCATTGAATATGAAATGGTTAATAAGGCCAATGCTTTCTGGACACAAGACAAGCGCAACCTTAAGCAAGAAGATTATGACGAATTCTACAAATCATTAACGTTCGATTTTGAAGCGCCACTTACCCAGATGCATAATCGTGTTGAAGGAAAGCTAGATTACACTTCGTTGCTTTACATCCCATCAAAAGCACCATTTGACATGTGGGAGCCAAAACGAAAAGGCGGCATTAAGCTTTACGCAAAGCGTGTATTCATTATGGAAGATAATGAAGAATTAATGCCGATGTACTTACGCTTTATTAAAGGTGTGATTGATACAGCCGACCTATCACTAAACGTTTCTCGTGAAATCTTGCAAGGCAACAAAGTGGTTGATACAATCCGCAAAGCCTCAGTCAGTAGAATTCTTAAAGAATTAGAAAAGATGGCTAAAAACAAGCCAGAAAAATACGCAGCCTTCTGGAAAGAATTCGGCATGGTAATGAAAGAAGGTGTGGTTGAAGATCCGAGCAACAAAGACAAAATTGCTTCTTTGTTGCGCTTTGCTACCACCAAGTCCAATAATGAAGAGCAAACAGTCTCTTTAGCTGATTATGTTGCTGGCATGAGTGATGATCAAAAAGACATCTATTATGTAACCGCAGAGACTTATGGCGCAGCTAAAGGCTCACCACACTTAGAAATTTTCAAACAAAAAGATATTGAAGTACTATTGCTATCTGATCGCGTAGATGAATGGATGGTTAATAACTTTACTGAATTTGAAGGCAAAAATCTTAAGTCAATCGCCAAAGGTGATTTAGAAGATCTAGACTCAAAAGAAGAAAAGAAGGAAAAAGAAAAAACCGCCAAAGGCTTTAAAAAGACATTGGCAGAAATGCAAAAAATTCTTGAAGCACAGGTGAAAGAAGTTAAGATTTCCAATCGCCTGAGCGAATCTCCTTCTTGTTTGGTGGCTGATGAAAACGAGATGGGTGGCAACATGGAAAGAATTATGGCCTCATTGGGTCAAGACGTACCTGAAAGTAAACCAATTCTTGAAATTAACCCATCTCATCCGTTGGTTGAAAAGCTTAAAAATAAGGTTGATGAAGATGTGGTCAATGTATTATTTGACCAAGCTGTGTTAGCCGAAGGCGGACAACTTAAAGATCCGGCTGAATTTGTTAAGCGCATGAATAAGCTAATTAGCTAATTTATTAAATAACAACCAATTAATAAAAAACCCGCTTTTGCGGGTTTTTTATTGTCATTTTGATTATTTGCTAAATTTTAGAAATTTGGTTAAAAAATAAGCTATTTAAAGCTAAAAACTGACATTTAAACGCTGTTTTAAGCGCTTTTAACGCTTAAAAACAATCCATTTGCAAAATTTCCTATTTTTTAAAGGGTTGAATATTTCTAAGAATCCCTCTAAAAATGGCCACTTCTTCTTTTTCAGGTTCTGCCCGACCAAAGAAACGGCGCATTCGGCGCATGAGCAATTCTTTAGGGCGCTTTTCTTCAAAGTAGTCGATATGCTCAAGCACTTGAGCAAGGTGCGCGTAAAAACCTTCCAATTCAACATTACTAGCTAGCTCATTGGTACTTTTTTCAAACTCAGTGGTGGTGTTATAAACATAGTGTTGATAAGCAAACACCTGAATGGCTGAAGCAACATTGAGTGAGAAATAATTAGGATTACCAGGAATGGTCATTAAAATTTGACACAAATCTAGCTCCTCATTGCTTAGGCCAGAATTTTCAGTACCAAATACTACCGCCACTTCTCGCCCTTCTGTTGACGTGGCCTGCTTAATTTGCGCACAAGCACCCACTACATCCATCTGTCGCCATTTAATATTGCGCTGACGAGCACTTGCACCTATTACCAAATGCACACCTGCTAATGCCTCTTCTAATGAAGCACAAACAACTGCTTGTGACAAGATATCGTCCGCACCACTAGCGCGTGCGGTGGCTGTAGCTGATGGATGAGCTTTTGGATTAACCAAATAAAGCTTAGAAAGATTCATGTTTTTCATCGCCCGTGCTGCTGCACCAATATTACCCGGCTCTGTGGTATTAACCATAACCACGCGCACACTATCAAAGGTATAATTTGTGTCTTTTTCCATTTGTCTATTAATTATGCATCCTACGCTTAATATTGCCGTTAAAGCCGCTCGAAAAGCGGGTGACATCATCCTTAGATATCACAATCAAATCGATCTATTAACGATTGAAAATAAAGCTGCCAATGACTTCGTTTCTGAAGTGGATAAAGCTGCTGAAGATGCCATTATAGACGAGTTGAAATACGCCTTTCCAGATCATTCAATTCTGGGTGAAGAAAATGGTGAAATCATCGGCAAGGACAAGCGCTTTGTTTGGATTTTGGATCCACTTGATGGCACCACTAACTACCTTCATGGCTTTCCGCAATATGCCGTCTCTATTGCACTTTATGAAAATAATGAGCCAACACATGCGGTGGTCTACGACCCTTTTAAAGAAGAATTGTTTACCGCTTCAAAAGGACAAGGCGCTTACCTTAATGAACAGCGCATTCGTGTCACAGACAGCAATGGATTTGAAGACACCTTAATTGGCACCGGATTCCCATTTAAAGCACCGCAACACTTGGATGCTTATCTTGATATGTTTAAGGCAATTCATCCAAAAGTTGCTGGTATTCGTCGTGCCGGTTCTGCGGCACTGGACTTGGCTTATTTAGCAGCAGGTCGCATGGATGGTTTCTGGGAAATTGAGCTTAATATTTGGGATATTGCTGCAGGCGTATTATTGGTTAAAGAAGCGGGTGGCTATGTGGGTGATTTTTCTGGTCGTGGAAAATACTTAGAAACTGGAAACGTGGTTGCAGGCAACGAGAAAGTTTTTAAAGAAATTTTAAAAACTATCCACCCACACCTTACTGAAGACTTACAGCGCTAATCTAACGCTAGCGTTAACTGCTCGCCATTTAACGCACTAGAGCGCTTACTCATTAAATACACAATCGCTGGCGACATACTCTCTGGCGTTGGATTGTTATCTGCATTTTCTGCTGGGTAAGCCGTTTGACGCATTTTAGTGCGCATGCGTCTTGGGTCAAGCGAATTAGTTTTAATATTGGTTTTTTCCAACTCTTCTGACAAGGTTTTACTCAAACCTTCAATCGCAAATTTACTCACGCCGTAAGCACCCCAGTAAGCTCTTGCGTTACGCCCCACTGAGGACGATAAAAACAAAATTCGTGCATCGGCTGATTTATTCAGCGCAGGAATTAACGCCTGCGTCAGCATAAAGGGGGCATTGACGTTAATTTGCATCGTAGAATACCAAAGCTTAAGATCGTACTGTTCAATCGGCATCATGGTGCCGATAATGCCAGCATTATGAATTAGCCCGTCAAGCTGTCCAAAATTATCCAGAACATCTTTTTGTAGCTGCTGATAATGTTCAGGCGTTGCCCCTTCAAGATCTAGCGGGTACAAAATGGGCTCTGCAAAACCTGCATCTACCACCTCGTCATAAGCAGTTTCCAGTGAACCTAAATCACGGCCAAGCATAATCACAGTAGCGCCTGCTTTGGCTAAATCCATGGTCATCGCCTTGCCAAAACCGCGATTAGCGCCTGTTACCAAAATAACTTTACCTTTTAGCTCACCTTGAGTAATTGAATGATTTGTTGAGATTTCCATTAGCTTAATTCCTTTTTACTTTGCACACCCAGTGCTTTAAGTTTTTCTGCGCGTGTGATTAAATTACCCTTGCCATCTGACAATTTTCCGCGTGCCTCTTTGTAGCTTTTTTGCGCCTTATCTAGATGTTTCTCGATATCATCCATAGACTTAATAAAACCAAAGAGTTTGTCATACATAGCGCCTGCCTGACGAGCAATTTCTTCAGAATTTTGGTTTTGACGCTCTGTTTGCCAAATATGATGCACAGTCTTGAGACTCATCATTAAGGTTGACGGGGAAACTAAAACAATATTTTTCTTCAGCGCCAATGTAAATAAATCAGGCTTTTGGTCGAGTGCCACTAGTAAGGCTGACTCAATTGGAATAAAAACAAAAATAAAATCAAGTGTTAACACGCCTTCAAGATTTTCATATTCTTTGATACTAATGCCATTAATATGAGCCTCAATAGAAGCAACATGCGCTTTTAAATTAGTCGTATTAGTCTGGTCAGCGATATAGTTTTTATAAGCTTTAAGAGATACTTTTGAGTCAATAATAATGTCTTTTTCTTCTGGCAAATGCAAAACCACATCTGGCTTAAAAGCTTCGCCATGCTCATTTTTAAGCTGTTTTTGCGTGGTAAATTCATGACCTTCGCGCAAGCCTGAACTTGACAGAATAGAGCTTAAAATCATCTCGCCCCAATCACCTTGTTGTTTGTTATCATAAGTCAGCGCGTTGGTTAAATTTTGCGTGGTTTCTTGCGCCTCAATACTGGTTTTTTTAAGGTTGTCAATTTGCGCGGCTAGAGTTGCGCGCTCTTTAATTTGCTCGGTGGTGATTACTTCGATCTTATCTCTAAACTCCTTGAGTTGTGCTTGTAATGGGGTTAATAATTCTGAATTTTTAACACTTAAATCATTGCGATCTTTGGCTAGAATATCGCCCGCAACCGACTTAAAATCTTTACTCATTTGCTCTCTGGCAATATTAATCATGTCAATTTGATTTTCGTAAGATTTAATCTTTTCATCCAGACTTACCTCCAAATGAATTTTTTCAGTATTTAATACTTTTAATTGTCGATCAAGATAAAAATACACACCCATGGCGCCAATTAACAAACCAACTAACAAACTCAAACTATCCATTACAACAACTCCATTAATTCTTGCGGATGATTAATTAAATAATCATAATTCCAATTTTTATCTACTTCGCCATAGCCATAGTTAACAGCAACGGTTTTAATATTAGCATTGTCACCTGCCAACATATCATTTTTATCATCCCCCACAAACAAACAGCGATTCGGCTCAACAGCAAGCTGTGCACACGCATAGAGTAAAGGTGCAGGATGTGGCTTGCTAAAGGCAAGTGTATCGCCACAAACCACCACATCTGGCTTAATGCTTAACTTACCAAGCAATAAGTGCGTTAAATTTTCAGGCTTATTTGTGACAATACCCCAATGTATTTTTTGTTTTTTTAATGCTGCTATACAAGCATCAATACCGTCAAATGTGGATGAATACTTATCAATATTATCCGTATATATTTTTAAAACTCTTTGATGTCGATCAGTAAATTGAGGATGAGCCTCGTCACAATTAAACCCAAACTTAATTAACGCCTTACCACCAAAAGCCACCAAAGGTTTAATTTGATCATAAGGCTTTTTAGGCAGGCCACACTCCTCTAGCAAAGTATTTAGCGCATACGCTAAATCTGGCGCCGTATCAATCAGCGTCCCGTCAAGGTCAAATAAAATGGTGTTAACCGTCATAAAAGTTCGTTAAAATCTTAAACCTATAAATTATAACGTTTACAGGTATTTTCCATGCTGTTTTTAAGATCACTTTTATATTTTTTAGGCTCAACCCTAGTGTTAAGCTTTTTGGTGGCACTGGCCTTATTACTGTTCTTTTTACCGGTTAAATATCGCTATAGAGTTTTATCTAAATGGTCAGTGTTTTGTATATGGTGGCTTAAAGTGATACTAAATATTAAATTAAATGTTATTGGCAAAGAGAATATCCCAAAAGTTCCGAGCGTAATTGTTGCCAACCATCAGTCCACTTGGGAAACACTAGCGTTACAAACCATCTTCCCACATCAAACTTGGGTACTTAAACAAGAGCTGCAATGGATTCCAATTTTTGGTTGGGGCTTAGTGTTGCTCAAGCCTATTATTATTGACCGTGGCGAAAAACTCAAAGCCATTAAAAAGGTTATTAAACAAGGATCAGATCGAATTAAAGAAGGTATTTTTGTGGTTGTTTTTCCCGAAGGCACGCGCCAACCTTACCAGCAATTGGGTGAATATCAAAGCGGCGGCATGGCGATTGCTAAAAAAACCAACTGCCCCATTGTGCCGGTTTATCACAACGCCGGAAAACTTTGGCCGAAAGGTAGTTTTGTTAAACGCCCTGGCACCATTACTGTTGTTATTGGAGAAGCGCTAAATCCCAAAGGTAAAAATGCCTCCACCCTTACCCAAGAAGTTAGAGAGTGGACGCTAGCTATCTCAAAAAATTACTAAAGAGTAGGGTTTTTGACAGGCAACAACCGATCAAGCAAGCTATCATATTCAAGCTTGTCTTTATATAAACCGATTAGTGTATCAATTTTTTCAAACTTTAACGCTTGATAATCATCGGCCTCATTGGCCACAAATCTAATATCGCTCTGATTGTTAACATACAAATTCAATTCATAATACGGGTTGAGCGCTTGTAGTTGTTCATTAATTAAAGATAGTTGAATTTGCCCTTGTCTGATATCGGTTTCACTTTTGCTTACATCAGCAATTACATCGTTTAACTTGTTGTTATATTTGAGTGTTAATTGCCTTGACTTTAAGCGGTATTTATCCAGATAAACCTGGTTGGTAATATCACCACTCAATGGATATGACAGTGCCAGTTTTGCCTCATATTCTGTTTCGCTGGATTTTGAGTAACTGGTGTAATTACCTTTATTATCATCTCTACTGGCACTAATTGAGAAGTCCAAATCTGGTAAGGTTGAATTGTCATACGTTTCAATGGATCGATTATTTTTACTAATTTCAAGTTTAATTCGCTTTAAGTCTCGCACTTTTGATTGACAATATTGCCTAATGTCACCAATCAAATGAACGCCAAATTTTTGATTAAGTGTAGGCGGGTTCTGTTCAAAATCAATACCATCAACCGATCCTAATAACACAGTATTTTGCGCTTTTAATTTAGACTTTAAACTTTGTTGTACGCGCCTATGTTTATCCAATGATCGAGACAATATACCTCTATCCCTTGTGTGATTGCTAGCCATCTTATCGCGCATATTAGCTAGTTTTTTTATTGTTGAATCAACCACTTGCAATTGCCATTGATAATCAACCCAGTCAATAAATTCAACTACCTTTTCTTCAATAAAATCCTCTTGAGCTTCAGCTAATACTTGTTTCTCGTCTTCATAATCTAGCACGGCCAAATCGTAAGTTTTTTGATCCACCAATCCGTTTTTATTTTTAAGTAAAGGCAGTGTCCAATTAACACTTAAATCATTTAAATATTCAGTGGTATTTTTGTCTTTCTGATAGCCATTTTTATCGTGCATTTCCTCATCCTTAATGGGCAGTGATCGGTCAAATGCAATGATCAATTCAGAGCCATTACTCATAAACTTTTTGGATAAATCGGAAGATATTTTTTGCACAGTTTGATTGGTATTTTGTGCATAATCCGTACTTGAGGTGTAATCATATTTAAACTTATCCTTATGAATGCGCCCCAGTTCTGCAGAGACATCCCAGTCCCAATTTGAATAATTCGCCTGATCACCCAGCATTTCAATACGCTTAATCTGAAGGTTAATCAACTCCGTTTCAAAAAAGTCATGACTCTTAAGTAGTTGATTGATAAAGTCATTTTGACTATAACCCAATACTGATTGACTCAATAATAAAACACTAACCAACAAAAAACGCATCATTATGAACTATTTAAAATAAGTAATTATAAGCAAGATTATTTTTGTATAAAAATTCATTTAACAAGCTATTTTTGGTAAAATTGTCAGGTTATTTATTAATAATAAAAGATGCAGGGAATACCAGCTAATATAAAACTTTTAAACTTTGCTAAAAAAGGATTGGTTTTTTCACAGACATACACTGTTAAAGACTTTCCTAGAATTAATGACCTTGTTGCTAATAGTAACGACAAGGTTGTAGCAAATTTAACTTTTTATATTGAGAACAATAAGATCCCATGCGTTGAGGGTAGTGTGGAATTAGACGTGGCACTTGAGTGTCAGCGTTGCTTAGATGAAGTTAAGCTTAACTTAAACCCAACATTTAAACTGGCTTTTATTATTCATGAAAACCAAGCTGAAGATTTAGATCCCAGCTTTGAAACTATTTTAAATGCTGACGATGAGTTTTCAGCAATAGAATTTATAACGGATGAGGTGCTAATATCCATTCCAATGATACCGATGCATTCACATGAATGCCAATCGTACAAGGATAAAAGCCCAGTAATAGAGCAAAAGCGTAAAAACCCTTTTGCAGTTTTAGAACAATTAAAAAACTCACACAGGAGTCAATAAAATGGCAGTACAAAAAAGTAGAAAAACCCCTTCAAAAAGAGGCATGCGTCGCTCACACAATGCATTAACAGGTCCTGCACTATCTGAAGATCAAGAGACAGGTGAAATTCACTTACGTCACCACGTAACTGCTGATGGTTACTACCGTGGCAAAAAGGTAATCAATACAAAAGACGTTCAAGAAGTAGAAGCTTAATATTTCATGACCATAAAGGTATCGATCGATGCCTCAGGGGGAGATCATGGAATACCTGTTACCATTGCAGCAGGTATTAAAGCTCTGGGTTCATTTAAAGACTTACAATTAACTTTTGTTGGTGATCAGTCTCTTATTGAGGCTGAATTGAACAGTCACCCTGCTGCTAATAAACTCCTGTCAAGAATTCAGGTTGTTCATGCTACTGAGGTCGTTCTCATGAACGAGCCACCTGCGATCGCATTACGTAAAAAGAAGAATTCTTCTATGCGTGTTGCCATTAATTTGGTCAAGTCTAATGACGTTGACGCTTGCGTTAGTGCTGGTAATACTGGCGCATTAATGGCCATTTCTCGTTTTGTCCTAAAGACCATTAAAGGTATTGACCGACCAGCCATCATGGGCAGAATGCCGACCATGACTGGACACACGCACATGCTTGATTTAGGCGCCAATGTTGATTCTAGCCCCCAGGCTTTATTAGAATTTGCCACTATGGGCTCTATTGCCGTTGAGCAAACCGAATCCATTAACAAGCCAACCGTAGGCCTGTTAAATATCGGTGAAGAAGACATGAAAGGCAACGATAAAATCAAAAAAACATCAGAACTACTTAAGGCTTCAAATCTAAATTACACAGGATTTGTTGAAGGCGATGATATTTACAAGGGAACAGTCGACTTGGTTGTGTGTGACGGTTTTGAAGGTAATATCGCCCTTAAAGCCAGCGAAGGTGTTGCTGCTATGATGGGCTCATACTTAAAACGCGCTTTTACTCGTAACTGGCTAACCAAAATTGTTGCTCTAATTGCCACACCGGTATTGAAAGACTTTAAAGCTAGCCTAGACCCGGGCAAATACAACGGCGCTAGTCTACTAGGGCTGCGCGGTATTGTGGTTAAAAGTCATGGTGGCGCCAATATCGATTCGTTCTTTATGGCAATCTCTGAAGCTTACACCGAAGCCAATGCTAAAATCATTGACAAAATATCTTTACAGGTTTCAAAAGAATTAGAAACAGATGAATAAATTTGCTCGAATTATAGGCACTGGTAGTTACTTACCACCAACTATTGTTACCAATAATGATTTGTCTAAAACAATTGACACTACTGATGAGTGGATTACCACTCGAACTGGTATTAAACAGCGTCGTCGTGTTACCACTGAAAGCACTTGTGATTTAGCGCAGATTGCCTCAAATAATGCATTAGAGATGGCGGGTGTTGACGCTTCAGAACTAGATCTAATCATTCTTGCCACCACAACACCTGACAAAATATTCCCAGCAACAGCCACTATGCTACAACATGCAATTGGTGCTAATTGCCCTGCCTTTGACATACAATCAGTTTGCTCTGGTTTTGTGTTTGCACTAACAACAGCAGAGCAATATATTAAAACCGGTGCTGCCAATAAAGTACTGGTGGTTGGCAGTGAAACCTTGTCTAGAATTGTTGACTGGAATGATCGCTCAACAGCTATTTTATTCGGTGATGGTGCTGGCGCCGTTGTACTAAGTGGCAGCGAAGAAACAGGCATTCTACATTCGAAACTATTTAGTGATGGCAGTTATTTATCATCACTTCATGTAAGCAATAACTTTATCAACGAAACCGGATTTATCGAAATGGCGGGCAATGAAGTTTTTAAAATTGCAGTGAGTAAACTATCTCAATTGGCCGAAGATACACTAGCCGAGGTTGGTATGGATCCTGAAGAGCTAGATTGGATGGTGCCTCACCAGGCCAATATTCGCATTATTTCTAGCGTTGCTAAGCGCATCAAAACTCCAATGGACAAAGTTGTAGTGACACTTGAAAACCACGGGAATACTTCTGCAGCCTCCATTCCATTAGCGCTCGATACTGCTGTGAGAGATGGACGAATCAAAAAAGGTGACAAGCTGTTAATGGAAGGTATTGGTGGTGGTTTTAGTTGGGGCGGTGTTTTAGTTCAATTCTAAAATGATCGAGTTTGTAGCTTATTAATCAATAACTGCAGCACCCTAGCATCGACACTAAGCAGTTTCAACTGCTCGCCGGCCTTAGCGTATAACTCTATATAGGTACTTTTAGACGCTTCAAGTCCCAAAATTGATGGATACGTCGGTTTATTTTTATCAATATCTGAATATTGGCTTTTTCCCAACACTCCTGCTGGGGCCTCGACATCTAGCACGTCATCTTGTATTTGGTAAGCCAGCCCAATGGCACGTGAAAACTCTCGTAAGATCGCCCGGTCTTTTGTAGAACATTGCGCCACAATCGCACCCAAGTCAACCGCACAACTTAACAAAGCGCCAGTTTTTTTACGGTGCATGGTTTCCAATACTTCAATATCCACTGATTGCTCTACAATCGACAGATCAATAGCTTGACCTTCAGCCATTTCAAAAGCCGCATGAGTTAATGTTGATAATAGTTCTATTTTTGTTTCAGATTCTAGCAAGGGATCGTTAACCAGCACCTCAAAAGCTAGCGCTTGAAGGCCATCACCCGCTAAAATCGCCTGAGCTTCATTAAATTGCTTATGGCAAGCGGGCTGATTATGACGAATATCGTCATCATCCATTGCTGGAAGATCATCGTGAATCAATGAATAAGCATGAATAAACTCTACAGAGCAAGCGCTAGAATCTGCCTTATGCAAGTCTGTATTAAATAATTCAGCTATACAATACGTCAGAATTGGCCTAAAGCGCTTACCACCCGCCAACACACTATAACGCATTGGCCCAGCCAGAGAGCTTTGAGTTGATAGATATTGATCAAGCTTAGCGTTTACTCGTGCTACGTATGAATCGAACTGCATAAGGCTTAATTATGAATTCTCAAAGGAAGTTTCACTACTAAAACCATCTTGCTCAGTTAGTTTTGAAATTTTCTGACTGGCATCATCTAAAGCGGTTTGACAAGATTTGGTCAAAGCAACCCCTTTGGAAAAATACATGAGAGAGTCTTCTAGACTTAAATCGCCTGATTCCATGATTTTTACAATGTCTTCCAGCTCTACTAAGCCTTTATTAAAATCAAATTTTTTTGCCATTTTTATCGTTTGCCTCCACCGCCTGCTTTAGAGAGTATTTTATCCATAATTCTACTGGGTAATACCCTTTTCAATATGGCAAATAATTTAGTTGGAAAAGTTACCCAATAGCGGATTTTAGCTGTTGATGAATCTAATGCATGTAACACACACTTTAAAACAGCTTCTGGTGGCAAAGTAAAATCAGCCGTTTTATCAGACTGTAGACGCTGAATCATTGATGCGTAGTTCTGTTGATAATCACTGTTCTCTTGATCAATATTATCCATAAAAGCCAAATAAGCATTTTCTCTAAATTTTGACTCAATCGGACCTGGCTGTATTAATGATAACTGGATATTGGTATTACTCAGCTCCAAACGCAATGTATCTACCAAACCTTCAATAGCAAATTTTGATGCATTGTACGGCCCACGAAACGGCATAGCCACAAAGCCTAGAACAGAACTTAAATAAATAATTCTGCCGACATTGTTACTTTTCATTGTCGGCAGAACGCAATTAGTAAGCTCATGCCAACCAAATACATTAGCTTGAAATTGCGCCTCAAGCACCTCTCTCGAAACATCTTCAAGCGCGCCAACTTGACCATAAGCACCGTTATGAATCAAACCATACAAGCCATCAATCTTTGTATTAATAATACTCATTGTTTGTTGGATTGACTGTGAGGAGCTAAGATCAAGTTGATATGCCTCCAGTCCTGATTGGCGCAACAATTCAACATCTTCAAATTTTCTAGCTGTAGCTAATACATGATAACCGGCCTGCTTAAGGCCTTTTGCCAAACACAATCCAATACCGCTGGAACAGCCTGTAATTAAGACTGAACGCACTATTTTTTCCTATTTTTTTTACTATCCTGATGAAAAGATTCAGGATGATACTCAGATTGAGCCTTAGTCCAAAATTCAGCGACTGACTTAAGTTCTGGGTTGATACTTTGTGATCTTAGTACTAAAAAATCATAAGCCATTCGAAAACCTTTATTTGACAATAAATCTTGCACTTTTTTAGGCTGCATTCTTTCTAATCGATTCTGCATCATCCAAGTGTCCTTAATGCGTGCAGTTAACCATCTTGGCAAAGACACTTGTTTGATTTGATTAATAATCACCTCTTCAGATGCTTGACTCATAGACAAATAAACACTTTTTTGCTTCTTTTTAATCAGTTGATAACGTTCATTTTGTGCCTGCCATAAAAACACCGCAAATAAAAAAGCTGGCGTGACTGGTTTGTGGCGCTTAATGCGATTAGAGGTGTTATTTAGTGCAATTTTGATAAAGTCATTCTTGCGTGTTTGTCTAAACAAATGCTTTAATAAGTCATACTTCTCTAAACGCTCATAAACCTGAAATCCGTATTCATTATGAAACAACTTAATACATTCTTCATATAGACGAGCTGGTGAAATATTAGCCAATAATGGTGCCTGCTGATGAATGGCAGATTTGATTTCATCACTCAGGTGAAAATCTAATTTAGTTTGAAATCTGATCGCCCTAATCATACGCACCGGATCTTCTTCAAAGCGCACTAATGGATCGCCAATAATGTGAATTTGACGAGTGTTAATATCCTCAAGACCATCAATGTAATCAATTACCTCATGCGTATTAATATCGTAATATAAAGCGTTAATCCTAAAGTCTCGACGAACCACGTCTTCTTCAATTTTTCCATAACAATTGTCACGAACAATAACACCACTTTTAGCAGTTTTAACTTGGCCCGATCTAAAGGTGGCCACCTCTAAATATTTTCTAGCAGAAAACATGACGTGAACTAAGCGAAAACGTCGACCAATTAAACGTGAACGTTTAAATAATTTATTAACCTGTTCAGGCTTGGCATTGGTAGCAATATCAAAATCTTTAGGGCGATGGCCTAGAAGCAAGTCACGTACACAACCGCCGACTAGATAAGCCTCAAATCCTGCTTTAACAATTGTTTGAACGACTTTAACAGCGTCACGATCAAGCAACTTTTGATCAAAGTTAACCGATTGACGAACTGGAGCTGTTGCTTTCTTTCTACGAAATATGTTGAAGATCGACAATTGGCTTTGGACTCCACCCATCTTGTTGGTGTTCAGCAACAATGGTTGTGTAAACACCGCCACGAACATTAAAAATAGCCTTTAACCGCATAAATCTTGGGTTAGTTGCCTTAACCAAATCACTCAAAATTTCATTAGTAACTGCTTCATGAAAAGCACCCTCATCTCTAAATGACCAAATATACATTTTCAGTGACTTAAGCTCTACACAAGCTTGATCAGCAATATATTCAAGGTGCAATGTGGCAAAATCAGGTTGGCCTGTTTTTGGGCAAAGGCAAGTAAATTCTGGCATATCAATTTGAATAACAAAATCACGCTCAGGATTAGGGTTTTCAAAAATTTCAAGTTCTTTACTGGGCTGTGATGACATGACTACTTTGATTAATAAAATGCTATATTTTACACGCCTAGCGCCATAGTTGAAATGGCGATATTAAAATGCTTTGGCAATCAATTGAGACAACTTTCCATGACGATAAGCATAAAAAAGTGCAATTACCAATAGCACAAACACATGCACCCACCACAAGCCAACCATAGCCGGCAAATCACCTCGCTCAAGACTAGATTTGGCAACCATCAGCGCATTGTTGTAAATAATAAATATCAGTACGCCTGTCAGTACACCTAAATTCTTTCCGCCTCGTGGCGAAGCCTTGCCTAACAGGACACCAAAAATAGACAATATCAACACACTAATTGGCTGAGATAGACGCCATTGCCATTCGGCAATTTCAGCCTTGTCAGATGAAAACAACAAGTCTAGTGTTGGCTTTGATTCGATTTTGGTAGTGTCGGCTTGCTGATACTGCTGGCTACCATCAATAATTTGCAAATCATATTGATCAAAATCTAGAATTTTTTTGTCATTGTCTGTTGGAAATCCGTGATAACGCGTGCCATCTGTCAATCGCAAATAAACACTTTTGCTACTAGCATCTGTATATTTTTGCGCCTGGGCAGCCAGCGTAATCACGGGCTCATTGTTAGCTACAGCATAAATAAAAATCTCCTCCATGTCTTGAGTAGACTCACCTTCAACGGTATTAACTTTGGAAGCGTAAAAGACCAATTCGCCATTTTTAAACTCTTGAAATTCACCCTCTTTAATAAAGGAAAACTCAGAAGCGCTTTCACTGCGATCCATAATCATACTACGCTGCTGCTTAGACCAAGGAACAGCTACCGTTGTTAAAAACAAAATAAAGATAAAGATAAAGATAACAACAGGTTGAATAAATACCATAAAGTGCTTGTCTCCCACACCCAAAGAATTCATCACAATGGCTTCAGAATCTTTATAAAGTTTACTAATGGCAATAATAATAGCCAAAAACAATGACAACGATAAAATTAATGGCACATCTCTAACCATCTTAAATCCGATAATTGGCATTAAGTCTGCAACTGGAATATTTTGCTGCAGACTTTCTCTGATCACCAAAACCAGTTGATTGCCAAAAATCACCAAACCAATAACAATAAACACTGCTGCTAACAACATTAATACTTGACGCATTAAATATTTAGCCAGTATGCTATTTTGGAGTTTTAATGCTTGCTTTAGAAGTGGGCTCATAAGGTTTGACACTAGCGTTGTTGACTAGTATAAACCATGAAAGACAGATTTATTTCTTTTGTGACATCGATGCAAAGAACTCATCATTGGTTTTGGTTAGCTTAAGACGATCAATTAAAAATTCAGCTGCTTCGACCGTATCCATAGGGTGTAGTATTTTTCTTAAAATCCACATTTTCTGCAACTCTTTTTCATCAGTAATCAACTCTTCACGACGCGTACCTGAGGCGTTAATATTAATGGCTGGGAAGATACGTTTTTCACTCAAGCGTCTCTCTAAGTGCAACTCCATATTACCTGTGCCCTTAAACTCTTGATAAATAACCTCATCCATTTTAGAACCAGTATCAATCAAAGCAGTGGCAATAATGGTAATGCTGCCGCCATTTTCAATATTTCTAGCTGCACCGAAAAAACGCTTAGGGCGTTGCAGCGCATTGGCGTCCACACCACCTGTCAATACTTTACCTGATGAAGGCGCTGTAGTATTATAAGCTCTCGCTAAACGAGTAATGGAATCAAGCAAAATAATCACATCCTTTCCCTGCTCTGCGCGTCTTTTGGCTTTTTGCAAGACCATTTCTGCCACTTGAACATGGCGCTTTGCTGGCTCATCAAAAGTTGAGGCAATTACCTCGCCACGTACCGTTCTAGCCATTTCGGTTACTTCCTCAGGTCGCTCATCAATCAACAATACAATCAGCTCACACTCTGGATGATTACGCGAAATAGAAGCGGCAATGTTTTGCATAATCATGGTTTTACCGGCCTTAGGTGGCGCAACCAACAATCCTCTCTGACCCTTGCCAAAAGGCGCCACCAAATCAATGACCCGCGCGGTAATATCCTCAGTACCACCATTACCAATTTCTAAATTAAGGCGTTGATTAGGATGAATAGGCGTCAGCGATGCAAATGGCACTCGATTTCTCACATTTTCTGGATTTTCACCGTTAACTTCAGACACTTGAACCAGGGCAAAATATTTTTCACCTTTTTTAGGGGCTCTAATCTTTCCAGAAACCAAATCTCCCGTGGATAAATTAAAGCGTCTAATTTGATTCGGGGAGATGTAAATATCATCTGCACCTGATGTGTAAGAGTCGTCACTTGATCTTAAAAATCCATAGCCATCTTGCAACACATCAAGCACGCCATCACCCACCACTTCTTCATTATTGGCTGCTTTAGCCTTAAGAATAATAAAGATAAGGGTTTGTTTTTTAGCTCGAGAAATATTCTCTGCACCTAAAGATTGTGCAAGCTCTAGTAATTCCTCGGGGGATGATTTTTTTAACTCAGATAGTTTCATGGAGTGTCCAGTTTGGTTGACAAGAATTTGCCAAGTGAATTTGCATTAAGTTGCAAAGTGTTATTTGTCAAACGATTAGTAAAAATCGTTTGATTTGTTTAATAATTAAATATTAGTATCAATAAATGCGCTTAATTCTGCCTTTGACAAAGCGCCCATTTTGGTTGCCGCGACCGCACCATCTTTAACTAATAGCATAGTTGGAATGCCGCGAATACCGTATTTTGGTGGTGTTTGATCATTTTCATCAACATTAACCTTGGCAATAGTCACTCTACCATCGTACTCATCGGCGATTTCATCTAATACTGGCGCTAATGCCTTACAAGGACCACACCACTCGGCCCAAAAATCAACCAAAACAGGTTGTGAAGAATTAATGACGTCTGCTTCGAAACTGTCATCTGTAACTGCTAAAATTTTATCGTTCATAGGTTTTTTCTAAATAATACTTTAAAATGAAAAGAAACAGCAGAACTGCTGTGGCTTGAAATTATATCACTATTTGGCATGCTGTCAGAGTTTTTACAATCTTTCTATTAAAGCCTTTTTTAAGGCTGACTGCTGATCACTAGTCAACGGATCTCCTTGTGCATTGTGAATATAGAAAACATCTTCAACACGCTCACCCATGGTTGATACGCGCGCATTAACGATTGAGATATCAAGCCGATAAAACACATAAGCAATATTTGACAAAACCCCTACCCGATCAAGGGTATCAATCTCTAATTTCAACAGGTGCCATTTTTTATTTTCACTCATTTTAATTTGAGTCTTATGCTCAAAATATTGATGGGAGAATCGCTGTCTAGGCTTGGAAACATTCTCTTCTGGCCTGCTCAACTCATCCTTAATCAACTGATGTAAATCAAGCCCATCTAGGTTGTTGTCTTGCAAAATACTCACTGTGTTGTAAGCCCTTTTATCTTTGGTGGTTAGAATTTTAGCATCAACAATATCCAATCCCATTTTCTCAACAATACTCACTAAATTGAAAAACAAGCCTTTGAAATCTTTACATAAAACAAATATATCAACAACATTGCTTTCTGAAATCTTGGAGCTGATAATAATTTGCTTAGAGTCTTGATTAAATTGTAGTGATAAATGCCACAATATATCGTCCAATTCGTAACGCAAATAATATTCCTTTGGTAAGCTCTCTAACACTAATTCAACCAGTTGCATATCAAAGCCTTGATTGATACAAGCTTTAATCACTAATTGTTTATTATTGAGTGCACGCTGGTCATTGCTTAACAGCTCACGAGTGTCCTGTGCTAAATAAAGTTTGGTTTGATGGAATAATTTTCTAAGCAATGAATCTTTCCAGTCATTCCAAAGATCATCCCTAGTGGCACGTATGTCAGCCACTGTTAACAAATATAAATACTCCAATAACTTAATCGAGCCTAGTGACTCTGAGAAGTTCTTTATAACAACAGGATCGTCAATATCTTGTTTTTGTGCCACAGTTGACATAAGCAAGTGCTTTCCAACCAAATCAACCACGAGTTGTGTGTCGTTTATATTCAACTGATGACTTTCACAAAACTTCTTTGCATCTTGCATGCCTAGCTGAGCATGATCACCCCCTCTACCTTTGGCAATATCATGAAACAATCCTGCTAATAATAGTAACTCTGGTTTTTTGATGGTTTTTGCCACTTCACTACATAGGCTAAACTCATGTGCAAATTCACTAACAAAAAAACGTCTTAAATTACGCACCACAAACAAAGTGTGCTGATCAACCGTAAATGCATGGAATAAATCATATTGCATCAGTCCAATAATCTTGCCAAATGCAGGAATATAATGTGCCAATACACCATACCTATTCATTAACTTCAAGGCTTTGTTGATACCCTGATCTTGTTGTAACAACTCAATAAACAATCGATTATTATGGCGCTTTTTATGATAATTTTGATCAACTAAGTTAATATTTTCTTGAATTTGTCGCAGCGTTCCGGCACTAATTCCTCGTACATAATTATGCTTAGCAATTAACAGGAAAACCTCAATGAAAGCCGTCGGATTTTGAATAAACACCTGATCATGGTTAGCATGAATATAGCCATATGAAATCCTAAATTGGCTATTTAAATATTGCGTATTAAGTATTTTGTCTTCTAATAATTGCAACAAAATATCATTCAAACGCGTAACTTTAGTTACCGTCTGATAGTAATCCTTCATAAAACTTTCAACAGCCATAGAATCACCATCGGCATAGCCTAATATATCGGCCACTTGTTTTTGATATTGAAAGGCTAATCGATCTTCACGTCGCGATGCAATGGTGTGCAGTGCAAACCTTACTCGCCATAAAAACAGTTGCGATATTTTTAATAACTCATACTCATCACTACTTAAATATTTAGCTTTAACCAAATCAAACAATGTGTCTACATCAAAATACCACTTAGCAACCCAGGCAACCGTTTGAATGTCGCGCAAACCGCCAGGACTTTCTTTGATATTTGGCTCAAGGTTATAGGCTGTGTTAGAAAAATTATCATATCTATTTTTCTGCTCTTTTTGCTTTTCAACAAAAAAAGACTGGGAGGACCAGCTACTAAACTTAATCACGTCTTTCATTTGCTCAAAACTTTCCTCAGAGCCAATGATTAGACGAGATTCAAGCATATTGGTCACAATACTAAGATCATCAATAACCCGCGTGCAGTCCTTGATATCTCTAGTGGCGTGACCCACCTCTAGCCCAACATCCCATAAAAATGTTAAAAATTGAGCAATTGCTTCTTGATATAACTGATGTGAGTCCTCTGGAATTAGAATGAGTAAATCAATATCAGAATATAGATGTAGCTCACCGCGACCATACCCCCCTACTGCAACCAAAGAGATAGATGAAGACATGTCAAAACCTTGCCAAATATCTCTTAATAGCTCATCAACACCATTGGCTCTAGCAAGTACAAACCCTTCAACCGCACTGGTTGAATTTAAAAAGCCCGTCTCTAAGGATTGTTGAAGCGTCTGGTAGCGAGTTTTATAATCATCTAATTGCATATGCTAGATGATAACCAATTTAATGCTAATTATTAATGTAATCTAGTGCCATTTGCAAACGACTTAGGGTGCGCTTTTGACCAACAAGTTGTGCAACAATGTCAATATTTCCTGCGTTACCATTGCCACTTAAGGCTAAACGAAATGGCTGTCCAATTTTGCCAAACCCAATATCAAGCTCATCACACACTTGTTTAATTTGATCTTTAATAGCACTTGCAGTCCAATCATTTAAAGTGCTCAATTTACTCATTAGTAGTGTAATTGACTCGCTGTCTTTAAATTGTTTTTTGGCTAATTTTTCATCAAATTCAGTAAAGTCTTGATAAAACATTTTCATACCATCAACCATCTCCACCAGTGTTTTTGAACGTTCTTGCAAGTGCTTCACAACCACATTAAGTTTAGGTCCTATTGAAGAATCAACCCCTTGATGATCAAGGTGCCAAGACAACTGCTCAATTAAATACTCAACACTGGCTGACTTAATATATTCTTGATTTAGCCAAATAAGCTTTTCTTGATTAAAACTAGCAGGCGCTCTATTGATATTTTTCAATTCAAACAAGCTGACAATTTCATCCAGCGAAAACACCTCTTGATCACCATGCGACCAACCCAGGCGCACTAAATAATTAAGTAGTGCTTCTGGCAGAAACCCTTCATCACGATAAGCCATCACACTCACCGCACCATGGCGCTTTGACAATCTAGCACCATCACTACCCAAGATCATTGGCAGATGTGCAAATTTAGGCAGGCTCCAGTCCAGCGCCCGATATAGGTTGATTTGTCTAGGCGTGTTGTTAATATGATCATCCCCGCGAATAACGGTGTCAATTTCCATATCATGATCATCCACCACAACGGTTAAATTGTAAGTTGGCGTGCCATCACTACGAGCAATAATTAAATCATCTAACTCTTGGTTGTTAATCGATATTTGACCCTTAACCGCATCATCAAAAACCACCATACCTGTTAATGGATTTTTAAATCGAACCACGCCAGAAGTTAATTTTTTATCTCGACAACAGCCGTCATATTTGGCTTTTTCGCCTTTTTCAGTCAACTCATCGCGTAATGTTTGTAAGCGTTCTTTTGAACACTCGCAATAATAGGCTTTATCGTCATTAAGCAGTTGCTTAATAATCTCTTTATAACGATCAAAACGATCAGTTTGATAAAAAGGCCCTTCATCATGCTCAAGCCCTAACCAGCTCATGCCGTCTAATATTGCATCAACTGAAGCTTGTGTTGAGCGCTCACGGTCTGTATCTTCAATGCGAAGTACAAATTTACCCTGTTGTTTCTTAGCCCAAGCCCAAGCAAAGAGTGCAGTTCTAGCGCCACCTATATGCAGATAACCTGTTGGCGATGGGGCGAATCTTGACTTCATGGTGTATTAACTTCTGCCGCCTTGTCATACCAAAGCTGTGCTTTTTCTAAATCTTGCTCAACCTCTTTGCCATCTTCATACAGCATACCCAAGGTATACATGGGGCCTGGAATGCCAAACTTAGCAGCTTTTTCAAACCACTCAATAGCTTTATCAATATCCTTGTCGATTCCTTCACCCGTCATATAGGCAACACCAATCATATGATGTGCAAAGACATGACCCTGGCCAGCCGCCAATCTAAAGTTTTCAAGCCCTAGCGGCTGATTTTCCACCATACCTAAACCATTCATTTGCATCATGCCAAGACGCCACTGACTTTCGGCGTTACCTTGTGCTGCCAATGGTGCCAAGAGCTGGTAAGCCATAGTAAAATTTTTAGTATCGAAGGCAGTGATGCCACTTGATAAATCTGCATTATAAATGTCAGTAGAATTAGAATCGCTCACAATACGTCTCAAATGTAATAAAGACAATAATTTTACACGCAGACTGTTGTTATAATGGCTGAATAATCAGCAAACAAACCTTACTTTTTTAGTGGAATTTAGCCAACAAGACAACAACCGAAACAGTGTTATTTCTTTTGAAAACAACACTGTTCAACTGTCTCATCAACAGTTAAAAATTCCGTGTTTTATCTCTAAAAATTTTGCCACAGAGATTGAATTTGGCCACATTGATGATATCAACAAACAAACGCTTTTTCCTTTAATCGCTCACGATGATATTGATTTACTTATCATTGGTACGGGGCAATTGCCGAAATTTTTAACCGGCCAACAACAAGTGACTATTCAGCAAATGAACATTGGCAGTGAAAGCATGAATAGTGACTCTGCCTGTCGAAGCTTTAACTTGCTACTCTCAGATGCTAGAAATGCTGGCTTATTATTATTGTGAAGTTACTTAGCATTGCTCAATTACGCCACTACTGGCATTATTTTAAAATGGATACGCCATTATTCTTACTCATTATGGCGTTAAGTAGCTTTGGATTAGTGGTTTTATATTCCGCTTCAGCAGGCTCAATATCCACACTCTATAAACAAATTTTTCATTTTGCATTAGCCATTAGCGCCATGTTAGTCATTGCACAAATACCTCCTTATATGCTTAGGCGATTTTCACCTTTTTTAATGTTATTTGGTATCTTTTTACTCACATTGGTTTTATTTTTTGGTGCTAGTAGTGGCGGCGCCCAACGCTGGTTAGATCTTGGTTTTATACGCTTTCAACCCTCAGAAATTATGAAGGTTGTTGTACCGATCGCCATTGCCTCAATTTTAAGTGAAAGAACCCTGCCACCAAAACCCATGCCGATTTTCTTATCGATTATTTCAATCGCTGTTATTGTGCTATTAATCGCCAGACAACCTGACCTTGGCACATCTTTGCTAATCGGTGCCTCGGGCATTTATGTACTATTTTTTTCTGGTATTCGTGTTCAAATCCTAGCTAATAATTGGCTTAATATTGGGCTAATTAGCTCACTAATAGTGGGCAGTGGCTATATCGCTTGGAATTATTTATTAATGGCCTATCAAAAAAAACGCATTTTAACCTTGATTGATCCAAGCTCCGATCCTCTCGGATCAGGCTATCACATCCTTCAATCAAAAATTGCCATTGGCTCAGGTGGTATTTTCGGCAAAGGCTTTGAGCAAGGTTCACAATCTCAACTCAATTTTTTGCCCGAACATGCAACTGACTTTATCTTTGCCGTTGTGGCTGAAGAATTGGGTTTTATTGGCGTATTGTTTTTGTTTGTCTTGTATGGATTAATTATTTATCGAGCATTTGTCATTTCATTCCAATCAGAAGACAATTTTTCTAAATTATTGGGCGCCAGCCTAACGTTAACATTTTTTACTTATATTTTTGTCAATATTGGCATGGTAACTGGATTACTGCCAGTAGTTGGCGTGCCATTACCATTGGTCAGTTATGGCGGCTCATCGCTCATTACACTTATGGCTAGCTTTGGCATTATTATGTCTATTCGAAAACATAAAACCCCAAGATACTTACAGCAGTAATGCCTTATATTCTATTTTTATTATTGATATTTTCAAGTGCGTTATCAGCCAAATCATTGCCTGCAACGAACTTTCAAACAACACATGACTTTATTAACAAAATGGTCAGCACTCATCAGTTTGATAAAACTGAACTGAACTTTATCTTCTCCAAAGTAAACTTAATCGTTGCTGAGAAAAAATCTAAGTCAATTAAAAAGAAAGCCAAATCCATGTCGTGGCATAAGTATCGCAACTTATTCATTACCGATGCTCGAATTAACCAAGGAGTTAAATTTTGGCAAAATAACAAAACTACCCTAGATCGCGCCGAACAACAATTTCATGTGCCTCAAGAAATCATTGTAGCCATCTTGGGTATTGAAACTAATTATGGAAAAAATAAAGGCACGCATGCCACATTAGAAACCCTAGCGCGACTATCATTTGGTAATCATCGTCGCAAAAAATTCTATCAAAAAGAATTAGAACATTTTTTGTTATTATCGCGTGAAAACAGCTTACCACCCCTATCTATAAAAGGCTCTTATGCAGGCGCACTGGGTTTTGCACAATTTATTTCCAGCTCTTATCGCCACTACGCCATTGATTATGATGGCGATAAAAAGGTAGACTTATTTAATAGCTCAGCAGACGCCATTGGCTCAATTGCCAATTATTTTGACAAACATCAATGGCATGATTTTGGCCCTTATGCTCGCCCGATTACACTAAACAGTAATCAGTCAAGCCATGCAAAATACAGTACCAATAAGCCCAAGAAAAATGCAGAGTATTGGCGCAACAAAGGCTTTGCTATTGATAACGATATTCATCCAAACACCAAACTTTCCTTTATTAAACTTAGGCAAGATAATCATTTCGAAACCTGGCTGACTTTTTGGAATTTTTACGTACTAACCCGTTATAATCATGACAACAGATATGCAATGACCGCTGTACAATTATCTGAGAAAATCAAGCAACAATTCAACCAACAAAACCCGTAACTATTATGAATTTTTCATCGGTATCAAAACTCCTAATCACTTCCCTTGCAACCCTTGCATTTAATGCTCAAGCTGCTATTTTTATTACCCCAAAAGCCCCTGACATTAATGCAGCTGCTTACACAGTACTTGATTACAATTCTGGCAAGATCCTGGCGAGCAACAATGCTCACGAAAAACGAGCGCCAGCTAGTCTAACCAAATTAATGACTGCCTACGTGGTTTTTCAACTGATTAATGATGGACGCGCAAGCCTAGAAGACGAAGTTCGTATCAGTAAAAAAGCATGGAAAACAGGCGGTTCTAAAAGTTTTGTTGAAGTAGGCAAAAACATCAAATTAGAAATCTTACTTAAAGGCATGATTATTCAATCAGGCAATGATTCTGCTGTCGCCTTAGCTGAGCACATTGCAGGTACCGAAGGCACTTTTGCCACTTATATGAACGAGTATGCACGTGAGCTTGGCATGAAAAATTCTCGCTTTGAAAATGCTTCCGGTCTGCCTCATGCCGACCAACACACAACTGCTGCCGATATGGCTATTTTAGCCGCTGCTACTATTCGTGATTTTCCAGAGTTCTATCCATGGTATGCAGAAAAAGAATTTACTTATCACGGCATCAAGCAACGCAATCGTAACAAGCTATTGTGGAGCGACCATACGGTTGACGGGCTTAAAACTGGCTTTACTAAAAAAGCTGGCTACAACCTAACAGCTAGTGCTCAGCGTGTTGGCATGCGCCTTATTTCGGTGGTACTCGGCTCAACTGGTGTTGAAGCGAGAACCGCACAAACGCAAAAAATTCTCGATTACGGTTTCCGTTTTTTCGAAACTCAAAACTTAAAGGGCATCGCTAAAGAAGTGCCTATTTCAAGCGCCACCAAAGACACGCTAAAAGTTGGCACAACCAGTGATACCAACATTACTTTGGCTCGTGGACAATATAAATTGTCCGATCAAGCCATTCAACTTAATAGCAATCTTTCTGCACCTGTTAACAAAGGCGATCAAGTGGGTTATCTGTTAATCCAGTTTGAAGGAAAAACCACGGCCAAAATTCCACTAGTTGCTTTAGAAGATGCTGAACAGGCTGGATTTTTCTCACGCATGTTGGAGAAAGTTGGACTTTAATGGTCTATCTGAATGGTGAATTTTTAGCTAAAGATCAAGCCTCTATTTCCGTTATGGACAGGGGCTTTTTATTTGGTGACGGAGTTTACGAAGTAATTCCAGTTTACAAAGGTAGTATTTTTCGCCTGCAAGAGCACCTTCGACGCCTACAAAATAGCCTTGATGCTATTGGAATAAAAAACCCTCATACCAGCCAACAATGGCGCGATATTTTTAATCAATTATTAACCCATTCTTTAACGCCTAACCAATCGCTTTACTTGCAAATTACGCGCGGTGCAGACACACAAAGAAGGCATAGTTTTGAATCACTCACAGCAACCGTATTTGTTGAATTAAACCCATTAACACCAAAGTCTAAACACGAGCTAAATCAAGGCTTTAGTGCCATAACGCAAGCTGATTTTCGCTGGCAACGCTGCGATATTAAGGCTACCTCTCTATTAGCCAACATTATGTATTCACAGCAGGCGAAGCAAAATCAAGTTGAAGAAGTAATGCTTCATCGCGATCGAATAATTACTGAGGGTGCCACCTCTAATGTCTTTATTGTCAAAAACAACACGCTATTCACCCATCCAACCAGTCCAAACATACTATCTGGTATTACGCGCGATTTAGTATTAGAAAGCGCTAAAGCTTGTCAGTTGCCAATCCAAGAAATAGCGCCAACCTTAGATGAACTACTAAGCGCGGATGAGGTATGGATATCCAGCTCAACACGCGAAGTTATGCCTATTACACAAGTTGATAGCCAACCTATTAATCAAGGGAAAATTGGCGCACATTGGTCAAACGTTTATGATTACTATCAGAGTTTGAAAAATGCATGATCCAAGGCTAGATCAACTAGAAGATTGGCTAGAAACATTTTTTGATGATGCTAGCTTCACCTTATCCAAAGCGAGTGATGATGCCAGTTTCCGTCGTTATTTTCGTATTGAAAGGAGCAATCTCTCGTTTATCGCCATGGATGCGCCACCCGAAAAAGAAAACTCCAAGCGTTTTGTAGAAATTGCCGAACTATTAAGAGACAACAACATCCATGCGCCAAAAATCATTGACAAAGATTTGCAACAAGGGTTCTTGCTTATTGAAGATTTGGGTAACACTACTTTTTCACAAGCACTTAGCGCTGACAATAAGCTAGCATTGTACAAACGCGCCATTGACGAGCTAATTAAAATTCAAGCAATTAATACTCAAGCACTTTCTTTTGATTTATACGATGAAACTTTGCTTCAAGCTGAACTAAACTTACTCATTGACTGGTATCTACCAAAAGAATCCAATCAAAATTTACTGGATAAATTATCTCAACTGTTCGATCAGCTTATTCAAAATTCACTTAATTCACCACAAGTACTTGTTCATCGTGATTATCACTGCAGAAATTTAATGATCACCAATGATGGCATCTCTGTTATCGACTTTCAAGATGCAGTTATCGGCTCTAATAGCTACGATTTAGTCTCCTTACTTAAAGATGCCTATGTTGAGCTTGGATCATCAGAGGTGCAAGCCTTGCTTGCATATTTTTACAAACAGGCTAAGCTTGGCATTAGTTTTGACAAATTTGAAAAACAATTTGATTTGATGGGATTACAGCGTCATCTTAAAATTCTAGGCATTTTTAAACGACTTTCAATCAGAGATGGCAAACATCAATATTTGAATAACATCCCATTAATTGAAAAATACGTCTTGCAAATGGCTGATAAATATCCGGAATTTAACTTTTTAGAAGATATACTACATTCAGCCAAGGATTGTAAATGAAGGCTATGATCCTTGCTGCAGGCAGAGGTGAGCGCATGATGCCGCTAACCAAAAATACCCCAAAACCGCTTATCAAGGTTAAAGGCATAACATTGATCGAACACTCAATCAAAATGCTTAAAAAAGCTAATATTATCGATATCGTTATTAATATTGCCTATCTGGGTGCGCAAATCAAAACCCATCTTGGCAACGGCTCAAGCTTTGGGGTTAATATTAGCTATAGCGATGAGCAAAACAACGCACTAGAAACTGCCGGTGGCATTATTAAAGCATTACCTTTATTAGACAAAGATCCATTTATCGTTATTAATTCTGATGTACTTTGTGATTATGATTTATCAGAAATAAAACTACCGAAAAATTCATTGGCACATCTGCTATTGATTGACAACCCTGAACACAATCCCGAGGGTGATTTTTCTATCGGTAATAATCAACAACTTACTTTAGTTAATAATAAAAGTCTTACTTTTTCTGGCATTGGCATTTACCACCCTGATTTTTTCAAACACCATCTAAATAGCCAAGGTAAATTACCACTCTATCCACTGTTAAAAGAGGCCATTAACAATAACCAGCTCAGTGGAGAGCATTACCAAGGAAATTGGAGCGACATTGGCACGCCTGAGCGTTTAAAAATATTCGAAAACTCTTAAAACCCTCTATTTACAAAATTTCGGAAATTTTACATATACAAAGCACTTAAAACTAAAAAGCACCTTAAATCAGCTATTTTTACCCCCTAAAACAAGCGTTTAGATCAATTTTAAGAAGATATTCTCTTATTGACACTTCCATTTCAAAAATTTCCTAAATTTTAAACATTAGAAAATTGAAATTTAATTGAAAAATCTTAGCGGTTAATTCGCGTAAAATAATTTTTGGTAGCACTTAGGGTGCGCCTGCAATAAATGGTTACAAACCCCGCCAGGTCCGGAAGGAAGCAACGGTAGTAATTTTTTTATGTGTTGGATGTTATTCTGGGTGCTGCCACTTTTAAATTATTTTTTTTAGTATGAGTGACCATTATCAAGTCCTAGCACGAAAATATCGCCCGCACACATTTGGCGAATTAGTTGGGCAAACTCACGCTAAAAAAACCCTAGTCAATGCGCTGGATGCTAACAGCCTACATCACGGCTTTTTATTTACTGGTACGCGTGGTGTCGGCAAAACTACCATTGCCCGCATCTTTGCTAAATCTATCAATTGTGAAGCTGGCGTAAGCTCTACACCGTGTGGCACTTGCCCTACTTGCTTAGAAATCGATAAAGGTCAATCAGTTGATTTAATTGAGCTGGACGCCGCATCACACACAGGTGTGGATAACATGCGCGATATTTTAGAAAATGCGCAATACATGCCGACTAAAAATCGCTATAAGATTTATCTGATTGATGAAGTGCACATGCTCTCAAAAAGTAGCTTTAATGCACTACTAAAAACGCTTGAAGAGCCACCTGAACATGTTAAATTTTTATTAGCGACGACCGATCCGCAAAAGCTGCCTGTAACGGTTCTATCACGTTGTCTGCAATTTACCTTGCAACAACTAACTCATGAAGAAATACTGGGCCAGCTTAAGTTTATTATGGATGCTGAGAATTTGAGCTATGAAGAAGCGGCACTAGCCCAAATTGCCACGTTTGGCAACGGCTCAATGCGGGACGCATTAAGTTTACTAGATCAGTCAATTTCTTATGGCAATGGTACAGTCACTAGTAAAGACATTAAAGCCATGCTCGGCTTGGTTCATCATGATGATATTATTACCCTAGCCAAACATCTATTTAATCAAGATGCCAAGGCTGTAATTGAATTTATCAAAGATTTGGCTCATCGTGGCGAAAACCTAACAAACGCCTTAAAAGATTTAAGTTCTTTATTTCATCAAATCTCCTTGGCACAAATTGTGAAAGATGAGGTTAATGATGAAATTACAGAATTAGCTCAGGCTATCAGCAATCAAGATTTGCAGATTTTCTACCAAATGGCGATCAATGGTAGCAAAGATATGTCGCTTGCACCGAGTGAACAGATTGGCTTTGAGATGACATTACTTAGAATGCTGGCGTTTCATTCAGACATTCAAAGCCAAAACCCTTCGGAAAAAAAAACTCTAAAAATCAAGCCTAGTCGCCCTACTAGCAATAACAACAGCGAAGCCTTAGTCACAGCAAAAGCAAGCCCTAAAGAGGTGACAGAAATAGAAACACAGCCAAGCAACACATTAAAAATTTCCAGTCAACAAGAATGGGAAACACTAAGTCAAACACTTAATTTTTCTGGTGGCGCTAAAATGTTGGTTAAAAATACGCTGTTTACTTCGCTTGAGAACAACACATTAACACTTACATTAGATGAACAGTTTGCCAATTTATTAAGCGATCACGTACAAAAAAATATTCTTGAAAGTCTTCAGACTCAACACTCAGGCTTAACCCTAGTGATTGAGCTAAACAAGCTAACAGAACAAACCCTTGCACAAAAAGAAACCCAGGCTCATAATCAATACTTAGCCACTATTCAACAAGAGTTTTTAAGTGACGAAATTGTACAAAAATTAGAACAAACTTTTAATGCAAAAGTTGACATTAATTCAATTAAAGAAATAACCAAACACTAGGAGGTATTATGCTTAAAGGCGGAATGGCTGGAATGATGAAAAAAGCCCAACAAATGCAAGACAACATGCAAAAGGCGCAAGAAGAAATTAAAGCGCTAACTGCTACTGGAAAGGCTGCGGGCGGTGCGGTTGAAATTACCATCAATGGTGAGCACTTGGCAACCAATATTAAAATTGACGAGATGGTGATGGATGATAAAGACATGCTTGAAGATTTAATTCTCACTGCCATGAACGATGCCACTGCACAAATCTCTAGTGCTTCGGCAGCAAAAATGAAAGGCGCAACCGGTGGCATGAACTTACCCGGTGGCATGAATCTACCTTTTTAATAGCTATTAATGATTGAATCACTCAATAAAGCGTTTTGCGCACTACCTGGTGTGGGCAGTAAAACCGCTCAACGCTTTGTTTATCATTTGCTAGAACGTGACCGTAACGGTGGCTTTGAACTCGCCAAAGCCCTGGTTGATGCCATGGAGCATGTTAAGCATTGTGACTCTTGTCGAACCCTGAGTGAGAAAAATATCTGTAATATTTGTAGTAACGATACACGTGATAGCGCTCAGCTATGTATTGTGGAAACGCCAACTGACATTCATGCAATTGAACAAAGTGGGGTTTACAAAGGAAAATATTTTGTACTAAGCGGCTACCTATCTCCTATTGACGGCATTGGCGCTGAAGAGCTTGGTTTAAATGATTTGGCGCAAAAACTAACTGACGAACATGTTAAAGAAATCATTTTGGCCACCAATGCTACGGTCGAAGGAGAGGTGACTGCACATTACATTAGCAACATGGCCAAGCAATTCAATGTGCAAATTACTCGTATTGCACACGGAATTCCGATTGGTGGTGAGCTAGAATATGCAGATATCAACACCATTGCTCACGCTCTATCTGGACGCAAGAATTACGATTAAACCATCTAAAACTTTTTAGATAGCAATTCAATTTCATAACCATCAGGATCTTTTAAAAACCCAACAATGGTTGTGCCAGCACTCATCGGCCCCGCTTCACGAATCACCTTGGCACCCTGCTTTTTTGCCATCTCAACAGCTTGGTATACATCATCAACATTAATAGCAATATGACCAAACCCCGTGCCAACTTCGTAAGCACCCTTGCCCCAATTGTGGGTTAACTCTAAGGCTGGATTTTCAGCTTCAGGACCGTAACCTAAAAAAGCCAAAGTAAACTCACCTTTAGGATAATCTTTTTGCCTTAACAGTGTCATGCCCAATACTTGCGTATAAAAAGCAATAGATTTATCCAGATCGCCAACACGTAGCATTGTGTGCAAAATTCTCATAACTTTTAGCTTATAATTTCAATTTATCCATTATAAGCGCCACCAGTAATGACAAACACATTCTCCCATTGGGACAAAGTTTATAAAACTAAGAATCACACCCAAGTTAGCTGGCACCAAGAGCATTCCACTATTTCCCTTGATTGGATTTTGAAATCTGTCAAACCAACAGACAGTATTATCGATGTTGGTTGTGGGGTTTCGGTCCTAGCGGACAATTTACTCGCAAAAGGTTTTAACGATATTTCACTACTAGAGCTATCAACAGAAGCGCTCAATACACTCAAACTAAGATTAAAAAAATCAGAAGAAAGGCTAAATTTTTATAACGAAAATATTTTAGATTTCAAACCAAACAACACTTTTAAACTTTGGCATGATCGGGCAGTTTTTCATTTCTTAACCAATCCAAAAGATCAGCAAACTTATCTGAAAAAACTTAACCAATATCTTGAAAAAGAAGGGTTTTTCTTGCTAGCAACCTTTTCACCAGATGGACCCAAAGAATGTTCAAATCTGGATATTGTTCAATATGATGAAGCTAAAATTGTTCAATTGTTAGGTAAGAAGTTTGAATTAATTAAAACCATTAATGAAAAACATCCACATCCAAACGGCTCTATCCAGAGTTTTAACTACTTTTTATTTAAAAAGAAACGTGATTAATCGCCCTGAATAGCATCGGTCAAATCAAAATAATGATTACAAGGCCCGCCAAGCTTATTCACCACTTCAATACACTGCTGCTTTTCATCTGCTGTTAGTGCTTCTGATAGACCTAATAACTCTACTAGCAACGCCTCTTGAGCTTGATCGGTAGCAATATAACACTCAATCATTTGCTTGGTATTGTTTAAATTACTCATCAATGCTCGCTATTTTTGAATGGTCACCAGATCAGCGCGAATCGTTTGCTGATGATCCTGATCATCCAGGTAAACCAAAAACTCTGATCCTTCTTTGGTTGTTACGTCAAGTGGCTTTATGCTGATCACTTTACTGTTAATTTCAACTTTCATTGACTGCCCTCGCATAATTACCAACTCATAAATACTATGATCTTCACAGGAAATTCTTTGATAACTACTCATACTGATTTGATTAAATTTAATTTGTCAGTTTTACTCATTTGCTTTATTTCATACTCCCGTTTTGAAGCGTTTGATCGATCAAGCGCCACTTCTTGATAGACCAATTCACAAGGGGTGTTGGCACGCGTGTATTTTGCACCACCTTTTATCTCGCCATTATGTTGGCGAAGACGCTTGGTTAAATCGTTGGTTATCCCGCAATATAGCGAGTTGTTAGCGCATTTTAATAAATACACAATCCAGCTTTTATTATCCAACGTATCAATCCCTTTATAGTATAATTGCAAAGTTTAATCCATCTTTATAAGTTAATGGAAAAAACCTACAATCCTGAACAAATTGAAGCGAAATATCGCGCTCTTTGGGAAGACAAAAATCTATTCTCGTCTGATGCCAATTCTACCAGCGAGAACGCCTACTCCATTATGCTCCCGCCGCCAAATGTTACTGGCTCATTACACATGGGGCACGCTTTTCAGCACACCATTATGGATGTGCTTACACGCTATCATCGCGGCAAGGGTGATCAAACGCTTTGGCAACCTGGTACAGACCACGCAGGTATTGCTACACAAATGGTGGTTGAGCGCCAATTAGCTGCTCAAAATATTACTCGTCACGATGTGGGTCGTGAAAAATTCATTGAAAAAATCTGGGATTGGAAAGAGCAATCTGGCGGCACCATCACCTCGCAAATGCGCAGACTTGGCTCATCTGTTGACTGGGAAAAAGAGCGCTTCACCATGGATGAAGGCCTATCAGCTGCAGTTAACAAAGTGTTTGTACAATTACATGAAGAAGGCTTAATCTATCGTGGCAAGCGCTTGGTCAATTGGGATCCAGTCCTGCATACCGCAGTTTCTGATCTTGAAGTTATTAGCACGGAAGAGCAAGGGTCATTGTGGCATATGCGCTACCCTATTACTGGTACTGATGAAGTAATGGTGGTTGCTACCACACGTCCTGAAACTATGCTGGGCGATAGTGCAGTGGCCGTACATCCAGAGGATGAGCGCTACACACACTTAATCGGCAAGACCATTGATCTGCCACTCACTGAGCGCAAAATAACCATTATTGCCGATGATTATGTTGATATGGAGTTTGGTACCGGTTGTGTAAAAATCACCCCAGCTCATGACTTTAACGACTATGAAATGGGTCAGCGTCATGATTTAGATATTATCAATATTTTAACTGATGATGCCAAAATCAATGACACGGTTGATAGTGCCTATACAGGTATGGATAGATTTGTTGCCAGGAAACAAATGATCAAAGATCTTGATGATCAAGGCCTGTTAGAAAAAATTGAACCACACAAACTCATGGTGCCACGTGGCGATCGAACCAATGCTGTCATTGAGCCATACATGACCGATCAATGGTTTGTAAAAATTGCACCATTGGCGGAGCCAGCGATTGACGCGGTTAAAAATGGCGACATTCGTTTTATTCCTGAAAATTGGAATAAAACCTACTTTAACTGGATGGATAACATTCAAGATTGGTGTATTTCTCGTCAAATTTGGTGGGGTCATCGAATTCCTGCTTGGTATGACGAACAAGGCAATATCTTTGTTGCCAACTCTGAAGCAGAGGCACAAGCACAAGCTGGCAAAGGCGTTAAATTAACTCAAGACAATGACGTACTGGACACTTGGTTCTCTTCTGCTTTATGGCCATTCTCAACCTTAGGCTGGCCTGAAAAAACACCAGATTTATCTCGCTTTTATCCAACTGATGTCTTAGTTACTGGTTTTGACATTATTTTCTTCTGGGTTGCCAGAATGATTATGTTTGGCCTAAAGTTTGCTGGCGACGTACCATTTAAAGATATCTATATCACCGGCTTGATTCGCGATGGACAAGGGCAAAAAATGTCCAAATCCAAAGGCAATGTCTTAGATCCAATCGATCTAATTGATGGTATCTCTTTAGAGGATTTGCTGGAGAAAAGAACCCAAGGCATGATGCAGCCAAAAATGGCTAAAAAAATCAAAAAACAAACCCAACAAGAGTTTGCTGATGGTATTCCTGCCTTTGGCACAGATGCACTTAGATTTACCTTTGCCGCCCTAGCCTCTTTTGGTCGCGACATTAAATTTGATTTAAAGCGTGTTGAAGGTTATCGAAACTTTTGTAACAAGCTATGGAACGCCTCTCGCTTTGTATTAATGAAATTAGAAGGTGAAAGCATTAATCCAAAGGCTGATTTATCAACCGCTGATCAATGGATTTTATCGCGCCTACAAAACACCAAGAAAAATGTTGAAAAACATCTGAAAGATTATCGCCTTGATTTAATGAGTCAAGAATTGTATGAATTTGTTTGGCATGACTACTGTGACTGGTACTTAGAATTATCAAAGCCATTACTACAAGACGAGGCCACCAAGGCTGGAACGCAAGCAACACTCATTAAAGTTTTAAATGAAATAACCACCCTGCTACACCCTATTATTCCATTTATTACTGAAGAGATCTTTGAGCAGTGCAACACCATTACCGGCAACGATAACACCAGCTTAATGACCCAGTCTTATCCACAAGTTGATGAAAATCTAGTTTCAACCGAATCAGAAGCTGAAATCATTTGGCTACAAACTTTTATTTTAGGCATTCGAAAAATCCGTGGTGAAATGAACATTCCACCTTCTAAGCCTTTATCGTGTTTCGTACAGAATTTCAATAAATTAGATGAAACTCACTTGGGTAATAACGCTAATATTTTGAGCGCACTGGCCAAAATGCAAGAGATTAACAAATTAGCTCCTAGTGATGAAGCGCCTGAATCGGCAATGGCGCTTGTCGGTGAAATGAAAATCCTTATCCCTCTAGCTGGCCTAATCGATAAAGATCAAGAAATTGCACGCCTAAGCAAAGAAATTGAAAAATTAGACAAACAAAAGACGCAATTTGAAGGTAAGCTAAATAATGAAAAATTTGTCTCTGGTGCGCCAGAGGCCATTGTTAATGTTGAACGCGAAAGATTAGCCAGTACACTAAATGCAATTGCTGATTTAAACGCACAATTAGATAAAATATCGAGCTTATAGTTATGCAACTAAAACATCTGACAATCGCCTTATTACTAACGAGCACTCTTGCTAGCGCGCAGTCATTTGTCTATATTACCGATCAGGTGGATATTCCAATGAGATCTGAAAAAACCTTTGGTGATAACATTGTTCGCTCATTGTCATCAGGCTCTAAGCTGTCAATCTTACAGGCAACAGAAGATGGTTGGACTCAAGTTGAATTTGAAGAATCGACAGGTTGGATTATTTCCCGGTATTTATCAAATAATCCGCCTGCTAGAGCGCAATTAGAAAAGCTAAAACAAACCTACAATGCCAACAAATTGCTCATTACCAAGCTAACAAAACGCAAAACAGAGCTTGAGACTGAAGTGCAAGCGCTCAAAGTTCAAAACACCAAATTGTCGATTCAAACCAGCAAATCTGAAGCTGAAAAGAATCATATTGAACAAGTTTATAAAGACGCTTTAAAGTTAGAGCACTCTAATGAAAAACTAACCACATCCAACTTACAGCTAAAAGCTGAAATTCAATTACTTAAAAACAACAAAACTGCCACGCAAGAATCCAGCTCTAGGAACTGGTTTATGACAGGTGGCTTTGTTCTATTCATTGGAATTTTAATCGGCTTTATTTTTCCAAATTTCGTTAACCGCAGGAGATATTAAATGAACTTACTAAAAACCGCACTAACATTTGACGATGTTTTACTCGTACCGGCACACTCGACCACTATGCCTAAAGAAGTTAGTATGACTACTCAGCTCACTAAAAATATCACGCTAAATACACCAATTTTATCCGCAGCAATGGATACGGTTACCGAAGCTAAGCTTGCTATTACCATGGCTCAAGAAGGTGGTATTGGTATTATTCATAAAAACATGTCAACTGAAGAACAAGCCAAAGAAGTGCGCAAAGTTAAGCGTTTTGAATCTGGGGTTATTCGTGAGCCTATTACCATTCACTCTGAAGCCACCGTTAGAGATGTATTGGATAAACAAAAAAAATACAAAATCTCAGCACTACCTGTTGTTAAAGGTAACACAATTGTCGGCATGATCACTGGACGTGATGTACGCTTTGAAACTAACCTAGAAGAGACGGTGGCTAATTTAATGACGCCACAAGATAAACTAATTACCGTCACCGAAGGCACTGACATGTCTGAGGTTAGAGCATTGTTGCAACAACATCGTATCGAGCGTGTTGTCATCACCAATGGTAGTTTTGAACTTCAAGGCATGATTACCGTTCGTGACATTCAAAAATCAACGGACCATCCCAACGCCTGTAAAGACGAACAAGAGCAATTAAGAGTGGGTGCTGCTGTTGGTGTAGCAGCAGGCACAGGTTCGCGTATTGACGCTTTGGTTGAAGCAGGTGTTGACGTAATTGTTATCGACACAGCGCACGGCCATTCTCAAGGTGTGTTAGATCGCGTTAAAAAAACCAAGGCCAAGCATCCTAGCTTAAATATTATTGCTGGCAACATTGCCACAGGTGCTGCAGCACTTGACTTAGTGAAAGCAGGTGCAGATTGTGTTAAAGTTGGTATTGGTCCAGGTAGTATTTGCACCACTCGTATCGTATCTGGCGTAGGTGTACCACAAATTACGGCAATTTCTGATGTGGCCGATGCACTAAAAGGCACCGGTGTACCGTTAATCGCTGATGGTGGCATTCGCTATTCTGGTGATATCGCTAAAGCCTTTGCTGCTGGCGCTTATTGCGTTATGTTGGGCTCAATGCTAGCAGGCACTGAAGAATCTCCAGGTGAAATTGAACTTTACCAAGGACGTGCTTATAAGTCTTACCGCGGCATGGGCTCTATTGGCGCTATGAATCAAGCACACGGATCATCAGATCGTTATTTCCAATCAGATTCAAAAGCGGATAAATTAGTACCAGAAGGTATTGAAGGTCGTGTTGCATTTAAAGGTTCTATCCGTCCTATCATTCATCAAATGGTCGGTGGCGTTAGATCATCAATGGGATACACGGGTTGTGAAACGTTAGAGAAAATGCGCACCATTGCTGAATTTGTCCAGGTGACTTCAGCTGGCATGGTTGAGTCGCATGTGCATGATGTTTCAATCACTAAGGAAGCGCCAAACTATCACCAGTAGCTTTATATTTTCCTTATCTTTTTGTTGTTGATTAACTCAGATTGGTCGTTTATAAATACATAAACTGCCTGCCTTCGTCACTCTTACACCTCAAGATAAAGAAAAATCTAATGACTACTAAGTCTATATTGAAATAAACAAGACGTTGATTAAATTTGGAAAAATTTTAGAACAAGAATTTTTAGCTGATTATTGGCAGAAAAAACCGCTACTCATTAAACAAGCCTTGCCTAATTTTATCTCGCCAATAACGCCTGATGAATTAGCCGGTTTATCTTTAGAGGAAGAGTTTGAATCTCGACTGATTACAGGCTCTATTGACGATCAACAATGGTCTCTCACTAATGGGCCATTTTCAGAAGGTGGCTTTTCAAATTTGCCTGAAAACAACTGGACTTTACTAATTCAGGGTGTTGATCGATTTATTCCTGAAATTGAAGCGCTAATCACTCATTTTGACTTTATTCCGCGTTGGCGCTTTGATGATGTCATGATCTCTTATGCTGCTACAGGCGGCAGTGTTGGTCCGCATTTTGATTATTATGATGTCTTCTTGTTGCAAGGTAGCGGCAGGCGACGCTGGGAATTAAGCACCAAAAATTGCACGCTAGATAATTACCTTAAAGAGGTGCCACTCAGAATTATGCAGCAATTCACCCCAGAGCAATCCTTCGAGGTTGAACCTGGTGATATTCTCTACATCCCGCCCAAAATCGCACACCATGGAGTGAGTCTTGACGATCAGTGCACAACACTATCGTTTGGCTACCGGTCTTATAGCGTTGCAGAAATGTTTGACGATTCTGACTTAGAAAATGCCACAAATTACTATCAAGATCCCACTTGGATCAATCAAGATACACCTGCTTTAATCACAAACTCTACGATTAAAAAAGCCAACGAGATTGCACCAATTAATGCGATTAACTTTGCAAAGTTTATCACCAAACTTGATACATTAGATCAGCAAATTTTACAAAACCTCCAATTTAGCGACCAAGATAAATGCTTTGATGCCAACCTAAATTACGAACTTTATCCAGTATGTAAGATCGCTTACTTATTTGAAGATCAACAGCTGTTGGTTTTTATTAATGGAGAGACGTTTAGCCATCAAACAGAACAAATACAGAGTTTGATCGATTTTTGCAACACAAGAAAATTATCAAACAACCAAACAATACTTGGCAAAACATTATTTGAATTAGGTCTTATTCAGCCAATGAGCGCTTTATAAATGCCAATTTATCTCGTTTTTTTGTCCGTTGTTGGTATTTGGTCAACCACGCCGTTGGCCATCCAATGGTCAACCCTAGGATCTAGCTTTAGTTTTAGTGTGGCCAGTAGAATGTTATTGGGCCTAATACTATGTTTAATGATCCTGGCTATTAAAAAACAAACACTACCCTTGCACAAACAAGCTCTAGCTAACTATGCTTATGCGGGTGCGGGCATTTTTATTACCATGAGCTTGGTGTATTATTCAGCGCTCAGCATCCCGTCAGGCTTAATTTCAGTTGTATTTGGCTTGACGCCGATTATCACTGGTGTTTTTGCACTAGCACTACTAAAAGATGCATTTTTCTCAACAAGCAAAGTCATTGGGCTTTTATTGGGACTTTCAGGGCTATTTGTTATCTTTAAACATTCATTTTCATTAGCAGAAACACTAACGACAGGACTTGTCAGTGTAACGCTAGCAATGACATTTCAAGCGTTTATTTCGGTCAAACTTAAACAAATAAACGCCAATATTTCTGCACTAGCAACTACAACTGGCGCACTGGCAGTTAGCGTACCATTGTTTATTATTACATGGTTAATACTTGATAACAACATTCCAGAAACCAGCATTAAAGCAGCTTTATCCATTGGATATTTAGCTGTCTTTGGCTCAGTTATTGGCTTTATGTCTTATTATTATTTGATTAAACATACCAGTGTACGCGTTGTTGGCATTGTGCCTTTAATTACACCTGTATTTGCCTTGCTGCTTGGATCAACCCTTAATCATGAGTATATTACCACGACTCAATTTTTAGGTATTACACTTGTATTAATAGGGTTACTTATCTATGAATACGGACCAAAGAAAAACAACTAACTTTTTAAATTGTCTAACTTTTGCTCTATTCTAGCTAGTCTATCTTGAAGATTAATATCTTGTTCTGATAATTCTTGATTATTTTCCGCTTGCATTTTATCAATGACAATGCCGATCATCATATTTAAAAAAACGAACGCATTAAAAAAGATAAACGACAAATAATATGCCCATGACCAAGGGTGAATCTTCATGGTTTCGTACATTACATCTGTCCAATCTTCAAAGGTTACCACTCTAAATAGTGTCAGCATAGCGATAGCAATGTCACCCCACAACTCTTTGTTAATAGGCTCGAAAATAAAACTACCGACAGCTGCATACATGTAAAACAAAATAAACATGAGTAATAATACATACCCCATCGATGGCAATGCCTTGACCAGTGCGGACACTAATTTTCTCAGTTCAGGAATGGCACTAATTAATCGCAATACTCTAAAAATTCGTATCAATCGTGCCAACAAAGCATATTCGCTCTGATCAATAGGAATAATACTAACCACGACAATAATCGTATCAAACACATTCCAGCCATTATGAAAAAATCTCTTTTTATTTTCTGCAGTAGCAAATCGAATTAAAATTTCTATTAAAAAGAAAACGGTCACTGACAAGTCCATTACCTGAAGTATTGTTAAATACGCCGGATCAATGTCATAGGTTTTGACGCCAATTAATAATGACGACAGAATAATAACACCGATCACCAAAAACTCAAACAACTTATTGTTATGCAATGTCACTAAAGCAGTTTTAATTGTATTTAACTTATAATCAATTTGTATCATAATAAATAAAAAATAGATTTAAAAAAACCGCCGTTTAGGCGGTTTAAGTATTACTTTCGGCTCAGCACCGGGGAGTCGAATTTTAACCCTTCCCAGCCATAAGTCATGAAATTTCGAATGTTGGCGTGAGAATCACTCTCAGGTGTATTAAGCACATCTTGATAATATTGACCAAAACAATGCAGTGTTTCAAGCTGGCTAAGCTGGTGAATAGCTGCAAAACAAAATAACTTAGCACTTCCTTGATTTTCATCAATCGCATTATTAGCTTCACCATTAGTAAAACTCGCTGGAGTGTAATCATAATCATCATCAATCAGTGCAATTAAATCCTCAAATCTCATTCTTGCACCTGATCTTAACTCTTCTAAATACTCCTCTTGTGTCACACTCACTCTCCTCGTTATTGTTAATTGTTGTTTATACTGTCATTGGATTTGGCTTATTGATATTTATACCGTATTTTTCAATCGCTTGCGCAATAACTGAGCCATCTATATCACCCTCATCAACTAACGCTTTAAGTGTTGCTAATACCACATAATTCGCATCCACCTCGAAGAAATCTCTTAGCGCAGCACGCGAGTCAGAGCGACCAAAACCATCTGTGCCAAGCACTTCGTAACGATTTGGCACATACTTACGTATCTGCTCTGCGTGATTACGCATATAGTCTGTCGCTACAATTACTGGGCCTTTGGCATTCTCTAAACACTGAGTGACATACGCTACAGTTGGTGCATCTGCACTAAAACGATTCACACGATCAATAGCTTGCGCCTCGCGAGCCAACTCATTAAAACTGGTCACTGACCAAACATCTGACTGAACATTCCAATCATCCGCTAGCATTTGCGCTGCAGCTTCTACTTCTCTCAAAATAGTACCTGAACCCATTAATTGCACTCGCAGTTTACTTTCGCCTACTGACTTCAGTGCGTACATGCCTTTAATAATACCTTCTTCAGAACTCTCAGGCATTTCAGGATGTGCATAAAGCTCATTCATGGTGGTAATGTAGTAGAAAATATTTTCATTTTTCTCATACATCCTCTCCAAGCCGCTACGCACAATCACCGCTAATTCGTAAGCATAAGTCGGATCGTACGATACACAGTTTGGAATGGTATTTGCCACCAGTTGAGAGTCGCCATCTTGGTGCTGCAAACCTTCACCATTTAGGGTTGTTCGGCCAGCGGTGCCACCAACTAGAAAGCCTTTAGCTTGCATATCACCCGCTGCCCAGGCTAAATCACCAACACGCTGAAAACCAAACTTGGAGTAGTAAATATAAAATGGAATCATGGTAGTGTTGTGTGTCGCATAAGAGGTTGCAGCGGCAATCCAATCGGAAATGGCGCCAGCCTCATTAATACCCTCTTGCAACACTTGACCTTTTTTATCTTCCTTGTACCACATAACCTTATCATGATCTTCTGGTTGATAAAGCTGGCCTGATGAAGAATAAATGCCCAATTGTCTAAACAAGCCTTCCATACCAAAAGTACGCGCTTCATCTGGAATAATTGGCACAATTCTATCTTTAAGATTTTTATCACGCACCAATAGTGTCATAATACGGTTAAGCGCCATGGTAGTTGACAATTCACGATCGCCACTTGATTTAAGCAATGCTTCAAATACACTAAGCTCAGGCGTTGGCAATACTTCAGTATCAAATGCACGCACCGGCAGAGAGCCACCAAGTTTTTCACGCTTAGCGTTCAAGTAAGTCATTTCCTCACTATCTGGTGCTGGCTTGTAGAAGTTTAACTCTTTAACGTCAGTTTCTGTTACGGGAATATCAAAACGTTTGGCGAAAATCTCAACCTGCTTTAAGCCTAATTTCTTTTGTGAATGGGTGCTGTTTTGACCTTCTCCCGCTTCACCCATGCCGTAACCTTTAACAGTCTTAGCTAAAATAACTGTTGGTTTATTGCTACAAGCTTTAGCTGCATGATACGCCTGGAATACTTTATTTAAATCATGGCCACCACGATTTAAATGATAAATTTCATCATCGCTCATGTGCTCAACCATGGCCAATAATTCTGGATATTTACCAAAGAAGTGTTCACGTACATAAGCACCATCTTTGGCTTTATATGCTTGATATTCACCATCAACCACTTCTTCCATGCGCTTTCTTAGTAGGCCACTAGTATCTTTTTCGAGCAACTCGTCCCACTTAGCACCCCAAATCACTTTGATGACATTCCAGCCAGCGCCACGGAACATACCTTCAAGCTCTTGAATAATCTTACCATTACCGCGAACAGGGCCATCTAAGCGCTGCAGGTTACAGTTAATAACAAAAATAAGGTTATCAAGCTTCTCACGTCCCGCCATTGAAATAGCGCCAAGTGATTCCGGCTCATCTGTTTCACCATCACCTAAGTACGCCCAAACAGTACGTTTATCCGTCTGCTTAATTTCACGATGATGAAGATATTTCATAAAACGGGCTTGGTAGATCGCCATAATCGGGCCAAGACCCATAGATACGGTTGGAAACTGCCAAAAGTCTGGCATTAACCATGGGTGCGGATATGAGCTTAAGCCACCTTCACCCACTTCTTGACGAAATCTAAGCATCTGCTCTTCACTAATACGCCCTTCTAAGAAGGCACGAGAATAAATACCCGGAGAGATATGCCCCTGGAAGAAGATCAGGTCTGCCCCTTGATCTGCATCTGGACCGCGGTAAAAATGATTAAATCCAATTTCATATAATGCAGCTGATGAGGCAAATGACGCAATATGGCCGCCCAACTCATATGGCAACTGATTAGCCTTAACCACCATCACCATTGCATTCCATCGAATAATTGCCAGAATTCTATCTTCAATGTCTTGGTTAACATCTGAAGCAACTTCCTTTTCTTTGGCAATACTATTCAAATAAGCAGTATTGACACCCGTTGGCAAATCCATACCTTCATGGTGTGCCATGTCCATCAGCTGATTTAATAAGAACTTTGCACGGTCACTTCCTTCGACACGGGCTACTGATTTAAAGGCCTCTAGCCACTCTTGAGTCTCTATTGGGTCTACGTCTTGTCTTTGCATGATATTAAAAATAATTTTAAGATTTGAGTAATTATCCACACATTAATGATAACAATTTATTTTTCTAGAAAGGTAAATTAGGGTTGATGGTATAAACGAACCAATTGCAAAATAGCAAAAAAACCACCAAAACCAAAACCAATTTGCCACAATTCATTATCTGGAAAATAAGCCATGCCTAAGCCACTGCCAGCAAACAAAGCCAATAACGGCAACAAATACAATTGAAAGGCACGCCAAAACAATTCTGCCGATGAAATTTCAAGCTCAACCTGATCCCCTATAGACACACCCACTTGCAACGGCTTACTAAAAACAGAATAATGATTAAAATAATTAGCCAAAATCCCCGTACCACAACCACCACTTGCCGAGCAACTATTACAGCCAGCTGAGCGATTAATTTTTAAGGTCATTGTCTGATTTTCAATTTCGATTACTTCAAATTTTTCTTTCATTACGCTTAAAATAAATCAATTATTTAACAACATTTTATCAGTATGACCATTTCACAATCAATCTTTAAAGCTTATGATATTCGCGGCATCGTTGAGAGCGAACTAACCCCTGAGGCAGTAAAATTGATCGGTCTTGCCATTGGTAGTGAGTCAATCGATAAGGGTGAGCGCGGCGTTGTCGTGGGACGTGATGGGCGACTCAGTGGCCCTGATTTAATGCAGGCTTTAAAAACAGGCCTTAAAGAAAGCGGCTGTCATGTGGTTGACATTGGTATGGTACCAACTCCTTTGGTATATTTCGCCACTTACACAAAAGCTGCAACTTCAGGAGTGATGATTACTGGCTCTCACAACCCTCCTGAATATAACGGCTTTAAAATTATGATTGCAGGTGAAACCTTGTCGGGCGATCGCATTCAAGAATTGTATCAACGCATTCAAAGCAACAACTTCAGCTCAGGGCACGGCACTTCTACCAAAGTCGATATTGAACAAGATTATATTGATCGTGTGAAATCAGACGTTAAACTTGACAAGCCACTTAAAATTGTTGTCGATTGTGGCAACGGTGTCGCGGGCAATATTGCACCAAAATTATTTGAACAAATGGGTGCTGATGTCACTAAGCTGTTTTGCCTAATTGATGGCAATTTCCCCAACCATCACCCTGACCCTTCAAAACTACATAATTTAGAAGATATTATTAAAGAAGTGATTGATACCGGTGCTGACATGGGTTTTGCCTTTGATGGTGACGGCGATCGCCTTGGCTTGATCGACAACAAAGGCAATGTTATTTGGGCAGACAGACAGATGATTTTGTACTCAAGAGACATTTTGAGTCGCAACACTGGCGCCAAAATTGTCTTCGATGTTAAATGCTCATCACTACTACCAAAAGACATTGCTGAACATGGTGGTGAGGCTATTATGTCGCGCACGGGCCATAGCTTTATTAAAGCCAAACTTAGAGAAACAGGTGCCGCACTCGGCGGTGAAATGAGTGGTCATATTTTCTTTAAAGAGCGCTGGTATGGCTTTGATGATGCACTCTACACCGGTGCACGTTTATTGGAAATCCTTTCAAAAACGAACAAAACCTGTGAACAAGTATTTGCCGATTTACCCGATAGCATTAACACGCCAGAAATCAACATTCATTTTGATGAGCAAGGTGACCAATTCAAGGCGATGGATAAGCTCGCTGAAAATGTTGATTTTAAAGGTGCTGAAATTACCACCATTGACGGTGTTCGTGTTGATTATCCAGATGGCTGGGGCTTGGTTCGCCCTTCTAACACCACACCGTGTTTGGTGTTGCGCTTTGAGGCGGAAAATCAAAAAACCCTAGAAGAAATTCAGGAAAAATTTAGAATTTGGCTAGAGGCTAACGATATTTCCACTAAAGACTTCTGATTTGCATTATTTCCAAAATTTTTCTTAGTTTGACAAGCAAGAACTCAATAAGTAAATAAAAATAGCCAAAACAGGCTATTTTTAGCTTAAAAACGTTGTTTTAATGCTATTTTTACTAGCTTACTAAAGCTGTTGGAATGTTGCTTTACTCATTCGTAAAATTTGTCAAATTTTGACGTAATGCTATATTCTTCATCTTTGTAAATAAATGATAATTTATGCGCATGAAGCATGAGTCTTTTTGCGCCAGTAAGCTTCACCCTATCCTCTACCGACAAAGTTTTGCACAAATAACTATTAGCAACCACCTCATTAACACCATAAATTGGATCACCCACAATATGGTGGCCAACTAAATCCAAATGCACTCTAATTTGATGCTGTCTACCAGTAACAGGAATAGCCTTAACCAAGGTTGTTTGATCAGTTTCGTTATATTCTAAAGGCAAAATATGAGTTTTAGATTGCTTGCCAGCTGGATTGTCACAACTCATTTTTACCCGAATATCACTGTCAGCTTTAGAAATAGGATTGTTAATGGTAATATCCGAGGTTATTTTCCCTGTAACCAGCGCCAAATACTGTTTGTCATACTGCCTTTTTTCAAACATGGTTTTAAGCACACTGCTAGATTCTTTATTTTTCGCAACCAACACCAAACCAGAGGTTTCAGCATCTATTCGATGCGCCAAGCTTGCTTCATCGCCAAAATGATATCTAACCTCATCCAATAGACAGTACTGCGTCTCTTTGCGCGTTGGATGCACCATAACCCCCGAAGGTTTGTCAAACACAGCAAAATCGTCAACTTCGAAAATAGGCTTTAAACCCCGAGTACTACCTTCAAACACGGCCACTTGGACAAACTCACCACTAATTTTTTGACCATTTTTTAAAATTTGATTATTGTCATCAAACACTCGATTTTTAGCCAATAATTTTTGCGACATAGGTTTCGATAAGCCAGCCTTATTCACTAAAAAATGCTGGATTTTTTCACCAACAATGGCTGGAAATTTCTTTAAAACAAATGGCATGACAAGCCTACACTAGCCGCTAAACAACTAGCGCAGCCAAGCCTAAAAAGGCAACAAAACCTATAACATCAGTAATTGTAGTTAAGATAACACCGCCTGCTAGAGCAGGATCAATCTTAAATTTAATCAATAGTGATGGCAAAAAAGCGCCTGAAAAAGCCGCGAAGATCAGATTAACCACAATGGCCAATGAAATAACCACACTCAGTATTAAATCTGCAAACCAAACATAGGTAGCCAAGCCAATAATAACCGACCATAATAAACCGTTTAACACGCCAATAGCAACCTCTTTACTCATAAGTAATTTTAAATTTGAATGCGTCACTCTGCCCGTTGCAATACCTCGAGTAACCAAGATAAGTGTTTGCGTGCCCGCAATACCGCCCATAGAGGCAACTACTGGCATCAATACAGCCAGTGCAATTTTTTCTTGCAAAGTGGCCTCAAATAGACCGATAAAAAAGACCGCAATAAATACCGTAATCAAATTAACACCAAGCCAAATACTGCGACTTTTAGTACTTTGAATAACAGGGGCAAATACATCATCCTCTTCATCCAAACCTGCCATTGACATTACCGAGTGCTCAGCCTCATCACGAATTACATCAACCACATCATCAATAGTAATTCGACCAATCAGCTGATTATGGCTATCCACCACAGGTGCAGAGATAAGGTCGCGCTGCTCAAATAAGCTGGCCACTTCTACCTCTGGTGTTTTAGCCAAAATTGGCTTAAGATCTGTATTGATCAATGGTTTAATGGTTTGTGTGGCTTCGTTAGTTAACAAGGTGGAAATATGAATGCTACCAATATATTGATAAGATCGATCAACCACAAACACCTGATCAGTATCAATCGGCATTTCTTTTAGCAGACGCAAATAACGAATGACTGTACGCACATTGACATCATCACGAACGGTAATCATATCAATATTCATCAACCCGCCTGCTGAGTCTTCTGGATAAGACAACACTTGCTTTAAATGGTCTCGATGCTTATGATCCAAGGTTAATAACAAGTTATGTAAAGCTGATTCAGGCAATTCGGGCACAATATCGGCTAGATCGTCCATATCTAAGCCTTCTGTCGCCTTGACAATATCAACAACACTCATTTCATTAAGCAACTGAGATAAAACATCCTCACTTAAATCTTTAAGAATATCGCCTTGTGTCGCGCTGTCAATATTAAGCCAAAGTTGGATTCTGTCTTTAGGCGGCACACTTTCTAGCAGCCGAGCGATTTCAGCCGAATGCAGCTCGGAGAGTTGAGAGGTGGCCTCTTCATACAAAGAAGCCTCCAAAGATGTAATCAATCTCTGGAGGCGCTCCTCGAAAGAAGTGTTTTCAACTTCTAGCATGAGTTGTGTTCCTTTATTTTAACTTTGGATTGTTAAGGCCCAAAGCAACTATTGGTTAATTTTTCCTATGATCGTTTAACTTTTCTTTATGCTTTCTAATTTGAGCATCTAATTTGTTAACCATTTGATCAATAGATACATACATATCGTTACTTTCTGCCTTAGCAAATAAATCAGCACCACTAACATGAATGGTTGCTTCCGCTATTTGCGTGTCTTTTTCAATTTCCAAAATCATATTAATATTAATAACATGATCAAAATGATGCTTAATTTTAGCTAACTTCTCTTCAGAATGCTGCTTGATTGCATCGGTAATATCAAGGTGATGGCCAGAAATATTTAATTGCATGTACGCTCCTTTGTTATTTGTAAAATGCACATCTATTGTGACACAAATTTAGCCTTATTACCGGTGTATTTATACCTTTTTTGTACAAATAAAAATCTTCACAAAAGCACTTTTATGTATATAATGTTAATTTTAAACATATTTAAATATTCAGGAGATAAACATGGATGCAACTAATCAAAGATCTAACGAATTAAGCGCAAAGAAAATTGCTCTACAAGAAACTTTTAAAATCCACACAGCTGAAAATGGTTTTTCATATGAAGAGTGGATCAGCCCTTCAGCAGGTTCTTTCTACGAAAGCTACAAGCAAGAATTAGCTGACATCGATAACGAAATGGCTCCAGCAATTACTTACCAATCATAATTTAAATTCTGATTGGTACAAAAGCCCCGTTTGGGGCTTTTTTGCTTTAAAGACTATAATACAATGTCCTATTTAATGTCAAATTATGCACCACTTGATGTTACCTTTATCCAAGGTAACGGTTGCTATTTAACTGATACTAAAGGCAGGCAGTATTTTGACGCCTTATGTGGTGTTGGTGTCACAGGACTAGGGCATGCTCACCCAGTCATTACCAAAGCCATTCAATCACAAGCTGAGCAATTACTCCATACCAGCAATTGGTACCACATTGAACACCAAGAAGCCTTGGCGGAAAAACTATGCACACTATCCAACATGGATAATGCATTTTTTGGTAATTCTGGCGCTGAAGCTAACGAAGCAGCAATCAAAATAGCGCGCCTACATGGTCACGCTAACAACATTGACAACCCTGTTATTCTGACCGCCAATCAAAGTTTTCATGGGCGCACTATGGCTACGCTATCAGCAACAGGCAACCCTAAAGTTCAAGCGGGCTTTACCCCACTGGTTAGTGAATTTATTTATGTTGATTTCAACAATGTGGCTGCCATTAAACAACATGTGAACAACGCCAATGTGGTTGCGGTAATGCTTGAGCCTATTCAGGGTGAAAGTGGCGTTATTATTCCTGGCAACACTTACCTAAACCAAGTTCAAGCTATTTGCAAGGATAACAATTGGCTGTTAATTTTGGATGAGGTACAAACTGGTATTGGCCGTACCGGAAAACTGTTTGCACATCAATATAACAATATCACACCTGATGTACTAACCCTAGCTAAAGGCCTGGGCAATGGCGTTCCAATTGGCGCCTGTTTAGCCAAGGGTGATGCAGCCAAATTATTAACCCCTGGCACTCACGGATCAACTTTTGGTGGCAACCCGTTAGTTTGTCGTACGGCACTTAGCGTCTTAGCAGTGATTGATCAGGACAATATTCTTAATAACGTTAACAAAGTTAGTAGCTATATTGCTAGCAATCTTAACAAAAAACTACAAAACAACACAACTGTTACAGAAATCCGCATCAAGGGTTTAATGATAGCCATTGAACTTAATCAACCTTGTATGCAATTATTACAACAAGCGCTAGACCAGCAGTTATTGATTAATATCACGGGGCAGTCTATTCGCCTATTACCACCACTCATCATGAATACGCAACAAGCGGATAGCATGATTGATACCATTTGCAAACTAATTGACGCTTTATAGTACGCAGGAGAATAACAATGAAGCACTTTATCAATTTAGACGATTTATCTAGCAATGACTTGAATCAAATTATTGACACGGCAATTGCACTAAAAAAACAACATAAAGCTGGTGAGATTAACGAGACCTTAAAAAATAAAACACTGGCCATGATTTTTGATAAGTCATCAACGCGTACTCGTGTTTCGTTTGAGGCTGGTATGGCCCAATTAGGCGGTCACGCCCTATTTTTATCTGATCGTGACATTCAACTAGGTCGAGGTGAACCAACAACAGATACCGCCATTGTTGTCAGTTCAATGGTTGATGCAATTATGATGCGCGTCTCTTCACATGATGACATTAACACCTTTGCACAACATGGCTCTGTGCCAATTATTAACGCACTGAGCGATGAATCGCACCCTTGTCAATTACTGGCTGATATGATGACCTATAAAGAGCATAAAGGCTCTATTAAAGGCAAGAAGGTTGCATGGATTGGCGATGGTAACAATATGTGTCATACCTATATGCAAGCAGCCAAAGCCTTTGGTTTTACTTTAAACATTGCCACACCAAAAGGGTATGAACCTGATCAAGATTTTATTAATAGCTATGAGTCGCACATTCAATTGTTCAACAATGCTGAACAAGCTTGTCAAAATGCAGACCTTATAGTCACCGATGTTTGGGCATCAATGGGTCAAGAGACCGAGCAAGCTAAACGTGAATTAGCATTTAAAGATTTTCAAGTAACTGATGCGTTGATGCAGCAGGCCAATGCGGATGCAAGCTTTATGCATTGTTTGCCGGCTCATCGTGGTGAAGAGGTTTCTGCCAATGTTATAGACGGTAAGCAAAGCTTAGTTTGGGATGAAGCTGAAAATCGCCTGCATGCACAAAAATCATTGCTATTATATTTGCTAGACTAAATTACTGCTCAAGGCTTTTCATTGCAGCTTGGTAGAACTTAACGCCGCGTTCAATCTTGTCACGCCCGCGAGATACACGCCAACGATTGGTATCACGCAGTGAATATACGCAGCCACAATACTCCTGTTGATAGAAGTTTTCGCGCTTAGAAAGTTCTAACATTCTAGATGATCCACCCTGTTTACGCCAATTAAAATCCCAGTAAGTGATACCTTGATAGCTGTCTGCAGCACGCACACCACAGCCATTAATTTGATTCATATCTTTCCATCTTGAAATACCCAAGGTTGATGAAATTAAGTCAAACCCATGTGCTTTAGCATATTGCGCAGTGACCTCAAAACGCATATCAAAACATGTTGTACAGCGTGCGCCGCGTTCTGGCTCATCTTCCTGGCCTTTAACCCGATCAAACCAATCATCCTTGTTATAGTCTGCATCAATAAAATCCATACCTAATTTTTGCGCGAAACGAATATTCTCTTCTTTGCGCAATTCATACTCTTCTTTTGGATGAATGTTTGGATTGTAGAAAAAAATAGTGGTGTCAATATTGGAAGCAGCCAAAGCCTCCATCACCTCTCCCGCACAAGGCGCACAACAAGAGTGCATTAATAGTTTTTTCTCGCCATTTGGGGTTGTTAAAATGGGGCGTTTATAGCCTGTCAAACTATAATCTACTGTAGACATAATTTGGCTTGTTTTAACACTTCCCAGGCTTCACGCTTAAGTTGCTCATTAGCTATAATTTTATTAGGATGGTGGATATTCAAAACAGACTTTGATTGTATAGGCAAAGATACACCGGCTAACAACACCACTTGTGTATTATATTTTTCTAATGCTTGTTCTATATTTTCAATCGCCTCACTAATACAAATAACCTCTTGCTTTTGCAAGCCAATTGCACCAAGCATCTTGTATAGAAAATCTTGAACTTCACCCGGACTACAAATAGAATTTGACTGATCAAACTCTACCACTAAACATTTAATGTTAATTTTTTGACTGCGAGTAGCCGATGCAGCTGAACTACTTATTGCGTGCAAATACTCAGGTATTTTAAGCTCATTGAGATATTGCGACCTAATAGACAACATCAAACCTGAGGATGCGCCCTATCCGTTGCTGCTAACACTTTATTCAGTGCGTGAATGTATGCTTTTGCACTAGCGATCACGATATCAGTATCTGCACCCTGGCCGTTAATAATACGCCCATCATGCTCTAGACGAACATTAACCTCACCCAGTGCATCTGTGCCTTGAGTTACATTTGAAACTGAATAAAGTTGCAAGTTGACTTGCATATCCATCAATTTATTAATCGCGCTAAAGGTTGCGTCAACTGAACCTGCGGTTTCAGCTGTCATGGTTTTTTCTTCACCATCAATTGACAAGGTTACCGTTGCACTGTTTCTTTCACCAGTTTCACTACAAACCTTCAACGACACCAATTTAATACTTTCGCTTTCAACTACTTGTGCTTCAGATACCAATGCTTGCAAGTCTTCGTCAAAAATTTCATGCTTTTTGTCGGCTAATTCTTTAAAGCGTCTAAACGCACTATTCAAACTCTCTTCTGAGTCGAATTCTGTGCCAAGCTCTAACAGCCTTGCTTTAAAAGCATTGCGCCCTGAATGCTTACCTAATACTAATTGATTAGCGTTCCAACCCACATCCTCAGCTCGCATAATTTCATAAGTTTCTCGATGCTTTAACACGCCATCCTGATGAATACCCGCTTCGTGTGCAAACGCATTGGCACCAACAATTGCCTTGTTTGGTTGCACGATAAAGCCGGTCACACTAGAAACTAGGCGAGATGCTGACAAAATGTGAGTAGTGTCAATATTAGTGTCACAGGCAAATTCATCTTGTCGAGTGCGAACTGCCATCACCACTTCTTCCAAAGCTGTATTACCAGCACGCTCTCCTAAGCCATTAATCGTACACTCAACTTGACGTGCGCCATTAAGGACTGCAGATAGTGAGTTAGCAACTGCCAAGCCTAAATCATTATGACAATGCGCTGAAAAAATAGCTTGATCTGAATTAGGTACACGTTCAATTAACGATTTAATGGTGGCGCCAAACTGATGTGGCAAGTTATAGCCAACAGTATCCGGAATATTAATAGTAGTCGCACCTGCGGCAATTGCCGCTTCAATAACACGACACAAAAAATCTTCGTCGGAGCGCCCAGCATCTTCTGGTGAAAACTCTACATTATCAGTATACTGTCTAGCGCGTTTAACCGCTCTCACTGCCTGCTCAACCACTTGATCTGGCGTCATTTGTAATTTCATTTTCATATGAATATCACTGGTTGCAATAAACGTATGAATGCGAGCAGAATTAGCACCTTTAAGCGCTTCACCGGCACGATCAATATCTTTGTCTAGCGCTCGAGCCAATGAACAAATTGTTGAATCTTTAATAGTATTGGCAACTGCTTGCACCGCTTCAAAATCACCAGGAGAGGCAATAGCAAAACCCGCTTCAATAACATCAACACGCATTTTTTCCAATACCTTAGCAATGCGTACTTTTTCATCTTTAGTCATTGATGCACCAGGAGACTGCTCTCCATCACGCAATGTTGTGTCAAAAATAATTAGTTTGTCAGACATTTAAGTCTCCTTTGTGTTTGTTTTTTCTAATGCTGTTGTAGGGTTGGGCTTTTGGCCAATCGAGTTCATATCTGCCTACGGCAGTAATCGCTTTAAGCTTAAGAATAAGCCTAGAAAAGAAAAAATAATGTAATTATTCATGCGTGTCATTATAAATTATTTTAAACTTTTCTTTGCTTGTTTTTTTATAGCGCGCTTTTTACGAACCTCAATGGTTGTTAACACTAGCCCTGAAACTGCATAAGTAAAGAAAAAGATAAACAAAATAGCACTTGGCCACAATGACACCACAATTAAAATCAAGGTAGCAAGTAATAACAGCTTGAATGACGACCTACCCTTAAAGTTAACCTCTTTAAAGCTGTAATAACGCACATTGCTCACCATAAGAATACCAGCTGACACTAGAATTATCCAAGCGCCGATAACTAAATATTGATCATCATAAACACTAGGACCTATCATCTCTTTAGTCCACACCAGGCCAGCAATTAAAGCAGCAGCAGCTGGTGACGGTAGACCTTGAAAGTAACGTTTGTCCTGAACACCAATCTGAGTATTGAATCTTGCCAATCGCAATGCACCGGCAGCCACATAGATAAAGGCGCCAATCCAACCGACTTGCGACAACCCTTCAAATAAATAAAAATACATCAATAACGCTGGCGCAACTCCAAATGACACCATGTCAGCCATAGAGTCATATTGCTCGCCAAAAGCACTTTGTGTGTTAGTCAATCGAGCCACGCGCCCGTCTAACCCATCCCACAACATAGCCACAAAAATGGCAATTGCTGCATCAGCATATTGACCTTTGGTAGCTAGAATAATAGCAAAGAAACCTGCAAACAGCCCAAAGGTTGTCAGGATGTTTGGCAGCAGATAAACTCCTCGTCTTATTTTGTTATTTTTCATAAATTGATTATAACGCCTTGAAAACAAAAACGCCCAACTTAGTTGGGCGTTTTTAAAGAGTGTTTAATTCTTGGCTTGATCGACAATCTTATTCTTGTTGATCCATGGCATCATCGAACGTAACGACTCACCCACTTGCTCAATCTTATGCTCACGCTGTACTTCACGACGTGCTGGCAAATCACCAACATTAGCCACAAATTCTTTAGCAAATGTACCGTCTTGAATTTCAGTTAAGATTTTCTTCATTTCGGCTTTAGTTTCAGCAGTCACAATACGAGGGCCGCGTGTCACATCACCATATTCTGCCGTATTTGAGATTGAGTAACGCATATTAGCAATACCACCCTCATACATTAGGTCAACAATTAGTTTAAGCTCATGCAAACACTCAAAGTATGCCATTTCCGGCTCATAGCCTGCTTCTACCAATGTTTCAAAACCTGCTTGCACCAATGATGTTGTGCCGCCACATAAAACAACCTGCTCGCCAAATAAGTCTGTTTCAGTTTCATCTTTAAAAGTTGTTTCTAAAATTCCTGTACGACCACCACCAATTGCTGATGCATACGAAAGTGCCGTTGCCTTAGCATTGCCAGAAGCATCTTGTGATACCGCGATTAAATCAGGAATACCGCCACCTTTAACAAACTCTGAGCGTACCGTATGACCTGGCGCCTTTGGCGCAACCATAATGACATCTAAATCAGCACTTGGCTTAATTAAACCATACAAAATATTAAAGCCGTGAGCAAATGCAACCGTTGCACCTTTCTTAAGATTTGGCTCGATACTGTCTGAATAGATTTGACCTTGGAACTCATCTGGTGCCAAAATCATAACTAAATCTGCCCATGCAGTAGCATCTTCAATCGATTTAACATCTAAGCCAGAAGCGCTCGCTTTAGCAGCTGACGCCGAACCTTCTCTCAGTGCAACAACTACTTCAACACCTGAATCTTTTAGGTTGTTTGCGTGCGCATGACCTTGTGAACCGTAGCCAACAATTGCCACTTTCATACCTTTAATGATCGCTAGGTCTGCATCTTTATCGTAATATCTATTCATTTCTTTTTCCTCTGTTTATAGCGCAACTAACGCCTATATAGTTAACTTTATATTTTCTGACAAACGCCGGTGACGCCCGTTCTAGAAACCTCTAAGATTTTATCTGCATCAAATACCTCGATAAAATCATTAATTTTTTGACTCTTTCCGGCCAATTCAATGGTGTACGCCTCTTCTGAGGCGTCAATAATTTTTGCATCAAAGCCATCTAAAATACCATCAATTTCTGCTTGAGAGTCGTCTTTCAGGCTAATCTTCACTAGTAACAATTCCCGCTCAATGTGCTCAGTAGCTGTTAGGTCTGTTACTTTAACTACATCAATTAATTTATTAAGCTGTTTAACAATTTGCTCAATAATATTGTCGTCACCAATACTTACAATGGTCATTCTTGACATGGTGGGATCATTGGTTGTGGCAACTGTAAGTGATTCAATATTAAAACCACGCGCTGAAAATAGACCTGACACTCGAGAAAGTGCACCCGATTCATTCTCTAATTGTACTGAAATTATATGTCTCATTGTTATACTAGATTTAATCCTGAATCATTGGTAGAAGCCATTTCATCACGCCCAGCTAGCAACATCTCATGATGTCCTGCACCTGATGGAATCATTGGAAAAACGTTTTCAGTTGGATCGGTAATAACATCTATAAATACCGTTCTATCTTTTTGCTTAAACGCCTCAATGAGTGCCGGCTTCAAATCCTCTTCTTTTTCTACACGTATGCCAATATGACCATAGCTTTCAGCCAACTTAACAAAATCAGGTAGTGCATCCATGTATGACATAGAGTAACGCTTGTCATAGAAAAATTCTTGCCATTGGCGCACCATGCCTAAATAGCCATTGTTAAGATTAATAATCTTAACTGGTGTGTGATATTGCAACATAGTAGAAAGCTCTTGTAGCATCATTTGAATACTACCATCACCCGTTATACAGGCAACATCTAATTCAGGCTCGGCCAATTTAGCACCCATAGCTGCAGGTAGACCAAAACCCATAGTACCCAGGCCGCCAGAGTTGATCCAACGACGCGGCTGATCAAATGGATAATATTGCGCTGCCCACATTTGGTGCTGACCCACATCAGAGGTAACAATAGCATCACCTTGTGTCACTTCATACAGCGCCTCAACAGCCGTTTGTGGCTTAATAACACCTGATTTGGTTTTATAAGCCAAGGAATCTACGTCACGCCACTGATTAATTTGCTGCCACCAAGCGTCAATATTTGGTAGCTCTTTATTCTCTAATCCTTTAATCAGTGCACGCAATACATCATTCACTTGACCAATCACCGACACATCAACGCCCACTACCTTACCAACCGAAGAAGGATCGATATCAATATGGATAATTTTTGCATCAGGGCAAAACTTCTCTAAATTTCCCGTAATACGGTCATCAAATCTTGCGCCTACGGCAATCACACAATCTGAGTCATGCATGGCCATATTAGATTCATAGGTTCCATGCATACCCAGCATGCCAACCGATTGTTTATCAGTTGCAGGATAGGCACCTAAACCCATTAAAGTTTGGGTAATTGGAAAGCCAGTATGGCGAGTTAGTGTGGTTAACGCCTCACTAGCATTACCAATAACACAACCGCCACCTGAATAAATAATAGGTTGACGCGCTGAGGCAATAATTTCAATTGCCTTAGTGACTTGATTAGCGTCTACCTGAACTTCAGGTTGGTACGAACGCATAGAAACAGTTTCTGGATAGCCCTCATAATCAATTTCAGCAATGGTGGCATCTTTAGTTACATCAATCAGAACCGGCCCTGGACGACCTGTCGTTGCAATGTAAAAAGCTTTCTTAATAGTTTGCGCTAAATCATTTGCATTTTTTACCAAAAAATTATGCTTAACACATGAACGGGTAATACCCACTGCATCAACTTCCTGAAAAGCATCACTACCAATCACAGGAGATGGTACTTGACCTGAAATAACCACCATTGGAATAGAGTCTGTAAATGCAGTTGCAATGCCGGTAACAGCATTCGTTAAGCCAGGTCCTGAAGTAACTAGTGCTACACCACATTTTCCACTCGTGCGTGCATAGCCATCAGCAGCATGTACAGCACCTTGCTCATGACGAACCAAAATATGATCCATTGTTGTGCAAGCGTCTAGTGCATCATAGATGTGCAGAACCGCACCGCCAGGATAGCCGAAGATGTGCTTAACACCTTCGCTTTTTAAGCAGTCAACTAATATTTGTGCACCATTTAATTTCATTATTTTAGCTGGGTATAAAAAACTTGTCGATTATACCAAACGAAACACTAAAATTGCTTATGATTACAAGGAATTTTGCCAATCTTCTGAATAGAATTGCATTGGCGAATCGTCTTGCTCAAATGTTTCAATTGACCAAGTATCAGGACGCTCTAAAATGGCTGACAATAACTGATCATTAAGCAGATGACCTGTTTTGTAACCTTCGTAATGCCCAATTAAATTAGAGCCAAGTAGGTACATGTCGCCCACAATATCCAAGATTTTATGCTTAACAAACTCATTTTGATAACGCATGCCGTCTTCGTTCAACACATCATCATCGCTCAGTGCAATCGCATTATCCATACTTGCACCCAAGGCTAAGTTTTGACGCTGCATCATTTCCACATCTTTCATATAGCCAAAGGTTCTGGCTCTTGAAATTTCTTTTAAATAAGACTGCTGTGAAAAATCAATGCTTAACTCTTGACCACTTTCCTTTACTTTTTTATGGTCAAAATCAATTTCTAGAGACACTTTAAATCCATCAAATGGTGACACTTGCGCCCATGAATCGCCGTTTTCCACACGAATAGTATCGTTAATAACAAAAAAATGCTTGTGAGCTTCTTGCTCCTCAATACCAGCAGACTGCACTAAAAAAACAAAAGGCGCTGATGAGCCGTCCATAATTGGCACTTCGAAAGAGTCTAGCTCTACCAGTACATTATCAATACCTAAAGCAGAAAATGCACTCATTAAATGCTCAACGGTGGATACCTTAACACCTTGATTTTCAAGACCAGTAGAAAGAACCACCTCATTAACAAATGCATTGTGCGCCCGAACCAGCTTGCCGCCAACATCCATACGTCTAAATACAACGCCATGATCAATTTCAGCAGGAATGAGTGTCATGTTTACCATGCCACCACTATGAATGCCAACACCTCGAGCTTTAACAGTTTTTTTAATGGTTCTTTGTTTAATCATCTTAATTTAAGCGTGTCTCTAAAGTTCTAGCAGTCCCTTCATTTTACCTAACAAGCCATTTTTTTGCACTAATTCGGTTTCTTGTAAATAACTCTCAACGGTGTTGCAAGTTAACAAGCCAAATGCTGAAAAATAACCAACATTGGTTAATAAATCTTCGTTGCCACTAACCAATGCTCGATTTATTTTGGCTAATTTTGTACGTATTCTAAATTCTTTTAATAAAAAACTTTCACAATTTTCTATCTTGCTAGCGCCGCCAATGACCACTATACCCGCTTTGAGCGCCCTATCGAGCTTTTCAGCTTTTAAACTTTTCTTGATCATGCTACAAATTTCTTGATAGGATTTTTCTATAACACCGATTAATTCGTACAGTGATAAATAATTTTTTTCATTTGAATTTATTTGCTCAAATTCAATCAAACAATCCTTTAAGCTAGCATTTGGCTGCAATATGCCATAAGCAAGCTTAAGCCTTTCCGCCTCTTTAAAAGAAGTATTGTAAGCTTGTGAAATAGCTTCAGTAACCGTATTTCCGCCAAATTTAAATACATGGCTAAACGTTGCCCCACCTTTGGTAAACACCGAAATATTGCTCACTGATGCGCCTATATCCAATAGACACACCCCTTCTTCTTTCTGGTCACTAGTGATACAAACCGAGCTACTCGCAATAGAATCTGCCATCACGGTATCAATACCCAAATTACAATCTGACAGGCAATTGATAACGCCATTTAGCGCCTGATTAGAAACCGATATTAAATGCACATCAGCACCTAAAATTTGCGCCTCTAGACCTATGGGTTGATCTACCACTTGATCATCAATAGTAAAACCATTCACAATCGCTTTAAGCTGTTTTTTATTAGTCGCAACAGCGCCTGCAGAAGAATTTTGAATTGCCTGTGCGACATCCTCTTTAGAAACAATCGTTGATTTTCTAGAAAAACTAATAGGACGGTTTTGATTGTTACTATTCAAATGCAAATCATTAATATTAACACTGACATTAATAACACGCTCTTTGCACGTACGTTTAATTTTATCTATAACCGCACGTACCGCTTTAGTGGCTTGATCTTGATTAGTCACAACACCATTTTTTACCCCAGCAGATTCTCCAGATGCATGAGCAAAAACATGAATCTTATCTTGTTCAATTTCAGCAATTAACATGACAATTTTGCTAGAGCCGAGATCGATGCCGGCAAAAAATTCACGATCACTCATGACTATCCCCTTGTTCTAACCATTCATACAGATGCATTAACTCAACAACCTTACCACTTAGCAAACGCTTAAACTTTTTAGCATTTGGCTGCGCATGATAAAGCCCTAAAATATGACGTGTCATAGACCGAATCGGCACCTTGTTTTTTTGTTGAATTTTGATATAGTCTATAAAATTCAATAACACTTGCTCTCTTGAAATAATTGAAGTGTTTGACTGATAAAACGCCTGATCAACACCGGCCAACAAATAAGGCTGGTGATAGACCGCCCTACCCAGCATTGCACTATCAACATACTTCAGGTGCTCACCCACCTCTGCTAAAGAGTTAATACCCCCATTAATGCCAATGATGAGTCTTGGAAAGTCTCTTTTGAGTTGGTACACCCAATCATAATTAAGTGGTGGCACAGATCTATTTTGCTTAGGACTTAAGCCTTTTAACCAAGCTTTTCTTGCATGAACAACAAAATTAGCGCAGCCTGCCTGACTCACCATTTCAATAAAGTTAGTTAGCTCTTCATAACTTTCCATATCATCCACACCAATGCGAGACTTGACACTAAGCGGCGTATCAACCACCTCGCCCATCGCCTCAATACACTGAGCCACCGTTTCTGGTGTTTGCATTAAGCAAGCACCAAAACTGCCCGATTGAACTCGATCTGAGGGACAGCCTACATTGATGTTAATTTCGTCATAACCCCAATCTTGACCAACTTTAGCAGCCAGGGCCATTTCTTTAGGGTCGCTACCACCAAGTTGCAAAACAAGTGGATGCTCATGTGCATCATAATCAAGTAATCGATTTTTATCACCATGGATAATAGCTTTGGCAGTCACCATTTCTGTCCATAATTGGGCTTCTTTCGACATTAGGCGATGAAAATATCGACAATGTCGGTCAGTCCAATCCATCATTGGTGCCACTGAAAACTTAACCATTAAGCTTGTCCGTAATGGTGGTGAGTGCAAAATTCATACTTGCTTCGATAATTTGAGTACGATTGCCTAAAAAGTGCTGAGTCTGAGTAAAGCACTTTCCCAAGATGCAAAAACCAAAACAAACCGTGCCCACAGGCTTTTTTATACTGCCACCAGTTGGCCCAGCAATACCGGTGATGGAGACAGAGACATCTGCATTAGCATGGCGCATTGCACCACTGGCCATTTGCTCAGCAACCTGTTCGCTCACTGCACCAAATTCATCTAATGTTTGTTCAAATACATCAAGCATATCCATTTTCGCTTGGTTGCTATAAGTCACAAATCCCCGGTCAAAATATTTAGAAGCACCACTTTGACTTGTTAGCAATGAAGACAAACCACCGCCCGTACAAGACTCAGCAACTGCAACCGTGAGTTGTTTTTCAATTAAAAGCTTGGTTAGTGACGTTAGTGCTGACATTATTTAAGCGCCGCTTGAACAATTTCAAAGATATCATTTGATAGATTTTTTGTTTGCATAATTCGCGTCAATTGCTGATGCTGAAGCGCCTTTAGCTCTGGCGTAAAACGCTTCCAGTGATTGTAAACCGACACCAATCTTGCGCCTATTTGTGGATTACTTTTATTTAACCTTAAAATAATATCGGTAAAAAACTCATAGCTATCTTGATGGTGGAAATTAATATAATTTTGTGTAAAGCCACCCACCACACTACGCAGACGATTTGGTGTGTTAAACGAGAACAACTCATGCGTCATTAATCGCTCAACATCCGAGACGGTTGTTAATTTAGCAGTGGACTGTGCAGCAAAAAATTTATCCATCACCTGAACATCATCTTTATAGGTTTGGTAAAAAATCTCTTTGGCGTGCGCCTGATAAGGATTTTCACAACCAAGCAACGCATTAAAAGCAGCAATCTGATCGGTCATGCAGTTAGCTTGATTAAATTGATCGTTAACAAGTTGCAAATGTCCTGCTTGACTCAAATAATACAAGCAAATATTTTTCAAAGAGCGGTTACCGACCGCTTCGGGTGTCAATTCATAAGCATCTGTATTAATTAACGATTGATAAGTAGCAAGCAATAATGATTCGAATCGATTGAGTATTTTTTGAATCACTGCCTCACGCTGCTGATGAATTTTAAATACGTCAATCACGTCAACCTGTTGATGCAGCAGTCGTTCCGAAGGTAAGGTTAGCACCTCACTTACTAAAGATTTATCCGTCGTTGTGTTAATAAATTTCTCAAGGGCATTGAAAAAATTCACTTCATTCACCTTGTCTGGCGTTAGAATCATTGATAGCCATATTTGCTGTGCATTATCCCAAATAGAAAATGCATCTTCTTCACAGCCAACCAAAACTATTTTTTGCTCAACCGTCAACTCCGTTGCCAGTTTAATAGGCGCTGAAAAATCTCGCAACCAAGAAGCAATCGGATTAGAGGTGACCCCTGTCAACACAAACTCTTGCTGTTTTTGATCAACCGCTAACATGCCCTGCTTAATCTTTTCACCTTGTTCACTGAACAAAGCATAGTTCAGAGGCCAGAGATAACGACACTCACCGAGCTGCTTGACAGACACTTGCAGACTCCGTTCTTTTTCGTTGTAATTAGAACTAATACTAACACTTGGCGTGCCTGGGCATGAATACCAAGTCATAAAGGCTCTAAAATCAAAATCATTAGCATCACTCATACTAGCAACAAAGTCATCAATCGTAACCGCACTGCCATCATGGCGTTCAAAATAAAGCTTTAAACCCTGCTGAAACCCTGATTCACCTAGAAAATTATGAATCATGCGGATCACTTCTGCACCCTTTTCATAAACAGTTAGCGTATAAAAGTTATTCATTTCTATATAGCTTTCTGGTCTGACCGAATGCTTCATTGGTCCCGCATCTTCTGCAAATTGAAACGTGCGCAGTGCATTGACATCTTCGATACGCTTAATTGAACGAGCGTGTAAATCAGAGGTAAATTCTTGATCTCTGAAAACAGTTAACCCTTCTTTCAAGCTTAGCTGAAACCAATCCTGACAAGTGACCCTGTTACCCGTCCAATTATGAAAATACTCATGACCAATAACCGCCTCAACATTAATAAAATCTTTATCGGTCGCTGTTTTCGGATCTGCCAATACAAAGGTTGAGTTAAAAATATTCAAGCCCTTGTTTTCCATGGCGCCCATATTAAAATCATCCACAGCCACAATCATATAAATATCTAGATCGTACTCCAAATTAAAACGCGACTCATCCCAAGCAAACGAACGTTTAAGGGAATCCATGGCAAACTGAGTTTTGCCAATATTATGCGCCTCAACATAGATTTTGAGCGCTACTTCTCGACCAGAAAGTGTGGTGTAGCTATCTTCTAAAACAGCAAAATCTCCGGCTACTAAGGCAAATAAATAACAGGGCTTGGGAGTTGGATCATGCCAGATAACTTTTCCTGCCGAAATTTTGGTTAAATTGCCATTACTTAGCAACACTGGATATTTGTCTTTATCGGCAATTATGTGTGTCGTAAATACGCTTAGAACATCGGGTCTATCAAGGTAATAAGTAATTTGTCTAAAACCATGTGCCTCACACTGTGTGCAGAAATTACCACTAGACTGATACAAACCATTAAGACTGGTATTAACTTCAGGGTGAATTCGATTGACAACCTCCAATACAAACTCATCTTTTAATTGATATAACTGCAATCCTTCGTCCTGTAATTCATAATTAGGCTGATCACCATCTATAACAATAGAGATTAATTCTAGATCAATACCATTTAGAAAAAGTGTATTGTCATTAGTCAAGCATTTGGGATTTCTATAAAAATGAATTTTTGAACTAACTATCGTCTCAACCTCGCGTAGATCAAAGCTTAACTCTGTAGTATGAATAAGATAGGCACTAGGCTGATAATCTTTTCGATAGATGGGTTGTGGCGCTATAGTGTTAATAACAATACTCCTAAAATAATTCTATACATAACAAACGGCATCAATCCAATCGTATCTAACAATTTAATAAAAAATACCACGGTCAGATATGAGCTAATCGCCGCTACAGAAAAACCAATAACCAACATAAGCCAATCAACTGATTGTGGTTGCTGATACAGATCTAGCATCATCAATAACGCAGATAATGTAATCACTGGAATGGATAACAAAAAGGCAAATTGCGTTGACATGTTTTTAGACAAACCAATCAACAAACCAGCAGTAATCGTAATACCTGATCTTGAGGTGCCTGGAATTAACGCCAAAGCTTGCATAATGCCAATAAAACCAATATCTGTCCAACTCAACTCAGATCTTGGTGCTATCTTACGGCTATCAATCCAGCTCGCCAAACCTAACAACAAGCCGAAAGCCAAGGTTGAATAAGCAATAATTTCGGTTGAACGCAAATTAACTTCAATAAAATCCTTAAACAGCAACCCAGCTAATCCAACCGGAATAGTGCCCAATAAAACACCCCAAGCCATCTTAGATTGGCCAACAGTTTGAACCTTGACAACTGAGTAGAAAAAATCAACCATTAATATTTTAATAATGGCTCGGTAATAAAACACAATGGCACTCAAAGTACCCATGTGCACAACCACATCAAAAGCCAACCCTTGGTCGGGCCAGTTCGTTATTTTTGGCACCAGAATTAAATGCGCCGAAGAAGAGATTGGCAAAAATTCACTTAGTCCCTGAACCAATGCTAATACGACTGTTTGAATGAAATCCATAATAAGGTAAGTTTACAACTTATGCGTTAAGTCTTGTTCTTTAAATCCAGTTAATTTTACCTGTTGTGTTGTGTTGAGCGCTAATACCTTGAAACTCTCACCCATGGCACTTGGCAAAATTAACTGCTTAACTTGTTGTGCTAACGTGATGCGTTTACTTTCATTAGTTTCGCTTAGAAGATACTCATCGATTCCTAAAGAAAGTAAAAACATTGCCTGTGTTGCATACCCGATAATATTAAAACCTGTTGAACTAGCCTGATCAGCAACATCTGAAAAATTAACCGATGTGGTAATATCCTGCTCACCAATGTTAACAAAAGGATTGTCACTGGCTTTATGATGATGATAACAGCGCAACGTGCCATCCTTACGTTGAGGATGAAAATACTCATCCCGATGCATGCCGTAATCAATGAGCAAAATTAGCGCATCATCCACAGCATTGCACAAAGCATCAATCCAAGCGGTCGCTTGCTGATTAATTTCAGTTACGTATCCCTCACTCATGAGTGGTGGTAATGCATAATCATTCTTATTGAGCTTACCGCCTCTTACTTGCCAATCAAACCCTGTCTTGCTTAAGCCCACACCTAATTCATAAAAATTATTTTTTTGTTGAACGATTCGTTTTGCCGGCATGGCATCTAAGACTTCATTCGCAATAACAACACCACAAAACCCTTTGGGTAATTCATCCAGCCATACTACTCGATCCAGCAATTCGGGCAACACACGAGCAATGGTTTGCTGTTGACGATATTTAAGCTCAGCACTTAACTCTAAAATATAATAATGCTCGGGTAGTTTATTCAATCGCCCCAATTCAAACAATATCTGAGCTGCAAGTACACCACTCCCAGCACCAAATTCCAAAATACTGGCATCCGGACTTAACACTTCAGCGCACTGCTTTGCTAGGCAAAACCCAAACAAATCTGATGTTTCGGGTGCGGTGATAAAATCGCCTTTTTCGCCAAATTTTTCAGACCCCGAGCGATAATAACCCAATTTTGGATAATACAAAGACAATTGCATAAATTCATCAAAACCTATGGGCGCTTGATTTTGTATAATGGTGTCTTTAATAATTTCTTCAAGGTTCATCGAACTGGTATTTTATATGAAAACAGCTTTAGTCACAGGTGGTGCACATCGCATTGGTCAACAAATTTGTCGTAGCCTTCATCAGGCGGGATTTAACCTGATCATTCATTATCGCACATCCAAATCTGCTGCTAAATCTCTAGCAAATGAATTAAATCAAATTCGATCTAATTCAGCTGAAATAATGACTGCCGAGCTTGATAATGTGGATGATATTGAACAATTATGCCAAACTATCACCAATCTTGATGTCTTGGTTAACAATGCATCAATTTTTTACCCAACACCCATTGCCGATATTACACCAACCAATTATCAAACAATGATGAATACTAATTTAATGGGGCCTTTGTTTTTATCTATTAACCTACAATCACAGCTTGAAGCAAGTCACGGTTGCATTGTTAATATTGTTGATATTCATGCAGATCGACCATTGAAAAATCACTCGCTTTATAACATCTCTAAAGCCGCTATTGGCATGATGACAAAAACACTGGCCAAAGATCTATCTCCAAATATTCGAGTTAATGGCGTGGCTCCAGGTTCAATTCTGTGGCCTGAAAATGATGCAGAACTCACTCAAGCGCAAAAACAGTCCATGCTTAAAAAGATTGCCCTAAACAAACAAGGATCTGCAACTGACATTGCTAATACTGTCATATTTTTAGCAAATTCAAACTATATCACTGGACAGATTATTGCCGTTGATGGTGGTCGATCACTCAACCAATAAAGCAAATAAAGACCCCCCTCCAAATCAAATTTTTTTAACACTAAATTCTTACCATTCGTGTTAAAATAGGAAAGCTTGATATTTGTTTTTATCAGCTAATAAAGAATTTATAAATACTTTTGTGCCAACAGTAACGCCACAAAAGTTTAATAATATTTTGGGCTTATTAATGCCACATAACAGAATAATTCAAGTCTTATTACGCTAGAGTAGCGAGACTTGAAAAAGGGCTTAAACCCTTGTAAAGAAAGGTTTTTATCATTAATGATGAATATAGATCACACTTTAATATCAAATCAGCACCTGAGTGCTGATTGCCTATGTGCGCATATAAGTCCACCACAACAAGGACTTAACCATGAATCATATTTTAATCAACGCTACTCACAAAGAGGAAATCAGAGTAGGCGTTGTCAAGAACAAAAAGCTCACTGGGCTTAACATTGAAACCAGCCTTAACAAAAAAACTAAGGGCAATATTTATCGCGGTAAAATTTCTCGAGTAGAGCAATCTTTAGAAGCGGCATTTGTTGACTACGGTAAAGAAAGACAAGGCTTTCTACCATTCAAAGAAGTAGCTGAATCACTCTACAATGGCGCTACTCCGAAAGGATCTAAACTCACTATTTCTGACGTTCTAAAAGAAGGGCAAGAAATTATTGTACAGGTTGAAAAAGAAGAGCGTGGCAATAAAGGCGCTGCTTTGAGTACCTATATCAACCTTGCTGGTGCGTACATGATTCTAACGCCTAACAATCCTAAAAGTCACGGAATTTCTCGTCAAATTACTTCAAATGATCGACAATCATTAAAAGAAATTATCGGAAAAATTGTTATGCCTAAAAACTCAGGCCTAATTATTCGTACTGCTGGTAGCGGCAAAAGCCTAGAGGAGTTACAATGGGAAGTAGATTATTTATCCGACCTGTGGAAATCCATTAATACAGCTGCTGAAAATCGTGCAGCGCCTTTCTTAATTTATCAAGAAAGTGACATTATCATTCGCACCTTAAGAGACTATCTGCGTGCTGATACTGACAGTGTTATTATTGATGAACTGGAAGCGTTTCAAAATGCCAAAGAGTTTGTTAGCTTCGTATTGCCTCAATATCTTGATCGCATCAAGTTCTTTGATGTTAGCGAGCATTCTTTGTTTAACCACATGGGTGTTGAAAATCAAGTACAAAGTGTCTTTAATCGTGAAGTAACACTACGCACAGGTGCCACAGTTGTGTTTGATCCAACAGAAGCATTAACAGCCGTTGACATTAACTCTGCACGCGCCACAAAAGGCTCTGATATTGAAGAAACAGCCTACAATACCAATTTAGAGGCTGCAAAAGAAATCGCCATCCAATTGCAACTTAGAGATATAGGTGGTCTAGTGGTTATTGACTTTATTGATATGGCAACCGAAGAGCATCGACAAGCCATTGAAAAAGCCATGGAAGCAGCAACCCAATCAGACCGAGCTCGTATTCAAATTGGCAATATTTCAAAATTTGGCTTACTTGAGATGTCAAGACAGCGCCTTATGAGCTCTGTGACCGAATCTGTTGAAAAATCTTGCCCGGCCTGTCATGGGCGCGGCACTACACCAACTATCCCAACACTAGCCCTTAACATCTTAAGACAATTAGAAGATGGTTGTAATGCCAGCAATCAAACCTCTAGATTAACCATTCAATCCAGTGTTGAGGTAATCACTTACATCCTTAATGAAAAGCGTCAGGATATTGCTCGATTAGAGGCTAAGCATAGTATCAAAATAACGCTACTACCAAACCCTTACATGCAGTTTCCGAACTTCACCATTAATAAGCAAAAAGGCAATAAAAAATCTCAACACAAGAGCTACCAAGGCATCTCTAAGCCACAACAAACATTGGCTGAAAATGGATTGGCTGATGAATCAGAGATTCCAGCTATTAATATGAATCGCCCGAAAACACGCGTTCCTGAGACGGCAGTTAAAGAAGTGCAAAAACCCTCTTTATTTGCAAGAATAAAAGCAGCACTGTTTGGCAAAAAGAAAAAGAAACCAAACAAGCGTAATAACAGTTCAAGTAATAAAAATCGCAACCGTAATCGCAACCGTAATCGCAACAAAAATAAAGCGGCTAATCAAAATCAACAAAATAAACCTAAGCAGCAGCAGAGTAATCAGCCTAAGAAGCAAGCTAACAAGCCGCAACAGAACAAACCTAAGCAGCAGAATAATCAGCCTAAGAAGCAAGCTAACAAGCCGCAGCAGAACAAACCTAAGCAGCAGAATAATCAGCCTAAGAAGCAAGTTGATGGCAACAATTCTAATCAAAAACAAGTTAATGGCAATGTGGCAGACAAGCCACAAAAAAGTGGCAATAAGGCAACTACACCAAAACCTGAAACCACCAAACAGCCAAAACCTCAAGAAATCAAGCTAGAAGATTAAGCAATGATTAAATTGGCCGTATTTGGCAATCCGATCGAGCATAGTCTATCACCTGATATTCATGCTCAATTTGCACAGCAAACTGGATTAATGGTTGAATATAGAAAAATTCTTGCGCCAATTGATGGGTTTTCCGATAGTGCTAATCAATTTATTAGTGAAGGCGCTAGTGGATTCAATATCACTGTACCTTTTAAATTGGATGCCTTTAACTTTGCTTCAGAGCTAACGTTAAATGCAAAAATGGCTGGCGCTGTCAATACTATTAAGATTAAAGATGATGTGGCCATTGGTGAAAATACTGATGGCATAGGACTGGTCAATGATCTGGTTGACAATCTAAAGATTAACCTTAAAGACAAGATTGTATTAATCTTGGGTGCTGGTGGTGCAACACAAGGCGTTCTACTGCCAATATTGGAAAAATCCCCCAAACGGGTTATGATCGCTAATCGCACTGCTAGCAAAGCAAAGAAACTACAGCAGGATTTTTCAAGCTACGGTAAAACCTGTGGATTTGGGCTGGAAAAAATTAAACACAATCCGGTAGATATTATCATCAATGCAACCAGTGCATCACTTGATGGCAAAATGCCTAATATTGCAGGTGGTTGTGCGAATGGTGCTATTTGTTATGATTTGATGTATGGCAAACAAACACCGTTTATGGATTGGGCAAAGGAAAATAATGCCGCCATGATTGTTGACGGATTAGGCATGCTAGTTGAGCAAGCGGCCAGTAGTTTTGAATTTTGGACTGGGAAGAAACCCGATACCCAGTCGGTAATTAACAGCTTAAGGCGCTAGACGTTCAATAGTCCAATTGTCGCCCTGCTTAAGATAAATAAAGCGGTCATGTAGGCGATTCTCTCTACCCTGCCAAAATTCAATTCGATGCGGGACGACACGATACCCGCCCCAAAAATCTGGTAAGGGCACTTCACCCTGCTTAAATTTATTTTTCATCGCTTCAAATTGCATTAAAAGCGCCTGTCTAGAGGTTAGACCACTAGATTGGCTTGACGCCCAAGCGCCCAATTGAGAATCTTTAGGGCGTGATGAAAAATATTTAACAGACTCCAAGGTTGATATTTTCTCAACAGAGCCAGAGATTTTAACTTGCCTTTCTAAGTCTAGCCACGGAAACAGCAAAGCAGCATTTGGATTAATTTTAATTTGTTGCGATTTCTTTGAATTGTAATTAGTAAAAAACACAAACCCTTGCTCATCAAATGATTTTAACAATACCGTTCTAAGGCTTACCTCATCATCATTGCTAGTAGCCAAACTCATGGCATTTGGCAAAGTTAGCTCCGCATCACTCGCTTGTTGCATCCACTGCTCAAATTGAACAAATGGATTTTCATTCATTTGCGCACGCGTTATACCACTACTGGTAAATTCACGTCTAAGTTGTTGCAAATCGACACTCATCAGAAAGGCAAAAATTTATTTTTTTTTGCTTCGGTCAAATGATGTGAAATAAGGTATTTGATCGGTGGAAAATGCTCAGCAATTTTTAATACCATTTTTCTTACTTGCTTAACCACGGGTGCATCATTGGTAAATAAGGCCACCACGCCATTCGTGCCAAAAAACATTAATCGAGTTAGATTAATATGCTTTTTCTCATAAAGCTTTAACAAAGACTCTGAGCCAATATCTTGACCATGAGCCAATGCCTCTTTAACTAAATTAGCCAGTATATCCTGCCCTCTTAGCCCCAAATTAAAGCCATGTGCTGTGACTGGATGCATACCAACAGAAGCATCACCAATCAATGCAAATCGTTGAGCGATAAAAGTTTGTGCATGCGTACCAATCAGTGGATAAGAATGCCTAACACCGGCTTGTGTCATATGCCCAAATTCACCCTTGAAAAAATTAGTCACAAAATTATTAAATTCTTCTTCTGACATGTCTAGCATTTTTTGCGACTCATTGGTTTTAACCGTTAACACCACGGAAGAGGCATTACCCACCATTGGTAATAAAGCAAGTGTTTTGCCGTAATCAAAACACTCTAGAGCAATATTATTGTGCGGCTTTTCATGCGTCATTTTTGTCACAATCATCACTTTAGAAAAATCTTTCATGAGTGTTGGAATGCCAACTTTTCGTCGAATTTCAGAAAAACGAGAATCTGCTGCAATCACCAATTTAGCCTCAATCGTCTCATTATTTTCAAGCACAATTTGTGCATGATTAGACTGTTGTTGAACATCGCTCACCTTGGCATCACACCTAAGATCGATATTAGTAGCATCTTTAATTCGATTGAACAATGCTTGACGAATCAAGTGATTAGGTACTAAATAACCCAATGCATCAATATTTTTTTGATCAGGCTTAAAATTAAGTAGTGAAGGCGAATCACCATCAAACACTTTAGCCTCTCTCAAAGGTGCAACTTGAGTTTGATCAATCAAATCCCAAACGCCCAATTTTTTTAGAATTTTAAGCGATAAATGCGTTAGCGCAATTTCGCGACCATCTTCTTGTGGTTCTGAAATAGACTCAAAGTTTGAACGCTCAATCAATAGAACCTTAGTATTGGTATCAAGCATAGAGCATGCAAAACTCAAACCTGCAGGGCCTGAGCCAATAATAACAATGTCGTAAGGTGTTTGCATTTCTAACGTTAATAATTTGAGATAATAAGCTTATTATAACTACCCAAGACAATCATGATTTATGTTGTTATTCAATTCGGTGCAATTTTCTTTTTAATTGGCAATGCCCAATTAAACAATTTCAACATCATCTCAACCACTTTATTAATTTTGTCTTTACTGATTGGTCTTATTGCCTTGGTTAATATGAAAATTTCCAATTTAAACATCACACCTGCACTAAAAGAAGATCACCAATTAATCACAGTTGGCATTTACAATTATATTCGCCACCCAATGTATACCAGTGTCATGCTGGCTTGTTTGGGCTTACTACTAACCAACATAACCCTTGTTAGCCAAATGGTTATGCTGGCTCTCATTATTGATTTGTTTCTAAAATCCAACCTTGAAGAGAGGTTATTATCAAAGCGATTTAGTTACTACAAAAACCACCAAAAGAAAACTGGCAAATTTCTACCGTTTATTTAATGAATTTAGCAACTCAATTGCTTTTTGATGCTTGTTTTTTTGAAGCCTGTTTAACCAATATTTAGCCTTACTAATTGATACGTTGACTCCGGTGCCATTAAGATACATTTTGGCCACTTCAAATTGTGACGGCTGATGATTTTTTCGTGCCGCTGCAATAGTAAAGCTATAAGATTTTTCCAGATTTTTCTTAACACCATTACCCAGTTTGTAATGTTGGGCTATTGCCAAATAAGCATCTAAATTCCCTTGGTCGAGCGCCTTTCGATAAAGTGCATGCGACTTAATATAATCAACTTCGATACCAATACCCTGTTCATACAAGTCTGCCAATTTGTAGCTTAATTCACCATTGCCATTGTTATACGATTTTTGATACCATGTAAACGCTTTTTTGGCGCTAGGTTGAGCGCCAAATTTATGAAGAAAAAATTCTTTCTCAAACAAAGTCGCTAATTTTTCTTGGGCTTTGGCATGGTTTTGATTTGCCGACTTTAATAACCAACTGTACGCTTGCTCATAATCCTCATCATCTGCATAAGCAACACCCAAACGATATTGCTCATCACTATTGCCCGATTCAGCCGCCTTTAATCGCCATTTATTTGCAAGTATTGGATTTTTCTTTACCCCAATACCCTGCTCATACATCTTTGCAAGATTATTCTGCGCATCTGCATAGCCTTGAATGGCAGATTTTTTAATCCACTGATGAGCCAAATTCAAATCACGCTCAACACCTATACCCAAATAGTACATAGAGCCTAAATCATATTGAGATTTTGAATGCCCCAAGGTAGCTGAACGAGTTAGGTAATCAATACCCTTGCCATCATCCTGATC